>Ga0247763_1000131_pt1 | contig 37599 bp, 43 predicted proteins | sample UWRJL141409B4_FD_179926 | JGI IMG/M metagenome (GOLD analysis project Ga0247763, IMG submission 179926) | Plant litter microbial communities from Arlington Agricultural Research Station in Wisconsin, United States - UWRJ-L141-409B-4 | ecosystem: Environmental > Terrestrial > Plant litter >... | reverse complement strand
CGTTGCTGATACGTCGCCAGCCGCGTCTCGAGTCTCTGGAGAGTCAGCTGTAGGGATCCGAGCTGGGCCTTGCTGACGACCTGCCGCGTCTGACCGGTGTCCAGGCTATAGCTTTGGGCACCCGTAGAGACCGCGTCGATCGCTTCCTCGTACTTTACGATGAGCGCCTTGGTCGCGGCGATCCGTTCCATGATCCACTCGGTGTCGTCGATCACGCTGCGAGGCTCCCCCAGAAGAGGTCCCAGTCCACCTGCTCGCGGCCACACCGCGCGATGCAGAAGTCAGTGGCAGCGATATCGAGCGCAGCCGAGTTATAGACGCAGAGGTCGAAGAGTTCGTTGGCGGCGCCACTCGGGCGATGCCATTCGAAGCCCAGGCGCTTGCCCGTTGCCTTCTCGATCTTCTCTCGCTTCACCTCGACGGTGAGTTCCCTGAGCTGCTTGTCCGTGATGTCCGTCGGGAAGTTGAAGTGCTGCTCCGGTTGGTGACTGACGCCGTCCCACGAGCGACGGAGCGCGGCCGAGATGCGCTCTTTGTACATGTCGGTGGCGCAGCACCAAGAGACTTGACCGGACGGCGTCTTCACCGACCACCACTCCTTCGTTGGGGAACTCTTCGGCGGTGTCTCGCGACCACGGATCGGATAGACCCCCGTCTCGTACCGCTCGATAAATCGGTGAACGGTGTCCGTCAGGTACGAGGCGTCGACCATGGTCAGGTCGATGCCACGACGGGTGCCGTCATCCCCGGCGTACACCGTCGCCTCGATCACGTCCCGAAGACGCCCCCACGTCTCGCGATCGTCGAGGTCTTGGACGTTGCCATGAAGGCGCCAGTAATCGAGGAGGAAGGCCCGCTTGCCGCGCGCCCAGCCGAACACTGCGACGGCCAAGTTGTCATCGTGGACGTCGGCCGCGCACGTGATGACTTGGATCGGCGTGCCGCAGACTTCTCGAGCCCACATGTTCGGCAGCTCGCCGTAGCGGTAGGCATGCCGGCGGAGCCCAGAGACGATCTCGAATCGGATCTGCTGCCCATGCTGCTCGAAGGGGACGCCCAAAACGTTGTTATAGAAGACCTGGAGTTTCGCGAGATCCCGCGGGCGACTGTGCTCTTCATCCCACGCCTCGAGCCAGCTCTGGACGCAGGCTTCCCAGCTCTGCATCCCTAGGGGCGAGTAGAGGGCGGAGAGGTGATAGCTTCGGTGGTGCGGGGTCTGGGGCACAGCCGTGGCAACCCACTGGGCGTTCTCATCGCTGAAGAGCCGGGGCTTGTCTTCATTCGCGTGCGCGTGGCCACACTGCTCACAGAGGTAGCGGACCGAGCCGGGAACCAGGCGGCCGTCATTGGTCTCCCAGACGATACCGGTGACCTTGCCCGTCTCGTTGTCAGTCCGGCGCCACCGAAGGGCCTGCGGGTGGGAACATGAAAGGCAGCGGACGTGATAGTAGCGCTGATCGCCCTGCTCGAAGAGCGTCGCGATCTTGCTCGACCCTTTGATGAGGGGGGTTGAAACACTAAAGATCTTCCGACTCACCTCGAAGGCCGCCGTCCGATCCATGGAGAGCTTCACGGGGTCGCCGTCGTTGCCCCCGTCCGGCCATGCGTCGACCTCGTCACGGAGGAGGACCTGAACCGGGATGCTCCGGAGCTTGTTGGCGTTGACCGCTCCGAGCGGGATCAAGAACCCACCGCCGACCCACTCGAGCTGCTTCTGCGTGCGGCCCGTCTTGCGCTGGTTGCCCTCGTCGTGGCTTTGGATCAGATGGTCCAGACCGGACGCTTGCAACATCGGGATGATGTAGGAATCGACGCGGATCTTGGCCAATTCAGCGTCTGCGGTGACGAGCATCATCGGCGCGGTCTTCACGCACTCGATGAAGTACCCGATGCAATTCTCCAGGAGGGTGGTGGCCCCAATCTGAGCGCCCTTCTGCACCGTGACCATGCGCGCGGGTGACTCCGGATCCATGCAGTCGATGATCTCCCGCATGTAGGGAGCGACACTGAACCGGTAGTAGCCCGGCATCGACGTCGTCGAGGCGGGGAGGTAGCGCTTGCGCTCGGTCCACTCGGAGGGCGACGGGATGTCGAGGTGAACTGTCAGCTTCGAGATCTGTCGGCAGAGCCATTCGGTCTCTGCCAGCGCCGTCACTCTGCGGCCTCCACGAGGGGAGCCAAGGGATCGTCCGCCCTGAGGCTCATGAGCATCTGCTCCTTACCCTTGCTGAGGATCTGCTCGAGCGCGTCCCTCACGACGGCCGTGCACCGGGCCATGTCGTTGGGTGCGACCTGGGTGGCCACGGTTCGGGGCGCGTCCGTGAGCATCAGGCGGAAGGCGTCGTCGACTTTCTGAATCATTCGATCGACCGTCGTGCGCGCGATGAGCCTCCCGGCAACCCGCTCACGGAGCATCTGGGCTTTGAGGGCTTCCTCGAGCGTCTTGCGACACTTCACCCAGTCGCTGAACTCTTTACTGGATCCATACTTCTCGGTGAGCGTAGAGAGCGGCTCGACGAGGGACTCGAGATCGATCTGCGCGCGCCAGGGTCCGAGGGCTGCTTCAGCTTCGGTCGCTGAAGGGGGGCTTGCCGAGTTCTCCGTGTCGTCGGGCTCGGTGGCGACCACGTCGATCGGCGCCGCGGTGGTCGACGTGTCAGCGGCCTTCCGCTCGAGCCATGCCTGGGCGGCGTCGTGGAGAACGTTGATGCCCTTGCCGACGAGCGCCGGAGCCAGGGTCCCGCCGGGCCTGCACGCTTGGGTGACCGCCGATGGCGTGACCCCGAGGCGTCGAGCCATCTCGGCGCGGGTGATGATGTGGGCCCGACGGGGCCGATTGGGTCCGTTCGCCTTTGGCACTACTTAATAAGTGGCGGAAAAACGACTATTTGCGAGCGCACCGGGGTCGCGATGGTGAACCCACCGCCTGGGTGGGGTATTGGCACAGGACCCGCGACACTGCCGCACATGTAGGCAAGATGTAGGCAAGTGACACCAAGACGCCGCCTCGCACACTCATGAAGCTCATGTCCCACACGCCCCCGCGGCCGCGACACGCGGCCCTGGGCATGATGCTCCCTATGGTGCATGGCCTCTGGGCTCTGCTCGATTCGAGCAAGGCACGGTGGCCTGGCTCCCCACCGCTGCAGAGAGGGCTGCATGCCAGGCCACCGCATACGACTCTTGGCTGTCGACTCTGATGAGCATCAGTAGCCGGCCACTCCCGCGCGCTTCAGCTGCTTTGACAGCGCATCGAAGGCCACCTGAGGGGCAAGGGCTAGGGTCTTCTTCAGCGTGCGTTGTAGGGTTGGGGTCTTGGGCATCGGTGTCGTGCGCCTCGAGAGGTCGTATAGTTTGACGACCTTCGGGCGGCGCTTGCCCCCCATGATCTTGTAGACGCCCTTGCGGCGGCCGAAGTCGAGCAGGGCCAGGCGCTTGCCGCTCTTGATCGCCTGCTGAATCGCTCGAGCGTTCCGGGCTTTCCGCGGTCGACCGGCGAAGCCTTTTGCCTTCAGGTTGCCGAGCCTCGTGATGATGTTCTTGGGGCGGACGACCTTCTTCCGACCGCCGGAGAGCGACCCCTTGGGTAGCCCCGCAGCCACCTCGGTGGGGACGGGACGCCACCGCTTCTCGGCACGCTCGGACTTTCCGTGCTCGAGATTCGCCATGTAGGGTTCGGTGTGGCCCAGCACGGCCTCCATGCGGTCGACCCGGAGGGTGCGGGCCTTCACGACGAGGGCCCTCCGCTCGGTGAACCGATTTCGCAGGGTGAGCGAGCTGGCCATCTCTTGCTGCCAGATCTCGCGGCCCTTGAACGCCAGGGTGTTCACCGTCTCTCGGGCGGCGAACGGGACGCTGCGCTTGGCGACGGTCTCCAGCTGCCTCTGCATCTCGTCCGAGCCCTTCAGCGTGACGTTGATCACTACACATGAAGTGTAGTTTCGATCGCGTTCTTGCGCGTTCCCTACACCCCAGGGGCCTTCACCTTGCCGAGTAGCGGGCGGACAGCTTTTCGTAAAGATTCGAGTTTCGCGCGCACTTCAGTCAACTCCACCCTGAGCTGGGCGATTTCCCGAGATTGCTCTTCGAGCTCGGGATCGCGCGCTCGGAGCAGGGGGAGGCAGACGAGGAACTTCGACGCCTGCGTGCCCCTCGGCATAGCCTTGGTGCCGATCGGTCTGAGCAGACGCCCGTCGAGATCGGCGTCGAGCTTCCGGAGCCGGATGAGGGCCGCTCGCTTGCCGATGCCCATCATCTTGGCGGCGACGGCCACCGTCACCCACGTGGGCTCACTCGGCATGGGCCCACCGGAGCATCGAGGCCGTCTTTGCGTCCCGCCACGCCCGGTGAGCTCGGTTGACGGCTCTCTCGGCGCGACCCCGCTCCCGACGAATGATCGCCTGGTTGGCGGCCAGGGCGCCATGGCAGCAGGCGACCTCGAGCCGGTCCCTGTCCTTGGTCAGGTTCATGGCAACGGCGGTGAACACCCCGAGCATCGCCGTGACGCCCGGGGGCCACGACGATCGGGGCGTGTAGTGGGTCGTGAGGAGCTGCCTCGTGGGTCCGTCGAGCGTCGTCCAGATGGCCCCGAGACGCCGCGCACGGGCCACGTGGGGGATGGCTCGTTCGACTTGGGCCTCAGCCGCGGACGAGTCGAAGGCCCCGCTGCCACCGCCCTCGAGGGCCGCCACGATGCCGCCGTGGGTCGAGCGAAGGCCCATCAAGCTCGGGGCGACGGTCAGGAGCCATTCGAGGTCGGCGTCGACAGCGTGAAGGGGCACCAGTGGATGTACACCGGTTGAGCCATTCGACGGCGGAGCCTTGAACTCCGACCACCTGTTAGCTCCAAGGAGCCGCCGCTCCGGAGGGCCACGGGGTGGCTCCCGGCTCGCCCCCCCATAACTTCAACGACCGGCGGCCCATTGACTGGTTGGCCGGACTGTGTTACTATGCCCAGTACTGGGCGACCTCGCAGCAATTCTGCGGCGACACAACTCAGTACAAAACAGCACAGGTCAGACCATTGAGAGTGGTCTGACCTGTGTCCTCCTAACCGAAAGGTCAGAAAGAAGTTCGCAATGTTACAAGATAATAGAAGAAGACGGGCGCGCAAGCCCCAAGCACGTACCTACTTGTACGTGGACGTCGCGAGAGTGGCGCTCGTCGTCGCCGGGGTCATCAAGTTCGTCGTCGAACTGTTCGTCGCACCCTGAAGGCCGCTACGTCTTCGAGAAATCGGGGGGCCTCTCGCTACGCCACCTGTGGCTTAGACGAGGGGTCCTTCGGTGGCTCGAGCGGACGGTCGCGCACGTCGCGGGGGACTTCTCGACGGGTGGTCTAGCTCGAGGCCTAAGGCCTCTTGGCTTGGCGCGCCTTCAGCACGTCGATGATCTGATCGATCACCATCTCGCCCTCGCGGAACTTACTCGTGTGGAAGGCTGCGAGCATGCGCCGATACATCTCGATGGAGGGCATATGGGAGTTGAGATCCCGTCCTTTGAACTCTTGGAACTTGCCTAGCTGCCTAACCACGAACCTTGCCGTGCTGAAGTATTCGCCCTCGTTGTTGCCGTCGAAACCATGGAATCTGACGCTGGCGTCCGAAACGTTTGCCGCATTTCGGACTCGCTCTTTGTCGCCTGGCGAGAGGCTCGCATAGCCGCGCTCGAGCATGAGCCACATGAAGAGGATGTCCTCGACCTCTTTGACGACCTCCTTCGGCTTTTCCGAGACGTCGAAGATGCCGGAGTATTCGTCTTTTAACGCTTGCAGATGACCTCCGCTGAGCGCCTCCTGAATGAGCTTCGAATCGACGCCATTCTCGATTTTTAGGTGGCTGTGGATGTCGCAGAGCAGGGTCAGGATCAGCTTCTCGCCGTCGGTAAGATTCATCGGTCTCCTCCTCGTCATTAGGCTGTTGCCCCCTCGCCTGAAGAGCCAGGCGAGAGCGAACCGCATCGATCGCCGTGCGTCTTGGCCCTCACGCTGCCAGGCTATCCGGCTGCATCGTCGAAGGCGTGCGGATTGTGCTTCTTCACCGAATCGATGGCCGCAGAGATGACGTTCGACTCGTAGGGTGGAGGCCACAGCAGGCGACTCAACATCCTGTCTCGAAGGCATGCGAGCACGTGCGGGTCGCTCTCCGAGTACCCGGGCACGTAAAGGATGACCAGCTTCCTGCCTTCGAAATCGGCCACGAAACATGTTGAAGCCACACCACCCTTTAGCGCGTCCATCTGGGGATGGTCATCATCCGCGCTCATCCCGTCAGTCGACCCTAGGCGCCAGACGACCTTGTCTTCCTTCGTGAGCTTTTCGAGGTCCTGGAGCTTGAACACGATGTCGTCGTGGACGCCCATGCTCCGATGTGCGAGGTAATCAATGAAGGACACGGGCTCGTCGCGCGGGTCGGGTCCGTAGCGCTCGTGTTCCAACTGGATGGTCGTGAGCAGCTTTGCTATCTGCCCGATGTCCCCGACTTTTGGCTTCTTCGAGTCGTAGGAAAAGCTGAGTTCCCGGGACTTCCGCAGGGTGTGGTAGCGCAGACGGGTCTCGTCCCCGTCTTCCACGAGTTCGAGAAGCTCCCGAGCCATCCGATACTCGTCGGGCAATGGGGGTAGCTTCAGGATCTCGAGATTTCGCTCGAGACACGGGAAAAGCTTCCCGAACTTATGCCCCTCGGTGACCCAAGCATCGGTCTCGGGAGCATCCGGTCCCGGCAAGCCGAACACGTCGCAACCGAGCCGCAATTCGTTTCGTATCGCGAGACACGACCCGATGAGGTCCTTGATGATCAGCTCGAGCGCGTGGCGCTGGAGGTAGAGAATCGGGATCGCCAGCTCTTTGGCTTTGGGTAGCAACTCCTGCCACGCCGCCGTGTAAGCGTCCGCGTAGCTCGGGCTGAAGAAGCCATCGAGGCGGACCTTGATGTTGCTCGTCGGGGCATGTGCCGGCGGCGCAATGCGCTCGGAAAGCCACTCGTAGTCGGGCTTGGGCTGATTCTTCAGCTTCTCGAGAAGGCGGCTCATGACGCCGCCGCCACCCTGCTGCTCGTGGCCGCGTCGACGTGGTCCCGTGTGGGTATGGTGGCGACGTAGTAGTGCTGGGTGTCGTCCGTCATGGATCCAATCGACGATCCGGTGCGGCTTCGGTCGCAGGAAGAAGTTCTGCGCGTCCTCCGCTTCCCGTCGTCTTCCTCGCCCGCCTCGATGATGTCCAGCATCGCGGGGTCGTGGGAGTGACTCCCCAAAGGCGGGCACCTCGAAAGACGCGACTGAGGGCCGCCAGGGCGCGGCAATTGACCGTGCCGGGCACTCGCTCATCTATCGCGTGCGAGGCCCGAGGGGCTTCGACCGGGGCCGCTGTGCGGCCATGTCGGTGCGCGCGGGGTCGCCCAAAACGATCTGGCTCCGCTCGCTCTTCGGCTCGCTCCGCGAGATGCAAAGAGACCCCTCCCTCGCTATCGCTCGGGATCCCTGTGTCCTCCGCGTCACGGTCCGGATCCTGATCCAAAGTCACGGACAGAGCGGTCTTGATAGTAAATACAGTGACACGATCCATCGACCTTGCCCGTGACACTACTTCGCTCCCACTTGTCTCTTCCCATCGCTTCATTGCCCCTCGCAGCGCCCCCAACACCGTGACTCGATCTATTCTGTGACCCTCCGTCTAAGAGAGTAAATGATGTTTGTAGAGGACGAGTCACGGTCGATCTCATAGATCAATTCACTGTATTTACTATAGACCCCCTCGTGTCTGTGACTTGATCTCCATTTACAAGCTGTGACTGGGGCGCGCGTCACGGGGCGGCAAAAATAGATCGAGCGTGACCGAAGTACCCTCTCGTGGGTCGTCTGTGGGAACGCTCCAAGCGCTTTCATGAAAAAGCTTGACATTGAAAAGTGATTCATCGTCGGTCGATCAGCGATGCGCAATCCCGACCGCGTGCCCTGGCAGATGGTCATCACTCCCACTGAGAGGGATCTCATCCGCCGACTCGCACAGAGCGAGGGCAAGACGATGACGCGATTCGTCTTGCGGCTCGTTTCTCAGGAGGCTGAGCGGACCGCAGCGACCACGCGCGCCGAGATGCAATCATCGCAACCCCAACAAGCCAAAAGGCGACCCCTGCCAGGGTCGCCCTCGGTGTCCCCCGTCAAGGAGAACTCAGCATGTCAGACCTCGACTCTACACTGGCCATCAGGTTAACACCCGAACAAAAGCGACTCCTCCTCGAGCTGAAAGGTAGGAGTGGCCGAACCATGGCTGCGATCGTCCATCGAGCGATCGCCGAGTATGTCTTAGCTCGCGCCAAGCGGCAGTGGCCTCAGCCCGCCAAAAGGCCCGAGAGGCCACCGCTGTCCCCCGTCCCTTCGGTCCCCAAGCGTCCGTTCGACGAGCAATTGAATTGCTTCGTGCGCGTGGTGGCGGGCCACGATGCCCGCAGCGACGAGGTGACCGCGACAGACTGGCCTCCGGTGCTCGCTCACTATCGCGCCCTCAGGCGGGCTGGCCGCGAGCAAGTGTCGACCTACTGGCACGAGATGGATCAGCATCGCGCCGCGCTCGTGGAGGGGGCCCCGATACCCGGCGTCAACGAATTCGGGCGAGCAGTTCTGTATACGTTCTGGCTGTTCGAGGGCATCCGGAACAAATGGGGCGAACGCACTCCGGTCGATCGAGACCAGCTGCCCCCCGAGAAAAGACTAGCTCTCCTAGCCACCGATCGAAACCGAAAGGCCAAGTCGCGCGCGAAACAGAGGCGCGAGAAGGAAGAGGCGCGAGCCAAGCTCTTCGTGGTCGATGACGAGGCTGGGGTCGTCGAACTCCCGAGCCATCAGAGTGAGGAGGCCGCCGATGCCGCTGCCGAATGACGAGGACGGGTTGAGCTACGACGACCCCACGGCAGAGGAGCTCGAGTGGCAAATCATCGAGGCTCGCCTCGAAGAATACCATGCCGAGTGCTGGGAGTCGGTATTCGGCGATGTCATCGACGAGATGCTCGAGGGCGCCAGGAACGACGCCGGCTAAAGTTTAGGGCCCCGCCTCGCTCGTAGGGAATGGACGCCCTCCCGAGTAGGGCGGCACGGCGGTGTAGGAGGATCCCGAGGGCGCGGCCAAGGACGGTGATACCCCTCGAGGAAAGCATCCCATGAACATCAACGAGGACGACCTGCACGAGATCATGTTCCACCTGAACGAGGTCGACCATGAAGCCGCCGAAATGCGACGACACCTCAAACTCTTGCGAGAGGCGCGACGACGACTCGTCACGGCGCTCGAGCAGGCGGGGTGGCCGCCGAAGGCATCCGTGGTCACCGTGGGTTTGGACGACGACTTCTTGCTCGATGACTCAGGACGCTCGGTGTAACTCCCTCCCGTGAAGCCATCCACGCACGAGCCCCACGGCATCAAGGTGTACAACACCGGTGACGCGCCCATCGAGGGCGACCCCTTCGAGGTGCGGCCCAAGCAGGCTCAGAGGTTCGTCAATGGCCAAGGCCGCGAGACGACCAACCCGCCGAGCCAGCGCCGAAAGGCCGAGCGCACGGAGCTCGGTGAGCAGCACACACGGCAGGCTCACTACCACGCTTACGACCCCCACCTGCATCTGCCCCCGAAAACTCGGGTGCTACGCGACGAGGGACCAATCGATCCCTACGGTCCCGTGGCGACCGAGACGACCATCGTTTACCGGATCCTCGCTCGGATTGACGGCGGCGAGTGGCGCCACGATCTGGTCGGGGAAACGGGCGCGGCTGCAACGTTCAGCTCGCGGAACGAGCTCGAAGGGCACCTCAAGTGGCTTCGTGCTCAGGCGGCGAAGCACCCCGAACCGAGGCTCGAATACACGGCGATCCCGCTCCTCATCGGCGCCCGTGCACTTTAGGGCTTCCAACACTTTCTGGTTAAGTACGATGACTTTCGCTCCTTACCCGTCGACCCAAGGCACGAGCCTCCAGGTTCTCGAGGTGACCGACGATACGATCGTGATTCGCCACCCCGACGACGGCCGCACCAAGACCATCGCGCGTCCGAGCGACTACGATCCGATCAAGGGTAGGGTCGCCGTCGCTGCCACCCCGAAGAAGCCAGCACGAACGCTCGAGAGCACGTGGAGCACGACCATCTGCCCGGGGATGTGGACGGTCACACGCTTCAGCGACGGCACGTGCACGGCGGCGTTGACGGAGCGCTGGGAGACACCGTTGAAGCTTTCCGATCTCAAGACCATAGGGCAGCGCGCGGCTCAACGAGATTACGACGCCTCCAAGGCACGATGATCCTGGCCGTGCTACAAAACTCGACGAATCCTTTGTCAGCAGTTGCAGCATGAATCACACCCTAAGATCTGTACTATAGAAGCCTCAGATCTTAGGCTTTTATGGCTGGATTCGCGATCGGTGCCCCCCGAGAAAGCGCTGGACAAGGGAACGGGCGTGGCGCTAGACGTGCGAGCGTGGGGTTGTCCCATGGGGGGATGACACCATCGACGGGGCGGGGGCTATGCTGGCCATAGCCTCGGGCCTCCGCGCCCGTCTGCTTTTGTCGAAGTAGCAAAACAACAACATATATCATGGTCGATGATTTGGACCGGTCCGTACGGGAAGTCCTCGAGGGGCTCGGCTACGAGTCGTGCCACGAAGAGGATGGGCTGTTCAGCCTGCTCGTCGATGACAAGGCCGAAGGCGATGTCGTGGTCGATCGTGTCACTGCCGCCCTCGACAAACACTGGAACGGCGTACGCACCAGCGAGGACTGGTCCATCGAGTGTTGGTCGCTCGATGGCGTCAGCTGGACGGAATACGGCGAGGAGATGCCAGTCTACGACGACGGCATGCCCGTACCCTATGCCGTGGTAATCGCCTGCCCGTGGGGGCCGCTGAGAGAGCCGCTCGAGGACCAGGTCGACCGCCTCGTGGGGGACCACTGCGAGTTCGAGCGCGCCGAACGCAAGTGGACCCTACGCTACGATGACCCGAGCAGGGCTGATCCCGCCGCTCTTGTTGCAGGACTCAAGAGGTCGCTCGGCTGGTGGCCATGCTACGGGCTCGAGTTCCGCGCGGAGCGGTCGGGGGCCACCGTTACGCTGGAGATCACGTCATGAGCGAGACAACCGGGGACGACTCAGCCGACACTAGACTCCGACAACGATTCGAGAATCGCCTGAGGAAGTGGGCAGAGCACGCCAACGACCCCAGCATCACGTGGGAGCCCGGAGCCCAGGAACCACTACTCTCCGCAGTTCGTGAGCTGGAGGTGCTCCTGGCCGATCCCGACCCGCATCAGCCTCCCAGTGCGAGGCGTCATGCTCGCTAGTCGATGGACCGACGAGCAACACAACGAAACCATAAGGCGGTGGGGTTACACCCTCTGGGAGGATTTGCGGATCGTCGGAATTCTGAAGAACCCGCTCCCGCTCGAGGACGCTCGTCGTCTCCACGGAGATGCCGCCCTGGTCTACACTCTCATCGCACAGTTCAGGGACGCTTATGTCGAGCGCGTCAACCTGTGGGGTAGTCGGCGCATCACCGCGTCGGACGACTTTGTTCAGGCGTTTTTGACTTTTGTGCGGGAGCAGTCGACGTTGCGCGACGTGGTGTTGATTGATGCATTTCGGAGGGCGCACGAGGAACCATGGCCGTCGCCCGAACTCGCGGAACAAATCGAGCGACGCAAGAGGAGCAGCTGAGTTGGGCCGGTGCAAAAGCCATGACCCCACGGCGACGCCGACAACCCGGGCCCGGTGAGCCTGACCTCGACACCGCGCGCCTCATTCGGCTCGTGAAGCTCGGACGCGACCCCAAGCGCGCCTGGGCTGCGGGCGACCCGGTCATCACGTTCGAGCAGTTTGTCGCCGAGCATAACCTTTGCAACTCGCGAACGTACCTGGCGTTCGAGGCGGGTTACAAACTGCTCGGTCAGACGAGGTTGGCGGCGAAGATGGGCCGCGACGAGCTGGCCGTGCTCATCGGTTACGAGGCAGTCTCGCTCGCACCGAAGCTCCGAACGCAGGCAGGCCTCGACAACTATCTCTCCGAGGCGATCGCCTACGCGAATCTGCACGGCACTGCACCCGACTCAAAAACCCTGAAAGCGTACGTCAAAGCAGCTGAGCCACAGCCGCTCAGCCAGAGCCAAGAGCAGCGACGCGAGCTCTCAAAACTGCGTGCCGAGAACGAGGCTCTGAAGGCCGAGAACGCGAGCCTGCGAAAGCCGGTGTAGAGCTCTCCATGGGATCCCTTCGTGGGTCCGAATAACGACATCATGGAGACTCAACACCATATGCCTCGAAAGAAGATCGTCGAAGTCGCGAAGAAGCCCGAGGGCACCCCGATCACCGATCTCTACTACGCAGCGTTCTTAGTCGCACACGGGGTCAAGATGCTGGGGACGACGCGGGCAGGTCATCGGACGACCTTCCTGTTCGATCCCGCCGAGTCCAAGTTTCGCGCGGGATGGTACGACGGTTCGGGAATGGTCAGCGGTCTCGTCTTCGCCAACAACGTCAAGAACCTGAAAAGCCTCATCGCCAACACCGTCTGATCCTTAGGGGGTAGGGTCATCGGGTGAAGTCGTCACAGCGATCGCGTTCGAAGCCTGATTGACGCTGGAGCATTGAAATCGACTCCCTACCCCCGAAGCGACCTCTCGCGCCGGTGTAGGGGGATCGCGAGGGCGAGCTCAACCAACGCCCTCGAAATTAAAATCAGATGAAACAAAAGACAGCACAACTGGCCGACGATCGCGCCGCACAGATCAATCGGCTCATGCGCGACTACCACCCAGACATGGCTGATAGCGTACTCGCGCCCGGCGTCCTCGAGCTGCTCCCCGCCATAAGCAAAGTCGAGAGAGCAAGGGACCCCATTGTCTGGCTCCGTATCTTCCATTACTTGACGGATTCGGATTGGTTGGTCACCGGAGCAGGCAACTGGCAGGGGGTGATAGTGCTTCGCGTCAACGCTCTGCTCAAGGGTGAGCTGCAGTTTGCGGAGTGGGGCCTCCAGGAACTGCGCGCGATCGACTCGATCAGGCCTATACCGGTCGAATACGACCACGAGTTCACGCCGATGCCCTGGTCGCAGGCACGAGAGATCTATCGTCAGCCTCGGGAGCCCGTTGTCTTGCAGCAGCCCCGCCCAAAGAAGAAGCGCGGCAAATCAACGAGCGCCAAGGTCATCACCATCCCGATCGCGACGATTCGTTTTCGTTGAGCGTCGACAGCACCCCCATGAGGTACGCTCGCGACAGCTGCCTCATGGGGGAGCTAGCTCGACGGCTTCAGCGTAAGCGGCCCCGAGTCGGCATCAGCCCTCTCGGGGCTTTGGTCTATTTCGACCGACGCCCACTGACCCGCCCGGCCTTCCACGCCTTCTCGGCGAGGGCCCCTGCGAGCACGTTCGCGGTGATCTCGAGGTCGCGATAGAGCTTCGCGGTCTCGGGATCGACGGCCTTCCTCAGGCGCCTTCGCTGCCGTTCGAGCGCGCGGGAGATCCGACGAAGATCAGGATCGGTCTCGAGTATATGGGCGATGGTCGTGAGGGCATTGGCTGGCATCGCTGCGAACATTAGGGGCCCGGAGCCTAGGGAAAAAGACCATTCTAAAAGCTATTTTGGATAGCGCCAGGGTCAAAGGACACTGCAGAGCCCGTCCCCGTCAGCGCTCGACCTCTCCGATCTTGATCGGGACGAAGTCTCGGGTGAACCCGTCTGAGCACACTCGCAGATAGCGCTCACCGTTGTAAGATTTCCATTCCTGCTCGGCAAAGGCCTCGTCCCGGCTGAAGCCGAAGACCTTGACGACAACCATTCCATCGCGTCGGTCAACGTCGTTGACGATCCAGGGGCCATCGTCGTTCTCGACACTGTAGACCTCGTCGCGCTTCACGTTGCCGCCCTCAATGTGAGTCAGGTTTCTCGCAGTGTGGTATCGAGACTTGGGGTGGACGCTGAGAAGGAGCCTGCGGCTGAGTAGCGCGCGGGCTCATCGTCGGGCTGGCACGATGGCCCCCGGCACGCGGCTGCGGGCCAGCTAGTCGATGGCCGCGTAGGTCTTCATGAGCGGGCGAGTAGGCGACGGACAATCTCGTCACCCTTCACGACTCGCCCCGCCCGCATATCGGCGATACCGGCATCGAGCACCGCCATGAGTTCGGCACGCTCCTCGGGAGGCAGGTCGTCGATCGTGGTGGTGTCTTCATCGACGACCGAAGCCGTGCCTTCGGGGGGGAGCGACGCCTCACACTCCGTGCACCACCACACGGGGGTGTCGGCCGTCTTCTCGTGGTGCCCGAGGCCCGGCGCGCGGGTCATGAGCCACATGACGCCTCCGCAGGCACAGTGATGCAGTTCTGTTTTCGACATAGATTCAGCCGGTCTTCCGACTCTTGCGGACGCCCTCTTGGCTCAGCCCTAGAAGTTCCCCCGCGTCCCGCAATGACAGCTTGCCCTTACCCTCGGTGAGCTTGCGCGCGGCTTCAGCTGACGCGGCCTTGGCCTTGGCTGCCTCGGCCTCAGCCCTGGCCTTGGCTGCCTTGGCATGCTCCAAGAGGCGACGGGTACCGGCCGGCAGCCGGATGTCCTCGACGAGCACGGCGTCCCGCGCGACGGCGTCAGCGTCCGGGAAGGCCTCCTCCTGGAGGGAGATGGCCTCACGGATGTTGCGGCGGGCCTCGGTCAGTGAACGGCCCCAGGTGCGGCAGCCCTTGAGCGAGGGGACGTGGACGTGCCACCCGCCCTCGTCGGGTTCGAACACCGTCTCGAGCTTCACTTCTTCTTTTTGGTCGTGAGCCAGTCTGCGCCTAGACATGGTTCCATATCCTTTCGAATGCCGTTGAGGGTGCCCGTCTTTATGTCCCCCGCATGGTCCGCCACCGTCGTGAAGCAGTTGCCACAGGGCGAGGCGAAAAACTTATGAGAGCCTTTCTGGCGGAGTTCGACGCAACCGAACTTCTTCAGTTGCTGGATGACCTCGCGGCTCGTCACCCCCTAAAGATAGCAGCCGACATAGATTCGTCAACGCGAGTTGACGAATCTAGTCTGGGGTCTAGCAGGACTAGAAACAATACTGCGGACTGCCAGGACTAGGCACGCTTCCCATTTCTCGCGCGCGCGGGGGACAATCTCTGTAAGACCTTCGCAGGGGCCCGGAAAGCGAGTAATTATGTGGCGTTTTGATGTTCTTCGGCCCGATGGTCAGGTCGAAAGCTATGAGGGGACCGATGGATACGACATCGCGGGGCTGGTTCAGATCTTTGCTGGGCGCCATGAGGTCTGCCGCGTCGAAGGGCGGGTGATCGCCGTCGTTCCCGTAGTGTGACCCATCGCGCTCGCATCCAGCCCCCTTGGCCCATTGCAGTGACGGCCCGGAGTCGCCCCTCAACCGGCGGGTTCGGGCCGGGCCCTGCTCGCGCTCTGTGCTTCTACCCACGTGGTGATAGTCTGCGGGACATGAGCGAGACTCGGTTCGCCTGCCTGGCTATTAACGCGCTGACTGACAAGCGAGTTGACGACTTGCAACACCAAGCAGACCTGGGCTTCGGGTATCGGCTCGCGCCGCCCGAGGGCGCCGTCAACCTGGACTCATGGAAGCCATACATCGGGGAGTTCGAGTTCGAGGCAATGCACGACGCCAACACCTGGATCTGGGTGGAGGGCGAGTCAAGTGCCGATCTCCGTCCGAAGATCGGGTACTTCGAGACCGCGCTCCTTCTGACGCGAGCGCCACAGATCCGTGGCGCTTGGATGCTCGAGGGCCCCGTCGAAAACGCGGTCCCGCGTGTCGCGAGCTTTGGAAAGCGAGGCCAGAGGATCCTCAAGGAGCCGCCGTATCCGCTCACGACAGCGACGCTCCGGCGGGCTGCGGCCCTAGCGGATACTCTCACCCGCACCTTCGAGATGAACGCTCTGGTAGGACGGCTTGAGCGCGGGTTCGTGTCCTTGGTGCTGGCGATGAGCGCCTCGTCCCTCGAGGACTCGATTCTATATCTGATGCGCGGTCTCGAGGGTATGCTCAACGCCGACCACAGCAAACAGTTCCAGACCCGGGCTCAGACCGTTCTTCAAGACGGCAATCCCGAGCTGCTTGCTGAACTCTACCGCGTACGCAGCAAGTTCACGCACGCCGAGCCCGTGAGCGAAGCGTACGCCGACATGACAGCTGACCAGATGACGGCTCGCTGTCGCCAGCTGCAAGCATTCCTTTACCACTTCGCGACAAGGGCCTATCGGAAGGTCTTGAGTCGGCCCGAGTTGATGAGCAGGCTGACGCAGCCGAAAGTCGGGGAGTACTGGGGCCAAGTCGTGCAAGGCAAAGAGGGCCCCCCGTTCATCGTCACCGTGACGAAAGACCTTTGGGACTTCGACCACGCCGACGGGACCCGTTATCTCATGCAGCACGAGGTGGTTCTCGCCGAACTCGAGCACGACGACCCCGGACGGGCAGAAGCCTAGGGTCGCGCGGGTGGCGGCGGCCCCCGCCTAGAGGGGTCGAACGGCGTTCTCTTACTCGACCGCGCGAAGATGCTTCTTCCGACCGCGTAGCCAGGTCAGCACTTCCGAAAACTGGAACCTCGTATGCCCAAGCACGTCGATCGTGGGCACGCCCTGAGCCAACATCTTTTCGACTTCCTCGAGTGAGGTGCTAAGCACTTCCGCCAGCGCTTGGGCGTCTAGCAACTTGTCGGTGTTCACTGCCTGGGCTTGCGCGGGTTGCCGCACCTGATCGGCAGCGTCCGCCACGATAGTCTCGAGGGCGTCCTTGGTCTCTAGGACGCGACGGATGAAGTCCGTCACGCGCTGCTGTTGCACCAGCAAGCCAGGAAAAACGTTCGCATCGTCAACGTACACGCCGGTTATCCCTTCACGCTTGTGGGCGATCAGGGCATCGCGATCGTCGTTGTTCACCTTCGCGAGCACCGCCATGTTCGAGTAGGTGTGGCGCAGCGTGTAACCCGTGCCCTGCGGAAGCAGGTCTTCCTTGTGGTTGTTCGTTGGGATTACTTGGCCGGTGCGGGACCAGGCCGGAAACACCCACGGCGATTGCCCAAACTCCTTCTCGCTCAGCGCTATCGCTCGACGCATTAGCTGCTCGATGTGCGCGGTCATCGGGCAATAGAACGCCGCTCGTCCCTTCATGGAAGGCCCGGGAATGCTGATCGAGTGGCGTTTCCAGTCTAGCCATGCCTTCTGGCACTCCATCAGGTTCGCCGGACGCAGCCCAGTATAGAGACCGACCTCCTGCATGATGCGGCGCAGCGGGTTCGGGATCCGTTGAAGACGCGTGTACCAGTCACGAAGCTCATCGAACGGGATCGGCTTGTCTTCACCCTTGCGTATCGGAGAGAAGCTCACCGCTTCGACGGGGTTGTCCGCCGGGTAGCCTCTAGCCTTCTTCGAGAACTTGAGGCACGTCTTTAGGGACTTGAGAGTCTTGTTCGCGGTCTGAACGCCGATCAGTCGGAGACGCTTGTGCCGGTCACGGCACATCTCGCGCGTGATTGCCGTGACCGGCAGGTCGCGCCAGTCGTCGAGCGCGCGGCCGGGGATCTTCTCGTCGCTGAAGTCCTTCGGCAGGCTTACCCGTCGCGACTTCTTGACGATCTCGGACCAGCTCCCCAGGTTCTTCAGCATCCCATCCAGGTCGTTGGCTGTCCGCTTGGACTTCCCGCGGATCTCCATGTCCACCTGGTACTGCGCGAACACTTCGCGGACCGTCCAGACCTCCTCCGTGACGGGGGAGGCCTTGGGCTCCCGGGGGTCGCGCCCTGCCTTGATTTCAGTAAGTAGCCGAAGTGCTTCCGCTCGCACCTCGTCAAGCGACGAGCCCGGGTGCTGCCCCAGCGTCATCTTCACCGTCCGCCCGTCGGGAAGGTCAGCTTGGATCTTCAGAGAGACGCGCGGCCGCTTTCCCCGTTCCGCGAAGAAGCCCCCGATCGCAACGTCCCGGAGGACGTCTCCGGGCTGCATCCGGTCGAGGGCCTTAATGGTCAACTTCACGTGGGTGTCGGACGGCATTTCCTCTCCTGGCCCCGGGAGGGTTCCTGGCCTCAGCCGTCCGCCAGAAAATGGACGGAAAATGGACGGTTGAGGCAGCGTTTGGGGGGGTATCGGGGGTCATTCAGCGTGTCATGGCCCTACGCCCAACTCACGTTTTTCTCGGGGTTTCTTGCCTTACACCGCGCCGGAGAGTATTCGTCGAGATGCACTTTTAATCCGTAGGTCCAGGGTTCGAGTCCCTGTCGACCCACTCGTCTCTCGCGATTTTGCGTCATGCGTGGCCCGGGCCGTCGCTTGTTCCCGATGCTCTCGGTCGAGAGCCTGGCGGCGTCCCTTCGGTTCTATGAGGCGCAGCTCGGAGGCGAACGCAGCTACCAGTTCCCGAGCGACGGCGAGGCTGCGTTCGTGGTGCTCCGTTTCGACCAGACCGAGCTCGGTCTAGGTCAGCTCGGCACTGGACCTTCGTTACACGGGCAGCCGCAGCGGCCGGCGACTGGGCATCGCATCGAGCTGTGTCTGTACGTGAGCGGGCTCGCCGCGACCGTCGCCGCGCTCGCCGCTCAGGGCGCGCGCGTGTTGTTGCCGCCGACAGCACAGCCCTGGGGAGAGCGGGTCGCATACGTGAATGATCCCGATGGGAATCTGGTGATGCTCGTCGAATGACACGCCCTGCGCTGGCGATGCAGGCCCGGCGCCGCGCGCCGAGCACCTCGGTGGCTCGATGGGTCAATGGGCCGCTTCGGCGCTCAACGGCGGTTCGAGGGCTGGAGAGGTTTCACGAAGGAGCAAACACTGCCCGATTGGTCCACGCTGGGGCGCTCAGCCGGGCCCCGCGGTTGCCGGTCGGGCGCGGACGACCTACAACGGGCACCTCCGCGTGAAAGCCGAGTCCGTCTCCTCGACGATCCGTTCGCCGTCGTCCTCGGCGCCCGACGTGGCGGCCACCATGGCGGCGGAGACGCCGGCATCAGAGCGGCGTGCCGCGGTGCGTTTGGGCAGCGTTCCCGTCAACACGAACGAAGAGCTGCGCTTCGTTCAGGGGCGGCTGGCGCTGTTTGGGAAGACGATCTTCTTCATCTCGCTCGCCTTCCTCGTGGTGAAGGGCGGGTTCGATCTGTTGCACGGCGAAAGTCGGGTCGGCCTCATCGCGCGCATCTCTCACGCGGTGGGAACCCTCGTCGCCCTCGCGTTGTGGCGGGTGTGCGCGATGCAACGATCGCTGTCCGAGCGCGCGCTGACGACGATCGACATGGGCGCGACGCTGGGCGCGTGCGCCTGCTTTTCGGTCATGGCGCACTCGTTCCTGCAGCCTTGGGGCGTGTACCTGGGCCTGCTGGCGGTGGGCTACACGACGATCGGGCGCGCGGTCACGGTGCCGAGCGCACCGCTGCGCACGTTGCTCCTGGCGATCGCGTGCTTCTCCGGCCTGCTCTTGTCGGCCGCGATGATGGAAGCACCGTCGTTCGTGCCCGCCGAGCTTGGCATGCCCATGCGCACGCTGATCGACACGCTGCTTTGGTCTATCTCGGGCGCGGCCCTGGCGACGGTGGCGTCGAAGGTGATCTACGGTCTGCAGGAGAAGGCGATCGAGGCGCGTCAACTCGGGCAGTACACGCTGGAGGCCAAGATCGGAGAGGGGGGCATGGGCGAGATCTATCGCGCGCGCCACGCGATGCTGCGCCGGCCGACTGCAATCAAGGTGATGACGGGCGACGGCTCCGAGGCGGCGCTGCGTCGCTTCGAGAAAGAAGTACAGCTCACGGCGCGGCTGACCCACCCCAATACGATCTCGATCTACGACTACGGGCGTACGCCCGATGGGCGCTTCTATTACGCAATGGAGCTGCTCGACGGGATGACGCTCGAGGAGCTGGTGGCACGCACCGGGCCGCAGCCGTCACCGCGGGTCATCCACATCCTGCTGCAGGTGTGTGGCGCTCTTCGCGAGGCGCACGGGGTGGGGCTCATCCATCGCGACATCAAGCCAGCCAACGTGTACCTGTGCGCTCGCGGTGGTTCGCGCGACGTGGTGAAGGTGCTCGATTTCGGGCTGGTGCGCGAGTTTCGTAGCGATGGCAGCGTGACGGGTAGCAACCTCGACATCCTGGTCGGCACGCCTCTGTACCTGTCGCCAGAAGCCATCCTGACGCCGGCGCAGCTCGACTCGCGCGCCGACATCTACGCGCTCGGGGCGCTCGCGTACGTGTTGTTGACGGGCGCCCCGCCGTTCGCGGGGCGGACCTTGGTCGAGCTCTGTGGTCACCACCTGCACAGCGTGCCGGAGCCGCCTTCGGCACGAGGCCTCGCCGTCTCGTCGGACCTCGAGCAGGCGGTGCTGGCCTGCCTGGCGAAAGATCCCGCGGCGCGCCCCCAGAGCGCCGGCGAGCTGGCCGAGCAGCTCCGTGCCTGTCGCGACGCCGGGCGTTGGGGCGAGGCAGACGCCGATGGCTGGTGGGCACGGCTGCCTGAGCACCCGAGATCAGAGCCCGTACGCGCGGCGGCGGGAATGACTCTCTGCTGTGCCGACGTGAAAGACCGGCTGCGCGCTGGCTGAGCCGCCACCGGAGCAGAACGGGAAGCCGCGCTCAGCGCGCGAGATAGGCGCGACCTTCCTCCAAAGTGTCGAAGAAGCTCAGCGGGCCGAGCGAGCGGATGCGGCCGCTCTCGCGGGCGATACGAGCAAACTGGAGGCGCAGCACCGAGCTCGAACACACGAAGGCGTCGCGCTCCATGCCGCGCGCCACGGCGAACTCTTGCCCGCGCGCTAACACGGAGCACACATCTGCCGCCATCGTGACGGTCTGCGTGAAGTCGCACAGGACGCGGAATGGTCTGCCCGCGAGCGAGCGGACGACGTTGCCGAAATCGCGACTCGCCAGGACGTCGGCCAGGCTGGGGCGCCCGGTGATCTCCACCAGAACGATCAGGGGTTGCTCGGTGAACAGCTGGGCACGGATCGATGACGGGGGCAGCGTGGAGGGGCGCGCTGGCAGCGGCGGCCGAGAGCTCGCCCGCTCTGCGGGAGGCAGGGACGAAACGGCGCGCGATGCGGCGGCGACCGTCGAGCGATGGGATGCGGGGAACATCGACGTGCGAGGGAGCGGCTGGTGTTCGGCGGACACGTTAACGTCAGTTTACGTCAACGAAGCTGCCTGCGCCCGCTCGACGCGAGCGCATCTTCGTGCACGATCGGGCGGGTGTGGAGGGGTGCGCAACCCAGCGTCCGCCCCACGCCGGCACGCTCCAGAGCCCTGGCCCAGAAATCGCCAGGTGGACGGCAGGCGCTTTCGTGCGCGCGCCGGCGCCGAGCGGCCCGGCGCTGCTGCCATGTGGGATGGATCGTTCCGGCCTTCACCACACGCCAGACGCGCTCACTCTTCGACGAAGCTCGCCAGGCGCGCGAGTGCTGCGTCCCACTGCTCGGAGATCTGGTCGAGGTAACGCCGCGCTTCGTCCAGCTTCTGCCCCTCGAAGACCCACAGGCGCTCGCGACCTTGGCGTTCGCCACGGACGAGGCCGGCGCGCGCCAGCACCTCGAGGTGCTTGGTGATGGCCTGCCGCGTTACCTTCGTTTCATCCGTCAGGCGCGCGATGGACAGCGGACCGCTGGTACCGAGGCGCGCCACGAGGGCGAGGCGTGTTTCATCACCGAGCGCAGCGAAGACCGGTGCGGCCTGGCCGAGGTTGAGGGCTGCGTTACGTCGCGACATGGCGCGCGATATTTTCCATTTGCGCCGCCCATCCGCCATCGTTCATTTCGAGCGCCTTGGTGCGCCGCGCGAGCGGAATTTGCTCGAACCCTGACTCGATCACGGTCAATGAAGTGCCGCCACCCGCGGCGTCAGCCAGGAGGAACTCGACGAGCGTCGTGGGCTCGGACGAGTAGTCGACATCGGGCTCGACCGCGTGGGGGTGCCAGCGGTAGGAAAGGTAGGACTCGGGCTCGACGCGATCGATCTCCAGGTTCAGCGTGAGGTGATCGAAGCCCGGGATGGTGATCGGGCCCGACACGCTGCTCTTCGGGCGAAAGGCGCCTGTCAGCCGAGCGCCGAACCAAGCACCAAATTCTTCGCTGTTGGTGAGCGCGCGCCAGACGCGGGAGCGCGGCGCGCGCAGATGAATGTGCTTTTCGATCCGATCTCGCGTTTTTGCAACCATATGGTTGCATATTAAGCCAGGGGGCGCGTACCCGCAACCCCTGGGTTGCGTATTTGATCGAGCGTCGGGACTGGCCCGGGCGGCCGCTGGCGCGCTGGCGTCGCAAGGAGCAGCAGCACGGTGCACCGCGCACGCTTGACGACGTCGCGCTCGCTCGGCGAGAGAATGACGATGCAGCTTTTCATTCGGGTGGCCTCGTGTTCTTTTGCGCTGTGGCTGCTCAACTGTAGCGGCGACTCCAACGAGCCGGGCGAGCCCGTGCGAGAGCTGTCACTGGTCAGCTTCAACGCCGCGCTCGGCGTCGGGCTCGCGCCATACCTCGAGCAGCGCCTGGAAGCGATCGAGGCAGACCTGCCTAGCCTCGACGCCGACGTGATCTGCCTGCAAGAGGTCTGGGAGCCCGAGAACATCGAGCGCCTGGTCGCCGCGCTGGCGAGCGAGTACCCGTACAATCACCGCTCGGTGCGCTCTACCGGCGGCGGCGGGGGCTGCACGGAGTCCGAGGCGACCTCGCTATCGAACTGTCTCGCAGAGAACTGCGCCGGCGTCGATGTCGAGGGCTTGCCCCTGTGCGCCATCAACAACTGTGCCGAGGTCTTCACGCAGGTCTCGACGGAATGCCAGCAGTGCATCGCCGCCAACCAGTCGGCGACCGACGTGCAGAACCTCACGATGATCTGCGCGAGCGCCGACGCGGAGGTGGCGGCGTACAGCGACCAGACGGGCCTGGTGTTGCTGTCGCGCTTGCCCCTCGATCGGCCCAGCTATGCCGCCTTCGAGTCGGCGCTCGGCGATCGCGGGCTGCTCTCGGCGCGAGTGCACACCGACTTCATGGGCGATGTCGACGTGCATTGCACACACCTCGCGGCCACTCTCTCCGAGGTGCCCTATACTGGTCTCTACGGATCCTGGCAGGGCGAACGGCTGCGCCAGATCGATCAGATGCTGGAGCGAGTGTCGGAGATTCGAGCCGACGGCAACGGGGCAGGCAGCGCGATCTTGGCCGGAGACATGAACTGCGGCCCGGGCACCCCCCTGGCCCGCGCGGCGAGCCCCGACGCCTTCGAACGACTGGCGAACGCCGGCTTCGTCGCACCGTACGCGGAGCTCGATGGTCGCTGCACGTTCTGCGAGAATAACCCGCTCAATGGTCTCGTCAGCGATCCGGAGGAGGGGGCGTTGATCGACCATGTGCTGGTCTCGGCGTCGGGCAGCGAAGAGTTCATGGCCCGGCGCGTGTTCGACGAGGTGATTCCGATCGAGGCCAATGGAGCGGCCGTCGACGTGGCCCGATCGGACCACTACGGCGTTCGGGTGCAGGCGTCTGCCGGTGCGGGGCTGGCAACGCCGTGAACAGCCCATCCCAGGGGGGGCCCGCTTCGGCTGCCGTTGCCCATTGTCGAGGCGCACGTTGTCGCGCCGCCCGTCGTCGAACCGCACGTTGCCTCGGGCGCCGGCGACACGCCGGCATCGCGGCAGCCCTCGTGGGGCTGCTCGCGGGCACAGCAGCGGCGGACGAGACGGGGGCGTCCGCCCCGAGCCGCGCCAGCAGGCGCCTGCACCTCGCCCTGCGAACGGGCTTCGGGCTGCCGCTCGGAGAATACGCCGATGTCCAGGCGCTCGCTGGCTCGCGCGACGATGACAATGCGATCGGCGACGATACCTATGGCGTGATCCCGATCTGGTTCGACGCCGGCTATCGGCTCACGGATAAGCTCCTGCTCGGTGGGTATTTCATGTTCGGTCTCGTGCTGCCCAGGACGGCGCCGCCCGACAATCCCCTCGGTGGCGGCTGTCCCGAGGACTTCGATTGCTTCGCCACGGGGGTGCGCGCAGGCTTGCAAGTCCAGTACTCGTTCGCGCCGGGCGCGGCGATCAACCCGTGGCTGGGGCTGGCTCTCGGTTACGAATGGGTCGGCACGGAGCTCGAAGGCGAGCTCTTCAGTTTCCCGTTCGAAGCTTCGACCCGCTACTCGGGTCCTGATCTGCTCCAGCTCCAGGGGGGGGTCGACTTTCGAGCGAGCGAGCCCTTCGCGATAGGACCGTTCGGTTCAGCCTCGGCGATGCGCTACACGAGCTGCAGCCTCACGCTGGGTGGAGAGGAGAGCCGTTGCGAGCTGCCCGAAGGGGGTTGGCACGGCTGGCTCGTGCTCGGCGTGCGCGGCGTCGTCGAACTCTGAGCGCTGGCAGCGCCCTTCAGCTCGCGATGCGGGGAGGCGAGTCGATCTGGCGTACGAAGTCGACGATCAGCTCGGCGAGAGCCTCTGGCGCGTCGATGTGCGGCGAGTGGCCAAAACCATCGGGGCGTTCCACCCGAGTGCCGCGCGGCAGATGGCGCCGAAAGTATTCGAGGTTGGAGTCGGGCAGCAGGCGCTCTTCCTGGCCCCAGACGAGCAACACCGGTATGTCGAGCGCCTCGAGCTCTTCAGGACGCAGCGCCGTCGCGTTGCTCGCGCCGAGCAGCAGCGAGCGGACGGGCGCGCTGGCCATTGCGGCCGGCAGCTCGTGGGCCACGAGCGACAGGAACCAGGGCGGCTCGTGGTACACCCGCCGGAAAAACACGGCGGCATCCGCCCTCGAGCTCATCGCGAACAGGCGCTTGAGCTCGCGCCACTCGTTGTCGTCGCAGTGGGCACCGGCTGGTGAAACCAGCACGAGCGCCTTCACGTTGCGAGGGCTCGACAGCGCGTAGCGAACGGCCACCGCCCCGCCGAGCGAGTTGCCCACCACGATCGCCGGCTCGTCGAGGAGCCGGTCGAGCGTCTCGCGTGTTGCACCCAGCAATGACGCCGGCGTCAGCGGCGCCGTGCGTCCCGCGCTGAAGCCGTGGCCGAGGTGATCGGGGGCGAGCACGCGGCGCACGTCTTTGCGCAGCCGCATCAAGAGGGAGCCGAACGGGGTGGCCGCGGCGGCCAGCCCGTGCAGCAGGGCGATCGTGGGAAGGTTGCCCGAGCCGGGCGCATCGTAGCAGTGCATGCGCCCATAGCGCGTCATCAGCCACTGACTTCGTGCACCTCGCCGCCACAGGGCGCGGCGACCAACCCGCTCGGCCAACGGCATCAGTAGAGGCCGCATCGTTGATCTCAGCATAGCACGGATTCTCCGCCGCGCCGTCTCGGGGGCCTCTCCGAGCAGCACAAAGTCGGCCCCAAACGCCACGATCTGTGCCCGCACCCGCGGAAGATTGCACCCGACGTCGAGTCGACGGGTAAACGCGGATGTTTTGCGGGATCCTGGAAGCGACCCGGGGCCCCGGGGTGGCGGTGAATCAGGGGTGATTCGATCCGGTCCTCGCCGAAGGTCGAACGACCCTCGGGCTCGGCCGGACTCCGGCGCACGAGCCGTCACCCCCCTTGCGCTCGCCGGGCGGCGACACATCTTGGCTGGGCCGGAGAAGACGGCAGCGCCGAAAGCGAGAGCGTTCCGAGGCCCTCCGCGCGGAGGGCGCCGATCGCGGAGGGACACCGTGATCGGCAGTGGAACACGGCGCCGCTCGGCCCGCATCGCGAGACCGCGTCCACGGTGTTGCGAACGGTGTCGGGCACTCGCCGGGAGAGGTGTCGATCGCGATCCTTCACTCGGCGACGGGCCCAGCGAGGCAGCCGCGACGCGGCGCCCGCGGGATGGCCCGATGAACAACGACCTCTATCCCCAATCTAGGAGAATCATCCATGCTGACCTTGTATCGCCCGTTCACTAACCTGCTCCGTGACGAGTTCTTCGGCGACCGGGATCTGAACCTGTGGGGCAACGCCTGGCGCTCGGCGCAGAGCTTCAACCCCGCCGTCGACATCGTCGAAAACGACAACGCCTACCTGCTGAAGGCGGAGCTTCCGGGTCTGTCCCCGGAGAACATCGACGTCCAGGTCGAGAACGATGTTCTCACCGTCCGCGGGGAGCGCAAGCACGAGACCGAGGACGAGCGAGGCGGCTACCGCCGTGTCGAGCGCAGCTACGGTAGCTTCGCGCGCTCCTTTATCCTGCCCAAAGGCACCAAGATCGACGCCATCGACGCCCAGGTGGCGCACGGCGTCTTGACCGTGACCATCCCAAAGGCGCCCGTGGCTACTGCGCGCAGGGTCGAAGTCACGGGCGGCTTGGTGGAGAAGGCCAAGAAGATCTTCTCGAAGCCCGCCGAAGCCCAGGGCTCAGCCCCGCAGGCGTGAGATCGAGGCCGCTCTCGGCCCGCTGAAATACCTCGAGCGACAGACGCGGGCCGGACCTCACCCGGCGCGCGTCGCCAGGGGACCGAGCGATCGGTCCCCTGCTTTTTGCGGAGTCAGGTGGCGCGCGCGTGCTGGACCTGGTGGATCGCGGCGGCCCCCGGATCCGGATCGAGCGCGGCGCTCGTCTGGCGCTCCTGCACCAGCTGGGCGATCCGTTCGGTGCCGTGCTTCGGCAGGCGCACGAAACCCGACCACGCCGCGCCGGCGAGCGTGCCGTCTTCCAGCCACTCCTCGAACCAGCCGCGTGCGTGATCGAGGCGGCGGTGCTTCAGGCCTACCCCCTGTTCGCGAAGCCAGCGCCGGTTGTACCGTTCATGCGCGCCGAGCGGCCGCGAGAGCATGCACGCGAGCCCCAGCGCTGGATAGAAGCTGAGCTCGCTCGGCTTCGTCCAGAGCACGTCCGTGCGCAGCAGCGCGCGGTTGAACATCTCGTAGTACGATTTGAAATCGCGGCCGTGGATCAGCGTGATGTCGCGGTCGAGGACTCGCTCGAGCCCATTTCGAGCGACCGCCTCGGAGAAGGCGCGCAGCACCTCGGGGCGCGTGCCCGCGACCAGTTGCAGGCGCAGCCGGCCTTCGAGGATCAGCGGGCGCAGCGACGGCAGAAACTCGTCCACCAGCTCGACCTGCGCCCCGGCACCGCCGACCGCGAACATGAGGTGGACCGGCCCGTTCGTCCGGTTCCGAACGTCCGCCGAGGAGCCGCCGCGATCGTGGACGAGGCGCTGTAGCTCAGGACCGTGAAGGTCACGAAACACCCCACGCGGATCGAGACGGGCGATCCGCTCGGCCAGGCGCAGCTCGGCGGACGTCGTGTCGGACGGATCCGTCAGCATCGGCGGCAATGGAAACCCCGTGAGCGTGATGTTGCGCTCGGGAACACCGAACGAACGCAGCCGGCGCACCACGCGCGGTGTCGGCGCTGCGTAATGGATGCGCGTGCGGGTCGGGTCGACGGGCGCCCACACCCGGTTGCAATCGGCGTCGGTGACGACGCAAGTGATGTCGTCGATGCCCGCGCGCTCGGCGATGATGGCGCAGGCGTAGAACGTGGTGATGAGCGGCGCGCCGAGCCGCCGCACTTGCTCCACCATGCCCATGCCCAGACCATGTCCGATCATGCGATCGAGCAGACGCACCGACCAAGTGGGCGCGCGGTGGTCGCGCGTCTCGTGCAGCGGGGGGATCATGGTGATCGCATCCATCAACCCGCGCGCGGGGCGATCCAGCGGCCCCAGGAACGGCATCGGCTTCGAGAGCACCTCGTGCATGCGCCGCACCCATGCCCAGAGCCGCGCCTCCTTGGGTTCGGCGATGGGCGGTTCATCCACTTCCAGCACCTCGACGCCGAGGTGCTCCGCGAGCGGATAGGCGGCGCGAAGGTGGCCGTAACCCATGGTAACGCTGGCGACGGCAGGACGGATTCGTTGGTCGGGCATCATCGTGGCACACTCGTCGTTGAGGCGGGAGAGAGTGGCGTCACGGCTCGCAGCCGACTGCCGGATCCCACCCGGTAAGTTTTACCGCGCCACTCCACGGTCTGCACGAACCATCCGAGCGCCCAGATCGCGAGTGTCAGCCACTGCCGGATGGGATTGAGCAACACCGCCACGAGCGGGGCGGGCTTGCCCGTCATGCAACTGTGCGTGGCATAGTCCAGGGCCTGATCGAACACGAGCCAGGCGCCGATCCAGCGGGGGTCGACGTCGATCTCCGGAAAGCACAGCGCCAGCACCAGCACCAACCCGAGCAGCGGCCCGGGCATCAGAAGGATCTCCATCGCGTACGCCAGGCGGGAGACCTGGCGGCGCATCACGGCCCAGCGCAGGTGGCGGCTCACGAAGCGCGTAAACGTCCAGCCCTCGTTCCAGGTGGGAACCGGCATCCTCGCTGTCACGACACGGTGCCCGGCCTCGAGCACGGCGCGGCCGATGACATAGTCTTCCGCGAGATAGCCGCCGGCAGCTTCGAAGCCTCCGATCGCCTCGAGCACGTCGCGCCGCAAGAACATCGACTTGCCGATGACGCAGGTCTGCCCGGCGATGAAGCGCACCCCGCACACGCCCGCCACGACGAAGCAGTTGAGCTGCAGGTTCTCGAGATAGGCCGCGAGAGAGCCGCCACCGCGCCCCGCAACGAGGTGCGTGACGAGCCCGACGTCGGGCGCAGCGTGGCTCAGCGCATCGCGCACGTAGGCCTCGCTGACCCGCACGTTCGAGTCCGACACCACGACCCATTCACCCCTCGAGAACCGGCTCATGTGCGCGAGCAACGCGACCTTCGGGTTGTGACACGCCGTCTCGCCGATGCTGATGCGCGTCGCCAGCGCCTCGTGCTCGCGGCAGAAGCGCTGCGCGACCGGGAGCGCCTCGTCGTCGGCGTCGGCGACGCCGAAGATGATGCTCAGGTTGCTATGGCTCTGCTGAGAGAATGCCTGCAGGTTGTCGGACAGGCTGGCGTCGACGCCACACAGCGGCTTGAGGATGCTGACCTCGTCGTCGCGCAGCTCTCCCTCGGGACGATGGCGCACCACGCTCCAGACCAGCATGCGTGAGACCGAGCTCACTGCGAGCCCCAGAGCTGCCAACGCGAGCGACGCGACCACGATGGGAGGCGACATGAGTGCTTGGGGACACAATCAAGCGCGGTCGAGCCACGCTCCGGTGTCACCTCCGCGAACTCGCTGCGACGGGGCGAACGTTTACGCTCGGGTCACGCGAGCGCCACGAACGAGCGCCCAGCGCTCAGAGAGCGGGTCGGAGCGTTGCCCACACGCGATCGGCGACCTGCCGAGTGCCCTCGGCGTTGGGGTGGATGCCATCGCTCTGGTTGAGCTCGGGACGCGCCGCCACCGCCTCGAGCGGAAACGGGATCAGCGTCACGCCTTCGCTCTGCGCGACCCGAGGGAACACGGCCGCGTAGGCGCCGGCGTACTCCTGACCGAGGTTCGGGAACGTCTTCAGCTCCCAGAGGAAGATCTTGGTGTCTGGCTTTCGCTCGCGCGTGCGGCGGATCAACTGTCGCAAGTTGGTTTCCATCGTCTCCAGGGAGAGCCCGCGCATGGCGTCGTTCGAGCCGAGCCCGATCACGATCGCTTTCAAATCCAGGGAGTCTTTGAAGTACCAGTCGATGCGCGCGAGCCCGCCCGCCGTCGTGTCGCCGGAGCGTCCCGCGTTCACGACACGATAAGGCAGGCGGTCGACATCCACGCGTTGTTGAATCAGCGCAGGCAGCGCCTCGCCCTCCGAGAGGCCCAAGCCCGCAGTCAGACTGTCACCCAGAAAGACGATCGTCGGTGCCGAACGGGCGGCTGGCGCCGGGGCAGTCAGCGCCGCCGGGGCCGAGGAGTCACGCGAGGGCTCGGCGTCGCATCCAAACAGCGACGAGCCCAGTACGAACCCGCCCAGCGCGCAGCACCTCGGCACGAACACGAGACGGATCGGCATCGAACGGATCGGCATCGAGCGGAGACTAGCGGACTGGCAGCAACCGAGCGAGCACGTCGGGCCGATTCGTCATGATGCCGTCCGCGCCTGCAGCCAGCAGCGCGCGCATCTTCTCTGGATCGTCCACGGTCCAAAAATGCACGGCGAGGCCCTGCTCATGCGCCCGTAGCACGAAGTTGGCGCCGGTGATGCCGAGCCAGTCGGCGGCGGGCAACTGCAGCGCGGAATAAGGGGTGACGCAGGTGCGTTGCATCAGGAAGCAGAAGTAATACCTCAGGGCCTCCGCCGTCGATGCGGAAGTGGCGACTCGTCCGGTCGTCGCCTCGCGGAACGCGGCGAGCACCGCCTCGTGGCTGCTCGCCACGAGCACGCGGCCGTGTGCGCCGGCCGCCTCGATGATGTCGGCGAGTACGCGCGCGGCATCCAGCGCCTCGTCCTTCAGCTCCAGATTGAAACGAACCGAGGGAAAGTGCCCGAGGACATACGCGAGGCGAAGGGGCACGCGCTCGCGGTCGAGCCGTTCGAGCGCCGCCCAGTCCAGGTCAGCGTAGGCGGTCTCCACCCCGTGGGTGCGCCGGAGGGTGCGGTCGTGCGCGATCACGAGCTCCCGATCGCGCAGCAGCCTCAGATCGATCTCGAGCACGTGCGCGCCCTGATCGAGCGCGAGCTGGTAGGCCGCCAGCGAGTGCTCGGGGGCGAGCTTCGAGGCGCCACGGTGCGCGATGTCGAGCACCGGCGGCAACCCGACGAAGAACGGAAGCTGCCGATAATTTTGAGACGCAACGGACTTGGCATCGGTGCATATTCGAACCATGATCGCCACTGCGCCGATGACACAAAGCCCGAGCACCGCCAGCACCCCGAGCCCGATCCACCGCAGCCAGCGGGCAGGGCGCTCGGTGGGGCTCACGGCACGTCTCTAGCACATCGCCGTGCTGCCCCGCTATCGACCCACCGGACCATATACCCCAGGACGCAGACACCAGACATGGGCGGCTACATCGAGGTGCGCGGGCTCGGACGAGACTACCGCGACGGCAAACACTCCCTCACCGTGCTCGACCAGATCGAGCTGTCGATCGCGTCGCGCGAGTTCGTCGCCATCACGGGCCCGTCCGGTAGCGGAAAGTCCACGCTTCTGGGGCTAATGGCCGGTCTCGATCGGCCGTCGCGGGGGAGCGTGACGATCGACGGTACGTGCATCACCACCCTCGGGGAAGACGCCTTATCCGCGTTTCGCGGGCGGAACATCGGCTTCGTGTTCCAGAGCTTCCAGCTCATTCCCACGCTCACCGCGATCGAGAACGTGCGCGTCCCGGCCGAGATCTTGGGCGATGCGGCGCTGGCCGCGCGCGCGCCCGAGCTGCTCGCGAAAATGGGCCTGTCGGAGCGCGCCGGGCACTACCCATCGCAGCTGTCGGGCGGCGAGATGCAGCGCATCGCCCTGGCGCGGGCGACCGTCACGCGCCCATCGGTGCTGTTCGCGGACGAACCCACGGGCAACCTCGATTCGGCTGCGGGCGAGCGCGTGCTCGAGCTCTTGCTCGAGACGCAGGCGGAGGCGACGCTCGTGCTCGTCACGCACAACCCGGAGCTGGCAGCGCGCGCCGAGCGCGAGATCTGCATGCGGCATGGCCGCATCGAGCGCATCATCGAACGAAAGCGGTCTGCGGTAGGGCAGGGGGCGGCGTGATCCGCCTTCGCACGGCCTGGTGGCTCGCGCGCTCGGAGACACGGCGCGCCCGCAGCACGCTGGCCTTCTGCGTGCTGTCGATCGCGCTGGGTGTGCTCGCGATCACGGCGATTCGCACGCTCACGGTCGCGATGCGCTCCAGCATCGACGGCCAAGCCCAACGCCTGATGGGGGCTGACTTGATGCTGCAGGGCTCCGAGCCGCTGACGACGGGCACGGCCGCCGAGCTCGGCGGAGAGCTGCTCGGCGCGGGCGCCCGCGCGACCACTTCCGTTCGCTTTTACTCCATGGTCGCCAAGGTCGCGCCGGGCAGCGCCGCGAAGAGCACGCAGCTCGTCCGCGTGCGCGCCGTGGGCGACGGGTTTCCGCTCTACGGCGCGATCGACAGCGTTCCAGCAAACCGCTTCGCCGACCTCGGTGCTCGCCCGTCGATCCTGCTCGACCCGGCCGTGGCTCGCACCCTGGGAGTGGAGCCCGGAGCGCGGATTCGGCTGGGGGAGCTGGAGCTCGAGGTGCTGGGCGAGTTCGTCAAGGCTCCGGGCAGCGTCGCCGCCGAGTTCTCGATGGCGCCCTACGCCTTCGTGCACGAGCGCTTCCTCGGCGCGACCGGGTTGCTGGCTACCGGCAGCCGCGTCCAATACGAGGCGCTCTACGCGCTTCCCGACCGCATCGACGCGGAAGACTGGAAAGACGAGCACTGGGACCGTGCTACCGAGAGCCGGCTGAGCGTGCGCACCTCGAAAGAGGCGGCCGCCAACGTGCGCCGCTTCTTGACGCGCCTGTCGGGGTTCATGACCGTGGTCGGCCTCGTCACCCTCTTTCTCGGCGCGCTCGGCATCGGCTCCGCGATGCGCTCGTTCATGAGCCTGAAGCTCGACCACGCCGCGGTGCTTCGCTGCGTGGGGGCCACCTCGAAGGATCTCTTCCTCGTCTACAGTCTGCTTTCGCTGCTCGTCGCCGTGCTCGGCAGCGCGCTCGGCGCCGTCGCGGGCAGCATCATCCCAGTGCTGCTCGGCAGCGCCTCGGCGGCGCTCGGGGCGGGGCTGCTTCCGGCTGAGCTCGTGCTGCGTCCGAGCGCAGGAGCCGTGCTCCATGGCATCGCAGCGGGGACGATCTCGACGCTCGCGTTCACGCTCGTCCCCATCTGGCGCACGTCGGCGGTGGCGCCGCTTCGGGTGCTCGGTCGCACCGGGACGGCGCTCGAACCCGTGGGCCTCGCGCGCTTCGCGAGCCTGGTCGGGTTGGGCGTGGCCCTGCTCACGGTGTTCGTGCTGTCTCTGGCGGAGACGGAGTCGCTGCGCATCGGCGCGTCGTTCACGCTGGCGATCGCGCTGGCTCTGGCGGTGCTGTTCGGGCTGGCTCGCGCGATCATCGCGCTCGCCCGACGCGCGGGGCCGAAGCTGCCCAGCTTCCACCTGCGACAAGGAATTGCCAACCTGCACCGCCCCGGAAACCAGACCAGCGCCGTCGTCGTGGCCGTCGGCATGGGCTTCTTGCTGCTCGGCTCGCTCTTGATCTTGCAAACCTCGCTGCAGCGGCTGCTCGAGCTGGAGCGGCGAGACGACCTGCCCAACCTGTTCGTCATCGACATCCAGCCCGATCAACGCGAGGGCGTGCTCGCAACCCTGGGCACCCCTGCCGTGAAAGACCTGGAGCTCAGCCCCATGATCTCGGCCCGTATCGGCGGGGTGAATGGCCGTAGCGTCAATCAGAGCGCGGTCGACCAGAGTCGGGCGCAGCGCGACGACGGGCAGCGCAGCTGGGAAGATCGGATGCGCACTCGCGAGTACTTCATCTCCTACCGGGGCGCTACCATCGCCGCCGAGACGGTCACGGCAGGGCAGTTCTGGTCGGGACGCCCGAGCCGTCAAGAAGCGTCGATCGACGAGGGCATGGCCCAGGGGCTCGGTATCCACCTGGGTGACACGCTCACGCTCGACATCCAGGGCCTGCCGCTCGACGCCGTCGTCACCAGCTTCCGCGAGATCCGCTGGCAAGCGCTGCGCCCGAACGCGATGATCCTGCTCTCGCCCGGCGAGATCGAGGACGCCCCCACCATGTTCGTGGCTTCCGCGCGCGTGCCCGAAAGCGACGCTCGGCAGTCGTTGACGGGTGACCTGGTGCGCCAGCACGGCAACCTCACCGTCATCGACGCTTCCGAGGCAGCCCAGACCGTGCTCTCAATCCTCGATCGCGTCTCGTCCGTGTTCACGCTGCTCGGCGTCTTGTCGGTGCTCGCCGGCGCCGTCATCCTCGGAGGCGCCATCGCGGCGGGGCGCTTCGCCCGGCAACGCGAGGCGATGCTGTTCAAGGTGCTCGGCGCCTCCCGCTCGGACCTGCGCCGCATCCTGAGCGCGGAGTATGCGACGCTCGCTCTGCTGGGCACGCTCTCCGGCTGGTTGCTCGCCGAGTTGATCGGACGCGCGGCGGTGCCGGCGCTGTTCGATGCGGCGGCCCACGTGCCGTACCTCGCGCTGACGATCCTGGCCCTCTCGGCGCTGGTGCTGAACACGGCCGTTGGTTTACTCGTTGGCCGCCGCGTGTCGGGGCACACACCGCTCTCGATCCTGCGCGAGGAGTGAGCTCGCGCACCGCGCTCAGCTCATGCTGATCTCGAAATCGGCGATCAGAGGGCGATGATCGGAGGCCGTCTTCGCCAGGCGTGACGCGCCGACTTCGAAGTGCGCGAGCCTCACAGAGCCCCGGAAGAAGATGGCGTCGAGCGGGCGCAGGGGCCACGCCGCAGGGAATGTGTTGCGCAGCGTGCCGGCGCGAGCGAGGTTCTCGGGCGCCAGGAATTTCGGGCCCAAACTGCCCCAGAGATCGTTCAGATCTCCCCCGACGATGAGGGGGGTGCTGGCGTGCAGATGTGCGAGCAACTCGCAGCGCACGAAGCGGGCGAGTTGCTTGGCGCGTTCGCTGCCGGCGAGGCCCAGGTGCAGGTTGTTGACCACCAGGCTGCGGCGGTGCTCGCCGATCGGCACCCGCACGTGTGCCTGGATCGCCCCGCGTATCTTTCGCCACCCGATCGTGAGATCCACATGCTGAATGTCGGAAAGCGGGAAAGACGAGAGGATCATGTTCCCGTAGTAGCCCGCCTTGAAGCGGTGCTCGGGGTGAAAAGCCGCGTGCATGCCCAGGCCCTCGCTGAGGATCGCGACCTGATCTTCGGCACGCAGCCGCGGCATGTCGCGCGCCACCTCCTGCAGCAGGATCACCTTGGCATCGTAGGCGCCGAGGCAATCGATGATGCGCTTGGGTTCGTAGCGGCCATCGGTGCCACCCACACATTTGTGGATGTTCCAGCTGACGACACGGATCGTCTGGCGCTCGTGGGAATGGCTCATGTTTTGACGATTACGGCACGAAATGCGCGTTGACCAGCTGTGCGCTCGTGTGTGTGAGGAAGCCCGGAGCGGAGGCAACCACGGCGCCCAGGCCCGTTTCTAGCCCTGATCGGCTGCTTCGAGGGAAGCAAAAAACTACCGTCTCGTGCGACCCACACCTGGTGCCCGAGCGATCGTGCTACAGGCGAGCCCGGAGGCACGCTGCAATGACGAGGAGCACACTCTGGGGTTCTCACGACGCGCTGCGATGGATCGCGGTCGGGGTGCTTTGGGCGCGATTGGCGAGCGCACAGGCGCCCGACGCGGGCGATTCGGGCGACTGCATGCCCAGCCGTGAGCCGCACGAGTGCGCAGAGCGGTGTCCCAGCTTCGACACGTGTTACATCGCCGAAGGCGACGGCCGGCTCTACTACCGCGTCATGAGCGAGCGCTTCGATTGCGATGGGCTCGACTGCACCGCCGCTAGCACCGAGCTCGGCGACTATTGCTGCCAACGTGGCGATTATGCACCGTCGCGCGGCGGCGGTGGCGGTTGCGCGCTCGCGCCGACCTCCACGGGCGGCCGTTCCGAGCTCCCCGGCGTGGTGGCTGGCGCTAGCCTGGGCGCGCTCGCGCGGCTCGTCGTGAGGCGCCGCGCTCGAGCTCGGCAGCGGCAGGGTGCGGGCCGACGAGGCACGGGCCGCGCCGGTTCGAACACATAAAGCGCGTCGCGCCACTGCCACCGTGGCGCCCGCGGCGGGCGGTGATTAGGTTGTCGACGCTCGACATGGCGTCCCTCCAGAACCTGCAGTTTACCAACTCCTTCCAGCGCGACCTCCCGGAAGACCGCGAGCGTGGCCCGCGCCGGCGACAGGTCCAGGCGGCCTGCTTTTCCAGCGTCGAGCCGACGCCGGTGAGCGCCCCGAGCCTGCTCGCTTACAGCGCGGAGGCGGCTCGGCTAATCGGTCTCGGTCCGGAGGACTGCGAGTCTCCGCTGTTCCTCGAGGTATTTTCCGGCAACCGGTTGCTCGCCGAAATGCGGCCTTACGCCGCCTGCTATGGCGGGCACCAGTTTGGAAACTGGGCGGGCCAGCTCGGCGACGGCCGAGCCATCACGCTGGGCGAGGTCGCTGCCGCAGACGGACAGCGCTGGGAGCTGCAGCTCAAGGGGGCAGGGCCGACCCCCTACTCACGCACCGCCGATGGCCGGGCCGTCGTGCGATCGAGCGTGCGCGAGTTTCTGTGCAGCGAGGCCATGTTTCATCTCGGTGTTCCGACCACGCGCGCCCTCAGCCTGATCGGCACTGGCGATCCGGTCTTGCGCGACATGTTCTACGACGGCCATCCTCGCGAGGAGCCCGGGGCCGTGATCTGCCGCATGGCGCCCTCGTTTCTACGCTTCGGCAACTTCGAGATCCTGACCTCCCGGGGCGACCTCGACACGGCTCGCGCGCTCGCGGACTACACGCTACGCGTTCATTTTCCTGCCTGTGGCACGGGGCCCGCCGGTTACGCAGCGTTCTTCGAGGAGGTGTGCCGCCGCACGGCCGTGATGATCGCGCACTGGATGCGCGTCGGCTTCGTGCACGGCGTCATGAACACCGACAACATGTCTCTCCTCGGCCTCACCATCGACTACGGCCCCTACGGATGGCTCGAGGACTTCGACCCGAACTGGACGCCCAACACGACCGATCGCGGCGGCCGCCGCTACCGCTTCGCACATCAGCCCGGCGTTGCACTGTGGAATCTGGTCCGCTTCGCCGAGGCGCTGGCACCGCTCGTGGGCGACAGCGCCCCGCTCGAGCGCGGGCTCGAGGTCTACGAGCCCACGCTGAGGTCGACCCTGCGCGGCCAATGGCTGGAGAAGCTAGGCCTCGGCTCGAGCAGCCCCGAGTCGAGCAGCCAGGCCGAGGCAGACCCCGACCGCTACGGTGACGATCCGCCGCCGCTCGGCATCGAGCTCGGCGACGCCCTGCTTGACGATCTGGGCGCCGTGCTCGCCCTGGTCGAGACCGACATGACGCTCTTTTTTCGCCGCCTCGCCGAGGTGCCTGCCGCCCGCGAGTGGCTCGAGAAGCCCGACGACGCTTTGATAGCCCCGCTCATGCCCGCCTACTACGTGCCCGAACAGCTCGATGCGGCCCGTACGGCTCGGGTCGCTGCCTGGGTTCGGCGCTACCTCCAGCGCGTCCTCGCGGCAGGCACCCCCGACGCCGAGCGGCGACGGCGCATGAACGCCGTCAACCCGAAGTTCGTTCTGCGGAACTACCTGGCTCAGCTCGCCATCGACCGCGCCGAGCAGGGTGATCCTGGCGGCATTCGCGAGTTGCTCGAGGTGCTGCGTCATCCCTACGACGAGCAACCCGGCAGAGATTCCTTCGCGGAGAAGAGGCCTGACTGGGCGCGCCATCGACCTGGGTGCTCCATGCTCTCGTGCAGCTCGTGAAGGGCTCGGCGGTGAACGAGAGGCCAACTGGCCGGCTTCTCGGGGTGTGAAAGTGAGTCTTCCGAACACCGAGCGCGAGAGAAGCCTTGCTGTCCGGAATCTCAGTGCGATAGATGTGCGCATCCTCGCAGTTTCGGGGTCCTTGCGGGCCCCGGAGCTGCCACCCAACCTCCAAGACGGTTTACACGGGCTCACCGTGAAGTCGTCGCGGGCGGCGGGACGAGGGATATGCCAAGCGAAGATGGCGGAATTGGCAGACGCGCTAGATTCAGGTTCTAGTGTCCGAAAGGACGTGGAGGTT
>Ga0247763_1000130_pt1 | contig 37683 bp, 24 predicted proteins | sample UWRJL141409B4_FD_179926 | JGI IMG/M metagenome (GOLD analysis project Ga0247763, IMG submission 179926) | Plant litter microbial communities from Arlington Agricultural Research Station in Wisconsin, United States - UWRJ-L141-409B-4 | ecosystem: Environmental > Terrestrial > Plant litter >... | reverse complement strand
CGGCATCGTCGGCTGCAATTCTCTGTCCTCGTTTACCTCTTTCATGTTCTCGATGTAAGCACGTATTTCGAGGGATTTTTCACTACAGCCAGGCCAGGCCGCACACCACATGCTGTCATCCCCCCCCCCCATCTTACTGCGTACTCCCAAGAGAAGAGATAGGCGTCCAACCTAAAAATCAAGCATATCATTAGCGCAATCACTGCTGCCTGCTGTGCATAACTACCACGGGATCTAGACCCTTCTTGGATCGATCCGGTCCCCAGGTCAAGAGCCCGGGAACGGAGGCTGTGAAGAGATGTGCCTGCAGGCTGGTTGGTGTGTGTGTGTAACGGTGCACGGCACGGAACGCCAAAAATCACTAGTCTTGGCCCCAAACGGGCTACTCGCGTCGCATTGGGGGCTCTCGTAAAAAGAAAAAAAAGGCGAAGCGTGGGCCAGGGCTCTGCATGCATTCCGCGTGGCAGTGGCAGGGGGACTGGACAGGGTCATTTTTCTCACAGGGGATTTTGAATGTGATTGAGGTATTACCGAGGGTTGATAGTTACCTATCTTCTGTGCCACCATCGGGTTTAACACCCTGTAGATAAGACCGGAGGAAAGGTTGTGGTCAATTTCAGGATTAAGCTCAGAACCTCATAGTTCTATTAGACGCCGGCACTCCCCCCCACTTTGATGCTACCGTGAAGACTTTACTCCTCGTGTCCTCGGTTATTACTCTACTATCTTTGCACCAAAAATGTCGGCAAATAACTCCCCAGAATCCCCACAGGTCGAAATGATGACCAAAGCCCGGTCGCTGACAACCTTTTCCGTCGAACGCCTCACCAACATCATCCACGGAGGGCCACAAAAAGTAGCAGCTCGCCGAGCCGCCTGGTCTCGAGTCGAGGCGGTTCTCGGAACGGATAACACATCCGTACTCCCTGACCGATATGCATTCACGAGCCGAGAGGATCTGTATATCGATGGATTACGCATGGGGAAAGCCGCATGGGATGACCAGCTCGAACACAAACACGATATCTTTCTATGGATCACACCACGCTACACGCTCTGCAACTACAGCCCCTTTGGACTCACGACAACACTCTTTGCCAACACGGTAGAGTTGATGGGAACCGAGGAACAGCGCGTCAAATGGCTGGAACCGCTTCGTCGCGGTGAGATAAACGGCGCCTATGCCCAGACAGAGCTCGGCCACGGGAGTTTTGTGCGTGGACTCGAGACGACGGCAACTTTTGATCCGAGCCGAGACTGCTTCATCCTCGAGTCGCCGACGCTGACGAGTACCAAGTTTTGGCCGGGGGCATTGGGATTCTCGGCGACGCATGCCGTCGTCATGGCGCAGCTGGTGACGAACAACACAAATCACGGTGTTCACCCGTTTGTCATCCAGCTCCGGGATAGAACCACCGGGGCTGCACTGCCCGGTATTGAGCTTGGTGATGTCGGCCACAAGCCAAGTTACAACCAAACGGACAATGGCTACGCGCGGTTTAATGGGGTTGTGGTCCCCAGGACGGACATGCTGATGGGACACGCGTCCGTCTCGCGGGATGGAATTTACCGTCGGCGTTCTAATGCTCATCCCAAGGCCGCGTATGGCACCATGCTCGTGGGGCGGTCTGAAATTGCTTGGCTCTGCTCAATGCAACTCGCCGCGGCCGTGACCATTGCGGTGCGTTACTCAACAGTACGACAACAGGGTTTCTCTCCGCTCGCTCACGTCAGCGAGACACATGAGCGGGCGATATTCCAACACCGAACTCAGCACTCCCGCCTGTTGATGCATCTGGCGAAAGCATATGCCATTCTTTTTGCCTCCCGCCATGGAAAATCAGTCTGCAATCGGGCCGTGTGGAAAAAAGAACATCAGACACAAACAGACACCAACACCAACAGCTTGAACTTGAAAGACGCCCACGTAATGCTCGCGGGCTTAAAAGCATGGGCTACCACCGTTGCCGCTGACGGTGCTGAAGACTGTAGAAAAGCCTGCGGAGGCATGGGCTACCTCGCCATCTCGGGCCTGCCCGATCTCGTCCAGTCGGTCACAGCGCTGTGCACCTTGGAGGGGGAGAACACGGTGCTCTGGCAGCAGGTGGCGAGATACCTCCTCAACTGGGCGCCCAAGCTGAACTTGACCCTGACCCAGACCCCGACCCCGACCCCGACCCGAACTCCGACATCAAACCCGACCCTAACGGAATCTAGAACTGCAGAAGAACAACCCCTGCCAAGGGATCTGTGCTACCTCGGAAACCAATATCACAAGAAATGCGAAGCCACAACATCCCCAGGTTTTCTAGATCACAAAGTCCAGCTATCCATGTTTCGACACCGAGCGCAGCGACTCATGGTCAAGGCCAGCCATGCCATGTCTCACGCGATCTCTGGAGGGAAAAAAACCCCCGAGGTAGCCTGGGATGAGACCTCTCATTTGTTAATGGGCACGGCCAGAGCCCACGTTGAATATATTGTTCTCGAAGCGTTTGTTGAGGCTGTGGCGGAACTCGATGATGGGTCCGCGGAAGAAAAACTCGCTCTCAGTCGTCTGTGTTCCCTTTTTGCCTTGTCCGCAATTACCGACATGCAGGCGCCGGGTTCGAGTCAATTTGTTGAAGACGGTTTCTTGTCCGAGGCGCAGGTTGATCAGATCCGAGGCCAGGTCAATTCGCTGCTGGACTTGTTGGTGCCGGATGCAATCGGGTTGACGGATGCCTGGGATTTCACCGATGCTGGACTGGGGAGTGCTATTGGCAGGAAGCAGGGGGATGTGTATGAGACGGTCATGGCCTGGACGAGACAGTTGCCTATCAATATGGCTGGAAGGGCAGGCCAGGGTGTTGCCCGACAGGCCTGGGAGGAGTTTATCAAGCCTGCTACGAGAGCGAGACTTTAAATGTGATTCAGTTCTAGACGATCAGCTACTCGGGACTAGGTAGAGAGATATTGCATCTGATTAATCTGAAAGAAGAAAAGTGGAGGTCAAGAGGTGTGGTACTCAAGACAGATAGAGAAAACGACGTGTAGCCGATGCCATCGCTGGGGTAAGACACCGTAAATGTAGGGTGACGTTGATTCAGGGCGCGTCCGTCAACCCTGCTAAATCGCTGCGATCGTTGTACGTTTGTTTGCCTTAATGGTACGCCGACTTTCAGTTAAATAGGCGAGTTGGATTACGGATTGATACATGTAGCGCCGTGACCGGACCGCAGCCGGTCATGGGAACATCAAAAATTCCCGCGGCAAGTCCAGCCAGTCGGCACTGTTAGGGTGTAGGGGGCGGTCGTGACGGGCAGTAAACATCTTGATACATGACTTAAAAAAAGAAAAAGAATTGCCCAGTGGCGGGCTTGAACCGCCGACTTTCGCATACCTAAGATACACTGTGGAGTGTATTAGTACGACACTCTGACCAACTGAGTTAACCAGGCTTGAAATATCGTGCTGATATCAAACCTGATCTACCAAAACACAGACAGGACGGGTGCGCGCAGACTCAACTCAACCCCAGCGGGCTTTGCATTAAAAATCTTGGAAGGTTTTCTCTTCGGACTGCCCAAACTCTCAGCGTGCCCCCTCTCCACTTCTGCCAGCACCACCAGACCCACGCCGGCCCTCCCGACTGCACCTGCGCCGCCAATTGGGTCTGGCAGATTGAATTGATGGCGCGACCAATCCAGCTGCGCTATTGGTTTGACTGCGCGATTCATACCATTGATTGCATGATTAACTGGATTTACTGCCCTGGAAGCCCATGTCGTGCTGACGATGGTGTCGGAAGCGCCTTGCCCTGCGAGTTTTCTGCGGGCCGCAAAATTCACTGGAGACTTCGGGGCGGTCCACGAAGAAAAACCTCAAGTTTTAACTTTTCAGCCACCAAAAGCCGCGGGGGGAGAAAATTGTTGGGAGCGGGGTTTGTTCCGTCGCCGCGTCGAGGTACAAAAATCCAGAGCGTGCCCTCCAGTTAGCCGGCTCATCGTCTTTTCACTCTTCAACACGGCATGCAACGACATGCACCATTCGGTAAGCTGCAACGATCACATCAATCTCTGAGACAAAATGTCGACGGTACCAAAGCCAGTTTTCGTCTATGGCATGCCACAATATCTTCCCCGGTTGGCGTTCCTTTTGACAGGAATACAAACTTGGGACGCTGCTGCCAGCTTGAACTTGGAGGGAAGGCTGCGCAAGGCCACGGTTTCGGGTCACAAGCGCTATTTATTGTAGGACTTTGACTTCCCAGCAGCTATCAAAGATGAAAGCTCATGTATCGGCGGACACATCCTGTCCCTCGAGACAAGCTCACAACGCAAATCCGTGGACGATTATGCAGGGGAATTCTACAAGGCCGTGTCAGTGACCGCTCTGACAACCAAAGACTCGGAAGACGGCACCCAACAAGAAACAATTGAGGCTGACATGTACGTCTGGAATGGCGACATGGCCGAGCCATCCCCTGAGCCTTGGGGACTTGGAACTCTACATCGAAGAACCCGGCTGGTGGGACGACATGTAATCGGCAGCTGCGGCTCAAGTCTGGTCTTGTCCTTCTTCTTCTGCTTCTTCTCCTTCTGATGTTTCTTCTCTTTGGTCTTTCCTTGTAAAAGCGGATAGCAACCTGCCTCCAGATCCTTTCCCCCAGTCGGTGGTAGATACCTCCCCAGATTGGCGTAAGCTTCTCCGATTGGCAAGAGTGGCCACTAATTCAAGTGGAGCAACCACACCACAAGAAAATGGCAACAACCACACACCACCAGGATGCAGGGTATTTAATCCTCGGAGCCCGACACATTTTTTTTTATTTTATTTTTTTCTTTTTCTCATCTCGTTTCTCTCTATTCCCATCTATCCACCCACCAAACTTCATCGGACAAGAAACAGCACACCAAACTCTTCCGCCCCACATGGCCCTGCAGTTTAGATTCAGGTTCGAGATTGAGGGTGTCGTTACATCATGGGCCTCTAGACCCAGCCCTCTGCCTTCACATCCGGGGCACCAACTTGCGCTGGTGGCCGATGCACTCGAGGGCGCCAACATCGCTTGTCACACCGTTAGCCCGCGCTCGTCCGCTCTCCGTTACCGTGACCCGGATACCTGGAACGTCGACTCTGCTGGAATGGTTGAAGGTAGAATCATTGATGCTGCAACCCTCGACTCCGAGGACTCCGACTCCGACTCCAGCTCCGACTGGCGCCCGTCGCCGTGGTCGTCTCAAGGGCCTACGTTGCCGCCCCGAAGGCGAAATGGATTTGTGCTTGTCTCCCCCTTTTTTTATACCCCCGACAATAGGTGGAAGGGCATGATGCGACATGCACTCGTGACGCTTGGCAGCACGGTCAGATGGGAAGTAGATTGGACTACCGGCCTCCGTATCCACCTCCACAACGCGGAAAGGTGGTTCACCGACGAGGAGCTGATGAGACTGGCATTGTTTTGTTGTCGCTTCGAAGGTAACAACAGATCAAACGAGCGAGCCTACTTAGGTCCCTACCCAGGTACCTAGGTACCTAGATGCTAACTTGGAATACTCAGATGCTACCGATCCCCTTCATCCCTCGCATTACCAGAACGACAATGACCGTATCATGTCCAACCGAGACATTGACCGCCCGGAAGTCTATGCCCGCATTCAGGCTGCGCCGGGCAGGAGGCAGCTGCACCACCTCGTGAGATATACTTGGCTCAAGTATATAAGTTACGAGGGCAACGGCGATGCCTGCTACTTCAGGGTTAGTTTTATAACTGGAACGAATCATTAGCCATGCGTGGCTGTGGTAGGCCGTCGTGTACGTAGGGGCTAATGCTGACTTTGGTAGGTGGATTTGATCCCGCATTCAGGCCTGCCCTTGATCGAATTTTGGCAGCCTGGAGGGACAACCGACCTAGAGCGGTTGATTACATGGGCTGATTTCATCTGCGCCTGTGTCAACTTTGCTCTCACTGCCCCACTCAACGTCATCACTGCACCTGGTGAAACAATGGAGCATCTGAAAGCTCTCATTCGATGGTAAAGAGACTGGGGTGATTTCTGACTTGGCGTTACTTTTTTTTTTTTGGGTTCTCTCCGTAGTCTGGCGTGTGTAGATATACTTTGGTACTCGCTAGGTCGGTATTCCTTCCTACCTAGGTACTCCAGCGACTTCTTCGTACTCGAGCGGCTTCTGAGTCTCCTCGTAGATAGCTTGCACAATCGAGGGTTTCAACATCTGGGGCTACGACTCGGTGATTGTTTGTCACAAGCATACAGTTAACTCCCCTTCCCCAACCAGGCAGGCCCTCCAGTCCATTTCCCGGGCCACCCTACCTACCCCTTTATTTCCAGCGACTCTCACAAACAAGGTCCACTATAGAAATCCGCAACCGAAACCGGCGCAACATAGGCTGCCTTTGCTCCGCCCGGCGCCGAGGCATTACCGAAATCCATAATCCGCCCATTGGACGCCTGGTATTTTGGCCAGACTTGACCGAGGCTGTTCCGCGGTTCGCGATCGGGGTTGGCGGCGAAGGAGACCCAGAATTCTGTGGAAACCGTTAGCATCAAAAAGAGAAAGGAAGAGAAAAAAGAAAATGGAAATAAAAGGAGAGAGAGAAAAAGAGAGAAAAGAAAAGAGAGAGAACGGTATCCCCAGCGTCAATGGTGACTACCTAGGCTAAAGGATGCGGGACCAGCTCTGTGCTCTGTGGTCTGTGGTCTGTGTTCCAATACCTAGGTAAGGTAAGGTAGATTGGATTGGACCCGGCATGTACATGTAGACAGACAGACAGACAGCGACAGAGGCAGAAACAGAGATACCTAGGCAAGGTAGGTACCTAGATAAGAATGAATAGCTCACCTTCCATGGCAAAACTCGTCTGCCATTCAAGTTCCGTCGAGTTTCCCCGGAATTGGTAATGCGTGCCAAAGATGAGGGGAATATCGGCTTTTCCATTTTTAATACCAAAGTTCGTCAGCTCAGCTCAGCGCAGCACTTAGGATAATGTCCTGCCTGCTGCTGTCGGGGGGGCTAGAGAGACAGGACAGGTCTGGTCACAGAATAGGTTTAAAGAAAAAAACTCACAGCTATGCATCCCACCTAGCCAGTATCGAGGAGTGACGTTGGTGAAATTCCCCGAGTAGAGATAGCGATATGTAGTGAGTCCAATGGCGTTGCGTTTGCTACAAGTATATTGACGTTAGACGGCAAGTAAGGGGGGACTAAGGCATGTAAGGTGAAAACTCACTCTACCTCACGCTTAATGCTGCATGTGAGTCCCTCGACCCCGGGGATGGGAACAGGCGTAGGTGCCGTGGTGGCGTCCGGATCAAAGGGTAGGAAAACGGCTGCTTCATTGTACATGAATCCGCCGATGAACGGCTGTTTGAGAACCTGATCAGTATTGAAAACTTTTACAACACATGCTCACAAACATGACGAGATAGAGATGAAGGAAATAACGCACTAGCTTGGCAATCAATCCCTTCTCTAGTCTCTCTGTAAGATTCGTAAAGGTGGTAATGTTATCCGCAATCGGGCGGAACAGACCACGGTTTGGGTCCGGGTTGATCGCATCAACGGCATGCTGCAGCGCCATTGCATCGACCTGCTGCATGCATGCGAGCTCGGCCGTATCCGTGAGGTTAGCGCAGCCTACGACCTGGGCGGCATTATGGAAATTAGGACTGCTAGTGGGGTTGGTGACGGGCGTGCCGCCTGAGGTGCCGATGAAGCCGCGCACTAGCGGTTTCTCGGGGTATGCGTACGAGTATCGCTGGATCATGTCGTTGCCGGAGGACTGGCCGTAGAGGATCATGCGTTTGGAATCGCCGCTGTTCACACCCATCAGCCATCTCTCTTCTAGGGGTCCCCTTCGCTTAAGAGTGTCGCGGGGGAAGCATCAAGTGGAAGAAACAACGAGAGAACGACTCACCCGAATTCCTCGATGTTATCCTTCACCCACTCAACACTGTCACAAAATCTGCATTAGCTGCTTGAACAGATAAGACGCAGGGAACCCTCGTACGCAAGTCGGAGATCCAACAAACCGGCGTTGATGGGCGCAGCCGGCGAGCCAGGGAAGCCAAAGATGTGGAGCCGGAAACTAGAAGCAATCAGCATCTTCTCACTACTCACAAAGAGAGTGCATACTTGAAGGTCACCACAATATGCGTCTGCATCCGTTGGATCCACTGATCCGGAACTTGGTAGAGCGCATGACCTCCTCCTTCCTTGAAGCCACCTCCGGAAACCCAAATGATGACCGGGACTTTCTTCTCAACCGGCTTCCGTGGCGCCCAGATATTGAGATACAGACAATCCTCGCTTTCCGGGTCTCGATTCAGATACTCGGGTAGCAATTTCCAGTAGAGGCTCGTTTTGTTTCCGCTGTTTTGGTAACAGATGGGTTTGTACGCTTTCGCGTCGGCGGCGCCGTAGTTGGGCGCCTTTTGGGGAGGCATGAATCGCAGCGCGCCCACGGGCGGTTTGCCGTAGGGAATCCCGAGCCATTGGCGCACATCCGGGGCTACGGAATCGATCAGCCCTGTGTATGTGCCGCTTGATGTCTTGACCCGAAGACCGGGCGGGGGCGGGCCGGGCGGCCCAGGCGGACCAGGTGGGGAAGGTGGTTTCGGTCGCGCGTCAATGCTGCCATCCTGAGCAACGGCCGACGATGCCAACAAAACAGTGAAAATGTAGGCCCGCATGACGACTGGACTGTATCAGACAATGGCCAGCGTCTCCAATGTTGAATGATTTGGGAGTTCTTGAGTAATTAACATCAGGCAAATTGACGACAAACCTCGAATAATCTCCGAGCCCAGATGCTACGCTGTGCGTGCTCGGACTCGCAGGATGCTGCATGTCAGCTACTATGTCGTCCCTAACGTGAGCCGCTCCAATGATAACGCAGCTGCACCTTGGCGCTAGCAGCGTCACATACGCTTCTGGATAAGTCGCTGTGATTTTGGGGAAAGAGAATCAATAGTGGCGAGAATACGAATGTGTCATCGGCAACCATACCCCAACTTTTTCCCCGGCATGCCCAACGGTTCCTCCCGTTATTGCCGCAGCCGGACATATGCACAATCGCAGGTACAGCGCAGCAGACAACCACAAATGCAGCGGCAGATGTTGCAAGTCTTCAACGATCGTTGCTACTCCCTTTGGATTTGAACCTGCCTTGCGAGTTATGAGCCGTGCAGAGGCTGGAAGTACGACCTGTGAAAAAAAAAAAAAAAAAAAAAAAAGGAAAGGGAAAAGGAGCGACGTTGCCGAGTCGCATCATCATGACCAAAAAAAAGACACTTATTCGGGTACCGGGAATCGAACTCCGGGTCTACTGGCCCACGCTGGAAAATGCAAACGCTAGAAAATGCAAAGGCTGGAAATCAAGGGCCAGTCATGCTTACCACTGCACCATACCCGATTGCAATTTGTACCAATTTGTTAGGATGGGGTAAGTGGCTCTGGTATATCTAGGGTCAGTGGAAACGTCGTAGAAGTTAAAAGGTAAGTGGCGGTATGGTTTGTCGAGGGCATGACGCGGTGGCTTGAGGCTTAAACATGGTTGGGCTTGACGAGATCGGGAATATTACGTAGCACTTGACGTGTGCGGGGGATATTCTATTGTGGAAATCCGCAAAAAAGAAAAGCCCTGCGTGTGGGCCACACAAGCAACGCGCTAAATGATCGGACCCAGGCTTGAACTGGGGACCTTCAGTGTGTTAGACTGACGTGATGACCAACTACACCATTCGACCGATGCACTGGGGGGCGATTATGTCAAGTCAAGTATCAGAAAGCCTTGGTCCCCGAAGAATCACATTAATGATCAGAAAGCATAGAATTCCGTGGAATCAAGTGTTCTGCTGTTGTCTGGGAAAACACCCACAAGAGTGTAACCCTCTAGCCCGGGAAGAACGGAAGAACTTTAATGATAGCAATGACGGGTTGTTGGCGGAAATAGCCTCCAGCCTTACGGCGTTAGATTATTTCCGCCCATGTCTGCAGCAGCACGTGTAACTGCAACTCGAATGTTGTTGTTGGTTCTTTAACTGTTTGTTTGTTGGTGCTGAGCAGCCGTTTACCCATCCCGCTGCTGCATGGCTCCCAATGCGTCACTTGCATCATGGTGTGTGAGTCATGGGATGGTTTCTTTACCACCATTGGGAAGCCACGTTATCGCTCGAAATGAGTTTGCGCTTTGTGTTTTGCAGTATCAGCAGAAATGTCGTGGCAACTGGCATCACCAACAGAGCTTGGCCCGAGTGTCCTCTTGGGCATCGTGGCAGTTCTAACTCTTCCTTGTCTCGAATCTCTGGCCATGGACCACATGCGAGTCACACAGACACCAGATGCCCCATACCAAGATCAAGATGGCATTTCGTCCCCGGAGGAGGGAGCTCGGTTCTACAATGGCGGCTCAAAGTTCCTTCTCGGTTTTGCCGCAGTATCTGGTCTCTCAGTCACCATGGTTAGCAAGGCATCGCCGTCCGGCAGAGAAGTCTGGGTGCATTTGCCACAACACAACCCCTTTCCAGACTCGGCTTTACTAACATGTTTCCAAAGTTCCTCATCTGTTTGCAGGCGCTCGCCATCACAATGGAATCTCGACCAACCAAACGGTTCACCATGATGATATATTGCGTCCTCTCTGTTTCATTAATCTTTGTTGAAGCTGTACATGGTCAAGAATGGCGGGAAATACTAACGTCACTATCAACACTGCTCGCATTGTTGTCACTGCAGCGAAAACCACTCGTCTTCCATCAAGGACATGGGGTGGATCGAGAAGATAGTGTGTCAGTTCTAGAAAGGTACTCCTTTTCTTGGGCCTCGGATATCTTTAATCTGGCAAAAGCTGGCCCGCTCAGCATCCGAAGTCTCCCCAGCCTTGGACACCATATGCGAGTCCGCACGTTAAAGGCACAGTATGCGGCCCATGACTCGCCAAAGCTATGGGTGAAACTGGTCACGACCTTTGGTTACCAAATTGTTCAGCAATGGGTGCTCATAGCACTCAAGGCTCTCTGTAGCTTTGGCAGTCGCTTTGCCATTTACCAGTTACTTCGCACCCTGGAACTCGGCAAGTCCCTAGCCTATGGCACTGCCCAGGACGAATCCGCAATACCGGTGGCCTCGTTTTGGGCTCTGGCACTTGGGCTTAGTCTCATAATGGACAGTGTGGTTGGGACTCGCCTGACCTGGCTGACTGAAACTCGTCTCGCCATACCTGTCACTGCTCTTCTCAACGCATTGATTTTTGAAAAGTCGACGAGATTGCAAATCTCACACAAAGCATCTGCAGCTGATGGAAGCCATAAGTCGAAGAAAGCCAACATGGGAGCAAGTCCGTCCCTAACAAACATGATGGCCAATGACAGGTGAATCAAGGCACTCCCTCATCTTACGACTACACACACTGGAATATCTGCTGACACAGAGCAAAGCATGCTAGTCTCCATGGCATGTAGCCACAGTCATCGGTTCCCTACAGCCTTCTTCAACATTTTGCTAGACGGAGCCTACCTGGTGCGGTTGATTGGTCTCAAAAGCATCGTCTGCGGCGTAATCGCTCCACTCATTTTCACTCTTCCGCTCTCCGCTAGACTATCACTGAGACACCAGTCGGAACAAATAAAGATGGCCCAAGCCAACGATGCCTTATCCAGCAACATTTCCGAAGTCATCCAGGGCATCCGACAAGTTCGCTTCTCATCACTCGAGACAACCTGGGAGAAGCGAATTTTGCATTTCCGGTCTAAAGAACTCCATTGCATTTGGAGCTTGGGGTTGACTTCGTCGTACCTCGCATTTGTCACCAGCGTGGGCCCAGTCCTGTTTGCGTCAATATCTCTAACAACATATGCGCTGCAAACGGGACAGCTCAGTCCATCTCTAGCTTTTGCCTCGCTTGGCCTTTTCAGCAGCATTCAAAAGGTTTTGCGCGACCTTCCCTCGCCGAAAGCAAGCTTGTTTCAATCCTGGGTTAGCTGTCAGCGTATCCAGCGATTTCTCAACGAGCCAGAGGAACCTTCTATTCCATCGGCATATACGGAGAACACAACAGGAGTTTCGGTTGAGGAGGCGACCTTGTGTTGGCCACATACCGCCTCAGCTCAAGATTCATCAGAAGCAAGCAATTTCAGGTTGCGAGATGTGAATCTACATTTCCCCGAGGGGGAACTCAGCGTCGTCTCTGGCGCTACCGGCTCCGGGAAAAGCCTTTTACTTGCAGCGATACTCGGAGAAGCAACTGTTGAAGCGGGACAAGTCTCACGTCCTGCATCCGGGAGAAGTAGCGAAGGCTGGATCATGCCCGGAACATTTGCCTTGGTATCACAGCCTCCCTGGATCGATAATTGCAGCATCAAGGATAACATCGTATTTGGATCACCATTCAATGCCTCACGATACGCAAAGGTGCTCTGGGCCTGTGCCCTGGAAGATGATCTTAGAAGTCTTCCTAATCGTGACCTGACGATGGCTGGTGCAAATGGGGCGTTTCTGAGTGGCGGTCAGCGATGGCGGGTTGCGTTGGCAAGAGCAATATACTCACGAGCCGACATCTTACTGTTTGATGACATCCTCAGCGCCGTCGACACTCGTGTTGCACGGTGGCTTTTGGACTATGCTTTATCGGGAGAGCTTGCTCAGGGAAGAACTAGGATCTTGGCTACGCACAACCCCCAGCTCTGTGTTGGTAAAGTGAGCTATCTGGTCCATCTACAGAATGGAGTTGTCACAATCGCATCGTCTCATATCAGTGGACTCGAACAGAAGCCAGGGACACTGGAGACACCCAAAGCTGACACGGCGACCAAGGCAAAGCCGCTAGAAGAAAATACGACGAAACAGGAGAAGCACCGAAAACTCCAACACAGAGAAGGACAAGCTGAAACATCGGCTTTCAGTGTCTGGCTGCGTTACCTCAATGCGGGTGGCGGTCTGACTATATCCGCCACCGCCGTCCTCTCCGTCATCGCGCATCAACTGACAATGGCCGGCCACTCGTGGTGGCTTGCTAGATGGACAAGTTCGACTACTGCGAACACAGCATACTATGTCGCCATCTACATGATCTTGTCAGTTTTGCTGGGTGCAGTCTCATGTTTTCAAACTGTGGTGTTTTATACCATCGGTCTCCGCGCGTCCACCACTCTGTTCCAACAAATGATCCATGCTATCCTCAGAGCTCCGCTACGGTGGATCGACAAAACCCCCAGAGGCCGACTTTTAGACTGCTTTGGGAGAGATATGTTCACGGTCGACCACAAGTTGTCTCAGGAGGTTGGCGCGTTGTTGGGAAGCGTAATGCAGTTGTCTCTCATTATTGCTACCAAGTAGGTCTACCCCGCAAAGACCAGCTTTCCTTAGAGTTAATTACATATTCACAACACAGTTTCCGACTATCCCCTTACGCTGCACTATCCGGAATCGCTCTCATAAACCTATACGCGAGTTTAAGAAAAACCCAACAGACAACCTCCCAAAAGCTCCAAAAACTCATACCCATAGTTCAAGCGCCGCCTCTTGAACTGATAAACTCGGTGGCCGCGGGTCTTGCCACAATCCGAGCTTTTGGAAGAACCCAGTTCTACACGGAGAAACTATATGATCTTGTTGACGATACCACCAAGTTGGGATGGCACCTCTCTCTTGGCCTCAAGTGGATGAGATTCCGCACCGAATTTGTCGGCGCTCTATTTGTCACAGCGACGGCGGTGACCATGGTCCAGATGCAGGCCGATGCTGCATCAGTTGGGTTTGCAGTCACACTCGCTCTCCAGTTTGCCACGGCGCTGTCGGGGACGTTTGGTAAAATCAGTCTTTTGGAGAGGGGTACAGTGGCGCTTGCACGCGTTATGGAATATGCTGACATTGTCGTCGAGGCGGATGACGGGGAGGAAGTTTCACCGGAGTGGCCAGACAGGGGTGAGATCGAGGTACAAGACCTCACTGTCAGCTACGGTGCCGGCTCACCACCGGCTCTAAAGCAAGTCAGCTTCCGAGTTCCGGCCCAAAGTCGTCTCGGTATCGTCGGTCGAACCGGAGCGGGAAAGACAACTCTGGCACATTCGCTCCTCCGTTTTGTGGATGCCACCAACAAAGGCCAGATCCTTATCGATGGCGTTGATATTTCGAAGGTGAAACTCGGCAGACTTCGCAACAGCGTTGCCATTATTCCCCAGGATCCATTCTTGTTTTCCGGTACGCTGCGCTCCAACCTTGATGTAACTGGTAACAAAACCGACGATGAATTACGCACAGCCCTCAGGCGAGTTCATCTTTCAGACGCCGAGTTTGAGGATCTAGGCATGCCAGTCCATACTGGCGGGCTAAACCTCTCGCACGGACAACGGCAACTAGTCTGTCTTGCGCGTGCAACCCTGACTCGCTGTGCAGTTATTGTGCTGGACGAAGCAACTAGTGCGGTGGACACGGCCACCGACAAGGCAATACAGGAAACTCTAAGGGATGAGTTTTCCAAGTCAACTATCATTGTTGTTGCCCATCGGCTGTCTACCGTAGCTGACTTTGACCAACTCTTGGTTCTCAGTGAAGGGACCGTTATTGAATCTGGATCGCCAGAGCAGTTGATGCGAGAACGGGGGATGTTTTGGAACCTGGTGTGTCAGAGCGCGGATAGGGGAGAGATAGAGGCAGTAATTTTTGGGACTTGACCGAGCCTTGAACATCTGACACACGAGAAAGCATGTTTCATACACTTTGTGGTCACCCAATAACATGAGAAGCCCGTTTGGCTAAGTGGTATAGCGTATCACTAGTACTACTAGAGTTATGATAAGGTCATCAGTTCGATTCTGATAATGGGCATCAACACGGGCGTGACTCGGCTGTCTTCTTTTGTCTTTATGACGCAATTTTTTTTTTTTTTTTGCACCCAGTGTGGCTGAGTACGGCTCTACAACCTGTTATTCAGTGAACTTGCTCCGCAGCTACAAAGTGTTAGGTAGATACTAATCCGGATGAAGCTCACATCCATCCATACCCCCCTTGCTCTGTCTCACACAGGTAATCTGAACCCGAAACACCCAAATCCCTAACCAGAAAAGCACCAACAACGCAAACTGTGCCAGTCCCTTGATCAGCTCTCCCACTTCCTTGATGACTCCCCAGGGCGTAATGCCCGCCTTTTTCTTGTCGCGTATATATTCGCGAATTTCCCCGGCGAGATCTATTGCCAGTTCAGGTAGGAGAGAAGCGACTTTGCCACATCTCCTGTGAAAGGTCAGGGATTTCTCCACCACTGTGTCACGGAGTGGTTTTTTGACAGTTCCTGACTTGCTGTTCTTCTTGTTGTTGAATGGCAGACTTTTGATCTTGAAATTGACCAGTGGCTTCGTAGCCCGCTCTTCTTCATCCAGCACCCTCCTTGCGCGAATAAGATTGAGAAACGCGTTTTCAATATTCCCATTTCCCTGGGTTGCTGAGACCTCTACAAATCCACACCCGAGTTCGCGAGCTAGTGCGGCGCCTTCTTCGGTCGAAACGGCCCTCTCGGATGTCAAATCGACTTTGTTTCCGATAATTACTATGGGAAATTTCTCGAACCTTGACCAGGCGGCAGAATTGGAGTCGGAGTTGGTATTGGAGTTGGAGTTGGTGTCAGTGTCAGTGTTGGTATCGATACCCGAGTTTCTTCGCTGCGAAGCTTGAACTTGCTGTTGAAAATCCGACCGCAGCTCTTCATAATACCCCCTCACACTCTCAAACGACTCCCTGTTTGTAATATCGTAAATAAAAACAATTCCGTCATATCGTGAATCCGGCTCGCGCTGAATGCGCGTCTTGAACACGCAGGGTTTTTTATCAATAGTCGCGTGGTTACACTGTTGTTCAGTCGTGAAGGTGACCCAGCTCCCCAGGGTGGGTTGTTTATTTTTTAGCTAGAAAACATATTAACGAGGATATTATTTTCTTGGTTGTCAATCTTGAGGTGGGAGGTGGTTATTTAGGTAGGTGGTCATACACATACCTGCCAGGCCAGAGTAGTCCTTCCTGTCAGGGGGTCACCCACGATGCCGAGTCTAAAAATCCTTTCTCGCTTTTTGAAAGGAGTCATTCTGCAGAACCTCACACTAATAGACCCTAGCCCAATCTTGCCCAATGTCTGGTGTCAGTACTTCGTAGACAGCGTCAAATGTTGGTCAAAGTCTTTTTTAGTCGTGAGGAAATCCCATGGTCAACGAGAAATTCAACCCGAGGGGCCTGACACGGATATTAACATCTGCGCACCCGGAAAGAACTAGGCACCAGCTGTGCCGCAGTGCTCAAAGCCATCCGTGTCTGCCTCCGTCCAAGCATTGCACGGGTCGAGTCCGATATCTAGTGCGATGTTTGACTGGTTGGCTTATATCGATTGGTGGTAAACGAACATCAACTGTCAGAGCATCTTTTGAGCTGGAGTCTTTCAGTCAAGGGTGATGACGCTCGTGGCATTCGTTGGGGACAAAAACAGAAACCGCCAGCTGCGAGGCCCGGAATAGATGGAGTCTTTGCAGTTCGCAACCAAGAACAAGCGAATCAAAATAACCAAGATTTACTATCCAAGAGTAAACTTGTCCAACTTACCTTGTCACAGAAATAATGTCCAAAAACCCCCGCGGAACAGATACCAACCCCAAAACACATCACACTACTTGAATCGCACCTTCTCCGCCGTCGTCATCACATCCCCAAACGTGGCATTAATCTCCCCACGTATCGCATCCAACGTCGCGCTCGTCAGTGCCCTAAGATCCGTCTGCGCCAACTTATACGCCCACAACACATTGGAATCATGGAAATGTCCCCCCATACCGTGGACGAGCTGGTGGACGCGTCGGTTCAGTACGTGAGTGACGGCGTGGTTGTCATACTCGAGAGCGTTGAACAGCTTTTGCAGCGTCTGCGGCGCGTCGTGGTGTCGCGCGTTCTTGAACAGACCCTTGGTTTTACCGCCAACCTTTTTGAGCGCTTCTTCCATGGTGATGGGTGTTTTCTCGGCCAGCTCGCCGCCGGCTTTGAAATACCTGTAGTTTTTGGAGAGCTTTTGTGTTTTTTTTGGTCAGCTTATGGTCCAGTCCAGTCTCCGATTCTTTCTCTCTCTCTCTCTCTCTCACACACACACACACACACTCGGGGAGAAACGTACCTTGCTTGATCCTGTTTCCAACTTCTTAATGGCCGCCTCCAGCTTTTGCATCTTCCTCGTCATCTTGAATGCCTTACCCCCAGCCGATGCAGCCACCTTGGCGCCCTTGTACGCCGTCTTCATCAACAAGTTCCCCGTCTGGAGGAGGTCGGCCGGGCCACCCATAGCACCAATCGCCATAACGGGTCCCCTCGCCGGTGCCGTGGTGCCCTCGGCGATAACCCGTCCCATGGCCTTGGTTGTCGCCTTTGCGCTTTCCAACGCTGCCTCCCCGCCCACCTTTAACGCTCTCCCCATGTTGACGGCCCCCTTGGCGGCTCCCGCGCCTCCCGCCACCATCAGACCTATATCTAGCCCATTAAGCACTACGTCGGTCGCGGCATGACCAAACTTGTGCCAATTCTCGTCCCCGCCCTCGGTGACGGCCTTGTACCCATACTTGCCCGAATCCGCCACCGCCTTGACCGTGTCCTTGCCAAACTGCACCATGCCCGTCGCCAGCGTCTCCACAATCTCCCCGGCCGGCTTCTCTGCCAGCTGCATCACGGCCTTGGGGAGGTTCGTAAGCGCCTCGCCACGCTTCTCCATGTTGTCCACTACGCCCTTGACACCGGCATGTTCGTTGATCCAGTCATCCGCCCTCAACGCCTGGCGTTGGAACCATGACAGGTCATCCCGCCAGTCTTTGCTTTCAGTCCCACCTGCGTCGCGGTATCGTACGGGATTACACCGCACAAAGCAGAAGAGGTTCAACCCGTCGCCCCCTGAGCCTGCTGGATCCGACGAAACCCATCGTCCAATCCAAGGCGCGTAGTAGCGCTGGCCGTAGCAGTACAGTCCGGTCTCGGTATCGCGTTCTTTGTTGGCGAAGCGGTAGCGCTTGTCAATGTGCAGCTCGGTTTTGGCGGCGTAATACGTCGTTGTGCCGTAAGCGCTGTACTCTTCGTACGAGATGGGGTTCCCGGCATCGTCTAGCTCCATCTGGATTGAGGCAAGGTGGTCGTCGAGCTGGTACCGGTCGAGGCGCTCCGGCGGGAGGTTGTTGGCGTCTGCTGCTGCTTCGGCCAATATGGTACGCCGCTCAATGAGGGCAACGTTCTTGTCGGCGTGCGTGACTTTGCAGGTTTGTCTCTCCAGCGTGATGGTGGTGCCGTTGCCAGCGAACTTGCGGTAGACGTCGAGACCAGTGAGATATAGCGTCTCTTTGAGCTTCCGAGGTGGTGCTTGCGGGTCATCACCGCCCTGCTGCTGTTGACGTTCCGTGACTTTTCTGGTCCGTCGTCCGCTGGCATCATATACGTAGTAGGTTGTCTCTGGCGTGGTATTGTTGCTTGTCCTCTGGGCGGCTGTGGACGCCAGATTGTCTCGAAAGTCCCAAGTCATGGCTGAGAGGTGCGACATGGAGGTCATGAGCCCGGCTCGTCCCTCGAGTCCGTCGTAGCCATATCTCTCCGTCGTGTTTCCCACCGCGGTGCTCGTCAGTTTATTTGACTTCTTCCCCGGCTCCAACTGACTCGGGTCATCGTACAGGTATCGCCTCGTCCAACCTGGATTGGTGGCCTGGGAACCACTGTGTCGGACACTCAGGATATTGTTTGCTGGGTCGTAGGTATACGTCTCAGTATACCTTCCTACGGCGTTCCGCGCAATCACACCCAGCCCGCTTGTCGTCACGTCTTGAGGTCCCGGAGCGGAATTTTCTCCGAGCCGCTCGCGGCCGCTGAACTGGATCAGGCGTCCGATGGGGTCATAGGAGCAGTCTGTCCCCGGATCGGCGACCTGGTTCCGGAAGAAGACAGTCTGCTGGGCCGCGTCGTCAATGTGTACAACGTTGCTGACAATGTCGTAGGTGTAACTGAGGCTTTGTAAGGACGTGCCCGAGGGGCCAGTGGTGTGTATTTTCGTGAGATTGGAGGTAACTTCGTCGTACTCGTAGGTCGACGTGGTACCGTTTCCGTAGCTTATGGCGGTCCGGCGGCCTTGGGCATCATAGTCGACATTGGTGACATAGTCCTTGAAGATGAGCTGGTTCGTGGAAGGGTCTCGCTCCCCTCGGCTGTTTACGCGCAGCCTCTCGACAAAGCCGACCTCATTGTACTCGTTGGCGGTGAGCGTGTCGTCTGGGCTCGTTCCGTCCACGTGTCGGTTCAGCGCATCGTAGCTCGAACGTGACCGGTAGATTTCGGGCTCCAGTGCGACGTCGGTGATGGTGGTCCAATCGATGGTGATTTTGTAGTTGGCACAGAGTTGCTGCTCCTGAACAAGGAGGTTTCCCTTGTAATCGTACGATGGCATGGTCAGAACACCGGATTGGTCATACTGCCTGTAATGCTTGCCTCGCGCATTGGCAGAAGGAGGGAGATTCGCCTCCTCGCCGTATATAATCCGGTCCACCACTAGCTCAGATCCCGATATCGCACCCGGCAGTGATAAGAAGTGAGCCTTGACACGCTTGAGTGCGTCGTATTCGGTGCGCAGTCTGTGCCCTCTGGTATCCCAATCCAGCACGGAGCTGTGCTGTACGTCGCACAGTGTCCACGTTTCTCCCGTGTCCATCGAGGTTCCATGATAACAGTGGCCGGCGAGGTTGTAGTCGGATGTCTGCGTAGTCCGTCCCAGCGAGTCGATGGTCTGCACCTTGTTTCCATCCATGTCCAAGACGCTCATCTCGGTGTACTTTCCGTATGGCCCATTGTCGATTGTCGTCATGAAAGGTCTTCCCATGGCGTCGGCGTAGGTGATTGTGGGGGTATCATGGTAAGCAGCCGACTTGGTAGCGGCATCGAGCTCGTTCCGTCCCTTGGTTCCGTTCTTGCGCGCGTCGTACCAAGACGGCATGTAGAGGTTGGGATCCAGACCGCCAAACAGTGTTCCCACATCGCTATCAGACCTAGGATCAGACACGAGAACCACATCGCCCATGTCGTAAATCTTCTGGGACCAGCTTCGATATACGTTCTTTGACCAGGCATGATCCGGTCTCAAACTGGCTGCGGGGCGCTGGGCAGCATCGTACAGGATGATGGACGAGACACCCTCTATTTTGGCAAACTTGAACTGGTGCGTGTCGTCGAAGAAGGGCTCAAACTGCTGAACCTCATTGCCTTTGTTGTTGAATATTTTCCAGCCGCTACCAACCCAACGAGACGCCACGTGCGGCCCTCTCGGTCTAAGAGGTCCAGGTTCTTGAATTGTCTTTTGTTGGATCGCGCGGCCGAAACCATCAGAATACGTGAACTTGATGCGCACCCGGGTTTCCGAACCCCCTGCATCTGACACATGTTTCTCCCGAGCCAGTGTTGCTTCGTAGGCAGGGCCTCTCTGGTCAGGATTCCGGTAGAACATGTCGTTGTCGTATATTACCCTGGAAGAAGCCGTCCCAAGCAGTCGTCGGGCGATATCTTGGCTAGGGTTCTGGAAGAAGTCGGCTCGGTCTTGGTCGGACAAATCAGGGGCAAACTGCGTGAGGGAGTCCCCTAGGCCCTCGCCTGGTCTGCCCATGACGGCCGAGCCGACGACTCGCATGGATGCATCAAACGTCACTTGAGTCTGATTTCCATTGATGTCGGCTACCGTATGCGGCTGTAGAGCTCGGTAGTCGTTCTCTGCCCTGCTGACGTTGCCAAGGTGGTCAACCACGGCGATGGGAAGAAGGTTGTGGTTATCCTGGTTCACGACGGTCCAGTATCCGAGATTGGTCTCATACCTTCGCGAGTAGAAACAAGTGGCCCTGGCCTCGGTAAGCTCTTGTTGCGCGGAAGCCTCGGGATCTGGATGATAGAACTCTCTACCAGAGGGAATCCACCAGTGATTGTCAGACGCTGCGTGAACATAACCTGCTTCTCTCATCGTCGACGTAATATCTTGAATGAGATTACCACCTCCACGCTTGAACTTTTCCAGCATCCCAGGCGTGTATGCCAGGCTTTCTGAATGGCTGGTAAGAATTAGACTCTGGACTTTGCCAAGTGCTAGAGTAGCCGCCAAGTCATCGCTGCGGTAGAAAATACGCTGCCGATGCAAGAGTCGCTTCCACTTGCCATTCTGATCGCCAGACTCTTCGCTTGGAATTACCGGAAGCGTTCGTATAGCCTCGAAATTGCCGGCGGCCAAGTCAGGCAACCGAAAGAATCGGCTTCCCGCAGGGAGTGGTAGACCTGACAACTCATACGCCCGGTTCTCTGACGGCACTGACATGACGTACCCATCCGCTTCGTCGACAAAGTTTGTGTAGTCTTGCTCGGTGTAGGTAACAATGGTCCTTTCTTGTGCCGACTTGGCGTGTCCCGTCAGGTCGCTGCGGGTCCTGCCGTAGGCGATGCTCAGGCTCTTGGTGTCGGCGGCAAACCGGTTTTGCTCGAGGCTCAGGGTGTGTGTGATCCTTGGGTCATCTGTGCTTTCACGATCATACTCGACGTTGATGGCGTCTCTGGGATGCGAGATCCACATGGAGTGCAGGGCGTCCAAGGCCTTGGGCTGGAGACAGATGGATGTGTAACTATGCGAGGAGATGCTGAAAGGGATACCCGAGAGAGGTGAGCCGTCTTGACAGTATACTTCCTGTCGGAGAGGAAGTCCCTTTAGGGCTCTGCACGCTTCTCTCATGTCATCCGGGGAGAGGCTGTCGGGGAAGCTTGTTTCCAAGCTGCGAGCGTTAATGAAATCGGCAGGCGTGGTTGCCTCAGACCCGACAGTGACACCATAGAATTCCTTGGCAAGTTTGACACCGAGATCCTCTCCGTCGAGATAGGCACCGGTGTGAAAAAACTGCTTCGTGTAGACGGGCGGCCCAGCAAACGCAGAGTCCCAGTTCACGACCTCGTCGCTGCTACCGATAAAACCCGGGGCCAAGGTTTCATAATGCTCGGTATCCCATTGCTCCGCCATGGCAAAGCCCCTAAACTCGCGCTCCACGCCGTCGTAGTAGCCATGTCTGTAGGCGTATTTGGAGATAAATTTTGATCGGCTCACGTGGTCGTAAACCTCTACCCTGGACACGCAGTGAACTGGAAAGGGTATTTTGGTCATCCATGGCCGGCCAGCCATCTCGTCGCCGAGGTAGAACTCGGTCGATGGTGTGTATGTGTAGTGGGTTTCGGCCCCGAGGTTGTTCTTGGCCTTCACCAGGAGATGCGGCTTCACCCCGTTCATGAGGTCTACGTAATACACGGGCGTTCGGGACTGAGAAGGACCACTGGCCGACCAAACAAGACACATTGTACCCTTTCCGAACAGATCCATCGGCTGCACCGAGGTCAGGGTATCGAATCCAGGCACCGACGCCATGACCTGCGGCGCGGACCACGAGTTGCCCGACTGGTTGCGAAAGACGCGGACTTGGTCGGCTGCGAGATAGATCATGTCGCTTGTCCCGTTTCCGTCAATATCGACAAGGCGAATGCGTTTTGGGTCGAACATATCCGGACGATCCAGGGCTGCGGCGTTGGACATGGTGACTTTGGGGCCAAACCGCCCATATCCAAGGCCCGGCCAATAGCACACGCATCCTGGGTTGGAGATTCGCACAAGATCTTGCATCCCGTCTCCAGACATGTCGGCTAGGAATATCGAGTGCTCTGGGTCGGAGAACAGCACCCTGGGTCCTTTGTCCTCATCAAGGCCCAGGAGAAGAGTCTGTCCGGCGAGGAAGCCTTTTTCGCCAATCGACTCATACCACACCATCCTCTCACTTTCCGTGATGAGGATATCAGCAAGCCCGTCGCCAGTCAAGTCGACAAGCCTTGTGTTGGCATCATTGAAGTTGATATTTGGGAAGGATTGAAAGGTCCGGAAGGCCTCCCAGCCATCGCCCTCGGACCCTCTGGATCGCTCGTAGTAGCCTGCCGTGCTCGCCGAGGAAACGTTTACAACGTCGAGCTGGCCATTCCCATCTAGAGAGAGAAGCTGAAAGGAGTCTTGTAGCGACGCATTAGGCTTTTTTGGAAGCACTATGGGTGGGAGAAACAGGGGCTCGAGATGAGGCTGATTATCTCCCTCTGACTGGATCCCGTAGTTGTTTGCGCTGACATTGCGCTTGTAGTACCAAGCGTCATCCGACTCGAAGAGAACGCCGCTTAAACCCTCGCCGTCTAGATCAGTTGACTGGTACGATGACGACAACCCGACTGGGAGACCCTGAATGGCTTCTTCGCTCAGAGCCCGAACCGGTGTTGTTTCCAGTTCATCCGGGGTTGGGAGCCTACTGTACTCAAACTCGAGCGGCGGAAGTGTCTGCGACGTGTATGTTCGGGGCGGAACGTCCGTGGAGGTGGCAGGCAACAGGCGGTAACCAGTACGGACAACCTTTGTGAGGTAAGTAGCAATGGGGTTTTCGTCATATATGAACGTGGTCGAAGAGATCAAGCAGTCTGGCCGGCCCAGCTCGGTTGGGAAGTGATGGAACATGAGGACCCTGCGACATAACCGATACATCCTCGTCTCAAACGTGGCTCTGTAATTTGACACAGGATCTTGGCGGCATGGCCAGATTCTGGAGCCGTCATCACCTGCCTTGGGGTCCTCCGGGTCATGTTCGCCATAGTCCATAACGACCTCAAACATCCACGTGTCATCGGGCAGTTGACGGGCATCGAATGGCTTCCATGTCGACAGGTGCCGGTTTGGAAGTCGGTTTCCGTATCTGACAGATTTTGCGTACAAATGGGCCCTTCGCACCTCCGGTGTCCGGTTGGTCTCGTGGGTGGCATCGACGTCGACAAGCCTTGAGTCCTCGCGCTTGTAGGTGTAAACGGCGCAGTTCCCCTTGGTGTCGTATGTCTGACACAGAAGCCAGCTAAAGATGCGCTTCCCGGCCTCTTTTGCAGATGTATCATAGATACGAGATGAATCATCCAAACCAAACAGCGTGACTACCCCGTCAGCGGCGGTGGATTTCCAGTGAATATCGGACGGATCTGCCTCGCTGGTCCACATCTCAATCCTCGCAAACTTGGATTCGACCCGAGGGGCAAATCTCTGGATTTTCCAACCATCACGGCGATCAATATGGGAGACAAACTGTGGACCCCCAGGCCCGGCAGTGGTGACCAGGGTCCCGTCATCGTGGGTTCGAAACCGAGGGACCAGATCCTCGGACCCGTTCACGATGAAGGTGTCGCCATCGTCGTACCTGGGCAGACCTTTGTCTGTCTTCCTGGTCACGCCTCCAAATTCGAGGCTCCAGCCGATGCCCCACGGGCCGTTCCCTGAGCCGCCCGAGTAGCTGAGTTGCAGATCTCCCGGACCGTGACCCCCCCTGCCAGCCGAGGTAGGGATGGGCACCGAAGCTGTCGCCGTTCCGGTGGCGGGATTGACCGACAATTTCTCGCCCATACCCCGAATAGCACCACCCCCCTTGGGAAGGCTGATGGCGGGGGCGACTGGCCCTTGCTGGACAAACTTGTTTGCCTCATCGCCCTTGCCGCCTGCCTTGGAGCTTTTGTCTTGGTTCTGTGGCGGCTGCGGGGCCAGATTGTCGCTCCTCGCGAAACCCGTTTTCCGTTGGCCGCGGGAATCCATGACAGGAGCCTGAGGCGGATCTGGCGGAGGCTCTCTGAGGGAGCGGATGGACTGTGTTGATGGTGGACGTGAAGCAATCCACCCAAGTCAGCGTCTGGCTGCCGAATGTGGTGACTGCGCAATCGGGAACTCGTAATCAGGCGAATTGGGAAAGTGCTGCAACGCATCGGAGCTTGCGCGAGTTTGCGAGGCTGAGTGCTGCACGACACAATTCAACCCCTGAAAGATTGTTAGCGTGGGACTTGGTGAGTGTCCAGCAAGGGTTTGTGCAATACATACATGAACAGCGGGGGAGCTATTTTGCGAGGGGGCAAATCAGAATATTTGAGCCTTGGAATTTACTCCTTAGAGACTCAAGTTTCCATCATAAGCCCTCAAAAATAGGGAAGAATACCGGGGGGGTGTTGGCTGGGAAGCTTCGTGAAGTACGGAGTACCACGCGAACAATCTCTCAGGGTTGGACAGAAACCACCCACATGACTGAAAACGAACAAAGCGCAGACGCGACCGGGAAAGATCCAATCACCGCCCAACGATGCATCTGGAGGGCATGGGGGTCACAAAAGCTGAATCTAGATCGGATTATGATTGGACGCCTATTTCTTGGCGACAATTGACCAGCGCCCAAAGCGGAAGGGGCGACGAGAGAAGGGTGATGAGATTGGAAACATGCGGGGCTTCTTGTGCTGTGGGAAGGAGCAGGCCCGCAGCAGGCCGCGGTCGAGTTCCACACCAAACCAACCCATATTCATCCTCTCTTGCCTCCTGCCTCTTGCCTCACCTGAATGAAGAGGATGTGCGCTGCCCAATGCTCTTGGCCCTCATCGATGGTCTAATTCGTTACGTCATTGCCATTTCAGCCTTCGTGTTCTGGCAGCTGTTGCACTTCGGGGGACTAGCGCTTGTCCTGTACATCCTCGCGACGCGCGCCTTCCACCGCGACCAGCTGCAAACAAAGCCGCAATTCCCCACCATGGCAAGTGGAAGTGGAAATGGATTGAATGATGCGTTGCGGTCAGTGCATCCTCTGCAGGAAACACTGAGGGCGAACCCGTCCCGAGTCGAGTTTCTCTCCCAGGCTATCCCGGATGACCTCCGCGCCGCTTGGGACCTGCTCGTCTCGCCTGCATCCGAGGACAACGTCGCTACCCTTGCAGCGACCTCACATCCAGCTGCCGCCACCGTCGATATACCGGCACTCACCACCCAGCTCACCAGGATTAGGCTCGGCAACCACATTGCTGATCTCTCCCGCGAAAACATCCTCCTCACCAGAGGCATCCTTGCTGATCCTGAAGCGAAAACCATAGACGATGTTGCCCGTAGATACAGCAGGGAACGACTCGAAAATTTGCTGCACTTGGATGGCCAGGATGGAAAAGGAATTGGTCCACCCCGAGTCGCAAGGACGGCGCCGGAATTGCATGAGTCCACAGTCCCGTTCCATCAAGCGCTCTATGATACCGCGACAACAGCCTACATTTGGGGGATGGCAGAGCGAGGCGAACTTTTTGCCTCGATCGCTGCCAGTACCAGACAGCTCTCTCTCGCCGCTTCGGAAACTCCGCCCACTCTTGACTCAGACCATCAAGACGTTGGCCTCGGTCTCGGCAAGGTACTTGCAAACAATCCGGAATTCAGCTTCCGATCTTCGCCGCTCAGCACTATCGCCGACAATGCAAACGCATTCGACGGGATATCAGAACAGACAAGGCCTAAAGTGGAGGAGGCATTAAGAGACCTCCAGAAGGCTCAAGCCTTGGCCCACATCCCCGAAGCCCTGCCAGTTCTCTTTCAGACAAAGATGTCGGCTTTCCGTGTGTCTCAGCAACCACAGGACCAGTTCGTGGCCAAGTTCGGGCCCCAAGTTGGAGGTGCTGCTGCGGCCGAGCGCATTCATGACCACGCCGTCCGTGTTGTCGCTCGCAATGACCACGCTCTCACGGTTGCTTTGCAGGCCGCGAGAGGCAGTGGCCTGGCAGCAATCGACGGCCCGGGCGGATTCAACCGCACTTCCCAACTCCCAGAGCAGATCAATCTCGAGAAACTATTTGGGAGCTTGGACTACTGCGAATGTAGTGATTGCTCGTCGGTGACGAGCCCGGCAGCCTACTACGTTGAGTTGCTGCAGTTCCTCCGGAACAACAACCTCAACCCTTCCTCCCCCTGGAAGCCTTGGACTGATTCACCCAGTTATGATTGGTCCCCGCTGGATTACCTGTTCCGCAGACGTCCCGACTTGGCTTGTTTAGAGCTGACCTGCGCCAACTCCAACACGGTTTTGCCGTACATTGATCTGGCGAACGAGGTCATGGAGTCCTTCATTGTTCATCAGAAACGTTTTGCCGACTCTGCTCTTGTACCGAAACAATCTTGGATCGACATCTTCAACGCCAGTGATGCAGCCGAGGGTCGTGGAGGGAGCAGCGCTGAGCTTCTGGCCGTCCCCCAGAACGTCAACAAAACTGCGTACGAAATTCTAGACCGTGCCGTTTATCCCGCGGCCAGGCTTCCGTACAACCAGCCTCTCGATACTATTCGGCAATTTCTCGTCTTCCTCGCCACCAGCAGAGCCGAGGTCATGAGGTCATTTCAAGCCGTCTACCGCCCTCCGCGCAAGACGTCCGTCGACGACTGGGCCGAGGTAACGTATCCCAATCAGTGCAGTCAGCCCCCTCCGCCTTGTCCATCTTCTCACAAAGAACATGGCTGCAACGGCTCGGATGATGATCGCAGCGACGGGTCTCGGTCTGAATATGGGTCTGATGACCAAGGAGACGACGGTCATGATTATGAGAAAGAAGACCTGACCGACGATTCCGAGCCAGAGACCAATGTCAAGTGCCTGCCGCAGCAGCAGCAGATAGGCCGGCCTCTCAACGATTCTGAACAAGCCAGATTGTCAGAACTACACCAAGAAGCGGTTTCGCGGGCTATTGCAGCTGAAGAGCTCGGTATCTCCCACGAGGAGTACATCATCCTCACCAAGGAGGCCTTTTGGCCAAAGGCGCACTTTGACATTCGATACGGCCAGGAACTTACCCCGGCAGTCTATCGTGAGCGAATCGGTGTCAAGAACCCCTGGGAGTACTGGGGCCTGGACTACACGTCCGTAGATGATATGCTGGATCTGGATGAAGATCGCCAATCAGGACTGGCTTTTGTCAAGAAGCAACTCCTGCCTCGAACCGGCGTGCAATATTCGGATCTTGTAGATGTGATCAAGACCAGATTCATGAACCCGAACATGCCTCAGGGGCGTGCCAAGGTCGTCATGGAGCGCATCCTATTCAGCTACGAGTACCTGCTCTCACTTATGGTGCCCGGTGAGCGCCACCCCAGACGGCGGCTGAGAAAGATCATACGACTTCTTGAGAATCCGACTTCGGATGAGCAAACCTTGTCAGATCTGTTGAAGGCTCGACTCAAGCCGCTGACCTGTTGTGCCATTTTATACAAGCACAACCGTGAACGAGAGCGCGATCACAACACCTTGGTTGCGACAAGGCCAGACGCGCAGCAGCATGACGGGCTACAGCTAGAAGCCAAGAAACAAAAGGAACACTCACAATGTCACTGTGGCTGCGACAGCGAGTTGAAGAAGTGGGTCCTATGCTATTTTGACCAAGTTGGCTCCATCGTCGTGCTGGACAACGGGGAGGGTCTGAAAATTCTGTTTGAGGGAGATATATTCAACCACGTTCCTGAGCCGCATGGTCCGAATCTTGTCGACACGACTTTGAGAACTTTGGGTGCACAACCTCCGGGAGACTACTTGCTTGGCCATATTCACAAAGATGGCCGCATCACTGAGTCCGCCACATCCAACATATTGGTTGGCCACGTTGCGCTCAGCGGGCTCGTCTACCTCACAGATGGTAGCCTGTTCATGAGTCGCCACGACGGCGAGCAAATCATCATCAAGAGAACAGATCCGGCAACCGACAAGTTCAGCGACGGGCTCATTGATAAAGACTCCAAGCTCATTCTCTACGAGGATGGCCCTGACAATGTGCCCATGGACAGCCCATGGACGACAGGCTATGACGACTGTGACTTGACGAAAGGTGAGTGAAAGATGGCGAAAATTCGATAGCGGAGACACTAACACGCTCTTAGTTCGGCTTCGACGGCTCAACGGGAACAGCGCTACCAAGCATGATTATGACAAGCTTCACCGATTCCTCAGGCTGTGGCGAAAACTGGGTTGGACAATTGGTGAGACGGATGCTGCGATATCAGCCTTTGGCTTTGGCGCCCCTCCATCACCGGTAACACCAGCCCAGCCGCCGGATCCAGGCCAAGCAAGCGGCATCGGCGGCGATGACGATGTAGACTACAGCGACTTCCAACCACCTTGCGACTGCGGAAAGTCGATTTGTCGCCATTGTCGTGATGGTAAATCAAAAAACAAATGCGCAGAGTGCGGAAAACAGAAACAGCGACCTGGATACGGAAAAGTGGTAGGAGGCGGTTGCAGATGCAAGCCTTCCAAAAAACCCCCATCTGCTCCCAAACCTGATATTACGGCACACCTTATCAGTCAAATCGCTGCCATAAAGAAGCTTGCCGACCTCACATCGCTTAGCATCCTCCAGCTCCTATCATGGTGGACTACCATTGACACTTTTGGACCTAACTCTCTTTACGCAAAGCTGTTCCTCACTCACAACATGCTGGGGCTTGACCCGGTATTCGCCCCCGATCAAGATGGCAACTATTTGGTGCAGAATCCGCCGCCCAAGATCTCGGAGCATCGGGCCATTCTACTTGCAGCCTTTCAGCTCCGACCTGCTGATCTCGATGCCTTCATTGCGCTTGCCGCTGTTGCAGATGACACACTGAGCTTGGAAAATGTCACCAAGATATACCGTCACTCATTGCTCGCCAAGGTACTTGGTGTTCGGCCTAATGATCTCGGGACCGTACTCGCCACCTTCAAACCCATGTCGCCATGGATTTCTGCTCAGTCCGCTGTGGATTTCGTTGAGCTTTGTACCAAAGTTACAACCGCGGGCTTCGAGTTCAAGCAGCTCACATATGTCTTCCTGGACAAGGACGACGACCCCCTGCGTCCCGTTGGCCCAACCACAACAGCGGTCAACCGGTTGGCCTCCACGCTTTACACCGACCTCAGGGCGATCGATACCAAATACACACTCGTCTCGACCCTAGAAGACGCAACGGACAAGGCAGTTGAGTCTACCGCCCAGATGCTATTCAGCGCCGACGCGGTTGCGCAGATTCTGGGGTTCCTCAACGGTACACGTGTTTACACCACAAACGCACCTCTGATGGACGGGTTGGTCATCCCGGATGCCCTGAAAGCGAAGTTGAAGTACGTTCCCGGGGACAAGCCGCGAGTTCAATCCGTCGGGCAGCTCACCGAAGACGAGATACTTCAGGCCAAGAAACTGGCAGCGGCCGGCTCGCCTAGTGAGAGCAAGTGGGTCGCTGCTATTGACCGGCTATCCAAGCAAGCGATGACCTTCATCAAGAATTACCTAGGGGGTATTTTCGACGACATGACGGCAGCGGGAGCAGCCCTGACCGGGGGAGACGAGCCAAGCACCGACCCGGCTGATCCTAGCAAGGGAACGGCGGCAACAAAGCGTCTGTATTTCCTTGGCTCTTTCATCCCATTTCTGAAGAAGCAGCTGTCTGTTCAAACGGCTGTCGCGGCCATGGCTGGTCCCTCATCCTTACCTAACGACATTACTGCGACACTTCTTGAAGACTTCCTTGTCGTCGACGGGAACGCGGATGCTGGGCGGCCTGCTACCAAGGGTCTGGATGCCGTTCTTGCCATTAAAAACGACAATGTGTCGTCAGATGGCTGGCGAGGTCACCTCATGGTTTCCAGCACGCAGAGGTACACGTTCCTGGCGAATAGCATCAAGGATGATGACCAGCCAGCTGCCATGCTTATCGATGGGCAGGAATATGCCTTCACGAAACAGCAAGACGATCCTACCGATGTTTGGGTTGGTGAGCCCGTCAAACTCTTTGGCGGAAAACTCTACGAGCTGGTGGTCAATGGGCAGCAAGCCACCAGTCTCATGTGGATGACGGATGCAAGTGAGCCAACTACCGTACCATCGTCAAGTCTCATCCCAAGTCACGCATCAAGTGGGATCAAAGCGGTGCTAAGCTTGCTCGTCAAGTCGTCGTTCATCATCAACAACTTCAAACTCAGCCTCGATGAGGTGAGGCACTTTGGTCACTGGGGAGCTGTCGACTTTGCGGGATTCAACTGGAACAAGATCGAGTTGGAGAGCTGGAAGCGGCTGAACGACTATATGACCCTCAGAGACAGCTTGCCCAAAGCCGCCAAGCCGCTGCTCCAGCTGCTCAAATGGGCCACATCCCCGTCCCCGTCGCCCAAAGCGGATGATATTCTGGATCAAGTACACCAAGTCACGCTTTGGGAGCAGAGCGATATTTCCCAGCTCATTTCGCCCCCGGCCTTCGACCTGGCCAAGCAGACTGCGGCATTCCGCAACGAGATTGCGCTGACCAAGATGCAAAAGTCCCTGTCCGTGGCGCGCCGCGTCGGCATCGGTATCACCGACCTGTTCAAGTGGGGACGCCCGCTCATCCGCTACTCCGACGCCCTTGCCATAGCGGAGAGCATCAAAACCGTGACTCGGTCCCGATATAGCCTTAGCGACTGGGAAAAGGCCATCAAGCCGACTTTTGACACGCTCCGACAACATCAGAGTGACGCCCTGTCTGGGTATCTCACCGTCCAACCCATTCTAGTCAAGCAGGGAATCATCGATGTCGACAGCCTGTTCGAATTCTTCCTCATCGACCCCAGCATGTGTCCCTGTATGGAGACATCGCGCCTCAAACAGGCCACATCGAGCATACAGCTATTTATCCAGCGCTGCCTCCTGGGACTTGAAGACCAGGGGGTAGGCTTTGGAAGGGGCGTCGATCTTGATATGCTGGACCGACACCGGTGGGAATGGATGCAGCGATACAGGCTCTGGGAGGCCAACCGGAAGGTGTTCTTGTTCCCTGAGAACTGGATTCAGCCGTCGCTGAGAGACGACAAGACGCCTCAGTACAAGGCGTTCGAGTCGGAACTGCTTCAGGGGGATCTCACCGAGCAGGCGGCCGTGGATGCAGTCAAGAACTACCTTTTTTCGCTCGAGGGCATTTCGAACCTCCAAGTCTTCTCCGTTTATCCGCAACAGAAAGACCCCAAACCTACCAGCCCTGGGCAGGGGGCCCTAGACGAGCTCGCCATGGTCCACTTCTTTGCCCGTACTCCGGCATCACCATATAAGTATTTCTACCGAACTCTCGACTGCGTGTACATGACGTGGACCCCATGGCAACAGATGCAGATTGACATCCCATCATACGAAATTGAGCGGTCTGGATCAACTGCCAATTCCAGCCGCAATGGTTGTTATATCGTGCCCTTCATGCACGATGGCAGGCTTATTGTAGGCCTGCCTCAATTTATGAAGAAGCAGGTTCCTCGGCCGGTGCCAGCACAGAACTTCCAAGCCATGGCCACCGGCGAGAATGCGAAGCCGGCGTCCGATTCGCTGCCTTTTGAGTACTGGGAGATCAAGTTTGGATTCACCGAGCTACGAAACGGTATTTGGAAGCAAAAGACGGTCAGCACAGATGCCATTTGGGAGGCCGCTGTGGCATCAACCTCGCTGCCGGGACTTGGCGAGTACCAGTTCGTGCCTGAACTTGCAGCGCCCCCAGCTGGGACAGTACCCCTCGATACCATCACACATATTCACATCCTGCGTGGCAGTACTACCCAAGTTGGCAAGTTCTCGTTCGATGGAAACCACGTCTACGGAAACGGAGCAGCGTCCAAGCAAGGCCCGGGAAGTTCGACCTTTTTCCAGCTCCAATCAAGTGGCAGGGCAACTCCACTCCCAATATATGACGGAGGATCTGCCCCTACCTATAATTACCCTGCTGTCGCCCCCTCCTCGACGGGAGCTGGTGTGGGTCAGATCTCGTACAGCGGTTTCTTCTTCGAACCTTTTGGCCACCAATTTGCGCACGCGCTGGTCGGCAGTGTCACTAGCTCAACAAACCTGGATGTCTTTTTCGAGCGTGTCCGGACAGTCCCGTCCTCCAGCCCAGACCTAGAAGAGGAGTCGTGGGGTGTGCCGGTGTATGTCGGCAGCAGCCTGCCCGAGAAGGACACATACAATGAACTCTTCCGGCCTTACTCGACATACAACTGGGAGATGGGTTTCCACATTCCCATGGCGTTGGCCACCAAGTTTCTGGAGATGCAACAATTCGACTTGGCACTGAAGATGTGTCACTATGTCTTCGACCCCTATGCCAAGGGGAGTGGAGTGAGCCGATACTGGAAGTTCCCTCCGTTCCAGCATGTGGACTCGGCAAAGACGCTCCAGAAACTGTTCCAGTCCTTGAAGCCTGGGGCGTCAGTCAGCACGGCGCATCAGATCAACCAGTGGCGAGACCGGCCCTTTGAGCCCCATGTTCTGGCCCGCCTTCGGCCGGTGGCTTACATGAGATGGACCGTGGTCAAGTACATCCAGATCCTCATTGCGTATGGCGATTGGTACTTTAACCAAAATACGCTCGAGCTGATCCCCATGGCCATCCAGTGCTATGTCCTTGCCTCACACATATATGGACCGCGTGGGCAAAAAATACCCCGTCGTGGGAAGAAGCAGCCCGAGACGTACCTCTCTCTCCTGAATAAGTGGGATGCCTTTGGCAACGCCATGGTGCAGCTCGAGCTTGACTTTCCCTTCTCGAACCAGATCGGCCATCAATGGGGCGAGTCCAACGGCGTCAAGGGCTTGGCAAACATCTTTGGCTTTGCCACGAACCTCTACTTTTGCATCCCGAACAACGACCAGCTCACCGCGGTCAGAGACACGATTGACGATCGGCTGTACAAGATTCGGCACTGCCAGGACATCAAAGGCGTCTTCCGCAAGCTCCCACTCTATGAGCCGCCCCTGGACGTTGGCAATCTGGTTGCAGCAACAGCGCAGGGGCTCTCTTTGACTGAGGTGCTCAACGACCTCAACACCACTATGCCCAACTTCCGCTTCACCTGGGTTCTGCCCAAAGCCTTGGAGCTCATCTCCGAGCTCAAGTCATTGGGCGGCTCGTTTTTGTCGGCGAAGGAAAAGCAAGACGGAGAGGCCCTCTCGGTTCTCCGACAGAAACACGACGTGTCGATGCAGAAACTCATCATGGAGCAGAAAAAGCTGGCGCTGCAGGAAGCCGAAGCCAATCTCGCATCGCTGGTGCAGTCGCGCAAGCGGCCGCAATACCAGCTTGAGCACTCGCTGAAGCTCCTTGGCGAGGATGCCTCGGTCATACCCCAGGGGCTCGACGATGAATGGCGGGCCCTGAGCGATCCCATCCCGACGCCGCAGAACGAGAGCGGACTGAAGCTGTCTCCCGAGGAAGCAGAAGAGATGAGCAAGACGCGAGATGCCTTTGCCCTGAGCACGGCCGTGTCGGTGATACAGACCATTTCCAGCGAGCTACACGCACTCCCCACCATCAATGCGCACGCCTCCCCATTCGGTGTCGGCGTTGCGGCATGCTGGGGCCCACCCAACATTGCGGAGGCCATGAACGGAATCGCCACCGTGATGCGCCTTGCCGCCGATGTGTTGAACCACCAGGCATCCATGGCGTCACGGAAGAATTCGCATATCCGCACGCGTCAGGAGCGCATCCAGAACGCCAACACGCAGGGTCTCGAGATCAAGAACATCGACGCCCAGATTGCCACGCAGCGTGTTCGCGTCTCCATCGCAAACCAGGAGATCACCAACCACCAAGCCCAAATAGAGCACGCCGACGAGGTGCTCAATTTCCTCACATCCAAGTACACCAACATGGAGCTCTACTCGTTCATGGAAGGCCGTGTCCGCACCCTGTACTACCAGCTCTATCAGCTTGCCTACTCCTACGCTCGCAAGGCGGAGCTCGTCTACCACTTTGAGCGCGGCGACTCCAACACGCAGTTTATCAACTCTGGCTTCTGGATTCCCTCCCGCTCCGGTCTCCTATCCGGCGAGACACTGTACCTCTCCCTCAAGCAGCTCGAAGCCGCCTACCACGAAACCACTGGCTGGGACTACGAAATCTCCAAGTTCGTCTCCCTCCGGCAAACCAACCCCCTCTCCCTGCTTGCCCTGCGCGAGACAGGAACCACCGTCTTCGCCCTCCCGGAGATCCTCTTCGACATGGACTTCCCTGGCCACTACAACCGCAAGATCCGGTCCGTCTCCCTGACCATCCCCTGCGTAGTCGGGCCCTACACCACCATCAACGCCACGCTGCGTCTCACCTCGCACAAGATCCGCACCAACGCCACGGCCACCTCAGCCCGCGACTACGTCGAAAAAGTCGACGACGGCGCCGGCCCCGATCGGCGCTTCAAAACCTGCAGTATCCCGCATTCCGCCGTCGCCATATCCAACGGCAACGCCGACTCGGGCGTCTTTGACATGAGCTTTGGCGGAGAGCGCTTCCTTCCATTTGAAGGCGCCGGGGCTATCTCCTCATGGAGCCTGGAGCTGCCGTCGGGGTTCCGCCAGTTCGACTATGCCAGCATTTCCGACGTGGTGATGCATGTCCGCTATACCTCGCGGGAGGGTGGGGGTCGACTGAAGGAGGCGGCGACGGGGGCCGTAGGCGAGTATATCAAGCGGGTGGAAGAGCTGGGCAGTAACTCGGAAGGATCGGGTCTCTGGGCATTCTTTGACGTCAAAGCCGAGTTTGGTATCGAGTGGCAGGCCTTTACGCATCCGGGGACTGGCAAGACCGAGCGTGTGTTGCGTCTGAAGGGACTGAACGATCACCTACCAATATATACCAAGGGAAAACCGGTAAGCGCGCTGGTTACGCAAGATGTGTGGATTGCAACGGATGGGGCGCTGCGGCCGGGGGATATTTCGGTGGAGCAGGGAGGGAATTTGTTGGATTTTGAGAGTTACTCATTGGGTGGCCAAGGGGGTGCTGAGGGAATGAGATGGGCGGTCTCGCATCGGCAGTGTAGTATTAGCGATTGGAAGGTGACGGTGAAGGATGTGGTGGAGCCGGTGAAGAAGATGTGGATTGTGGTGAGGTATGTGATGAAGTGAGTTGGGTTGAGCTTTATGTTTTGGATTACCATGTAAGATTTTGAGGTTATTGCGCAACTTGAATTGTTTTACCTCTGCCAAGCACCTACCAAACCCGGGCTAACAATCTTTCAGGGGTTAGATAGTATGTCCGGCTTGGTGCGGCCGATGAGGCCGATGTTGCATAGATGGAGCTGACGCGGCAGTGCGGACATGACGGCCGACGCCGGCGACATGCACACCCCGGCTTACGGATGGCTGGGATGAGTCCGGTATCACTAATATCTGTGATGCTGACGAATGTATTGATGAATATAAGTATCTCGCTGACCTGTGGTTTCCACTTGAAGTTCCAGTCTAGTTGGTGCACCCACAGTTTGTCACGCATCCTTATTACCCCGTTTCAACATTCTTATACAGGAGACGATCAAAAGAAATATAGCTACACCATGCTTTTCCAACACTATCTGTTTCTGTCGCTACTCGCCTCCTTAATTCAGGCCTGTCATCCTCAACTCAACCCACGAGCCGATAATCACAATCAAACTTTTCCGATCACCCTGCCCGGTCCAGATATTCCGCCATCCCCATCCACGGCCGGGTATTTCCTCAACCACGCGGCTCTTAACGTCCGGAACCTCACACGCAGCGCGGCTTGGTATCGTGATATTCTGGGGTTTCAGGTCCTTTTTACGCTTCGCGCGAGTCCACGGTATTCGGTGGTATATCTTGGCCATTCTCATTCTCCCCAAGCGGATCAAAACGCCACGTTGGGGTCAGAGTTCGTGTACCAAACTGCGACGCAGCTAACGGAAGCGATGATGAACGGTACACTACGAGGATTGCTGGAGCTAGTCCACTTTGATCGCACGCCAGACATTCACAACAAGGAAGGGAACAAGAACGAAAACGAAAACGACGAGGGAGATACGGAAAGGTCAACCACGCCAGCACAGAGATTTAGCCACCTAGGCTTGATCGTCCCAGATATCCTTGCTGCACAACAACGATTTGAGAACCTCGGCGCAACTGTGCTGAAACGAGTTGGAGAACTGCCAGATTTACAGACACCGGTCCAGAGTAACCCGTATGGTTTACTCCGGGAAGTTCTCAGAAATAATGAGGAAGAAGCAAAGTTGATCTCGGAAGCGCTAAGAGGGGTGTTGTTGGTCCTTGATCCGGATGGAAACCTTATTGAGGTGCAGTCGTTTTCGGGGCAGATATGATATGATATGAACTAGGGCCAAGAGACTGCGCTTACCTAGGTAGGTAGACGAGACGAAGTAGTGGCGTAGAACTACTTGAGGAGGAAACAGATTAATTTAGACATTGTCAACTATCATCAAACACTGGACACTGTGTTCCACAGAGCCATTTACCACCCCGCATGCCTTGTCGCCCGCCCCTTTTCCAAAACACTCGCGTCATCACTCTGTGCATCCGACGCAGTCATGCGAAAAGACCGATCCTCCAGCATGATATACTTGTTATCCGTCCCGTCGTCATCGACCGCCGTGTCGAACTGACTGAGGCTTTTTGTCCGTTTTTTCCTCGAGTGTGAAGGGGATGAAGAGCCGCCGATGGTGTGGATTGCGTTTTCGCCGCCACTCTTGTTGTTCATCCCAGCAGCAGCAGCGGCTCCGGACTTGCGGCCCAAACTCCCGCCCAGTACGGAAGAGCCAAATAACTTCTTGGCAAGCGGGATGAGGGTGGGAATGCATACGCCGATTAGGACACAGTTTGCTTCGATGCTGAGGGGGAGTTTTTTTTTGTCAGTGATTACCCGGGGGATGTGGCTGGGAAGAAAAGGTCTTACTTGGTCCAGAGGACAACATCGTCAATCGCAAAGGTAAAGTCAAGCAGCGTCGTGAGACGCCACAAGGTTGCGCACTTGTAGAGCGTGACGGCACC
>Ga0247763_1000129_pt1 | contig 37707 bp, 28 predicted proteins | sample UWRJL141409B4_FD_179926 | JGI IMG/M metagenome (GOLD analysis project Ga0247763, IMG submission 179926) | Plant litter microbial communities from Arlington Agricultural Research Station in Wisconsin, United States - UWRJ-L141-409B-4 | ecosystem: Environmental > Terrestrial > Plant litter >... | reverse complement strand
GCAGCGGGCTGCGCATGGGCCACGCCGAGCTGCAAGACGGTATGATCTTCGACGGCCTGTGGGATCCGTACAACGACTTCCACATGGGCCGCGCAGGCGAGCTCTGCGCACGCCGCTACGAGCTCGACCGCAAAAAGCAGGATGCCTTCGCCGCCGAGAGCTATGAGCGGGCGCTCGCCGCGCAGAAGAGCGGGGCGTTCAAGAGCGAGATCGCCGGCGTCGAGGTGGCGCAGCGCAAGGGCCCGGCGCTGATCGTGGCCGAGGATGAAGAGCCGGGTCGCGGCAACGTCGCCAAGCTGCCGGAGCTGAAGCCAGCGTTCGAGAAAGACGGCACGATCACGGCGGGCAACGCCTCGAGCGTGAACGACGGCGCCGCGGCCCTCGTGCTCGCGAGCGCGCGGGCCGTGGAGAAGCACGGCCTGAAACCGCTGGCGCGCGTGCTCGGCCACGCCAGCCACGCGCAGGAGCCCGCCTGGTTCACGACCGCGCCAGCCTCCGCCAGCCAGCGCGTGCTGACAAAGCTCGGGCTCGACGCGAGCGCGATCGATCTGTGGGAGATCAACGAGGCCTTCTCGTGCGTCACGCAGGCTTGCGCGCAGCTGCTCGGCGTCGGGCTCGATCGCGTCAACGTGCACGGCGGCGCGGTGGCCCTCGGGCATCCGATCGGGGCCTCGGGCGCACGCATCGTCTGTACGCTGCTGTCGGCGCTCGAGCAGCGCGGCCAGAAACGGGGCCTGGCGACGCTGTGCATCGGCGGTGGTGAAGCGCTCGCGCTGGTGGTCGAGCGCGCCTGACCCGAGAGCCGGCGTCCGCGCGCGTGCGTGGTGAGCGCCGCGCGCGAGGCATGGGGGAAAGTGTGGCGGAAAAAGTCACGCCGCCCCCGCTAGGCCAATTTCTCGATTTGCATTCGGGACGGTTGTCTGCCAAGGTCCCCGTCCCTTGGCTAACCCGAGCGAATCCGTACAGTGTAAGCCCCTGCAAGTCGTCGTCGACGGCAAAGGGGTCGAGCGAGCAATCAAGCACCTCAAGCGCAAGCTTGCGGCCGAAGGTCTCTTGCGCGAGCTGAAGAAGCGGCGTCACTACATGAAGCCGTCGATCAAGAAGCGTAAGAAGATCGCCGAAGCCGCGCGCCGCCGTCGCAAGCGTGAGCGCATCATCGAGTGAGCACTCGCTCGCCCACCGGCGAGTCTCGTGTTTCTCGAATGTGGTCCTCAAACCCGGAAGGTCGACTTCCGGGTTTTTGCGTTTGGTCGCAGCCGCGAGCGCTCGATCGAGTGCTCGCGGCCTGCCGCGTGAGGACTAGAGCCGCTTGAAATGGAACGACTTGAGCCGCGTGAAGGCGTCGTAACCGAAGCGCGAGAGCGTGCAGCCCCGACCCGAGTCCTTCACGCCCGTCCAGGCCAGAGCTGGGTCGAGGTAGTCGCAGCGGTTGAGGAACACCGTGCCGGTCGCGACCTGGTCGCCTATCGCGAGCGCGGCGGCCTCGTCCTGCGTCCAGAGTGACGCCGTGAGGCCGTAGCGGCTGTCGTTCATGAGCGCCACGGCGGCCTCGTCGTTCGGCACCTTCATGATACCCACCACGGGCCCGAAGCTCTCCTCGTTCATCACGCGCATGTCGTGGTTGACGTTCACCAGCACCTGGGGAGCCAGGTAAGGCGTTCCCGGCGCGTCGGCCTCGAAGCGCTTCGGGTCGACCAGCGCTCTCGCTCCCTGCGCGACGGCTTCGCGGATGTGCCCGCGCACGAAATCGGCCGCCGAAGCGCGCACGACCGGGCCCAGGTTGGTCTTCTCGTCGAGCGGGTTACCGAGACGGTATTGCAGCGTGAGCGCGACGAAGGCCTCAACGAAGCGCTCGTAGATCGGCTCGGCCACATAGATGCGCTCGATGCCGCAGCAAGACTGACCCGAGTTGTAGTAGGCGCCGTCGACCAGGTTCTCGACCGCGGCAGAGAAGTTGGCATCCGCGCGCACATAGGCGGGATCTTTCCCGCCGAGCTCGAGCCCAACGCCCACGCGCCGCAACGCTGCTGCTCGCGACACCGCGTCGCCGCCAGCGACCGAGCCGGTGAATGCGACGAAGTCGATGGCGCCGCCCGCGATCAGCGCGCCGACGGCGGCGTGGTCGGCGTGAACGATCTGGAACACGTCGCGCGGGAAGCCCGCCTCGGCGATGGCGTCGCGGAAGCGCTCCGCGCAGAGCGGCGTCTGGTCCGAGTGCTTCAGGATCACGGCGTTGCCGGCGATCAACGCGGGGACGATCGAGTTGACCGCCGTGAGGTATGGATAGTTCCAGGGCGCCAGCACCAGCACGACGCCCACCGGCTCGCGCCGGATGAAGCGCGTGAACCCTGCTTTTTCGCCCACGCCCACGTCGGCGAGCGTCGCGTCGGCGATGTCGGCCATGTACGTGGCGCGCTCGACCAGCCCGCGAACTTCGCCCGGCGTCTGCGTGATCGGTCTTCCGATCTGCCGGGTGAGCTCGCTCGCGATCTCGTCTTTCTTGGCGGCAAAGCGCTCGACGAAGGCGCGGGCTCGGGCGACGCGCTCGGCGACGGGAACCGCGCGCCAGCGGCCCTGGGCTTCCCTGGCGCGGGCCGCCGCGGCGTTCAGCGCGGCGAGATCGGCGAGCTCGCGCTCGACGAGGAGAGAACCATCGATCGGACTGAAAGTGCGTTGTATCCGTGGCATGTGGACTCGACAGGTGCCTCGATCGGCGCCCGGAGCCTAGCCCATTTCGAGCCAGCACCTGGTCCGTCGGGGCCTCGTTCGAGCCGCTACGGCGAGAGCTCGGCCGCCACTAAGCGGGACCTCCCGCCGAGCCGCAGACACGACGAGCGACGAGCCACGGCCACTTGGTCACATGGGCTCCGCTTCGCCGATGCCAAAACGACACGGCCCGTGCTCGTCAGCCGCTGACCAGCGCGGCCTGTAAAACGGGCAGCCGAAGGCCGTTCGTCGCCTCGAGCTCGGCTTCCACGATCTTGTTGACCAAGGGCTTGCACCCTCCACAGCCCGTGGCAGCGCCACAGGCCCTCGAGACGCCCCCGACGGTGACCTCGCCAGCCCGCACGCAGCGCCGGATCTCCCGGTCGCTGACACCCCTACAGTGACAAACAATCATGCGTTGTCGTTCCTCGGCCTCATGGGGCTCTGCGACACAGCCTAGCTTCATGATAACGAGTTTCAATAGACAATCGACACGGGTCAGACAAATGCCGGAAAAGTGGCTCTTATTTACTTCACCCCGGCGGGCGGTATTGACTTTCATTCGAAATATCGTGCGAAAGCGAACCCCTGCGATAGGTCCCGGACCTACCAGCCGGCACGGATTGCGGAGTTTCGCTCTCGTTCGAGGCGAGGCAACGGGTCACCGTCTCGAGAACCGCTCTCGATTGCCCTCGTACGCGAGTCTCGCGGGAGCCGTGCTGCTGGCGCGACCGCCACGTGTATGGAAGGCAAACGCGCGTCTGCCAGCGAGGGGCGGTGGCGCGGCGCTAGCGATCCTGGCTGCCGCCAGTGAGCTTGTTTCTGAGACTCAGCATCGCACGAGCCAGCGCGAGCTCGTGGTCACCTGGGGAACACACGTCGAAAACAACCGTGCGACAGCGCTCGAGCGGGGCGTGTTCGCCGGGAAATTGCGAACGCTTATCGGTTGTTAGTCACACACCGCGGGCCTACTGTGAACACGACAACCCGTCCCGGAGGCAGCGATATGAAGGGTAACTCGAGCGTCGTCGACGCGCTGAACGCCATTCTCACGGCCGAGCTCACGGCCATCAACCAGTACTTCATTCACCACAAGATGTGCCGAAACTGGGGTTACGAGCGGCTCTCGAAGAAAAAAAGAGAGGAGTCGATCGAAGAGATGAAACACGCTGACGTGGTGATCGAGCGCATCCTGTTCCTGGACGGAGTGCCCAACATGCAGCGACTCAACCCCGTCAAGGTCGGCGAGGATCCCATCGAGCAACACCGGCTCGATCTCGATCTGGAGCTCGAGGCCCAGAAGCGCCTGAACGACGCCATCAAGCTGTGCAACGACGCGAACGACCACGGCACGCGCGAGGTGCTCGAGCACATCCTCGAGGAGGAGGAGGACTCGATCGACTGGCACGAGACGCAGCTCAAACTCGTGGCCGACCTGGGCAAGGAGCACTACCTCGCCCAGCACATCCACGACGAGTGAGCCCAGCTCCGAGGCATCGGCTCGTTGACACGTGCCCATGCCTCGGCGCCCGGGGAGGTCTCCCGCGCTCGGCCCCCACGGGCCACTCGTGCGCGTATCCTCTCGCGGTCGCGCTCGCCGTGCGCGGGCTTCAACCCGAGCGGCGATCGGCCAGTGCAGCCGCGGCGACGTCAGCCGGAATCGAACCGAGCAGCGCGCGCGCTCTCTCGAGCTCTGCACCGAGCCCCACGCGCAGCGCGACGCGCCCCTCGTCGACACGCCCGATGAACTCGTCGAGGTACTCGCGCGCTGCCGCCCAGTCGCCCTGGCGGTGAGCGAGCTCGCCGAGGACGAAGCGACCGTAGCCCTGCCCGCAGGGCGCCTCTTCCAGCGCTTGGCGCGCGTCAGCCAGGCTCTTCAGGTTCTTCGCGCTACCGAGCTGCCAGCGCGCGAGCAACAGCTGCGCCTCGTAGAGCGGGCGCGCGGTGGTGCCCCAGCGCACGGCGCGCTCGAAAGCCAGCGCAGCGCCCGCGAAGTCCTCACGGAAATAGGAGATGCTGCCGAGCGTCCACAGGTGAAAGGCCCGGCGCGAGGCCGGCCCGAGGCGGCTCGCTCGACGCAGCTCCTCGATCGCTTCGCGGTAACGCCCGAGCCCGAGGTAGGCGCGCGCGAGATCTTGACACGCGACGTCGGCCATCACCCCGAGCTCGATCGCGGCGCGTGCGATCTCGCTCGCCTTGTCGAAACGCTCGGCTTCCATGTGCGAGAGGTACAGCTGGCGCATCAGCATCGCGCGCAGGGTGCGATCGCTACCTGCCGCGGCGAGCCCACGCGTGGCGTATTTGGCGCGCGCGCCGGCCGTCTCGGCGAGCGTCGCCTTGCGCAGGAGATCTCCTGCCTTGCCTTCCGGACCACTCGCCATGTTCAATTAGAGAGTAGTCCGGGCTGCTCGAGCGTCCAGTTTTCGACTCTCTTTACCAAAAGGTTGCGCCGCTATCGACCGGCGTCAAGCAGTCGTTTCTGCGCAGGCCTCGGGGCCTCGAGTCCGCCACGCGCCAGGGACTGGCCGAGCTCCGCGCGCGAGTTTGTGCCGACGGCTCGACGAGCCGCTGCCCAGGTTCACCAAAGCAGCGCGGGGCGGAGGCGGAATCTGGCGCGCCGCGGTTCGGGTTGTTAGGTGAGCGACGTGATGCACACGCCTCCCCTTTCCTCCCCGCGCGCTCCCCGTCCGCGTCTCGTTCGCCTCGGGGCTGGTCGAGCGCTGGTCGCTCTCATGCTGCTCGGCGCCGGCTCGGGTTGTGGCCGCAAGGCGACGGTCGAGGATTGCGAGCAGATCGTGCGGCGCATCGCCGAGCTGGAGCTCACGGGCGTGGTGCCAAACGAAGAGCTCGGTTCCGAGGTCCAACAAGCGCAGCAGACCTTCCGAGAACGCGCGCTCGCCGACTGCGTGGGACGGCGCATCACGGAGCGTTCGCTGGCGTGCGTGGCCAGCGCGAAGACGGCCGCCGCCGTGATCGACGACTGCTTCGATTGAGCGACGGAGCCGCGCCCGTCAGCGCATGGGCTGGAGCAGTTGCCCGAGCTTGGCGACGGCGCGCGGGATGTCGGGGCGCACCTCGAGCAGGCCATCCATCGGGTCTCCGCGCTCGGCGACGCGCGTGGGCACGGTGAACATGGTGTGCTGCCGCGGATCGAGCGCCATGTGCACCTCCTCCCAGAACAGCGGCGTCGACACGCTCGCGCCGCGGTAGGCCCGCACCGAGTAGGGCGCCACGATCGTCCGTGAGCGCCCCGTCTGCCCCGTGTCGATGTAGACACGGCCGCGCCGCTCGGAGACGCGCCGCTCCATGGTCGAGACGTCGGCGTGGCGCAGCTGCAGCAGGCGACCGATCAGCTCCACCAGCACCTTCGCGGTGTCGAATGACACCCCCGGCCCCATCGGGATGAACACGTGCAGGCCCGTCTGCCCGGACGTCTTCGGGAAGCCGGGGAGCTCGATCTCTTGCAGCAGGTCGCGGAGGGACAAGGCGAGCTTGACCCCGACGTGCAAAGGCTGGCCGCCGAGGTCGAAATCGATGGTCAGGAAGTCACAGTGCTCGATGGTGTCCTGGCGGCACGCGAGCACGTGCAGCGGGATGCACCCGAGGTTGACGATATGAAGCAACGCGTCGGCGCTGTCGACCAGGAACGTGGCCACGGTCTTGCCGTCGCGCTCTTCGTCGCGCAGCGCGAGCGTCCGGATCCAGTCGGGCGTGCCGCGCGGCACGTTCCACTGGTAGAAGCTCTTACCGGTGATGCCGTCGGGGTAGCGAACCAGCATCACGGGCCGCTCGCGCAGGTGCGGCAGCAGCGTGTCCGAGATGGCCGCGTAGTAGTCGAGCATGTCACCCTTGGTGAAGCCCTCGTCTGGCCAAAAGATCTTGTCACGGTTGCTGAGCACGAGCCGCGCGCCTCTCTCCGCGGGGGCGGACGGAGCGCGTGCAGACGGCTTCGCCACGCGCGCCGCGCGCTGGGGCGCGCTGTCGTCGGGCGGTGAGCGGCCCGACGCCGAGCGGTCTGCCTTCGATCGGGCTGCACGCGCGGGACGCGCCGCCTTCCGCGATGTCGACGCGTCGGCGTCCGCCGTGGAATCAGCGCCGTCAGGCGCCTCAGCCGTGACGCTCGCCTCGGGGTCGACGCCCTCGCCCGCGACGTCGACCGGCATGTCATCGGGCGGAGCGGCGCGGCAGTCTTCCGGGGCGATGTCCTCGCGCAAGCCGATGAAGATGGCCATGCGCAGGCGCCTGTCGGGTGTCCATTCCAGGTACTCGATGCGCACCACGAGCCGAGGGTCGACGTGGTAGCGCTGGCCTTGATACGGCAGGGGCTCGCCGATGGCGGGGTCGTCGTCGCGCCGCAGCGGCGCCATGCGAGCGAGCAGGTCGTCGATGATGTCGTCGCTGAGGCCGCTGCCCGCGCGGCCCCGGTACACCCAGCTCGTACCGTCGAACGTGGCGAGCTCGAGCGCGCCGAGCCGCTCGCGGGAGTTCTTCCCCGACACGTAGCCCACGATCACGAACTCGTCCTCGCGGGAGGCCTTGAGCTTGATCCAGTCGGTGGTGCGAGCTGGGCCGGCGCGATAGGGCCCGCGCGCCAGCTTCGAGACCACGCCCTCGAGGCGCGCGCGCTTGCACCACTCGAACAGCGAGCGACCGTCGTCGGCGAGGTGGTCGTTCACCCAGAGCACGCCGCGCCCGGGCAGCAGCTTCTTCAAGAGCCGCTTGCGCTCGACCAGCGGCAGCGGCCGCAGGTCATACGGGCCGAGTTGCAGCAGATCGAACACGACGTAGTTGATCGGGCAGCTGATGCGCGCCTGGTTCACGTCGATGGGGCGGCGCGCCTGGATGCGTGGTGCAAGGCGTGGAAACGACGGACGCCCCTGGTCGTCGAAGGTGACGATCTCGCCGTCGAGCACGATGTCGCCGGGTGGCAGGGCGCGCACGGCGCGCACCACCTCCGGGTAGTTGAGCGAGCAGGGCCTCAGGCTGCGGTAGCGCAGCGCCACGTCATCGGCCTGCTTGTGCGCGATGATGCGCACGCCGTCGAGCTTGAGCTCGTAGATGCGGCCCTTTTCGGCGAGCTCGCCCCCCTTGGTGGAGCACAGCATGGGCACGAGCTCGGGCGTGTGGATGCGCCCGGGCTTGGCGCCGAGCGCCAGCGCCTCTTGCTCGAGGGCGGCGCCGAGCTCGAGCTTGTGCGCGAGCTGAGCGATGGTGAGGCCGCTGAACACGCTGTGCGGCTGCTTCTCGGTCACGTCCTCCCCGGGGCGGCTGTACTGGTCTTGCTTCTTCAGCAGCAGCCACTGGCGCGGCCCTCCGAGCTCCGTGTCCTTGTTTTTGCCGCCCGTGAGCACCAGCGCGTAGCGCCCCTTGAGCTTCTGACCGAACAGCAAGAAGTCGATCTTGCCTGTCTGCTCGCCGACCTCGGGCGGCTGTTCCAGATATTGAACACGCCCGATGTCCCAGACGATCATGGGGCCCGCGCCGTAGTTGCCCTCGGGGATGACGTCCTCGAAGTCGAGGTACTCGAGGGGGTGGTCCTCCGTCTGCACGGCGAGGCGTTTGTCGACGGGGTCGAGGCTGGGGCCGCGAGGCACCGCAAAGCTCGTGAGCGCGCCGCCCATCTCGAGCCGCAGGTCCCAATGCATGCGTCGCGCGCCGTGCTGATGGACGACGAAATCGCCGCGCCACGTCTCGCGCGACCTGTTTATTCGTTCAGCGCCGAACGGTTCATTCGTGCGGGTCGGGTCCCGCTTGTCTCGATATCGCTCGAGATCGTCTGCAGAACTTTTCGTCAACGGAGGCGCCGTCCGGTAGCATACCACCATGCCCGCTCGCGCCATCTCGTCCGCGACGATTTCGTTCGGTCTCGTCGCGATCCCGGTGAAGCTGTTCACGGCGACGTCGTCGCAACAGGTTCATTTCAATATGCTGCATCCCGAGACGAAAACGCGGGTACAGCAGCAATACATCACGCCGTCCACCGGCGAGGTCGTCGAGCGCGGGAGCCTGGTCAAGGGCTACGAATACGCTCGCGGCCAGTACGTGGTGTTCTCCGACGAGGAGCTCAAGGCGCTCGAGACGGAGCGCTCGAACAGCGTGGACATCGTGGAGTTCGTGCCGCTCTCCAGCGTCGACCTGCTGTCTGTCGAGAAGACGTACTACCTCGGGCCCGACAAGGGCGGCGACAAGGCGTACCAGCTGCTCACGGAGTCGATGAAGCGAACCCAGAAGGTCGCCGTCGGGCGCTGGGCGGCGCGCGGGAAGGAGCAGCTGGTGCTGCTGCGCCCGTACAAGACGGGGCTGCTCCTGCACCAGATGTTCTACTCGAACGAGGTGCGCTCATTCGAGGAGGTCGACACCGGAGCGACCTACCAGTTCAAAGACGTCGAGCTCAACCTGGCCGAAAATTTGATCGCTCAGCTCAGCCAGGATGCCTTCGATCCAGCGCGCTACAAGGATGAGTACGCGGGTCGTGTGCTGGCCGCGGTCGAGCAAAAGGTCGCCGGGGAGCAGATCCACGTGGCGCAGGAGGTGCCGAAGGCCCAGGTCATCGATCTGTTCGAGGCCCTCAAGCAGAGCCTCGAGCAGGCGCAGTCCGGCGCCGGCGCGGGCAAACCCGCGGCCGCGAAGGGCCCGGTGAAAGCGAGTACCACCACCGCCGCGGAAGACGTCGAGGCTGGCGACGAGCAAGCAGAAGAGGTCAAGGCGCGCCCCGTAAAAAAAGCCACACCGCGTAAGACGCGGGGCCGAAAGGCGAGCTGATCCGAACCGACCTGGCCGAGCCGCTTCCCCCTGGAAGCGGCTCCAGCGCCAGGCTCCGGAGCGACGACACGACGCTGCGCGAGGCGCAGCGACGGGAACGTTAGCCCGGGCGGTCCGACGTTCCGTTGGGGGATGCACACCCCTCAGCGAGCGTGCGTCGGGTTTCGCGTGACCGGCGGACTTCACGACCGCGCGCCGCCTCCTACGAGGAGCGGGAGATGCCCCAGACCCACCGGCTCGCTCGCGTCCAGTCGATCGCACGCCCGCTCCCGGAGGTATTCGCCTTCTTCGCGGACGCCTCGAACCTGGAGGTGATCACGCCGCCCTTCCTGCGCTTCCGGATCGTGACGCCGCTGCCGATCGAGATGCGCGAAGGCGCGCGCATCGACTACTCCCTCTCGCTCTGGGGCGCTCCGCTGCGCTGGCGCACGCTCATCACCTGCTACGAGCCGAACCGGCGCTTCGTCGACGAGCAAGAGGCCGGCCCCTATGCCTACTGGCACCATCGGCACGAATTCGAGGCGGAGGGCAGCGGCACCCGCATGACCGACGAGGTCACCTACCGGCTGCCCTTCGGAGCGCTCGGATCGCTCGTGCACTCGCTCTGGGTCGAGCGCCAGCTCGCCACGATTTTCGACTACCGCGCCCAGGCGATCGTGCGCGAGCTCGGTGCGCCGGCGCCCCGCATCGTGAGCCCTGCGCCCGGCGTCTCCAACGAGGGCGCCCGACCGTGAGGACGCTGGTCTGGTTCCGTGGGAAAGACCTGCGCCTCCGCGATCACACGCCGCTCGCGAGCGCGCTCGAGGCGGGCGAGGTGATCCCGCTGTTCATCATCGACCCCTATTTCTTGGCGCCAGAGCCGGCGCGCCAAGCGGCGCATCGAGTGCAGTTTCTGCTGGAGTCGATCGCCGAGCTCGGCCAGAGCATCGAGGAGCGCGGCTCCCGACTGCTGCTCGCGAGCGGCAAGAGCCACGCGCTACTGCCCGAGCTCGTGCGCGCGTGGCGAATAGACCGCGTCGTGGCGCAAGCCTGGACGTGGCCGATCGGACGGGAGCGCGATCGACGCGTGCGCGCGGCGCTCCAGGTGCCGTTCGACACGCTCGAGGGCGAGACGCTGCTGGCCCCCGGTTCGCTGCGTACATCGGAGGGCAGGCCCTATTCCGTGTACACGCCCTTCTCCCGAGCGTTCGCCAAGGCGCTGCGCGCCGGCGAGCCGCTGGCCGCGCCCCGAGACCTGCCCCCCCTGCCCCGCGACGTGGCGACGAGCGAGCTCGGCGCGGCCAGGCTGCCCACGCTGACGGAGCTCGGAATCCAGCACAACCCGCTGCTCTTGCGGGGCGGCGAGGGCGCGGCTCAGGGCCGCCTGGACATTTTCCTGAAGAAGCGGGCGCGCAGCTACCACGAGCTCAGGGACCGGCTCGACGTCGACGGCACGAGCCGGCTGTCGTGTGACCTGAAGTTCGGGACGCTCTCGGTCCGCGAGGTCTGGACGCGTCTCGGCAAGCGTCAGGACGACGGGCGTTCGACGTTCGCGAACGAGCTCTGCTGGCGAGAGTTCACCCACAGCACGCTGTGGGATCGGCCGGAACTGCTGGAGGAGCCATTCCAGGAGCGGTTCGAGGGTTTTCCCTGGCGTCGCGACGACGCCGCGTGGCGCGCGTGGGTCGAAGGCACGACCGGGTATCCGGTGATCGACGCCTCGTCGCGGCAGCTGCTCGCGGAGGGCTTCGTGCCGAACCGAGCACGGATGATCTCGGCGAGCTTCCTCACCAAGCACCTGCTCATCGACTACAAGCTCGGCGAAGCGCACTACATGCGGCAGCTGACCGACGGCGACGAGGCCAACAACAACGCGGGCTGGCAGTGGTCGGCAGGCTGCGGCTGCGACGCCCAGCCCTACTTCCGCATCTTCAACCCCGTCACGCAGTCGCAGAAGTTCGACCCGGATGGGGCCTACGTGCGGCGCTGGCTGCCTGCGCTCCAGCGCTTGCCCACTCGCTACATCCACCAGCCGTGGGGGGCGCCCGCCGCGGTGCTCGCGCAAGCAGGAGTGCGCCTCGGGGACGATTATCCGGCGCCGATCGTCGAGCACGCCGCGGCGCGACAGCGCTTCCTCGACGCCGCCAAGAGCCACTTCGGGGGCTGACCGCTCCGCGTGGCTCGGCTCAGGTCACCGGCAGGGCGTCGCTCGGCGGGGCGCCCGGCACGCTGGCCTCGAAGCAGTGCAAGCCCTGCTCGCGCCAGGCCGAGAGCACGCGTTCGGCGCTGTCGTCCTCCGTCAGGGCCAGGACGCAGCCGCCGCCCCCCCCGCCCGTCAGCTTCGCGCCGAGCGCGCCCGCGTCGCGGGCCCTCTGGCACGCCGCATCGAGCGCGGGCGTCGAGACGCCGAGCTCGCTCAGCAGCCGATGGTTGCGGTCGAGCAAACCGCCGAGCTCTTTCCAGCGGCCGAGCAGCAGGGTGACCCGCGCCTCTTGCACGAGCGCGTGGATCGACTGCAGCAAGAGCTCGAATCGCTGAGGGCTCTGCTGGCGCAGCGCGGCCACGGATTCGACCATCAGCCGGGTGCTGACGGCAGGCCCTGCCACTGCCACGGCCAGGCGCAGCGAGCTCTGCAAGCGCAGCCGCTCGGCGGGCTCGCTCGGGCGAAACCACAAGCAGCCGCCATGAAACGCCGTGGCGGCGTCGATCCCCGACGCCTTGCCGTGAAACACGTCTTCCCAGGCTCGAGCGGCCGCCAGCAGCTCGGCCGCCGGGCGCTCTGAGGAGGGCCTGCCGATCGCATCGCTCACGGCGCGCGCCAGGGCCACGGCGATGGCCGCCGAGGCGCCGAGGCCCACGCCCGACGGTTGATGCAACAACACCTCGGCCTCGATCTGCGGCGCCGGGCTCACGCCGCTCGCGACGGTGGCGACGAGCTCGCCGAACGCGCGGGCTTCGGGCGTTGACGCATCATCGGTCGTGGCTGAGGCGTCTCCCTCGCGCCGCCCCAGATCCCAGCGGCGGACACCGAGCGTGAGCGACGATTGCGCCGCGACTCGCGCGCTGGCGGTGGCCGCGACGTTCACCCCCACCGCGATGGCGGGGACGCCGTAAACGACCGCGTGCTCCCCGACCAGAATCACTTTGCCGAAAGCCACTGCCATCGAGCCGGAGGTTAGCGTGGAACCGGAAGGCGAGGTACAGACTGTTTCCGTGCGGAGCCACGCTATCATCCGGAGCCGCGCGCTCGCGGCTCGAGCTCGCCCCTGCACGCCTCGAAATGGCACGCCGCGAGCGGGCTCATTTCCGTACGTTTGCTCGCCGCTGCCGGATCATCCACCTTAGGGGTTGGCGCGCCCCCCCTCCGCCCGCGTCGCCCCCATCATGCAAACTCAGCGGCAGTTCCATCGCCTGGGCTCGATCGCGGGCCTCACGCTGGTCACGGCGCTCGCTTGCCAGCTCGAGACGGTCGAGCTGCGCAGCGTGTCGGCCAAACAGGATGACGTCGGCAGCACCGACGCGCCGGGTGCGGTGACAAACGAGACCGCGGGAGACACTCAGGGCCCTCTCACGCAGCCCGCTCAGGTCAGGCCGAACCGCCCCGAATCTAAGCCGGCGCTCGACTTCTACCGGCCTCTGCCAGACGTCGTCGATCTCTCCCCCTTGCCGGAGCGCGGCTGCCGCAACGTCGACTTCCTGTTCGTCGTGGACAACTCGCTCTCGATGACCGACAAACAGGACAACCTCGCGCAGAGCTTCGGCGGCTTCATGCGTGTGGTCCAAGACACGCTCGAGGCGAAAGACTACCACATCATGGCGGTCGACACCGACGACCGCGGGATCGGCCTGGGCGGCGTCCTCGACGCGCCCTTTATCTCGTCGTCGAACTGCAACGACGTGTTCGGGGCGGGCCGCCGTCAGAGCGCGACCGGTCAAGACTGCGAGATCGGCGGCTCGGCCAATTTCATGACCGAGGAGCAGTCGAACCTGGAGTCCACCTTCTCGTGCACGGCGCGAGTCGGCACGTTCGGCAACGTGCTGGAGCAACCGATGACGTCGCTGCTCAGCGCCCTCAGCCCGGAGCTCAATGAGGCCGGCGGCTGCAACGCGGGCTTCTCGCGCAGCGACGCGGTCCTGGTGGTCACGTTCATCACGGACGAAGACGACACCCGCTCGCCGGGCGACCCCGCCGACTGGCGTGACGAGCTCGTCGCGCTCAAAGGCGGCGACGAGTCGGCCGTCGTGGTGCTGGGCCTCGTGGGCGACGCCAACGTGTCGGGAGGCCTCCCGGGGGGGCCGTGCTCGCTGACCGACGCCTCGGGGGCAGCACGGCTCCAGCAGTTCGTCCAGGGCCTGCCTCACGGCTCGCTCGGCAGCGTCTGCGCGGGTGACTACTCGCCATTTCTGGAGCGCGCGGTGACCGAGATCGACGCCGCTTGCCGGAATTTCGTGCCACCCCCGCTCCGCTGAGCGAGCCCCGGCCAGCTAGGGAGACGGCGCCGCCGAGCGCGTCCGCCGTGCACGCCGCCGGGCGCCGCGTGTTAAGGTCGGTCGACGTGCTCGCCTGGGTCTTGATCGAACGCTCGAACACGCCGGATGGCGGCGCCCTCGAGCTGTGGCGGCGCGGCGGCGAGTTCTCGATCCGCACGGCGGGGCGGGAGCTGATGGGCAGCACCATGCACGGCTCTGAGGAGCAGCTGTCGCTGCTCGCGCTGGCGGCCCTGGGCAAGCTGGAGCGCCCGCGCGTGCTGATCGGCGGGCTCGGCTTCGGATACACGCTCGCTGCCGCGCTGAAGGGGCTCGGGCCCAAAGCGCGCGTCGTGGTCGACGAGATCTCTCCCGCCGTGATCGAGTGGAATCGCGGCGTGCTCGGCGAGCTCGCCGGCCATCCGTCGAGGGATCCACGGGTGACTGTGCGCGCGGTAGACGTGATCGATGATCTCGTGCACGCCGAGGAGCCATTCGACGTCATCTTGCTCGACGTGGACAACGGCCCGAGCGCGCTGTCACAAGCTCGCAATGCTTGGTTGTATCGAGAGCCGGGCCTGGATCGGGTGCGCGCCGCGCTGAGCGCCAGCGGCGTGCTCGGCGTATGGTCAGCCGGGCCCGATCCACGCTTCGTGCGACGCCTGCGCTCACAGCGCTTTCGTGTCGAAGAACATAGCGTGCGAGCGTCGGGAGCACGCGGCAAGCGCCACACGATCTGGATCGCAAAACGCGGCAGCTGACGCAGCAGCGCGGCGCTGGCCACAACAACGTGGACCGCCTGGAGCGCCATCTCATCGCTCGGATCTCGCGGTGGCCGCCAGCGAGGTCGGCGTGTCCACCTGTCCATCTGGGTCCTCTGGGTCCTCTCGGGCTCGCCGCGCTGCGGCGCGTGAAACAGCCTGTAAAGTTACCACGCGGGAAAACCAGTGCTTCGGAACGAGACGACATGCACCCACCCATCCCGCCTTGCACATTGCTGCTCGCGATGTAAGCGCGCGCCAAAGCGCAGCCGCATTCGCGCGAGCCCGCAGCTTCGCGGGAATAATCCAGCCCATCGCCACGTCATGCGTCTCGGCGCCGCATCGTCGCGCACGATTTGCGGTTCGGCGCATGCACGCCGGTTCGCGCGAGGTTACACTGCTCCGAGCGGTCTCACTTTCGAGCAAGAGCAATGCCATGCAAGAGATCAGCCTGCACGGGCGCGAGGGCGGAAGCGTGAGCGATGCTCCGTTTTCTCCGGGTGGGAGCGAGCCGAGCGATGCAGTCGACAACCCACTCGACAACCCACTCGACAGTGCACTCGCCGATGAGCGCAGCCTGCGGGATGATCGTCGGATCGGGCAGGTCGTCGACGGCAAGTACCACGTGCTGCGCCGGCTGGCTCAGGGCGGCATGGGCAGCGTCTACGAAGCTCGTCACGCCGTCGTTGGCCGCCACGTGGCGCTGAAGTTCTTGCACGAGCAATACGCGCAGCGCAGTTGCATGGTACAACGCTTCCTGCGCGAGGCACAGGCCGCCGGCAGCATCGCCAGCGAGCACATCATCGGCGTGCTGGACTACGGCACCTTCGACGGCACGCCCTACCTGGTCATGGAGCTCGTGCGCGGCAAAGATCTGCGCGAGATCCTGACGGAGACGCCGCGCCTCTCGCCAGGCCGCGCTGTGCGCATCGTGCTCGACGCCTGCCGCGGGCTGGCGCTGGCGCACGAGCGCGGGCTCATTCACCGCGACCTGAAGCCGGCCAACATCTGCGTCACCCGGCGCAGCGACGGACGCGAGGTGGCCAAGGTCATCGACTTCGGCGTCGCCAAGCTGCGTGACGGCGCGGAGCTGAGCGAGGAAGGCACGCTGATCGGCACGCTCGGCTACATGGCGCCCGAGCAGCTCACGGATCAGAAGGAGCTCGACGCGCGCGCCGACATCTACGCGCTGGGCGTGATCTTGTACCAAGCGCTCTCGGGGCGGCCGCCGCACATCTGCAACCGATCGGAGCTCCTGTATCGCATCGTCTCCGTCGATCCCCGCCCGCTCGGCGACCTCTGCCCCGAGCTGCCCGCTGGGCTCGCTGACGTCGTCCACAAGGCGCTGTGCCGCAACAAGCTGCGGCGTTTCCCCAACGTGCGAGCGTTCGCGGCCGCCCTCGAACCTCACGCCCGCGAAGACGAGCCTTCGACGCCGCTGCTGCAGGCGCCCACCGAGGATCTCGGGCGGGACGCGCTGAATCCGGGCGGCGACGTCGGCGCGAGCCGCGAGGCACTGGCCGAGGCCCACACGGCGAGCGACCCAGCCGAGCTGGGTAACGCGCCCACTTGGGCCGCCCTCGCACCGACCACCAACACCCGGGCCGATCGCCAATGCGACGGCATCGCAGTTTCGCGCGGCGCCGTCGAGGAGTACTGCCGGCACCCCGACGGCTTGCCGCTGCCGCCCCTGCCCGCGCCGCATCATCACCTCAGCCAGCGCGCGCTTTTCCTGAGTGTCGGCGCGCTCGCGCTCAGCGTGGTGGCGATGACGACGATGTTCATCTTCGTCTACAGCCACGGCTCGGGAGCGCTGGAGGCCGCGGCCAAGGCCTCGTCGCGCGGCGCCGCCAAGGCGGCGCTGGCCCGCGAAGCGCACCCTGTTTCTTCCGGCACTGTCTCTTCCGGCACTGCTTCCTCGAGCACCGTGCCTTCCGGCGCAGCCTCTACCGGCAATGCGGCGGCGACCTCGCCCGGCATGTTTGGCGCACCTCCGGGGCTGGGCTCCCCAGCGTCGGCGCCGGCAGGGCGCGTCGAGGCGAGCGAGCGAGAAGGCGGCAGAAAATGGCCTGGGGGGAGCTCGCCCGCGCTGGCGGCAGCCCCCACCGAGCACTGCGCGGGCGCGGGGCGTCCGCTGCACTCCGCGTCGGTGCTCGAGCTCGCGCAGGAGGGCGAGGGCGGCCTCTCCGTGCAGCGCCACTCGCTGACGCCGGGCCGCGGCGGCAGCGCGTACTCCGACGCGCGAGCGATCGAGTGCGAGTGAAGCCGGCTTCAGCCGCTGAGGGCCCCGCCCGGAGCGCGCCCCGACGCTCGCCCTCGCCGCGACGAGCGGCCGTCAGCGCACGTCGTCGTCGCTCGGGATGCCGTCGGCGCCGAGGCTCGTGAGCGCGTAACCGCGCTCGTTGCCACCCGGCGCGTATTGATAGAGACGGCCCCAGGGGTCGCGCGGCTGGCTCATGCCGAAACGTTCGACGCTGCGGAAGCGGAGCTCGCCGAGCGATGGCGGAAGGCTCCCCACGTTGCCCGCGTAGGCATCGATCTGCTGGCGCAGCCAGCCGATGTCGGCGCGCGCTCGAGCCGCGCGTCGCGACGGCACCACCCAGATCGAGAGCACGACGGCGAGGACCCATGCGAGCGCGATGCCGGGTACGAGCCGCGTCGCGAACCGACCGAGCCAGGATGGCGACAGCGCCCAGAGCGTGAGCCCCACTGCAACGAGCAGCACGAGACCCCAGCCGTAGCGCCCGAAGGTACCAAGCGCGAGGCCAGCCGCCGCCGCAGATGCCGCCAAGAGGGGTGCGGCCCCCTTCTCGACCAGCGCCCACCGCCGCCCCGAGGCTTGCCGCGTCGCGCGGCTCGCGGGTGCTATGAGCGGCGACGCCTCCGGCTCTGCCTGCGCCGCGCTCGCTGCCACGCGCAGGGTCCGGGACGCTCGCTGGAGCAGCGGAGCAGGCGCGCCATGGGCCCTGGTCGAGCGGGCAAAGCGGGCAGACTCGGCCTCGCGCAGGCGGCGCTCGAGCGTGGGATACCAGTCGGCCTCGCCCGCCAGCCCCTCGGCATGAACGCAGCGCACGGTGCGCCCGCTGGCCCCGAGCGTGACGACCGGCGGTGACGCCTCGCCGCAGCGTGCGACCGCCGCTGGGCAACGCGGATGGAAATGGCAACCGGAAGGTGGCGAGAGGGGCGTCGGGACGTCGCCCGAGAGCACCACGCGCCGCCGCCGCGCGCGCGGGTTGGGCTGCGGCACGGCTGACAGCAACGCACGCGTGTAGGGATGCGCCGGCTGCTCGAAGAGCTCCACGCAAGGCGCGTGCTCGACGATGCGTCCGAGGTACATCACCGCCACCTGATCCGAGATGTGGCGCACCACCGACAGATCGTGGGCGATGAACAGGTAGGCGAGGTTCATCTCGCGGCGCAGATCGATGAGCAGGTTGACGACCTGCGCCTGGATCGAGACGTCGAGCGCGCTGACAGCCTCGTCGCACACGATCAGATCGGGCTGCACCGCGATGGCGCGAGCGATGCCGATGCGCTGGCGCTGCCCGCCCGAGAACTCGTGCGGGAATCGGTTCACCCAGGTGCCGGGCAGCCCCACCCGGGTGAGCAGCGCCCGCACCTCGCGCTCGACCGCCGCCCCCGTCGCGAGGCCGTGCCGCTCGATGCCCTCGCCCAGGAGGTCGATCACGCGCATGCGCGGGTTGAGCGAACCAAAGGGATCTTGAAACACGATCTGCATGCGGCGGCGATAGTCGCGCAGCTCGCGCTGCGAGAGCTCGGTCACGTCGGTGCCACCGAACCAGATGCGCCCCGCGCTGGGCTCGATCAGCCTCAGCGTGGAACGGCCTGCGGTGGTCTTGCCGCAGCCCGACTCGCCGACGAGGCCGAGCGTCTCCCCCCGCCGCAGCCTGAAGCTGATGTCGTCCACGGCGCGCACGTGCCCCACCGTCTTGCCGAACACTCCGCTCACCACGGGAAAGAACTTGGAGAGCCCCTCCACCGCGAGCAGCTCGTCAGGCGCTCGGCTCATGACACGCTCCCGGTCGGCTCGGCGTCGTCGGCGGGAGATTCGGCCGCAGGAGACGCGGCCGCGGATGCGTCCGTCAGGTAGGAACGCCCGGGACGCTGCTCCGTGTACCAGCAAGCGCTGAGGCGGCCATCGCCAGGCCCCACCTCGGGGGGTGGGCGCAGCTGCGGCGCGCTGGCGGCGCAGGGCTCGAAGGCGAAGCGGCAGCGCGGGTGGAAGCGACATCCACTCGGAAAGTGGAGCGCGTCGGGCACGCTACCCTCGATCGGGCGCAGGCGTGGCGACGCGCCGCGCCCGATGTCGATGCGCGGCAGGGAGTCGAACAACCCCGCCGTGTAGGGGTGGCGCGGATCGTCGAAGAGCCCGAGCACGTCGGCCTGCTCGACCACGCGCCCGGCGTACATCACGATCGCGCGGTGGGCGACGCTGGCGACCACCCCGAGATCGTGAGTGATCATCAGCACCGACATGCCGAGCTCCGCCTGCAGCTGAGCGATGAGCTCCAGGATCTGCGCCTGCACCGTCACGTCGAGCGCGGTCGTCGGTTCGTCGGCGATCAGCAGGCTCGGCCGGCAGGCGAGCGCCATCGCGATCATCGCCCGCTGGCGCATGCCGCCCGAGAGCTGGTGAGGGTATTCGTCGACGCGGCGCTCGGGCGCGGGCATGTTCACGAGCTCGAGCAGGTGAATCGCCTCCGCCCGCGCTCGGGCCCCCGACACTCCGCGGTGCACCACCAGCGGCTCGCCGATCTGGCTGCCGAGAGTGTACACGGGGTTCAGGCTGCTCATGGGCTCTTGAAACACCATACCGATGCGGTTGCCGCGCACGGCACGCACCTCCGCGGGCGACAGAGCCAGCAGATCACGCCCCTCGAAATAGACCTGTCCAGACTGCACGCGGCCACGCTGCGACTCGATCAGACGCAGGATGCTCATGGCCGTGACGCTCTTACCCGAACCGGACTCACCCACCAGCGCCAGGGTCTCCCCCGGATAGATGTCGAAGCTGACACCGTCGACGGCCTGCACGATCCCGGCGTCTGTCTGGAAGCTGACAGCCAGGTTTCGCACGCTGAGGAGCGGGGCGCCGGCGCCAGCAGGAGGGCGAGGCAAAGAGAGCTCGGTGGCATCGAAGGCGCTCTGATCGGTCATCCCGGATCACACTCTCAGCTTGGGATCGAGAGCGTCGCGGATGCCCTCGCCCACCAGGTTGAACACGGTCACCACGAAGAAGATCGCCGCACCCGGCGCCAGCACGAGCCACAGCTTCTGCTGCACACGGCCTGCGTTGAGCGTCTCCCCCCAGCTGGCCACGCTGACGTCGCCGACACCGAGGAACGAGAGCGTCGACTCGATCAGGATGGCGCTCGCGATCCCGAACGTCGCCGAGACAAGCGCCGGGGCGATGGCGTTTGGCAGGATGTGCGAGAAGATGATGCGCCGGCGCGGAAGGCCCATCGCCAGCGCAGCCTGCACGTAGTCGAGGCTCTTCTGGCGTAGAAACTCGGCGCGCACGAGCCGCGCCACGCTCGTCCAGTTGGTGATGCCGATGATGAGCATCACGTGAAATATAGACCGCTCCTGGATCAGCGCCGCCAGGGTGAGGATCAGAAAAAAGCTGGGGAAGGTGATCATCACCTCGACCAGGCGCGACACGACGTTGTCGACCCAGCCCCCAAAGTAGCCCGCCAGCGAGCCTAGCACCGTGCCGATGCTGACGTAGATGAGCACTGCCACGACGCCGATCGTGAGCGAGATGCGCGTACCAAACAGCATCCGACAGAACACGTCGCGCCCTTCGGTGTCCGTGCCGAGCCAGTGCGTCCCGCCCGGGCTCTCCAGGCCGCGCACGGGATCAGTCTCGCGATAGCTGTAGGGGACCAGCGGAAACAGCGACTGTGGCGCCTGCCCGAGCTCGGCGAGCCGCTCTCTCTCGAGGCGATAGTTGACCACCTTCTCCGTGAAATGCAGAGGGTTCTTCAGCGGCCCGAGCGACTCGATCGACACACACACGAACAGCAGCCCGACCGCAGCCAGGCAGCGCGCGTAGGCCCCTGCCGCGCCAATGTCCTGACGCCGCTGGCGCAGCCAGCGCGCGGCGAGCCAAACCAACGGAGCCGTCACCAGCAACAGGTTGAAGAGCAGGTCGACGGCGTTCTCGAACAGCAGGCGGTTGAACAGGGCGCGCAGCCACGGGAACTCCGGACCGGCGCCTTCATTCCAGTAGAAGGGCTGGTTCAATGCCAGCACGGGCGCGAAGGTGGCAAGGACGATGAGCCCCAGCACGGCACGGATGCCGAACATCGCTGTTCGATTCTTCGACAGGCGACGCCGAACGGCCTCGGCGTTGGAGGTGCCGTCAGGCGGCGCTTCAGGGGGTGCAGGCGAGGCGCCGATGGTCGCGGCGTGGGCCATCAGTGATACCGAATTCTCGGGTCAACCAGCGCGTAGCCGATGTCCGAGAGCAGCATGCCGAACAGCACCAGGATGGTGGTGATCAGCTGCACGCCCATGATGACGTTGTAGTCGCGTTGATAAATTGACGAGATCGTCCACTGCCCGATGCCGGGAATGCCGAAGATGTACTCGATTACAACCGAGCCGCCGAGCAGGGCCGGAAGCAGGTTGGCGAGCAGCGTGACGATCGGCAACAGCCCGTTGCGCAGCGCATGCTTGCCGATCACCACGCGCTCCGGAAGGCCCTTGGCGCGGGCCGTGCGAATGTAGTCGGATTGGATCACTTCCAGCAGGCCCGTGCGCATGTAGCGGCTGAGAGCGGCGAGCGACCCATATGTCAAGCATCCGACCGGCAGCACCAGATGCCAGAGAACGTCGCCGACCTGCGCGAAGGTGGTGAGGTCGTCGGAGCCGGGCGACTGGAAGCCGCCCGTCGGGAAGAAGCGAAGCGCCGTCCAGTTCGAACCTTCGGAGAAGAAGAACAGCACCAGGGTTGCCACGAAGAACGACGGCAGGGAGTAGAGCATGAACAACACCAGCGTCAGCACCCGGTCGGCCCGGGTGTCGCGGCGCACGGCGCTGAAGATTCCGAGCGGAATCGCGATGGCGTAGGCCAGCAGCAGCGACATCACCGACAGCGGCAGCGAATACCGCAGCTTGGAGATCAGCGTCTCCAGCACGGGCTGGCGCGTGGCAAGCGAGATGCCGAAGTCGAGCCGGATGAGGTTCTTCCAATAGGTCGCGAAGCGCGTGTCGAGGAAGAAGATGCGCAGCTTGTCGCCGAAGTCATACTCGAAGCGCGGCTTCGCTGTGGTGTACCAGGCCGCCCAGCCATCGAGAACCGCCCGCTTCTCTGCCTCGGGCGCGTCGAACGCATAGCGCAGCAGGCGAAGTGCCCCACGCTCTTCAGCCACCGCTTCGTTGAACGCCCGCACTGCTGGCGAGGGCGCCGGGTCGTATGGGTCGATGAAGCGCCGCGGAGAGGCCTGGCGCAAGAAGTATGCGGCCATGTCGCGCAGCGCGATGTGTCGAGCGACCTCGGCGCCGTTCGCAGCGGCCTGCGCGCTGGCATCGGCCTCGTTCATCACCGTCATGAGGTGAGGGACGGCGTAGTTCCCGAGGTCTCCCAGCCGATCCTGCAGCGCGATGCGTTCGACCATGGTCCCGGGCACTAGCTCGGCCACGACCTCGAGATCGCGCCTCACCTCGGCGCTGGTGAGTGCGTAGCGGGTGTTGAGGAAGATGGGCTTGTCGAGGTTGAACTGCTCGCGAAAGATCGCATACGACTCTTGCGTCTGCTCGCCTCGCGCATTCGAGGCCATGTCAGCGTTATCCGCCTGCGCACCAGGGCGGCCCGGAGCCAGGTTGAGCACCGCGAAGACGATGAAACTGATCCCGACGAAAGTCGGGACCATCAGCAGCAGGCGGCGCAGAAGGTAGCTCCTCATCCCGACGCCTCAGCTCTCGCCCCCGATGCCTCAGCTCTCATCCCGCGCATCAGCCCTCGGCCTGCGCGCTCCACCACGGCATGATGTCGTGGAGCGGCCGCTCCTTGGCGTACATCACGTTCTGGATCGTGTTCCGGTGGCAATAGGGGACCTTCTGCTGGAACATGAAGCTGTAGGGCTGCTCTTCGTACAGGATGCGGTTAAACGCGCGCAACAGCTCGGTGCGCTTGCCGACATCGAGCGTCACCCGCAGCTCCTCGATGATGGAATCGGCCTGCTTGTTGCGGAAGCCGACGCGGTTCGAGCCCTTGGGCACGTCGACCTGCGACGAATGCCAGACCTGGAAGGGATCGGTCGCCCACGGCAGCGCCCACGCGCCGGTGTAGGCGTCGAACTTCTTCTCCTCCATGCGCTTGAGCATCGACGGCCACTCGGTGAGCTCGATGCTCAGCTTGATGCCGATGCTGAGCAAGTCTTCCTTGAAGATGTTGGCGGCGGACGCCCATTCCGGGGAAGTGCCATAGGTCAGTAGCGAGAACGCAAAGGGCGTCCGTTTGCCGCTCGCGTCGGCCCTGTCGAGCAGACCATCGCCGTCGGTGTCGGCCCAGCCTGCCGCCTGGAGCAGCGCGGCAGCCTGCTTCAGATCGAACGGCAGCGGCTTCAGGTCGGGCACGAGGTCGCCGTTCGACTCGAGGAAGTGACCGCGCGAGATCCGAGCCAGTCCGTTGAAGACACGGCTGATGATCTCCTGCCGGTTCAGCGCCAGCGTCATCGCCGTGCGCACCCGCCGGTCCGAAAACAGCGGGTTCTCTTGATTCCAGCCGATGTAATAATACGACGTATGGTCGACGATGTCGCAACTGATGCTGCCGTCGAGGAAGGGGCTCTTCGGGCGCTGGGCCTCCGGAACGCCCTGATACTGCTGCACCTCTTCGCGATACTGGCCGGGGCGTAGCTGGCCGAAGCTGAGCTCACCTGACTTGAGTTTGAGCACCGTCTGTGTGCGATCCGTATAGATCACGTAGCGCATGCTCTTGATCGCGGGCAGCTCCCCGTAAAACTGCTCGTTGCGTTCCAGCAGAATGTGGCTGCCAGGCTTGTACTGCGCCATGCGGTACGGGCCCGAGCCCACCAAGCCGCGGTTATTGTACCAGTGCTGATTGAAGGCGTGCCCGAGGGTCGCCTCCGGGATTGGAGTCCCGTCCTCCGCATAGGCGAACAAGAAGCGAGGAAGCGGCGGGATGAGCAGCGTCTGCTCGACGTTGCCACTCTCCGTCTTCTTCCAGCGCACCTGAAACGTGTAGTCGTCGAGCGCCTTCCAGCTCGCGAGCTGTTCGAAGTAGCTCTTGAGCCAGCCGTTCTGCACCTGTGGGTGCATCAGCATGTCGAAGTAGAAGACGAAATCGTGCGCGGTGACCTCGTGCTCCTTGTTGAGCCAGGCATAACGGGGGTCCGTGAGATCGACGCCGCCCACGGGATGCCACTTCACGCCCTTGCGCAGATAGAAAGTGAACTCCTTGTAGTCTTCGGTGACCTCGATCCGGCGGGCCATGTCCCCATAGAACTTGTCGGGGTCGGTCCAGCGGTTGCGCCTCGCCAGGTGCGACTCGACGTAGACGCGGAGCTTGTCGTTGATGTCGGCGTTGGTCTCGAGCACTGGGTTGAAGCCCTTGGGGTCACCGCTGTACCAATCCACCGCGATGGTCCCGTTGGTGCGCGCCCCCTCGGGTGGCCAGTGCGTCTCTTTCGGGCTCAGAAAATCTTTTACTTCTGGGTGCAACACCCCCTCGAGCGACGGCTCGCCGCTCGGGGCGGCGGCCACCCCCCCCTGCATTCTCTCGAGCTTCGCCGCCATGCGCTCCGTGGCCTCGCCCAGCACTCGGAGCTGCTGCGACTGCGTCACCAGCCGGGCCTCGACCGAGTGTAGTTGCAGCGCTGATACCGCCAGCAAGCCCACGACGGCGGCGGTGCGGGCCACGCGCCAGCCGGATCGACCTAGCTCCATGCGCTCTGTATAACCAATCGGCGCGCCGCATCGCCAGCGCACGGCGGGTGACGAAACCGGCCACGCGGCGGGTGCGCGGGAGTATCACCCTGTGGTTCTGCTTGGCGTCGCGGGCCCGGACCGTAAATGATTGGGATGATGCAACGTCCTCCTCGTTCCCGATCCGAGCACCGCGCGTGGAGCGCGCGCTCACGCGCCTGCGCGCTGTGTCTGTTTGCTGTCGCGACCGCCAGCTGGGGCTGCTCGGCAGACGACGCCTTCGACGACGATGACGTCGCTGCGGGTGGCACGCGCACGACGGGTTCGACGGGCGGCTCGGCGACAGGCGGGTCGTCGAGAGGCGGCTCCGGGGATTCGGGAGCGGGCGGCGCCAGCAACGGCAGCCCGAACGCAGGCGCAGGTGGCTCTGCCCCGGATGGCATGGACGACCCGGCCGCGTCCGAAGGCGAGTCCGGCATCTTCGTGGGCGTGACCGCCGCGCACAACGCGACGCGTGAAGCCCTCGGCCTGCCCGACCTCACCTGGTCGCCCGAGATCGCCGAGTTTGCCCAGCAGTGGTCTGACAGCCTCGCCGACGATCAATGCGGCTCTATCGCGCACCGCGACCAGAACCGATACGGCGAGAACATCGCGATGCGCGGCACCACGCGAACGGGTGACATTTTCACGCCCGAGGATGCCGTCGCGGGCTGGGTGGCGGAGGAGGCCTGCTGGGATTTCGGGAGCATCTCCGGCTCGGAGAGCTGTGACACGGCCTGCGTGCAAGGCCTGAACAGCAATGGCTGCGGGCACTACACGCAGGTGGTTTGGCGCAACACGCTGCGCGTCGGCTGCGGCTATTCGACCTGCCAGAGCCAGAACTTCAACTTCGAAGTCTGGGTGTGTAACTACGACCCACCCGGCAACTACATCGGGCAGGAGCCTTACTGAACACCTTCGGCGACGCCGCTCATCGGCCAGCGTAGCGGCGCGCGCGAGGCGCCGTTCAGGGAATCAGGTAGGAGACCGCGATGGTCTGTGTGTCCCACGCAGACCTGATCGCGTCGGCGTTGTTGTCGCCGTCGGTATCGTCCTCGAAGCGCAGCCGGTATTGCGTCATCGTGCGCTCGCGCCGATCGGCCATGAACGCCGATGCGACGTCGGCGCTGACGATGGTGCCGGTGCCGCCCCCCTCGGCGATCAGGCCCATTTCCTCGAGCGCCTCTGCGCCGAAAGCCTCCGAGCCGATCACGTCAAAGCTCGCGTGCTCGAGCACCAGTCCGCCGAGCCCGCCGAACGGATTGCCCGACATGCCGGTGATCTCGAGCGTCAACTCGGCCTCGACCGACCTCGCCTCCTCGGGCAACTCCGTCAGCTCGAAGCTGATGAAGCCCTTGTACTGCTCGTTGTTGCCGTTCACGCGCTGGTCACCCACGCACATGTTGATCTCGCCGCGCGCGCACTCCCCGTTACCGTAGGTGTCGTTGCTGCGAAAGCTTCCGCTCAGGTTGCGATCCTGAAGTGCGAACAGGCTAAAGGAGACCCTGCGGAGCAGAGAGAACGAAGCCTCGAACGCCGACGGCAGGCCGCGGCCCTCGAGATCGGTCGCCGACGCAGAAATGAAGAAGCTCACCCGGCGAGCCGGCACCTCGCTGGGGTCCTCCCCCGCCGGATATGCGAGCGGCGCATCCGGCACGATGGTGAGCTCGGTGCCGGCGTCGTTCCAGACGAACGAGACCGAGCTGCTCGGGATGCTCTCGGACTGATACGCGGCTTCGGTGGCCTCGCGGTCCATCGGAGCGCTGAACACGATCACGATGTTCTCGTCGTTGCCGACGCCGACCGCGCCGTCCGACGGGGACACAGTGACCACCACGGGGCCGTCGGGCTCGGGCGCTGCGGGGCCGGAGACCGCCGGCTCGGGCTTCCCGTTGACGGGAGAGGTGGGGAAGCCGCCGGTGAGCGGCAGGTCGTCGTCGCTCGGCGTCTCCTCTGATGACGCCGAGCCCGTGCCCACCGGCGCATTGGTGGTGGCATCGTCGGGAGCCGGCGTCTCCGACGGCGACGGACTCGATGGCTCGAGCTCGCTTGGCTCATCCGCCATCATGCTCTCGGGCTCCTCGTCAAACAGCGCTCCGTTGCTCGCCGTGCACGCGACGGAGCTGCACGCGGCCAGACACACGCCTGCCAGACCACTCAGACTGCGGACGACGGGGTAACTTTTCATCGGCTTCTCCGCTTCTTCAGCGCGCCCCGAGAACTCGCAAAGCAGCGTAACAAATCGCGAGCGCGCGTAGCAAGGGGCTCACTCGACCGCACAGCTCTGGATCGTAGTCCCCGATCGCCGAACCATCATGCACGGATGTCGCGCCGCACGCTGCTCGAATCGTCGTGCACGGCTGATCGAAGCGTACGACACATTCGTCGACTCGATTCATGTGCGACGGCGACAGACGAAAAGAGCGCTCGCATTGTCCCAGTCTCCCGAGTTGGTCTGGCCAAGCGAAGGTCGGCGCATCGCAGCGCGAGTGCGCCGCGTCATCTCGAGCGGAGCACGCGCCGCCGCGTCGAGCCGCTCGCAGCGTGCGTTCGCGAGTCGCTCTGCTGCACGATTCGAGGCTCGCGACAAGGCGACAGCACGAACGAGAGCAAGGAACGCGATGTGGTCGCTAGCGCCGCGCGATCACGCACAGCGGCGCACAGAGCGGCACACGCCTCGCCCGAGTGCCACGGCGGGTGCCCGAGCCGCTGGGCATGTGTACCACCACGTGTTCCATCGTCGGCCCGAGCTCGGGGCGCGCTCGCGGCCGGGGTAGAAGCGCTCGGGGTAGATGTCGTTCGGGCACGAGAGGCCCGCGAGCGCCGGGCGCTACGGCTTTGCCGGCGTTTCCAGATTCTTGCGGCCGAGCCCAACCAGGAAGACCTCGCTGCTCTGGCTGCGAGTTGCTTCGGGCCGCACGACTCGGCATTCGGCGTAGCGGCTGGCGATGGCGCGCTTCAGCTCGCCGAACTCCGCGCTCATGAACTGCTTGGCCACGAAGTGCGAGCCGGCCGCAGCGAGCTCATCTGCCACCGCCAGCGCGCGCTGGCAGAGCTCGTAGCTCAGGGCCTGGTCACGCACCTTGTTTCCGCTCGTGCGCGGTGCCATGTCGCTCAGCACCACGTCGTACGGCCCAAACTCGGCCAGCACGGCTCGTTCGGCGCCGAACACGTCGAGCTGTCGCGCGAGCACGTTAGGAGGCAGAGCGTCCGTAATTTCGCTCAGATCGACGGCGAGCACTCGCCCGGAGGGCCCCACACACTGGCTCGCGTAGAGGCTCCAGGAACCGGGGGCGGCTCCGAGATCGAGGACGCGCTGCCCCGCCTTGAACAGGCGATAGCGTTTATGGATCTCTTCGAGCTTGAAGATGCTGCGCGCCGGATAGCCTGCCGCCTTGGCTGCGCGCGTGTGCCGATCCGGCCGAGCGTAGTCGTTGGGGCGCCGATTCATACGAGCTGCGCTAGCACGCTCTTGGTGGCGGTGACACCCGGTAACGTCGGGCAATCCCAGCCGCCCACGAGGGGTTCGACCCGCGCGTCGAGGCCGGCGCTCGCGCAGGCCTCGGCCAGCTGCCGCTCGAGCTCCGGGCCCGAAATCTTGCGGTGGTGGGAGACGGCGATCAGGCGACCGCGGGGGGCGAGCACCCCGAGCGACGCCTCGACCAGCCCGGTGTTGTCGCGTCGCGTGCTGAGCACGCCGCGCGTGCGCGTGCCAAAGCTCGGCGGATCGAGCACCACGCCGTCGAAGCGGCGCCCCGCGCGCTGCGCGCGACCGAGCCACGCGGGCACATCGCTCTTCAGCAGCCGATGCTGCGGCCCCGCCCAGCGGTTCAGCTCGAGGTTCTGACCGAGCCGCGACAGCGCGCGCGCTGCGAGATCCACGCTCGTCGTCGCCGAGGCGCCCCCTGCCGCCGCAGCCAACGTGAAGGCGCCCGTGTAACAGAACAGGTTGAGCCACGACCCACCGCGCGACCAGCCGCGCACGCGGTCCCAGTTGGCGCGTTGATCGAGGAAAAGGCCGGTAGCGAGCCCATCGCCCAGGGCGACACCGCAACGCACGGGCCCTTGCCGGAGCTCGAGCCATTCGGGCGCGGGCTCTCCCCGGAGGGGAAGGGGGGGCGCCAGCGCTGCCGCCTCGACGCGCCGGAGATCCGCGCGCACGCGGCGCTTCACGTACACCCCAGCAGCACCGTGATCCATCAAGCAGTCCGCCATCTCGGCCTCGCAGCGCTCGGCCTCTTCGCTCGACAGGTAGAGCACGGCGTGTTCGCCGTAGCGCTCCACCGCGACCCCGGCGATCTCGCCGGCCTCTTCTCCGATCAGGCGGATGGCATCGAGCTCTGTCGAGAGGCCGTGGCGGCTGACCCCTGCGCTCGCGAGCGCGCTCTCAAATTCCTTCGGACCGAGCACCGCGTGCCCGCACAGCCAGCTCTCGAACTCGGGGGGCAACGGGGCGCGCCCGCTCACGACGCCACGCAGCTCGGCGACGTGCAGCATCAAGCGGGTGGCGCTCGGCCCGGCGTCGTCACCCACGATCGGCTGGCGTCGTTCGCGCAGCGCGCGCACGACCCCCTCGGGAGGCAGCTTGCTCTTCACCCGGACCAGGGCACGGTCTGCCTGGCGCCGCTCGACACGGTACTCGAGCGGCTCGGCGCCGCGGGGCTCGGTCGGGGCGAGGGTGCCGCTCGCGGGAAGCCGCCAGTCGTCGACGGCGACCACGCACGTCCAGGTATCGACCAGGCTCGACGGGACCCGCGCTTCGGCCCCGGACGCATTCCCCCACGCCACCAGCACCGCCCCCGACGCGCGATCGGCCAGGCCGCTCACCACGCGGCTCGGACCGGCGCCGTGCTGTGCGAGCCGCGACACCAGATCGCTCGGCGCGCCTATCTCGCTCGGCGAGCCCGGCTCGGTACCCGCGGCGCACGGTGTGCCCGCGGGTTTATCGACGATACAAAACTGGCCGTCGCGATACGCGAAGCGCTCGTCCGACCATGCTCGCAGCAGGCCTTCGAAGGCCATCGCCCGAGCGCAGCCTCAGAACACCGGCCGCGGAATCACCGGCCCTCAGCTCACTTGGCGGGGCGACCGCCGCGGCGCTTGATGGCGCCACGCAGCTCGACCACGCCACCCTTGGCGCCCGGGACGCCGCCGTGAACCAGCACCAGGTGCTGATCGGCGATCACCTTGGCCACGCGCTGGCTCAGCACGCTGACGCGCTTGTTGCCGTGCTGGCCGCACATGCGCATACCGAGCTTGGTGCGACCCGGCGTCATGTTCGTACCGATCGAGCCGCCGTGACGGCGGTACTCGTGGGTACCGTGCGTCTGCACGGAGCCTGCGAACTTGTGACGGCGAACGACGCCGCTGAAGCCGCGGCCGATCGAGACGCCGGCCACGTCGAGGAACTGCCCGGCCTCGAACACCTCGTCGAGGTTGATCGCCTGCCCAATTTCCTTGGCGGCCGCATACTCGGCGTCACAACGGAACTCGCGCTGCGTGCGCTTGGGCTCGATGTTCTTGGCCTTGAACGCGCCGCGCACCGCCTTCGACTGGTGCTTTTCTTTCACGGCGTCGATGCCGAGGATGACGGCGTCGTAGCCGTCCTTCTCGCGCGTGCGCTTGCCCACGACCACGGCGAATGCCTCGATGACGGTGACGGCCGTGACGGTGCCGTCTTCGGCGATCAACTGGGTCATGCCCAGCTTGCGGCCAACCACTCCAGGAAACTGATTCATTTTCGAGGCACTCCAGGCGGAAAAAGCGAAACTCTTCGGAGGAAGACTTGCGGGAGAATTCGTTGTGGCGCGAACACGCGCCCGAGCCGGGGCGACATGAGCCTCACGGCCGGGCTGCTTTCCCTGGGTTTGACATCTGCCAGTACCGAAAGGCCAGGACTGACCAGAAGACGACCCAATGGGGGCGCGTCCATTAGCTTCCCCACTCGTCACCGTCAAGACGCTCGAGAGGGGCCTTTCGCCGCCCATCCCCGACCATCGCCGCCGATTGCCGCCATCACCGCCCACCCCGGACGCGATGGGCCGGAAAAACGCCTCTCACCCGCCAGATAGCGTTGACGACAGGGGGGTCGCCGGCATAATGCACGCCCCCGAACCGAAACCCGAGCTTTAGTTTCGAGCCCGAAGTTTAGTTTCAGACTCAGCATAGCCGTAAGCCTCCGGGTTTGGGCCGTCTCGTGGTGCGATTGGCTACCCCGAGGCGGGGTCGGATTTCGGGAGGGCGCTTCCGGCAGACGCCGGGTGTCGGGAATGCAGCAAGCCCCTTCGGCGGGCTCCCCCGTGGTCGACAGTCCCGTCTTCGACAATCCACCGCGCTCGACAAGTTGGTAAGTGACGATGATTACAAGCAAAATTGCAAAGCTGGAAGAAGCCAACCTGCGCCAGGACGTGCCGTCTTTTCGAGTCGGAGACACGGTGGCGGTGCACTACAAGATCGTCGAGGGCGACAAGCTGCGCGTCCAGGTGTTCAAGGGCATCGTGCTCAAGCGGCATCGCGCGGGCGCTCGCAGCACGCTGACGGTGCGGAAGACGAGCTTCGGCGTGGGCGTCGAGCGCACGTTCCTGATCCACACCCCGCGCCTCGACAAGATCGAGATCGTCTCGCGCGGAGTGGTGCGCCGGGCACGCCTCTTCTACTTGCGCGAGCTGCGCGGTAAGGCGTCGCGGGTGCGTGACCAGCGCGATCGCTGAGCCCTGCTGAGCCCCTCTTTGGCCCAGGCTCGAGCCACCGAGTCCTGGGGTTTTTCGCACGCGCGCCCCGGGGTTTCCCATGAACCCCTTGGAGTCGAGTTGGGCGTGGATGCTTGCTGGCTTCCGGGGCTCTCGTCGAGGGCCCCGTGCGTCGAGCCGGGCAAGCGGTGGCGGCGGATGGGCCCCTTGGGGTCGTGCGCTGCGCGCTGACGTCGCGGGGACGTAGGCAGGAAGGCGACGCCCCTTCCTGAGAGAGCGGGGGCGACATGTGGGTCGAGCGGCTTCGCGGGCGGAGAGCACTCGCCGGATAGTGGAAGGCATTTCCGGAACGCAGCTATGCTAGCGCTCGGTCGTTGGGACCAGCGAGGGCACCCGACACGGGGTTGCTGCTTATCGATGCGTGAATGCCAACAATGCGGCGAGGCGAACCAGCCGAACTCGCGGTTTTGCGTGGTGTGCGGAACACCGCTCGCCGTCGCTGCCGCTGCCGCGCGAAACCCGCCGCCGGGCGCGATGGCGGCGGCCTTGATCTCTGCGCCAGCCGCTGCCGCGCCGCTCCCCCCCCTCCCTCCGCTACCTCCGTTGGCACCGGCGCCGCCTGCCGCGCCGGCAGTGCTCGCGGCACCGCTCCCCCTGCCGCCTCCTGCCCCAACGGCCCAACCGCCCGGGGTGCACTCGCCAGTCCACGCGGCGCAGGCCCCTCATCCTGCCTACGCTCCCGGCTCACCCGGTGGCACCGGGCGCCCGAGCCCACCGCAGCCCGCGGTCGGCGGGCGTGACCTCGGCGTGGATTTTCCGCTCGACGGTCCCCGCGTGCTGGTCGGTTTCCTGGTGAGCTACGCCAGCGTGGACGTCGGGCAATACTGGCCCATCCATCAGGGGCGCAACGTGCTCGGACGCCAGGGCGCCGCGACGGGCCTCGATATCGAGATCTCGCATCCGACGACGTCGTCGTTGCACGCCGTGTTGCTCGCCACGGCGCGGGCGGGGCGCGTCGTCGTGGAAGACACCAGCAGCACTAACGGAACCTTCGTGAACGAAAACATGCTCGCGCCGGGGCAACGCTGGGAGCTGCGCGACGGCGACCGCGTGCGGTTCGGGCTGTTCGACACCGTGATCAAGATCGTCGCCAAAACATGACACCTCTGGATTCTGCAATGTCGTTTCGAACGCTGTCGTACCTACTGAGATACTTACGGGTAAGGCCACTGGTCGCGGTTCTCCTCGTAGCCCTGCCGGCGTGGGGTGCGCCGGAGGCCAAGCTGCTGCGCATCGATCCGCGCGCGAGCATCGAGAGCGGACACCCGATCATCACGACGGTGATCGAGGTCGCGCAGAGCAAGCGCGTGAGCGAGGCGGTCGCCGACTGCGCGGGGCTCGCGAACGACGCTCAGCTCGATTGCATGAGCGACGCGCTCGAGAAGCCGAACGCGCTGTATCAGACCATCCCCTTCCCCGCCAAGAACGCCCTGTTCATGGTCAGCGTGGACGAGATGGATCGGCCCGCCAAGTACATCAGTCACGCGCGCTGGGGCGACAGCGGGCGCGAGCCGGGCGTGGGCACCGCCTGGTTGATCCTGGTCGACGCTGACAAGCGGATGGGAGTGTCGTTCCAGGACGCCAAGCAGCTGGCGAGCCGCATCGTCGCCGCGATGGGGCCGAACGACATCGTCAATCTGATGTTCTTCAACGACCGTCAGGTCGTGCGTGACTCGCAGTGGCTCCCCACCTCGAAGCAGGCGCAAGCCTCGCGCCTGATCGAGTCCATCAAGGACACGTACGCCTCGAGCGGCCGCAACCGCTCGCTGCTCACCATCATCAAGACGGCGGCGACCGACGCCTTCAAGGCGCTCGGCAACGTGGGCAACACGGTGAAGGTGCCGATGCATCAGGCGATGGTCGTGCTCTCGACGGGCTTCGGCGGCACCGACCCGTCGACGAGCGGCCCGGGCGCGCTGGAGCTGCAGAAGTACATGACCACCGGCCGCTTCCCGCCGGACAACACGGCACTGCCCAAGACGCCGGTGCCCGTGATCAGCATCTACTTCCCCCCGTCGACCTACGACGAGTTCCGAAACAACTCGCTCGACTTCATGCAGAACCTGGCGAACCCCGACATCGGCGGTTTCTTCAGCGTGATGCGCAAGGGCGAGGCCAGGCGCGCCGACGACATCGTGCGCACGGTGCGCGCACGTTTCGCGACGATGAACATCGTCAAGTGGAAGGTGAGCTGCATCGCGCCGAGGATCACGCAGTCGTTCAAGCTGGTTTTCAACAACGTGAACCCGCCGATCGTCGGCGACACGACGTTCGAGAACGTGCCGATCGGCATCGACCCGACCACCTGGCCACTCGACGTCGATCGTGCCCAGACGACGGCGCAGATCGGCGATGGAGTGTACCCCGGCGGCCGCTTCAAGGTGTACGGCGACTTCTGCTGGGGCGGCGACAAGAACCGCGCAGAGGTCTACTTCCTGCCGGCGGGCTCCACGCCGCCGAGCGATCTGAAGACGACCGATCTCGAGTCGGCGCGCAAGGCCCAGAAGAACCTGATCGGACAGGGCATGCGCGGCACCGCGATCGAGACAGCCGACGCCTTCGTCGAATTCGAAGCGCCCGACTCGGACAAGATCATCCACGGCGCCGGTGCGCGCGGCGTGGCGCGACTCGTGGTGTTCGACAACAAGGCCTCGCGCACGAGCGGTGTCACCGCCGACTCCATCCTCGAGCTCAAGGCGACGACGGCGCCCTTTCCGCTGATGTGGGCGCTCGGCGGCGCGTTCGCGGTCACCGTCATCGCCCTGCTGCTCGTCGTGTTGCTCCGCGGCAACGGCAAGCGCCGCTCGGCCCCGGGTGGCCCGGCCCCCAAGGCGCCGGTGGTGCCGCCGTATGGCGGCGGCGCACCTCCGAGCCCGGGGCCCACCACGGTTCATCAGGCCACGCTACAGGGCTCCGCCGGCGTCTTCAGCGTCAGCGGCGGCACCGAGGTGCGCGCCGGTCGCGACGAGAGCAAATGCGTCGTCCTGCTAGAAGATCCGAGCGTGTCGGGCGTGCACGCCTCCCTCAAGATCGAGGGTGGGCAATTCTGGGTGCGCGACGAGCGCAGCAACAACGGCACCTTCGTCGACGACAACCGGCTCCAGCCCGGCTCCTGGACGGTGCTCAAGAGCGGCTCGCGGTTGCGCTTCGGCCCGGTGAACTTCAGCGTTCGGCTCGAATGACACGAGCTTGACCGCCCGCCCCCGCGGCGGCCGAGAGCGATGGCTCGGCCGCTGCCCGGCGCTCTAAACCCGCTCCAAGCGCCGGTCGTCCTGCTCGGCATGCACGCCTGCCCCTCCCCCCGCATCGGCAGCGGATGATGTCGGGCGGCAGCGGACACAAGCTGCGCCTCGGTCTGTTCTTGCGGGGCGGCGACTACACGTACCAGAACGAGATCGTGCTCGGCGCGCACGACGAGTGTCGCGAGCACGGGCTCGATCTGTACTGCTTCGCGGGTGGGCTGTTGACGGGCAGCGACCCACGCAACCTGGTCTACGACCTGGCGGCCGCCGCCGATCTCGATGGCGTGATCCTGGTGCCGAGCACCATGGGCAGCGAGGAGGGCGCTGAGGTCGAGCGCATGCTCCAGCGCTTCGGCTCGATCCCGATCTGCACCATCGGCTCCGTGCACCCTGGCGTCGCGTCGCTCGGGGTCGACAACTCCAGCAACGTGCTGGCGCTCACCACGCACCTGATCGAACGGCACGAGCGGCGGCGCATCGCCTTCGTCGCGGGCCTCAACCGAGAGTCGAGGGACCGCTTCGAGGGCTACCGGGAAGCCCTGCGCCGGGGCCGGCTCGAGTACGACGAGCAGCTCGTGGTGCAGGGTGACTATACGCCGCCCTCCGGTGCGCGCGCCGTGGCCGCGCTGTTCGACCGAGGCCCCGGCTGCGACGCCATCGTCGCCGCCAACGATTGGATGGCGCTCGGTGCGCTCGAGGCGCTCGAGGGGCGCGGGCTGCGCGTGCCGGAAGACGTGGCCGTGATCGGCTTCGACGACATCGAACAGGCTCGCTTCGTCACTCCTCCTCTGACGACCATCCGCCAGCGCCCACGCCTGCTCGGCACGCAGGCGGTGCGTCGCGTGCTGGGGATGCTCGCCGGCGAGGTCGACATCTCGCCGCGCATGCTCGACACCGCGATGGTGGTGCGCCAGTCGTGCGGATGCCTCGGGCCGCGGCCGAACATCGATCTCGACGTGCCCAGCGCCGACGAGGCGCTGCTGAGCGCGCTCGGCCACAGCCGCATGGCCTGGATCGATGCCGTCGCGCGCGCCGCCCCGGCCGTCGATCACGCCGCACCCAACGATCCTGCAGAGGCTCAGATCCCGGCGCTCCTGGTCGACGCCCTGCTCGCCGATCTCCAGGGCGGCACCGAGCACCAGTTCGCCATGGCCGTGGAGGGGGTGGTGCGGCAGGCGACTCATCTGGGGCACGTCGCCGCGTGGCACGACACCATCTCCCGCCTTCGCGGCGAGTGCGTCACGCGCCTGGCGGGTTCGTTCCGCGCCTGGCTGCGCGCGGAGACGGTGTTCGAACAGGCGCACCTGATCATCAGCGGACTCGCGGAGCACGCGCAGGCGCGCCGCCGCCTCGAGAAAGAGGCGCTGATCCGCAACCTGGAGGAGATGAGCGTCGCCGTGCGCACGGCGCTCGACATTCCCGCGCTGCGCAGCGCGCTGACGAGCCACCTGCCCAACCTGCGCATCACCAGCTTGTTCGTGGCACGCCACGCCGGCTTTCCGGGCCCCGACGACTGCTCGGAGGCCGTGCTGGCCTACAACGAGGAGGCTGGGCTCGAGCCCAGCGGCAACGAGCGACTGTTCCGCACGGGCGAGATCGTGCCGATCGACCTGCGGCCGCCCTGGCGGCACAGCATGATGGTGCAGCCGCTCTTCTTCAAGGAGCAGCCCCTCGGCTACTGCGTGATCGAGATCGGTTCGCGCGACGGCAGCGTGTTCAAGACGATCCCGGAGCTGATCAGCACGGCGCTCAAGGCCATCTTGCTCGCTAACACGATCGTGGAGGAGGCGACGCGACGGGAGCGAGCCGAGCAGACGCGCATGTCGCAAGAGCTCGAGATCGCCGCGCGCATCCAGACCGGTATCCTGCCGAACGACGTGCGCGTGCCGGGCCTCGAGATCTCGGCGCGCATGTTGCCCGCGACGGAGGTCGGCGGCGACTATTTCGACATTCTGCCGTGCGCCGACGGCTGCTGGCTCGGTATCGGCGACGTGGCGGGACACGGCCTCCACACCGGGCTCGTGATGTTGATGATCCAGAGCATCGTCGCCGCCACCACGCATGCCCTGCCCGACGCGCCGCCAGCGGAGGCCTGGGCGGCGCTGAACACGGTGCTGTGCGAGAACGTGCGCGGCCGGCTCGGTCGCGACGAGCACGCCACCGTCACCCTGCTGCGCTACCGGGAAGACGGCGGCTTCGAGTTCGCCGGAGCTCACGAGGAGCTGGTGATCTACCGCGCCGCACAGCGGCGCTGCGAGGTGCTGGAGACCCCGGGGCTGTGGGTGGGTATCTCGAAGACCACTCCGCGTCACTCCGTCCCGAGCGGCCGCTTCACGCTCGATCCGGGCGACGTGCTGCTGCTGTATACGGACGGGGTCACCGAGGCCCGCCATCAGGTGGGAGGACTGTTCGGCGTGGAGCGGGTGTGTCAAAACCTGCTCGAGGTCGCCGAGCTGCCGGTGGACGACATCCTGGAGCAGCTGCTCGCCCGCGTCGACGCCTGGACCGCACGGCACCGGGATGATCTGACCCTGGTCGTACTTCGTTATCGAGGGCTGGACCGCTGACGCTCTCGGCCGCGCCGGCTCGGCGTGCCCGGCGCCCCGCGCGCCGACTCGGGAAGCGGGCCACCGATGCACATTTGGGGGTCGGCTCGGCCGCTGGACGCTATAAGAGGTGCGAGGCGCCATGACTTTCGGTTTCGGTAAGCAGAGCATCAATATCGGCAGCGGCTCCGACAACGACGTGCGGCTGGGCGGGCCCGGCGTCAGCGCGCGGCACGCTCGTATCGAGCGCAAGAGCAACGGCCTCGTGCTGGTCAACCTGGAGGGCAGCCGCACGCGGGTGGAGGCCAAGGTGCTCGCTGACGGCGAGGAGCACCCGTTCGATTTTCGCACGCCGATCACGCTCGGCGATGCGACGCCGCTGCCGCTGACGCACCCCGCGATCGCGGGCCTCTTGCTCGAGCGTGGGAAGCTGGCCCCCCACTCGGGGCCGCTGCGGTTCGGGCGCGATCCGGGCCAGAACGACGTGGTGGTGCACCACCCCAACGTGTCCGGGCAGCACGCGACCCTCGGCCGCAAGCCG
>Ga0247763_1000128_pt1 | contig 37907 bp, 26 predicted proteins | sample UWRJL141409B4_FD_179926 | JGI IMG/M metagenome (GOLD analysis project Ga0247763, IMG submission 179926) | Plant litter microbial communities from Arlington Agricultural Research Station in Wisconsin, United States - UWRJ-L141-409B-4 | ecosystem: Environmental > Terrestrial > Plant litter >... | reverse complement strand
CGCTTCTCACGTCAGAGGGTCGAGCGGACCTCATGTGTCGAGGACGCGATGGAGGCCGGCGACTCGCCGATGACGGGCTCCTCTGCCACGAGCGCGTGGCGGTGCACGCCGATCCCGGACGAGGGCGGCCCCGCCGCGTCGGGCTCGGGCGGGGCGGCCCGACTCGCCGGGTCGACACGGATCTCGCCGGCTTCGTCTTCGATGAAGCGCGGGTAGTGCTCGGGGTGCTCGGGCTCGAAGCGGGCGCCCTGGAACGACTCGCGAATGGCCGGGAGCACGTGAAAATAGCCGGAGACGCGGAACGCCACGCGCAGCGCGAAGCGCTCGCCCGCCGGCATTTGCTCGAAGTCGCGGCGGCGCAGGCGATCGGCGAGCAGGCGCTTCGCTGCGGGGTCGTGCGGGTGCGTGAACGACTCGACCAGGCGCAGCTTCTGGCCCTCGAAGCGCAGGGCGTCGTAGCGGAACAGCGCGAGCCCATAGAGCCCGCTCTGGGGGGAGAGCGCCGGGATGTGCTCGATCGCGCAGAGCGGCTCGTCGAACACCCGGCGATAGGCGTCCGGGCCACAGCCGAGGATGTGATGCGCCAGGAGCCAGAGGTGGAAATAGGTGGGCACCGGCAAGAGCGGGTGATGCCCGCGGTGCAGGTAGAGTGGCTCGAAGCGAGCGACCAGGCACAGGGCGAAGCGCCCGAGCAGGCGCTCGAGCGCGCGGCGTTCGCGCCGATCGAAGCGCACGCGCAAGGCGCGCACCGCGTCGGGCAAGGTCTCGAAGTCGTGGCGCTCGGGGCCACCAAGCAGAGGCTGAAGCTCGCTCCAGAAGCGCCGCACGTCGTGCTCATCGAGCCCGCTCGCGTCTTCGAGCACGAGCGCATCGGGCGCGGCTGCCGCGGTCCGCGCGCGATCCATCCAGGGGGCGATGCGCGAGCGTCGTCGCCAGCCGATCGCCTCGAAGTGCCAGAGTTCGGGCTCGGCGGCGGCGTCCGCCCAGAACTCGGGATCGAGCGCCTCGGCGGGGCGGTGCGGGCCGACGTAGCTGCGCTTCCACCAGGCGCCGGTCTCGGCGTGCTCGGCGAGGCTCACCGGCTCGAGCATGTGGGTCGTCACCCGCACGCGCGCGGGCGGCGTGGCGTGCGCCTCGAGCGCCTCGCCGGCGAGGAAGCTCTGCGCCTGCCCGCGCAGCAACGACTGGCAGAAGAAGCTGAGCGGCGCGCGCGACGCATACGGATACGGGCTCCAGATGCCGAGCACGCCGTTCATCAGGCTCGTGGCGTTGAGCCCGAAGGTGTCGTAGATGAGCGCCTGATCGCCGCGCGGATGGTGAGGCGCGATGAAGCGCGGCGCCGAGTGGGCGTGGCTCGCGGAGTAACGGAACTCGAGCTCGTGCCAGGTGTCGCCGTCCCAGCTCGCCTCGAACAACGGCACCATCTTCACGGCGGGCGTGTTGTTGGGAGGGAACACGCCGTAGGGGTGGAGCCAGCGAAACGGATGCAACAGTCGCAAGAGCTCGAACGCGGGCTGCACCCAGCGCGGCAGCTGGTACCAGTACGCCCAGCTGTGCCAGCTCTGGCCGAGCCAGCTGTTGAAGGGCAAGGCGGCGAGCGCACCGAGCGTGTGCAGCGCCACGAAGGCCGTGGCCGCGCCGAGCGCCGGGTCAGCCAGCGCCTCCGACAGTGAGAGGGCGAGCGGTGTCGAGCCGTCGAGCAGGGGCAGGCACAGCACCAGCGTGATCAGGCTGAAGTAGCCGAAGGTGCCCATGGCCTGGATGCCGACCATCAGGAGCGCGGTGAGCACGGCGCAGGCGACGCTGGGCCACCCCGGCACGAGCCCGAGGAAGGGCGCCGGCACCTCCACGACGAACATGAACCACACGGCGGCCGTCAAGAATGGCAGCGGCAGCTTCTGGGCGTACCAGGCGAGCTTCGATGGCAGCGGCTGATTGACGAGGAAGCCCTTCAAGTAGGACAGATCGCGCTTGCGGGCGCCGACGAACTTCTGCTTGCCGAAGCCGAACATCACGCGGAAGAGCAAGAGCCGATAGGCCCAGGCGATGGCGGGCGCCGGCAGCGCGGCCGCGCCCAGCTCGGGCAGCGCTTGCGTGGCGGGCAAGAACAGCCCGAGCAGCGTGCATTCGAACAGCACGCAGTCCCACGGGAAGATGAGCGCCATCGCGAGGTCGAGCGACAGATGGCAGAGGTAGCAGCAGAGGAGCGCCGCGGGCGCGAGCGGGCCGCCGATCATGACGGCCAGTCCCGACAGGGCGCCGAGCAGCGAGAGCCCGCGCAGCATGCGGTCGCTCGGGTCGAGCCAGAGCAAGGTCGGAAAGTACAGGAAGCGGCGCGGGCCCGGGAAGTCGCGCGCGATGCGCTCGAGCACGCGGCGCGCGGGCATGGCGCCGCGCTCGCCCGCGTAGGGCAGCACCTGGCTCGACAGCGACAGGAACGAGATCACGTACACGAGGCCGAGGCCTCGCTGGAACAGGCCCCAGACGAGCAGCGGGTCGAGCAGCGTCGAGCCCACGGCTCAGCGGCGCCCCCCGCGCCGCGACGACGGCGGCGGCTCCGGCAGGCGAATGGCGGGGCGCACGCCGCTGATCTCGCGCGAGCGTCGCACCGGGGGCGGCGTGGCCTGCGATACCGGCAGCGGCGCCGGGGCACGCTTGGGCGGCGCTGCTGGCGCGCGTGCGGATGGCGCTGCGGGCGGGCGAACGGATGGCGCTACGGGCGGGCGCAGCGTGGCACGCGCCGACGGCGCGCGGGCGGACGGCGCCTTGTTCGCGGGCATCGGGAACGGTTTGCGCTTGTCTCCCGCGGGGCTGGCGCCTTTGCCGAAAGGCGGCGCGGAGCGGTGTTCCAGCGCGGTCTTCGGCGCCGGCGGTGAGGCGGGCTTCGCGGCTTGCAACGCGGCGGGCTTCGGCGCCGAGCGAGCGTCGCGCGCGGCCTTTCGCTGCTCTTGCCGGAGCCGTGACGCGGTCTCTGGATCGCACACCACCGTCTCTTCCTCTTGCCCGAGGGCCCGCGCCACGCGCGACGCTCGCGCACGCCGAGCGGACTCAGCCAGCCCGAGCCTCGACGCCGTCCGCGAGTCGCGCACCACGGTGTCTTCTTCACGCGCGAGCGCGCGGGGCGGTCGCGATGCGTGCACGCGGCGCGCGGCGTCGACCGGAGCGGAGCGGGATGCCGACGCCGTCCGCGGGGAAAATACCCGGGTCTCCTCCTCCTGGTGGGAGGGCGCTCGCGCCGTGGCGGTGGGTGGCGCCGACGACTCACGGGCCACGGGGGCCGCTGGGGCGCGCCCAGCGAGCGCGCGGAGATCGCTCGTGCCAGCGACAGCGCTCAGCGGAGGCGGCACCGATCGTCGCTCGCGCGTGGGCGCAGCGGCCAGCGGAGGCGGCACCGAGGCGCGCAACGGCGCGGCGCCCCCGAGCGCGAGCGCGATGGCGGCCTTGACGCTGGCGAGCTGGGCGGCGAGGCCGAGGCAGGTCGACAGGACACCGACGTCCTCGATCGACTCGCCGCGCATCAGGCCGCTGGCGAGCGCCGCGTCGAGGCTCGGGCGGCGTCGAGCGTCGATCGCGAGCGGCAGCTCGAGCGCACCCACGAGCCGCGGCCCCGCCGCCGCGAAGGATGCGAGCGGCACGGCAGCGCCGAAGCGAGCCGCGTGGCAGTGGCCCTCGGCTCTCGAGCGCCGCCCGTCATCGTCGAGGGCGCGGGCGACGCGGGCCACGTTGTCGAGCACCAGCTCATTCTGCGCGACGGCGAGCCCAGGCTCGCGGCGAGCGGCGCCGAGCCAGTGCAGCGCTCGTTGCACGGCGCGGGTCTCGCGCGCCATGTCGGCGGCGCGGTCGGGGAGCGAGGCGAGGAGGTGATCGATCTCCACGTTGCAGCGCGCCTGCACGCGGCGGCGCAGGACGAACGGGGTCTCGATGCGCGGGCGCGACTCGATCAGCGCCCGCAGCGTGGGCTCGAGGCGCTCGGCGAAGCGGCTCAGCAGCGCCTCGTGCGCCGAGCTCGTGCCCTCGATGTACAGGTGCACCGACAGCGCCTGCGCCTCGGGGCAACGCAGCTCGAGCGCCGGCTGGAAGTCGAGCTCGGGCCCGTGCTCGGCGGCGAGGTCGTCGCCGAGCGCGAGCAGATCGCGCGCGAGCAGGCGCAGGCGACGCGTCGCCTTGGCGCGCTCGGGGACGCTGTCGAAGACGAAGCGGATCTCCGCGGTGGGAACCCGCAGGCGGTGCGCCTCGAACCCGCCCGACGCGCGCACCAGCGAGAGCGCGTCAGCGAGCGGGGCGAGCGCGGCGGCGTTATCGGCCACGACGGGCACGAGGCGATCGCTGCGCTGCAGGGGCACGTTCACGGCGAAGCCGAACGGACAGGGATACACGCCGCGCTCGTCGGTCGTGTAGATGAGGTGCCCCGACGGTGGCGTCGAGGGGCGCGATGCGGCCGCGTCGGGCGGCGAGGACTCGCGCGCAGCGGGCGACGGCTGCGGGGAGTCAGCGGCAGCGGGCTGCGACGTGGACGGATGCGGCGTGGACGGATGCGATGCGAACGGCTGCGATGCGGACGGCTGAGGCGGCTGCGAGCGCGCGAGCGTTCCGGAGCGGAGCGCGGCGGGCCGGGGCCTCGGCACCCGCAGCGGCGACTGGGCCGCGGGAGATGGAGCGCGTTGGAGGGGTTTCATGCGGTGGGGGGCCTTCGGGCAGAGCAACAGCGCGCACAACGCGTGCACGCCGATTCTCCAGTGGGCCGTCGAACGCCAAAAGGAGCAGCCATTTGCGGAGCTGACCCGCTCGGGGGCAAAAAGCGGCTCGCCCGAGGAACGAGCGGAAGGCGACCGGCTCACCCGGGGACAGCACCCGCCCGAGCGTGACAGGCACGGCGAAGGTTTCCTGCGGATTGAACCCTGTGCGATGTCGCCTTGCGCATCGTGCGCGATGACAGCCGGCTCTCTGGCGAGGTGTGAGGCCCGCCGGCTCAGGCGCGACGGCGACGGCGGAGCCAGGCCAGGGCGCCCAGGCCGAGCATGGCGCCGAGGGCTCGCGGGCTCGCGCCGGGGGCCGTACCGAGCACACACGCCGCGCTCACGCCGGCGTCGGAGTCGAGCCCGCTCGCGGGCTCCGCGCCCGTGGGATCGGCCGCGGGCGGGTCCGAGGGGTTCACCCCCGCCGTTTCACCCGGTGCGACACCAGTGCCGTCACCGCCGGCGCCATAACCGCCAGGGCCGTAGCCGCCGGGCAGGGCGGTCGGGAGCTGACCCGACATCTCGAGCTCCCAGTCCAGCCAGGGCCGCGCGCAGAGCGTGGCGGTGAGCGACTCGGCGGGACACTCGACGGCGGCGTCGACCGCCTGAAAATCGAGCCAGCGCTCGAAGCTGTGGCCGCCATCTGCAGAGACGCCGATGCCCGACGTCCCCGACGTGAGACCGGCGTAGTGCCCGCACACGAACAGCGACCCCGCGCGCTCGAGCACGCAGCCGAGCTCGCTCGCGACCGACGTTTGCGTGAACGCCGTGAGATCGGCGTTGCCCGCGTACAGGCCGTCGCGCGCGGCCACCCAGAGCTTGCCATCGTCAGAGTAACCCGCGCCGCGGATCTCGGGCCGCTCGAGCCCGACGCTGAACGTGTCGCCCGCGTCGTGGCTGACGAGCAGCCGCGATGCGTCGAGCCCGGGGCTGTTGGCCACCGTGTAGACGACGAGCGTCGAGGGGTCGTCGGGGCTGACGGCGGCGACTCTCGCCGAGTAGTCCTTCTCGTTCAGCGGGAGCGTGATGCGCTGCCAGCTCTCGCCGCCATCTCGCGTCCGAAGCAGCGCGTGCAGCGCCGGCACGCCGGGAGCGTAGGTCGCGAGCGTCGCGTAGATCGTAGCGGAGTCGCCCTCCGCGATCTGGAGGGAGAAGACGAAGTCGCCCTCCTCGTTCGGATACAGCGGCGCCCAGCTCGCCCCCGCGTCGTGCGTCACGCGCAATCCGGGGGCGTCGCTGTCGTAGCTCGCGATGACCACGGTGTCGGCGTCGTTCGGGTCTGCCGCGAGCGCGGGCGTGTTGGTGTATTCCATCTGCCCGACGTCAGACCAGGTGCAGCCCCGATCGCGGCTGAGGCGCAGCCCGCTGCTCGAGGCGACCAGGAGCCCACCATCGCCGAGCAGCGCCACGTTGGGCAGCTCGGCGGTGGTGATGCGCAGGGCCTCGTTACACAGCAGGCGGGCGCTGCCGGTCTCCGGCTCTCGAAAGACCAGCCCGCGGTTGGTGACGATCACCTCGTCGCCGCCAGCGACGGGCGAGAGCACGCGCGCTCCGAGCGGCGGTGCGTGCGCATGGGCGGGCGCGGCACCAAAACCGAGCGCCACGCCGAAGCCCGCGCAGAGGCTCCAGCGTAACGCTCGGCTCCCCATCGAGCGCTGCACTCTCGCCCCGGCCATCACCGCCCGAGGCAGGAGTTGGCGCCGTGTGTGAGGAACCCGATGAGGGCGCCGTCGGTGAGCGCGCCAGCGGGATACGCGAGCGCGAACCAGTAGCACATCTCCTCGTTGGTTCCCTTGCCGAACGCTGCCGGCGAGTTGTACGAGCAGGTCGTCGTGAGCCTGTCACCCGGCTGCAGCAGGATGTCTTCCTGGTAGCCGCGCTGGTTCTGGAAGTCGAACGGCTCGTCGTGAACGATCTCCGTGCCACCCGCCGCGCGATCGAGCGTCACCTTCATGTGTGAGCCCTTGAGGTGCATGTGCGGCGTGGCGGCGACGATGTGGATCGGCTCCGTCGCGCGCGGAGCGCACGTGCCGCTCGATGACGTCCCGCTGATCGCGTCCGTGCCGAGCCAGGAGATGATCGCTTCGTTCTCGGGCGGCTCTTCCGTCACGCAGATCTCGAGACCCGAGGCGTCGACCGCGTTGGGATCGTTCGAGTTGTAGTGCACCTCGAGCAGGTAGTTCGAGTTGCCTTCCATGCGCATCCCGAGGTCGGGGGTGAAGTAGAGATCGGTGCCGCCCGGCGCCCAGCCGTGCATCATCGCGCCGCCCGGGTGCGCGCCGAGGATCTCGGCGACGTTGCCGTCGGCCGCGCCGGGCTCTTCGAACAAGATCCAGTGGTGGAGCACCTGGGCGTTGTCGATGACCGAGCGGAACGCGCGCACGAAGCGCGTGCCCGTCCACGGCGGCTTGAAGCCGAAGCCCATGTACTTGTCGACGGCGGAGCCGACCCGGAACGGCTCGTCTTTGTTGCCCTGGCCCGGCTGATAGGTGACGAACGGATAACACTCGACACCCTCCGCGTCCCAGCCCTCGTACGGTCCGAGCGCGGTACCGGTCGCCGTCGGGCGCGGCAACAGCTCGGCGTCGCTGGGCAGCACGCTCGCGTCGGTGATCGCGCAGCCGCCCGCGGCTGCGGCGGGAGCGCCGCCGTCGAGCCAGGCGTTGAGCGCCGCGAGCTCGGTCGCATCGAGCGCCTCGACGGTGCCGGGCGGCGGCATGCGCGCGGCGCCTTCGGCGTTGATGCGTCGCTTGGCCGCCGAGCGGACGGGCTCCGTGCTCGAGATCGGCGCCTGCACGCTGAAGGCGTCAGCGCTGGTCAGCGCCATGGGCGCGTTGAACTTCGGGGTCGCGGCGTGGCACGTCGTGCAGTGGTCGCTGACTATCGTGGCGATATCGCACGGCACGTTGCTGCCGCCCGCGGAGACGCCGCCGCCGGGGATGACGTTCCCCTCGTTGCTGGCGCCCGGGACGGAGGGGCTGTTTCCCGTGCCGCCGCCGCCGGTGACACCCGGCGTGGGGTTGCCCGGAAGAACCGGTGTGCTCGACGCGCCGCCCACCGGGACGTCCGTGTCGGTGCCGCCTCCCCCCTCGTTGGCGGCACTGCATCCGATCAAACTGGATCCGATCAACCCGCACGCCATCAAACTGGCCGTCAGTAAACCGAGGCTGCTGGCGGTGCAGCCGATCGCTCGATGCGAAACCATACGTTCTCCTGTCTCCTTCGTGTTCACTCGCGACCCGCCTCGCCGAAGCGGCGAGGTCGAGGGGGGCAATCCGCGAATCCGAAAGTCAGTGGGCGGGGGACACGAAAAAGCCGCAGACATTCGACGCGACAGCCGTTCGGTGCAGCACGCGCCAATCTCCGTCAGTGGGCTCGTCTTCGCAGAAGGTCGCAGGAAAAACACATCTTCGCGCGGCGATCGCGGGAGGGTTGCACTTTGCGCATCTGACCGCGACCCGACCCAGCGATCGGCCGCGCGGTGTCGGTGCGAGACGGCCCTTTCGACGAGGACACGGCAACTTTTGCTGCGAAGCCGGCCACCCATCAAACCATGAGACTGGGGAACGTGTGCATTTCCGGCCTGGGCTGGCTCGCGAGCATCACCGGGGCGTGCTCGGCGCCGCCGAGCGGCGACCCGGATTTCGGCGCGTCTGGCCAGCAGACCTCCGGTTCGAGTGTCACACCGCCCGGGTCGCCCTCCAGCAACGGGTCGAACGGATCCAACGGCTCGGTGAGCGAGCCTCCGCCCGGTGCAGGCCTGGGCTTCGTGGAAGAGAACACGGAGGGGCTGCTCGGCAGCACCTGCGGCGGCTCGATCTTCGAACCCGAGCGCTTGCCACTCGACATGTACTTCCTGGTCGACTCGTCGGGGTCGATGGCAGAGCCGACGGCGGCCGGCGCCAACAAGTGGGATCTCGTCACGAGCGCGCTCATCAACTTCCTGGGCAACCCGGAGAACTCGCAGATCGGCGTCGGCATCGGCTACTTCCCGCAGGGCGTCACGCCGACGTGCACGCCGGGGCAAGCCGGCTGCCTCTGCATCCCGTTCGTCAATATTTGCCTGGCTAACCTCGGCGGCTCTTGCGTGGTGGCCGACTATGCGACGCCGTCAGTGCCGCTGGTGCTGCCGTCCGTTCCGTCGCGCTTGATCGATGACATCTCGGTGCGCGAGTTCGCCGGCGGCACGCCCACGCGCGCCGCGCTCGAGGGCACCTACCAGTACCTCGAGTCGTGGACCGCGCAGAACCCCGGGCGCAAGGTGGTCGCGGTGCTCGCCACCGACGGCGAGCCGACGGGCTGCGACGGCAACAGCGCGAGCGACGTGGCCAACCTCGCCGCCGCGGCGCTGGCGGGGCCGAGCCGCATCCAGACGTTCGTGATCGGCGTCGGGCGAGCGCTCGCGAACCTGAACCAGGTGGCGCGCGCCGGCGGCACCACACAGGCCTATCTGACCGACACCTCGAGCGACCTCGCCAGCGAGTTCGCCGCGGCGCTCGAGGCCATCCGCACCCAGGCGGGGCCCTGCGCTTTCGAGATCCCCGGATCGACGGCGGAAGGTGATGTCGACCCGGCCAAGGTCAACGTGCGCATCACGCCTAGCGGCGCGGCGGCTTCGACGCTCGTGGCCAAGACCTTCGGTGGCACCGCCGACGGCTGTGGCCCAGAGGGGGGCTGGCACTACGACGACCCGGCGAACCCCACGCGCATCCAGCTGTGCGAGTCGAGCTGCCGTGCGACCACGAACGCGCGCATGGAGGTTCAGTTCGGTTGCGAGACGGTGATCGCGCCGCGCTGAGCACAGATTTCACCGCGAGCGCCCGGTCGGCGCCGCGAAAGGCCTGGTCACTTCCTGCGTGGGGACTAGAACGCCCCCATGGACCCATGGCAATTCGCCCGTGAGCGCTTCGACGAGAACTTTCAGCCGTTGCGCGACGCAGGCTTCGAGCTCGAACGCCTCGCGTCCCGCGACGCCTACTGGCCCCTGCACGCGAAGGAGCTCGGGCAGTACTTCGAGCCCGAGGTCTTCTTCGATCTGCCCGCGCTGCGCAGCGAGCGCGAGCGCGAAGGGCAAGCCCGGCTGGCCGCGGCGCGCGACGACCGGTCGCTCAAAGACTTTCACGTCGTCCGCAAGGGAGGCGCCATCGCCGGCATGTTCTCCGGCGAGCAGAAGACCGACTCGATGTACCGGATGTGGCACACCAACATCCACCCCGACTTCCGCCGCCAGGGCCTTTACCGGATGATCGTGCAGGCCACCATCCGGTACACGGCGGCCCTCGGCTTTGACACCATCACCAGCGAGCACGCGCCGTGCAACAATGCGATTTTGATCGCGAAGCTGAGCGCCGGCTTCCGGATCTACTCGTACGACATGGATCCGATGGCGGGACCCTCGATCGTGCTGCGGTACTTCCACAACCCCGAGCACCTCAAGGCTTACGAGTTCCGCTGCGGCCACGCCGCACTGACGCCAGCCCTCTGCAAGAGCGGTATCGGCGCCTGGGACCTGCTGCGAGATCAGATCCAGCAAGGCTAAAAAGGAGCACAGGAAGAGCGGAAGAGCGGAAGGCAGAAGTTTCAGAAAGCCCTTCCGACCTTCCGCCCTTCCTGTGTTCTTCTCGAGCTCCCCGATCCGAAGGAGCCGCCCAGTGGCCGCCTGGTTTCGGAGGAGGACCTCAGAGCCGAGCGAGTGACTGCGAGAAGTCCTCGATCAGGTCTTCCGGGTCTTCCAGGCCCACCGAGAGACGCACCAGGTTCTCGGGGATCCCGATCGCCTGCCGCTGGTCGGGCGTGAGCTCGTAGAATGACATCAGCGCCGGCTGCTCCATCAGCGTCTCCACGCCGCCCATCGACGGCGCGATGATCGGCAGCGCGCAGCCGTCGACGAAGCGGGAGGTGGTGTCCAGGCCGCCGCGCACGAGGAAGCTGATCATGCCGCCGAAGCCCGAACAGATGCGCCGCGCGACGGCGTGATCCGGATGGCTGGCGAGGCCCGGGTGGTACACGCGCTCGATGCCGGGGTGCTGCTCGAGGAAACGCGCGATGCGCAGGCTGCTCTCGTTGTGGCGGCGCATGCGCACCGCCAGCGTCTTGATGCCGCGGATGAGCAGATAGGCGGCGTGAGGGTCGGGCATCGAACCGAACACCCCGCGCGAGTCGCGCAGGGCCGCCAGGAGGTCGCGCTCGCCGCTGACCGAGCCCGCGAGCAGATCGTTGTGCCCGCCCAGGTATTTGGTGCACGAGTGCAACACCAGGTGCGCGCCGTGCTCGAGCGGCCGCAGGTTGATGGGGCTGGCGAGCGTGCTGTCGACCAGCAGCTTCACGCCGCGGTAGCGCGAGCAGATCTGCGCCAGCCGGGGCACGTCGACCACGCGCAAGAGCGGGTTGGTGGGCGCCTCGGTCAAGAGCATCCGCGTGCGCGGGTGCGCCATGGCCGCCTCCAGCGCTGGCTCGTCGCCGGGCGCACAGAGCGTGTGCTCGACGCCGAACTTGGCGAGCGTGGTGCGCAGGAACTGGCGGGTGCGGCGATAGCAATCCGAGGTCATCACCACGTGATCGCCCGGCTTGAGCATCGCGAGCAGCAGCGTGGTGATGGCGCTCATCCCGCTCGGGAACAGCACCGTGTCATCAGCCGCCTCGAGCGCGCTGATCTTCTGCTCGGCGGCGCGCACCGTCGGGTTGCCGTAGCGACCATACTCCTCGCGCAGCACGCGCCCCTCGAAGTGGTCGGCGATCTCGCTCGAGCCCTCGAAGCGGTACGTCGCGGAACAGACGATGGGCGTGGTGACCGCGTCGTAGCCGTGACGAGCCGGCTCACCGCCGCGCACGGCCAGCGTGTCGAGCTTCGCGGCGCGCGCAGGCAGCGCCGCCGCGTGCGGGTCGTGCGACGCGCCACCGGGCAAGTGCGCCACGCCGTTGGGCTCCAGAGCAGCGCCACGCGCTGCGCGAGATGGGTCGGATGGGTCTGTGGCGATCGTCATGGTGGGCTCTCTCCGAAACGGGCCCACCAACGCAGGAATCCCAGCGGCTTAGGGTGATATTTGTAAAGCGCGTCACCCAAGGTGGGCCAAAGTCCGCGCTGCAGGAGGGCACGAGATCGCACGCCCCGCCGGCCCAGTCAAGCCTTCGGGGGCTTGACCCGGAAGGGTCTACCGTCCATGCAATGGGCCCGACGGGGGACCAGCTGGGGGCACGGCCGCGTCGGCCTCGTGCGACTGGCCCATCCTGCCCCCAGCGTCCGCGTCGTATCTCCAAGGAAAGAGGCTACTCATGGACAAGATCAAGCCGCTCTTCACCGCCACCGCGACCGCCACCGGAGGCCGCAATGGGCACACCCAGTCGAGCGACGGCGTCGTCAAAGCCGACCTGTCGGTGCCGAAGGAAATGGGAGGCCCCGGCCGCCCGAACACGGCGACCCCTGAGCATCTGTTCGCCGCGGGCTATGCGGCCTGCTACGGGGGCGCGCTCGATTTCGTCGCGAAGCAGCAAAAGAAGGACGCCACCAAGGCATCCATTCAGTGTTCGGTCAGCATCGGGCCGCGCGAGGGCGGCGGGTTCGGGCTGGCGGTGAAGATGCGCGTGGAAGACGCGAGCCTGGCGCAGGCCGAGCTCGAGGCGCTCGCCAAGGAAGCGCACGAGAAGATCTGCCCGTATTCGCACGCCACGCGAAACAACGTGCCGGTCGACTTCGAGATCGTCGGCAAGCGCTGAGCGAGGGGGCGCGTCGCGAGCGCGCGGGGGCTGGAGCGCGACGGCGCCCGCCCCCGAAGCCCCCTGCGCGTGAGCCTTCAGCGCGCGAGCGCGCTGCCAAACACGATCGCGTTGTAGGTCATGTGCGCCGCCACCGGTGTCGCCAACCAGCCGGTGCGCTCGTAGGCGCTCGCGGCGAGCGCGGCCATCACGAACACGGGCAGCGCGGTGGACGCAGGGTGCACCAGCGCGAACACGAGCGCGCTCGAGGCGACCGCGAGCGGAGCGCGCACCGAGTGGCGGAAGCCGCGGTAGAGGATGCCGCGAAAGATGAACTCCTCGAACACCGGCGCAGCCAGCACGCTCACCAGCAGCATCCAGCGCCGCCCGTCGGCGTCGAGCTCCGCGAGCGACCGCTGAGCCTCGTCGAAGCCGCCGGCGAGCGAGGGCAGCCGGCGCGCGACCCACAGGTAACCGAGCGCGAACAGCGCCGAAAGAAGCCCGCTGCCGACCCCGAGCGCGATCGGCGCGACCAGCCCTCGCTGGTCTGGGCGGCGGCGCAGACCGAGCGCCAGCCCGAGCTCGGGCACCCGATGGCGACGGAACACGAGCAGCGACACGAACGCGACCAGGCAGCCCGCGCTCACGAACGTGATGAGCAGCGTCAGCGCGGGCGCGCGATCGGCGCTCGAGAACGGCAGCGCGAACAGCGACTGCAGGACGAAGAACGCGAGCGCGGCCATCACGCCGTCGGCCACCGTGATGCTCGGGGGCGGCGCCTCTGTCGCGTCGAGCAAGTAAGGCAGCCGCTCGATCAGCTTCTGCCAGACGGCGAACGCGAGCAGCGCCGACAGGGCGACCTGGACGATCTTCGTCCAGGTCGAAGGCGTGTAGATGGCGTGCGCGAACAGCGCCGCCAGCAGCATGAACAGATACATCCCGCCCGGACGCACCCGCCGCCGGGGCTCGGGCTCGAGCACGTCGGTGGCGAGCGTGCCGATGCCCACGGCGATCACGGAGTAGAGCGCGACGCCGGAGAAGGCGAGCAGCGCATAGGGCAATGATGGGACGATCAAGCTCGGCGTCGCCACCCACGCCACGACGAAGACGAGCAGCCCAAACCCCGCGGAGACGGCGCCGCGCACCCAGAGCTTCTCGATCAGGGCGCGCGCCAGCGACATGGGCGCCAGATACAGCCAGTACACGGCGGGGCCCTCGGCAGAGAGCACGGTGAAGGCGCTGGTCGTGAGCGAGAACGCGGACACCGCGAAGGCGGCGGTGGCGGTGTGCCGCGGGTTCGAGGTGATGGCGGCCGTGAGCTGAGGGTTGAGCACGAACTGCATGCCGAACATGAGCAGCGGAGCGAACACCGCCTGCGCTCGCGTCCGCCGGTCGCGCAGCAGCGAGCGCCACTCCTTGAGGGGAATGCCGCGCAGCCAGGTGCGACGGCTCGCGACCCGGCTCTCGGCGCCGCCGCGCGCCACCGTGTGCTCGCCCGCCCCCGTCGTCACGCCGTCGCGCACCATGCGCTCGGCGACGGACACGCACAACGCGAGCCACGCGCCCAGCAAGCCGAGCGCGGACAGCCCTGCCACGAGCGCTCGCTCGCCGCCGGCGGCCCACCCGAGCGGCAACGTCAGCGGGGCGTAGAGGAGCGCGTCGGGCATGGTGTTCGCCCAGCCGAGCACACCGTTGGTCACGGGAGAGAAGGCGACGGCGTACCCCCCCGCCAGCGGCAGCAAGCTGAAGGCGAGCAGCACCGCCTGAACGCGCGACACGCCCACAGCCGACAGGGCGCGGCGCAGCGTCGTCTCGAGCAGCACGCGCAGACCGCCGCCGAGCAGCGCCACGAACGCGGCCGCCGCTACGGCGCACGCGAGCCCGAGAGCCCCCAGCCCCGAGCAGCAGAACACCACGGCGTAGAAGGGAAAGAGCACGAGCCAGGTGAGCGGCGAGGTGAGCGGCGCCGCCATGGCCTGGGCGAGGAACAAGGCCCGCGCGCGCACGGGAAACGAAAAGAGCCACTCGAGCCCCGGCCCGACGCGCGCGAGATCCTCCTCGGATCCGGCGACGTGTTGCAGCACCTGGGCCAGCGCGAGAAAAAACGCCACGACGGCGAGCGGTTTGAGCAGCTCGAAGGGGTCATCCCCCGCGTACCAGAGCTCCGACGTTGGCCAGAGCTGGTCCTCCGGGATGGCGCTCGGCACCAGGCCTTCCCCGCCGCGCAGCCCCTCATCTCCCTGCAGGAGTGCGTCACGCATCGTCGCGGCGAGCGCACGCGGGTCTGCCCCGGGCTCGCCGGCGGCGACCCGGTCGACGGCGCGATCGAGCAGGGCCTGGCCTTCGGGAGAGAGCGTAGCATTGGGGCCGAGCTGCCCGCCCGCGAGCTCGAGCAAGCGATATGTCACCGCATCGACCACGAGGGCGCCGGGGTTCGCGCGTTGCTCGGCGAGCCGCGACACTCGCTGGAGCAGACGCCCGGAGACGCTCACGGTCTGCCAGGCGAAGACGAGGCCAACGAAGAGGAGCAAGAGTTTGCTGCCCGTGGCTCTGCGTCCTGTGGCCTTGCGACCCGTGGCGCCGGAACCTCCCGATCCCGGCGAACCGCCTCCACCACCGTCACCGTGCGCGGAGCCGCGCCGGCGCCCGATGTTGCTCATCCGGTTGAACGTGCGACGCGCCGATAGCTGGGCGATCAGCCACAAAACGCGCCATGTGGAGAGCTCTTTGAAGCGCCGTTCGGGTTCGGGCGCGCTGCCCGTCACGCGGGGCCCCCCGACCCCGCAGGACCCCCGGACCCCGTCGAGCTGCCGGTCACCGCGAAGAAGATCTCTTCGAGCGTGCCTGCCTCGGCGCGCTCCCGGCGCAGCTCGTCGAGCGTGCCCTGCGCGGCGATGCGGCCCCCGTGCACGATCGCCATACGCTGGCACAGACGCTCCACCTGGTCGAGCAGGTGCGAGCTCAGGAGCACCGTGGCGCCATGCCCCTGGTACTCGACGACGAGCTCGTTGAGGCGGCGTGACGCGAGCGGATCGAGCCCGCTCGTCGGCTCGTCGAGGATGAGGAGCTCGGGCTGGTGCAACAGCGCACACACGAGCGCGAGCTTCTTCTTCATGCCGCGCGAGTAGTTCACGGCATAATCTGCGAGCGCATCACCCAGCTCCAGCCGCTCGATGATCGGCGTGGCGCGCGCGCGGATTTCGTCGCGCTCGAGGCCGTGCAGGTCGCCGGAGAACTCGACGATCTCGCGGCCCCGCAGGTAGTCGTAGAAGACGGGCTCGTCCGGCAGATAGCCCACCTTGCGCTTGAGGGCGACGCGCTGGTCGAAGCAGTCGAGCCCGGCGATGCGCGCGCTGCCCCCCGAGGGCTTGAGAAAACCCATCAGAATCCGCATGGTGGTGGTCTTCCCGGCGCCGTTCGGCCCGAGCAGGGCGAAGATTTCGCCACGTTCGACGCGCAAGCTCAGACCACCGAGCGCGGTAAACTCACCGTAGCGCTTCGACAGGGCGTCGAGCTCGATCATGGCCGCCCCCGAGCGTTGGCTCGAGGGAGGTAGGGGCACCGCGGGAGCCGACGGAGATGTCATTCGGTTGACTCGTGAAACATCGAGAAGTGTGAGCGAAGCATCCGGAATTTGGAAGGGCGGCGGAGAGCTGCCGTGACGGTAGGATGCCAGACTACCCGGCTGTTTTTCCGGTCATTATTCCGGTCACGATATCCGGTCATGATGCCCGTCATCTGCCGTTCATACACCGCTGATGCCCGGCTGATTCTCCGCTCACGGCCGCAGAACGAGACTCGGTGCCGTATTGCCAGGCAGCCCGATCCGGGAAACGGCGAGGCGATACAGCGCTCGGGTCAGAGCACCGGGAGGCCGAAAACACTCGGTTCGAGGGGCTCGACGCGCGTCGCCCGCTGGCTTCTGACTCTGGCTACACCGCTAGCTTCACCGGCGGGCTTCACCGGCGGGCTTCACCGGCAGGCTTCACCGGCAGGCTTCACCGGAAAGTGCTGGCGATTCGAAAAAGCCAAGCCCGCGTTGCCTTGACGGTCGCTGCTGCGGGTACCAGGTCGATAACTACGAAGGAGGCCTTTCATGCGGGCTCTGGAGTCACTCGAGCGCGACCATCGTCTCTTGCAGGGTTTGAGCGAGGCGCTCGAAGTTTATGTCGGTGCGCTGGAAGCGGACCAGCCTCTTCGCGCGGGTGATCTGACAGCGCTGGTCGACGCGTTCCGAGTCGTCGCTGACTATCTCCATTTCGAGAAAGTGGAAGAGGTGCTCGTGCCGTTGCTCGTCCGCAACGGGTTCGATCTCGGTCTCCTCGACGGACGAGATGAACATTCGCGCGTGCGCTACTCGATCGAGATCCTGCATCAGTCCGCCGAACGCGAGCTGAACTGGAACCTCGACGAGCGCGAGCGCATCGCGCGCGTCGCGCGCCATCTCGTCGAAGAGCAGCGGCGCATCTCGGCGCGGCAAGCCGTCGAGCTGTTCCCGGAAATCGTCACGCGCCTCGAGCCTTCCGTGCTCGGCCAGCTGACAGAGCAGCTTTGCCAATTTGACGAGGCCAGTGCAGCGCGCTCGGCCGGCCCAGACATCGCCGCCCTGACTCGGAGTGTGCTCGCGCGGTATGCGACACGTCTGCACGCGCGCCCCGGGGGAACCCGCGATCCGCAACGAACCCTGCCCGCCCAGGCGGTGCTGCCTCCGGCGTTGCAACTGTCGCGCGATTTGCCGTCAACACGAGAAATAGCTCGCTAGAATCGCTCCGGTGCTCATCGCTCCGATCCCGTCCGATCGTCGGGATCGCGCTTTCACGTGCTCCGGAACGGGCGCATTGGCGTAGTAACGGCGCGGTAATGCCGCAGTAGTGCCGGAGTAGTGGTGCAGCGGCGGTGCAGCGGCGGTGCGAAAGAAGCGGCGCTGCCTGGTTCGCGGGCGAATTTCTGCAGCTCCATCGGCGTCCGCGGCCACAGTGAGTCACAGTTCTGAGTCAGCGTGCTGAGTCGCTCCTCGGGAGTCACTCCTCGGGCACCAGGCCTTTGATAGCCGGGCTTGGTAGCAGTCCTGTGCTGGTAGTCGGTCGCTCGGCGCCACCGATTCGTCAGCGGCACGGCGCACGCCGGCGGGCGCCGTGCTAGGACCTGAGATCCGAGCCAATGCTGGCTTGCTGCAGTTCGCCCAGAGGTGTCGTTTTGTGTCCTGGGGCGATGGCAGCGGCAGGTCTGTTATTCTATGAACCACGAGGTGTCGATGAGCTCACGGCGTGCCCCCCGGTCTTCTCGTTCTTCAGCCCGCGCGCACGTCTGTGTGCTGGGCAGCCTCCTCGGCGCGAGCCTGTCGCTCGGCGCATGCCGGGTTGACGACGGCAGGGCTGACGAAGGTGCGGTCGAATCGCCCGGGGGCGTGACGGGGCAAGCGCGCCAGCCGATCGTGGGCGGCGAGACCGATCGGGAGCACATCGCGGTGCTCGCGATCGCGACCATCACGCCCGACTCGGAGGCGCTCTGCACCGGCACGCTGATCGCGCCGAACCTCGTGCTCACGGCACGCCACTGCGTGGTGCCGGTCGAGAACGACGTCGTCGACTGCGGGTCGAGCCGTTTCCCCGAGCCTTACAGCCCCGACGCGCTATGGGTGAGCCCATCCACGACCGTGCGCGGCGGCGATCTCTTTCCAGTACGCGAGATCCAGGTGCCGGACGACGACGGCGAGCTCTGCGGAGCCGACATCGCGCTCTTGATCCTGAACGGTCAATTCACGGACTCCATCGCGCCGATCGAGCCCCGTCTCGACGAGCCCGCCGAGCGTGGCGAGTCGTTCACCGCCGTCGGCTACGGCACCGCGCTCGAGCAGGGCGCGCCCGGCGTGCGCCGGGCCCTTGCCGACGTCGAGGTGGTGTGCGGCGCCGAGCAATGCGGCGCTCCCGACGTGCTCACCAACACCGAGTTCCTCGGCGAACAAGCCGTCTGCGAGGGTGACTCGGGTGGTCCCGCGCTCGACACCGACGGCCGCGTGGTGGGCGTGGCCTCGCGCACGGGCGAAGACTGCACCTGGGCCATCTACTCCGCCGTCTCGCCGTGGCGCGAATGGATCGTGGGAGTCGCCGAGCGCGCCGTGTCGCTCGGTGACTACGACACACCCCGCTGGGTCGAGCTCGGCAGCGCGATCGCCACGAACGTAACCGACGAGCTCCCGGGTGTAGACGACGTGGGTGACGCCCTCAGCCCCGGTGGCGACGGCATCGGCGACGGCGACGGCGACGTCGGCGAGCCCTCCGCACCCGGGTTGGGCGACGAGGGCGACGGCGTGCAGACTTCCTCGAGTGGAAGCTCCGGCTGCGCGCTCGATGGCGCCCGACGCGGGTCGGGCTCGGGCTGGCTCTCGCCGAGCCTGCTCTCGCTCGGCGCTCTCGGCCTCGCCCTGGTTCGCCGCCGCAAGCCGTGAGCGCGCGAAGGGGGGGGAAGCGTCAACGGGCATGTCCTTCGTGACGGAAGAGCACGGCCGCGTGCTCGATCGCGTGGCAACGTTACTGTCGAGCTCGCACCGGGTGCTGTTCGTCACGGGGGCGGGTCTGTCGGCAGATTCGGGGCTGCCCACCTATCGCGGGCTCGGCGGCTTGTACGAGAACATGTCCACGCCCGACGGCGCGCCGATCGAGTCGGTGCTGTCGGGCGCGATGTTCCGGAAGAACCCCGAGCTTACCTGGAAATACTTGCTGCAGGTCGAGCAGGCGTGCCGCGGTGCTACCTGCAACGCTGCCCACCGCGTGATCGCACAGCTCGAGCACGAGCGCGGCACCGTCACGGTGCTCACTCAGAACGTCGACGGCTTCCATCAGCGCGCTGGCTCACGCAACGTCATCGACATCCACGGCAACCTGCATGATATCCTCTGCACGCGCTGCCGGCGCCGCCGGCAGGTGAGCTCCTACGCCGGCTTCGCTGCCCTGCCCCGCTGCTCGAGCTGCGGCGGTGTCGAGCGGCCCGACGTGGTGTTGTTCGGCGAAAGCCTGCCACGAGAGAAGATGGACTGGCTGATGCGCGAGCTCGGCGTCGGCTTCGATCTCGTCATCAGCGTCGGCACCAGCGGCACGTTCCCCTACATTCGTCTGCCGATGATCCGCGCGCAGGTCTACGGCTGGGCCAGCGTCGACATCAATCCGCTCGTGAACTCGATGACGGCGTACGCCGAGCACTATCTGCCGCTGCGCGCCGCCACCGCGTGCGAAGCGATCTGGCAACGGCTGCACCGCCCGCGCGCCGACGCCCCCGGCGCAAGCGCCTAGCTCTCGCCGCCGCAGCCGTGAGCTCCGCAGCCGTGAGCTCCGCAGCCGTGAGCTCCGCAGCGTGCGCAACCCGCGCCGCGCGCGGCGACATTCCGGGCGAGCAATGCTACATGCTATCCCCATCTCGAACCCCGATGAGGAGCACACCGATGGCTCAGTTGCTCGACTTCCCAATCACTGCGAAATGGCCGCCCCGACACCCCGATCGCATCCAGCTCTACGGGCTGCCCACGCCCAACGGGGTGAAGGTGTCGATCTTGCTGGAAGAGGCCGCGCTGCCCTACGAGGCGCACGTCGTCAGCTTCGACAGCCAAGATCAGCTCACGCCAGAGTTCAAGTCGCTCAACCCCTACGGGAAAATCCCGGCGATCATCGATCCCAGCGGCCCCGGCGGCGAGCCCCTGCCGCTGTTCGAGTCGGGCGCCATCTTGCTCTACCTGGCGGACAAGAGCGGAAAGTTTCTCGCGAAGGATGGGGCGAAGCGCTACGAGACCATTCAGTGGCTCATGCTCCAGATGGGCGGCGTGGGTCCGATGTTCGGGCAGGTCGGCTTCTTCCACAAGTTCGCCGGCAAAGACTTCGAAGACAAGCGCCCGCGCGATCGTTACGTCGCCGAGGCCAAGCGCCTGCTCCAGGTGCTCGACACGCGCCTCGCCACCCGCAACTGGCTGATGGGCGACGACTACACCATCGCCGACATCGCGACGTTCCCGTGGGTCCGCAACCTGGTGGGCTTCTACGGGGCGGGTGAGCTCGTGGGCATCGCCAGCTACCCGCACGTCACGCGCGCGCTGGAGACGTTCGTGGCGCGGCCGGCGGTCGAACGCGGTCTTCAGGTCCCGAAGCGTCCGTAATGGCGCGCGTGCCGGGGCAGTCTCACCGGCGATGAGACACCCGGGCGGCTGCGAACGCCTCGCACCACTGGCGGCGATGCGGTAAACTGCGGCGCCTCACGGGAGGAAGAGCGCATGCGCCAACGTCGGTCGGGTCCGCTGCCGAGCACGTTCGAAACTCTGGCTGGAGCTCTGAGCGGGCTGCTGCTCGCGTGCAGCAGCGCGACGCCCGTGGCACCGGCGACGCCGGCGAGCGGGCGGGGAGCAGCGGCCCTCGCATCTCCCCTCCGTGCTTCTCCCGCGCTCCGACCGCTGACCCCCCGCGTCGCCGCCGACGCGATCGCGGTCGACTTCCGGCACCCCGATCGCGAGAAGGCACTCGCCGACCTGTTGCCGCGGCTCGGCGAGCGGATCGATGCCTTCTTCGCCGCGGAGAAGCCGCCGAGCGTCGCGGTCGCCTTCGTCGCCGACGGCGAGGTGCGCCTCCGCCGGGTGCTGGGCTGGGCCGACGTGGTGCGCCAGGTCCCGCCGACGTCGCGCACGCTCTATCGCATCGGCTCGATCACGAAGACGTTCACCACGGCGCTGGTGCTGTCGCTGCGCGACGAGGGCAAGCTCGAGCTCGACGCGCCCGCCGAACAGTACTGGCCCGAGCTCGCGGGGCTCGAATATCCCTTCGCTGACGGGGCGCGCATCACCCTGCGGCACCTGCTCACGCACACCTCGGGCCTGCCGCGCGTCGGCAACTTCGACTACACGACGCCCGACTCGAAGGTGACCGATGCCGTGCTGCTCGGCGCGGTCGCAGAGGCACGGCTCGATAACCCGCCCGGTACGGAGTACGCCTACTCCAACTTCGGCATGTCGCTGCTGGGCTTCTTCGCAGGGCGCCTGGCGAGTGAAGGCTCGCTGCGTGCAGCGCTGGCACAGCGAGTGACTCGGCCGCTCGGGCTGGCCAGCACCACCTTCGATCCCGCTTCGCTTCCCGGCGCTGCCTCTGCCCCCGGTGCGGCCCCCGCCGCCAGCGCAGCCCCGCTCCCTGCAGCCCCGCTCCCTGCAGCCCTGGTTTCCGGCGCAGCTATCGCGACCGGCTACGCCAGCACCACGCCGTTATCGAGCGCACCGCTCTGGAACCTCGGCGCGTCGGAGGCGGCGGGCGGGCTCTGGTCGAACCTGGATGACATGGCCCGCTGGGTCGCGTTTCAGCTCTCGGCGTGGCCGCCGCGCCCCGGTCCCGAACTCGGCCCGCTCCGGCGCGCGACGCTGCGCGAACAGCACACGACCGCGTTTGCGATCGATCTCGACGCGAGCCTCGTCGACGCGAAGGTAGCGGCCACGACGCACGGCATCGGGCTCGGGTGGCACACGCGCAAGAGCTGCGAGCTCGAGCGCCTCGTGGAGCACGGTGGCGCCATCGACGGCTTCAAGACCACGGTTGCCTTCGCGCCGGAGCGCGGCTTCGGCGTGGTGGTGCTCGCCAACAGCGCCGGAGCCCCGGTCACCAAGTTGCAGGACGAGATCGTGGGTCTCGCCGCCGCTGCCCTCCCGGCGCGCGAGCGCAAGCCCTCGCCGATGTTGACCGCCGCGCTGCAAGCGTTCGGAGCAAGCCTCGCCTCGTGCCCGCAGAGCGCCTACGAGTCGCTGTTCGATCGAGGCTTTCGCCGAGCGATCTCTCCCGATAAATATTCCGCCGTCTGTGCCGGCGTGGCGCGCAAGAACGGCCGCTGCGAGCTCGGTGAGACGCTGAAAATGCAGGGCGGTGACATCGGTGAGTTCCTGTTGCGCTGCGAGCGCGGCCAGCTGTGGGCCAGGGCGCACGTGCACCTCGAAGACGGGCAACCCCGCTTCGGCGGGCTCCGCGTGCGCTCGACGGGGTTCCCTGCTACCGCGGCGCAGGCGCGAGCCGCCGAAGCCGCCTTGACGCTCATCGACCGCTGGGACGAACGGGGCGCCGCCGAGGCCTTCACCACCCCCGCCGTGCGCGACGCCGTGCGCGCGGGCTTCGCCAGCATCAAGAACGACTGGGGCCTGTGCAAGCTCGCCCCGGATGCGCTCACGGGGCCTCACGGCGACGGCGAACGGGCGACCCGGCTTCCGATCCGTTGCGAGCGAGGTGCGCGGAGCCTCGAGATCGCGGTCGACGGCAGCGGCAAGCTCACCAGCATCCTCGTGAAAGAGCCCGAAGGGGCCGCCTCGTCTTGCGGTTGAAGGGGAGCCGAGGGGAGCGATCGAACCGAACTGCGGCGTCCCGCCACGACTCGAGCTGAACGCAGGGCTAGCTGCATGCGCCGAGGTGCCCCTTCGCTCCGCACTGTCTTGCGGTCGCCCCGCGCCGGGCGTAGGTGGTGGCGATGACAACCATCGGACTCATCGGTGCAGGGCATATCGGCAGCCAGGTCGCGCGCCTGGCGATCCGGAACGGCTACGACGTGGTGCTGAGCAACTCGCGCGGGCCCGACACGCTGTCAGCGCTCGTGAAGGAGCTCGGGCCCCGCGCCCGCGCGGCGACTGCGCACGAGGCGGCGCGGGCGGGCGACATCGTGGTCGTCACCATCCCGCTGAAGAACATCCGCTCGGTGCCCGCCGAGCCGCTCGCCGGCAAGGTCGTGATCGACACCAACAACTACTACCCGCAACGCGACGGCCGCATCCCCGAGCTCGACGACGAGTCGACGACGACCGCAGAGCTCTTGCAGACGCATCTGCCGAAGTCGAAGGTGGTCAAGGCCTTCAATCACATCTACGCGCAGGAGCTGACGACGCACGGGCAGGCGCGGGGGACGCCGAACCGGCGCGCGCTGGTCATCGCGGGTGATGACGAGAGTGCCAAGGCGACGGTCGCCCGCATCATCGATCAGTTCGGCTTCGACACCGTCGATGCTGGCGCGCTGAAGGAGGGCTGGCGCATCCAGCGCGATACGCCCGGCTACGGCCCGCGCCGCACGGCGAGCGAGCTCCGGGACGATCTGGCCGCCGCCAAGCGCTACCGCGACATGTGAGGGGCCTCTGAAACGAACGTCGCGTGCCCGTAGGCGCGCGGCTGGTCGCCCCAGCGCACCTCGCGCCGCACGCAGCGCGCCAGCTCGCGCAGCTCATCCTCGCTACAGGTGTGGATGAAGCCCGCGTGCGGCAAGAACCCATCCGGTCGGTCCTCGCTCGGGGCGAGGCCGCGCAGCTCGCGCAGGCCCCTGCCCATCCATCGAACCCGCGCTTCGAGCGCGCTCCGTCGCTGGGTGGGCTCGCCCGGGCGCGCGGCGTGAAAGCTGAGCAGTAGCGGCCCGCGGGGGCACAGGCGATCCAGCGCGCGGATGGCGTGCTCGCGCTGCCGGCGATCGATGACGTGCGAGAAGCTGCCCCAGCCCAGGATCACGGCCCCGTACGGCGCCTCGGCGCCGAGCTCGCTCGCCGCGGCCCCGCGCGCCAGCTCTTCGTAGCCGAGCTGCCAGAGCCGTGCGCCACCGGGCAGCGCACGGCGGGCCGAGGCGCAAAGGCTCGCGACGGGCTCGAAGCCATCGACGCGATACCCCTGCTGCACCAGCGCCCGCAGCTCGCGCCCCGACCCGCATCCGCCGACCAGCAGCCTTGCCGGTGGCGGCGGCAGGTCGCGCTCGAACCACGCCTGTTCCCAGGGCCAGAGCCCCGGCGGCCCATACGTCTCGCGCAGGGCGTAGATGCGCTGCGTGAGCGCCGCCTGCTCTGCCGTGCTGAGCGACTCGGAGAGCACACCCTGCAGGAGCGCGCGGCTGCGCTCGAGGCCCCTCGACACGAAGCGGTCGGCGCGCACGTGCGCGAGACCACAACGCATGATGAGCCGACCGAGGAGCGCCGAGCGAAGCAAGCGAGGAGCGTACACCCGCCGCGCCATCATGACCACGGCTCGCCGCCGACCCCTCAGGGCCGCGGCGCGCTGCACAGGCAGCGCACGAGCTCGCGCGCGACGAACGACGGGAATGCCGGTGGCGGCGACGGTGGGTTCGCTCCGCCCGCCTGCTCCACGAACAGTGTGCAGACGTTGGGGGCACCTTGCGAGGAGCGCACACCGCACATCGGGTCATCCTCCGTGGGCACGCAGTCTCCTCCATCGAATTCGGAGGCGACACACTCGATCACCGCGTCGCAGCGCGCCAAGCACGAGCCGCCATCCGTGGTCGGGCACATCGCCTCGCACTCGAGCGCCTCGCACCCCGTCCGATCCTCGAAGTCGCAAGCAGCGGAGTCGAACACCGGCAGCCCGTCTCGCTCCTCCACCTGGATCGTCAGCTCCAGCGTCCCGCGATCGAACGTGATCAGGCGACCGTCTGCCTCGAACGCGAACGCCACGCGCGTCGTCTCGCCTCCCGAGATCGCGAAGCGCTGCGGATTCTCGGAGACCAGCCGCGACGACACGTCCTCGAAGCCAGCGCCCGAGTCGCGCTCCAGCCGCCAGCCCCCCTGCAGCAGGATCTCGTAGTCTCCCACCAGCAGCGTGGCCCGGAGCGCGTCGTCGCACGCGGCCCCGATACAGCCCGATCCATCGCTCGTCGTCTCGCCATCGTCTGTCCCGTCCGGTGCTCCCTCCGTGCGAAGCTCCAGCGTCTCGGGCCCGGACACCGCAAAGACGGCGTCCCTCAGCCGATAGGTGACCCCGTTGACGCGAGCCACCAGGTCCATCCCGAGCGTGCCCGTGTCGGCAGAGAAACGGCCTCCACCGCACTGCCAGAGCACCAACCCGGCCAGCATCGCTCCCCAGATCCAGAGCATCGATCGCACCCGTTCGTGTCGCGTGTACTGCATCATCTCACTCCTCTCTTGGCTGCCGTGGGCAGCGCGCATCGCGCGGCAGGTGCAACGGACCGCCCGAGGCGTAGCGACAGGGTGCACCCGCTGTCGTGGTGGTGATTTTTTCGACGCGACGCGGACGTGGTGGCGCGTCTCGATGGCACGCCTGCGTTCAATTATGCGCCCGCGATCGAATCGGGAGGCCGCGCTCGCTCGTTCGCCGCGAGCGAGACACACTGATGGATGCGCGCAGCGAGCGACACCGTGCTGCTCGTGTGGCTCGGCCTCGTGTGCGTCGCTTGCGCAGATGGCGATGCGCCGGCGATCGATACGCCTCCAGGAGCCAACACGACCGAGTCACCCGAGCCCGACGAATCACCGGAGTCTCCGCAGTCTCCGGAGCCGAGCGGGCCCTCCGAGCTCGGAGGGTCGGGCGACGAGGGTTCCGGCTCCGGAGCGGTGCTGACGCCGCCGCCCGATGCCGAGCTCGGCAACTCGCCCGCGTTCGAGGCACCGGCGGTCACGCCCGAGCCCGGCGACACGCCTTCCCCGCCAGCGAAGCCGCGCGAGCTCGAGCTCCACCTGCTGTACGTGCACGGCGTCCAGACCTGCGCCGACGATCGCGCTGGCGCCGACGGTGCGCTCGACGAGCTGCGCGCGGCCGTCGACGAGGAGCTGCCCGCCCGCAGCGCGGAGTTCAGCGCTCGCCACGAGGGGTTCGTGCTGAACGCCACCAGCGCGCACGCAAACCTCTACACGGCGTCCCCTTCGGGCTTCCACCCCTCCGACTCACCCGACCCTCTCCGGATGGACGACTGGGAAGCCGGCGACCCGGGCTGCGAGTCTGCCAAACAGGGCGAGCCCTGCACGACCGGCTTCGAATGGCGCTTCCGCCTCGCTCGAGAGATCGAACGCCACTTCGGTCCCGATGCGCAGAACGTCGTCTTGATCGGTCATTCCACGGGAGCGCGCGCAGCCTTCGAGGTCACCGCCAACGTCGGCAGCGCCGGCCAGGGCAGCTTCGACTGGGGCGTGCAGGAGCGCATCCTCGGCGTGGTGTCGCTGCACGGCATGGTCGACGCTCTGGGCAGTGACGAGTATTCGCCGGCGGCGCCCGTCGACTTCGAAGCGAGCTGCAAATTCGGCGACCTCGTCACCGGCTTCGGCTCCAGCTGCGCCCACGGCAACGGGTGGTGCGAGTACGCCGCGCAGAGCTCCGCGCGAGACGCCGCCGACTGGGTCGCCACGCACAAGCACTCGCTGCTGCTCAGCTCCTTCTCCAGCTGTTCGCCGTCATTGTTTCGCGGCGCGACCGATGGCCCCTTGCCCATTCTCGCGCAGGCCAGCCCCCTCTCGACGGGCCTGCGGCTCGTCCCCAGCCCGGGACAGGCCCTGGCCGCGGCGAGCGGCGAAGACTACGGATCCTTCTGCCACAGCGCGATCACCTCACCCTCCGTCGACGGGCACGCCACGGCCGTCGCCACTGCTCGCGACCGCTTGCTCGACTGGCTCTTCGTATCCACCCAGCGCGTCCTCGCCACCGGCAGTACCGAGCTCGACTCGGTCGACTTCGAGCGAGCCTCGGCGCCGATCGCGATCGACGGCGATTGCGATCCCGGCGCGGCGAGCACGGAGCTCGACATCGTGGGCGTGTGCCGCCATCCCGGGCTCTTCGACGGAGACGACCACGCGATCGCCGAGGACGAGTGGCTATCTGCGGGTGATGCGGCTTGCCCCTCGCGGCTGGTCTGGTCGCAGCGCCACGACCCCGGTGGGCAGCACGCCGCGCGCGTGGTGTGGAAAACCTACTCGGCGCCCGAGCCCGGCGTGGTCGAGTCGCTCGCGCTCTGATCCAGCCAGACCGAGGCGCCAGAACCCGAGCGCGAGCGCCGCGTTTGGCGCTGACTCGAGCGACCGCAGGGGTTATCGTCGCGGCATGTCGCCGTTCCGAACGAGCTCGCTCTTCATCACCTCCCGAACGGCTGTGCGTGCCGCGGCCCGTCGCCTCGCGCGGCGCTCGGCGCGCCCCGTTGCCCGCGCCAGGGCGCGCCTGCGCAGCGTCGCGTCCGGCGCGCTCGGCCTCGCTTCGCTGCTCGCCGTGCTCGGCAATGCGCGCGCCGATGCTACGGGCTCCGAGCCCGGCGGGGTGCTCCAGCTGCCGCCCCGCGCCGAGTTCCATCTGTTCTTGCTGGCGGGGCAGTCCAACATGGCGGGCCGCGGCGAGGTCGAACCGAGCGACAAGGAGCCGATCCCCCGCGTGCTGGCGCTCGACGCCACCGGCAAATGGGTCCCCGCTCGCGACCCCATCCACTGGGACAAGCCGGTCGCCGGCGTCGGCCTCGCCCGCTCCTTCGCCGTCGAGTACCTGAAGAGCCACCCCGGCGTCACCGTGGGCTTCATCCCTGCCGCCTGCGGCGGTTCCCCCATCTCGAGCTGGGCCCCCGGGCAATACTTCGATCAGACCAACAGCCACCCCTACGACGACGCGCTCGCTCGCTCGCGCCGCGCGCTCGAGGTCGGCACCCTGCGCGGCATCCTGTGGCACCAGGGCGAGAGCGACAGCAAGCCCGAGCTCGCCCCGCAATACGAAGCCGCCCTCACGACCCTCCTCGAGCGGCTGCGCCGCGAGCTCGGTGCGCCGCGCGTCCCCGTCGTCATCGGGCAGCTGGGCCAGTTCGCGGCCGTCCCCTGGAACGTCCCCACACGCGCCGTCGACGCCGCCCACCGCCGCATCGCGGCCTCCCTCCCGCTCGCGGCGTTCGTCCACTCCGACGGCCTCGCCAGCAACCCCGACAACATCCACTTCAGCGCCGCCGCCCTGCGCGAGTTCGGCCGGCGCTATGCGGAAGCGTTCGACGCGCTCGAGCGCAAGACCAGCACCGCAAAGAAGCCGTCGGCGAGCGCTCCGAGCGCCGAGCGGCACTGAGCGCGCCCCCATCGCTTCCCGGGCCCGCCCGCATGGGCTAGCCTTCGCAGCGTGAAACAATCTCGAGGCCCTGCAACGCTCGCGATCCACGCCGACCGCGACGAGAACCCCACGCGTGCCATCTCGCCGCCCATCTTCCAGTCGGCGACCTACCGCTGGGATGGCGCGAGCTTCGGCGGCCGAGCGAGCGCCAGCGTCGAGCCCACCGAATTCTATGCGCGCTGGGGAAACCCCAACGGCAAGCAGCTCGAGGCCATCATCGCCGCGCTCGAGGGCGCCGAGCGCGCCCTGGTCGTCGCATCCGGCGCCGCGGCGGCGTTGCTCAGCGTGCTCCCCTTCGTGGCCGCCGGCGATCACGTCGTCGCCGCCCGCACCCTCTACGGCGAGACCGCGAATCAGCTCACGTCGCTGTTTCCGAGGTTCGGCGTCTCCTGCACCCGCGCCAGCACGAACCGCGTCGACGACTTCGCGAGCGCCCTGCGACCGGAGACCAAGATCGTCCTGATCGAGACGCCCGCCAACCCCACGCTCGAGATCGTCGACATCGCCGCCATCGCAGAGCTCGCGCGAGCCCACGGGGCGCGGCTCGTGGTCGACAACACCTTCGCGACGCCGCTCAACACCCGCCCCCTCGAGCTCGGCGCGCACCTCGTGTTCCACAGCGCAACGAAGTACCTGTCCGGCCACTCCGACGTGATCGCCGGCGCCCTCGCCGGCGATGAGGAGAGCATCACGAGCGCCTGGGCCCACCTGCGCATGATCGGGCCCGTGCTCAACCCCTTCGACGCCTGGCTCGTCACCCGCGGCCTGCGCACGCTGCCCCTGCGCATGGCCCGCCACAACGAAAACGGCCTCGCCGTCGCCGAGTGGCTCGCCCAGCACCCCGCGATCGAGCGCGTCCACTACCCCGGCCTCACCACCCACCCCGACCACGACATCGCGCGGCGGCAGATGCGCGGCTTCGGAGCCATGGCCTCCATCGAGCTCCGCGGCGGAGAGACCGCCGCGCGCCGCTTCGTCAGCCAGCTGCGCATCTTCTCGATGGCCACGAGCCTCGGCGGCGTCGAGAGCCTGGCCCAGTTCCCTGCCGTGCTGGCGCCCGTGATGAACCCCGACGCGCCCTCCGGGCTGCCCGGCGGCGGGTTCGTACGGCTGTCCATCGGCTGCGAGGACCTCGCCGACCTGCGTGACGACCTCGCGCAGGCGCTTGAGCACGCGAAGGGCTGACGGGCACGCGACGCCCGCGGCGACGGGGTGGGGCGCCGCATGGCCCCTTCCCACGAGACGGGGCTTCTGGTGGGAAGGCCCCCTTTCGACCTGCGATCAGGTGGCCCCGAGTGACTCGAGTTTGAAGGGATTCACAGGAAGGGCGGAAGAGCGGAAGGGATTCGAAATCAGTTTCTTCCGACCTTCCGCTCTTCCTGTGATTCCTAGGGGGCCCTGAGCGGCGCCGTTTCCCGTTGGTACCTCGGGTAGCACGTGCCGCGAGGGCGCTTGGGTGCCGGCGCTCGCCGGCGTCGAGCCAGGTCATGTCCGGCGCTCTTTCAGGAAGTCGATCAAGGCGCGGAGCTTCGTCGGCACGCGGGTGCGACGCGGGTAGTAGAGGAAGAACCCGGGAAACGGCGGGCAGTACTTGTCGAGCAGCGTGACGACCCTGCCGGCCGCGAGGTGCGGCGCCCACGTGCGCTCGAGGCCAGTGGCAACACCGACGCCGTCGAGGGCGAGGCGCACCATCACGGCCATCTCGTTCGTGTCGACGCGGGCCTCGATCGCGAGCTCGATCTCGCGGCCGTTCTCGGTGAGCTCCCAGCGGTAAGGGGCGGGGCTCGAGTACACGCGCCAGCCGATGCACGCATGTCGGTGCAGATCGCGCGGCCGTTTCGGGGTGCCGTGCGCCGCGAGGTAGCGGGGCGAAGCGACGACGATCTGCCGCTCTTCACGGGTGATGTTCACCGCGACCATATCCTGCGCGATCACCTCGCCGAGCTGAATGCCGGCATCGAAACCCTCCTTGACGATGTCAGTGCCGGTGTCGTCGACCGCGAGATCGAGCCGGATGTCGGGGTAGCGCGCGAGGAAGGCGGCCAGCACGCCCTCCGAGAAGATGGCCTCCGCGACGGATGACACGTTCAGGCGGAGGAGCCCCGATGGCCGTCCCGCGAGCTCGCCCAGCGAGCTCACCGTCTCGCGCAGCTGCGTGAACGCGGGGCGGAGACCGGCACGCAGGTGCTCGCCGGCCTCGGTGAGCGCGACGCTGCGGGTGGTCCGCGTGAAGAGCTGCACGCCGAGCCGCTCCTCGAGCTTCTGCACGGCCTGGCTGACGGCCGAGGGGGTGACGCCGAGGACCTGTCCAGCGGCGCGAAAGCTCCGCTTCTCGGCGACGGCGAGGAACACTTCGAGGCTGGCGACGTCGCTGCGCATTGTTCATCCAGACTAACGAGTGAATGAACTATTCACAACTCGTCGCGGGTGCCGTCGGTGGCTATTGATGAAGGCATGAACCAAAACGAGAAAGTCGTCCTGGTCACCGGGGCGAGCAGCGGTATCGGTGAGGCGACGTCACGGCTCCTCGCGGCGCGCGGCGCGCGGGTCGTCCTCGGGGCGCGTCGCACCGATCGCCTCGCGGCGATCACCTCCGAGATCCACGCCTCCGGTGGCCAGGCAGAGCAGCGCGCGCTCGACGTGACCAGCCTGGAGGACATGCGAGCGTTCGTCGCCTTCGCGCGCGAGCGCTTCGGCCGGGTCGACGTCATCGTCAACAACGCCGGGCTCATGCCGCTGTCACCGCTCTCTGCGCTGAAGGTCGACGAGTGGAACCGGATGATCGACGTGAACATCCGAGGGGTCCTCCACGGCATCGCCGCGGCGCTTCCGTTGATGGAGGCGCAGGGCTCTGGCCACGTCGTCAACGTCTCGTCGATAGGCGGACACACGGCGTTCCCCGCGGCGGCCGTCTACTGCGCGACGAAATACGCCGTCGTCGCCATCACCGAGAGCCTCCGCCAGGAGACGACGACCGTCCGTGCGACGACCATCAGCCCGGGTGTCACCGAGTCCGAGCTCGCGGGCACCATCACCCACGACGGCTCGATCGCCGCGATGCGCGACTTCCGCCGGGTCGCCATCCCCGCGAGCGCAGTCGCCGAGGCCATCGCCTGGGCCATCGCGCAACCAGACAGCGTCGACGTGAGCGAGATCGTCATCCGCCCCACCGCGAGCCCATACTGAGGCCGAGCCCGTACTGAGCCGCGAGCGGGGCCCCGCTCGACGAGCCCCCGGCGCCGGGGGTTCAGCCAGCGCCGCGCGCCGAAAACGCGGCGAGCAGCTCCTCGCGCTCCGCCTTCGTGAGGCTCACGAAGCGCCCCTCGATGCGGAACCACTTCTCGTCGATGCGCTTACCGCCGCGCACCTTGACGCGATACTCCGTGCCCGTCGCCGGATCGGTGCCGACGAGCGTCGCGCCCGCGGCGAACGGCAGCGTGGATTCGACCACGGCGCGCTGGCCGTCGGTCTCTACCAGGCGCGCCTCGCCTTCGCCCTGGCCCCGGTCTTCCAGACGCCAGCTCACGTCAGGCGCCCTTTCGCTGGTTGCGGATGGCAGCGCGCGCTTCCTTGTCCGCGTCGCGCTGGCGCAGCGTTTGACGTTTGTCGTATTCCTTCTTGCCGCGGGCGACGCAGAGCTCGAGCTTGACCCGACCGGTCTTGAAGTAGAGCTTGGTGGCCACGAGCGTCATCCGGTCTTGATCCTGGGCGCCCTGGAGCTCGTCGATCTGTGCACGGTGCAACAGGAGCTTGCGGGGGCGCTTCTCGTCGTGGCCGAGGAAAGAATGCGATAGAGGCGGAACGCGCATGCCCTGGACGTAGGCTTCGCCGCGCTTGATTTCGACCCAGGCCTCGCTGATGTCGGCCGGGCCCTCGCGCAGCGCGCGCGCCTCGCTGCCGATCAGCTGCACGCCCGCTTCGAAGCTCTTGCCGAGCTCGTATTCGTGACGCGCACGGCGATTTTGGGCGATCAGCCGATCGCCCTCCGGCATCGTCTTCTTTTTCTTCGAGGCGGCCATCGGGGGGCCCGGACTATGCCGCTTTCCGGGCGAGGTGCAAGCGGGCACCCCCCACGCGCCCGCGCGCGCGGCCGGGTTCGCGGCGGCGGGGTTCCGTAAGCGGCGGAGTGGGAGTAGGAACAGCCATGCTTTCGACCCGGCTCAGGGGAGCCCGCACGAATAACCTGAAGGGCGTCGACCTCGAGCTCGCCCCGGGGCAGGTGGTGGCGCTGACGGGCGTGTCGGGCGCCGGCAAGAGCAGCCTGGCCCTCGATACGCTCTACGCGGAGGGGCAGCGGCGCTTCGTCGAGAGCTTCAGCCCCTACGCGCGGCAGTTCCTGGAGCGGCTGGAGCGGCCGCCGATGCACTCGCTCGAGCCGGTGCCGGCGGCGATCGCGGTCGATCGGCGCGCGCCGGTGAAGAGCTCGCGCTCGACGCTGGCGACCATGGCCGACATCGAGCCGTACCTGGCCGCGCTGTTCGTGCGCGAGGCGGTGCCGCTGTGCCCGGAGCACGGCCTGCCCGCGGTGGATCTCGACTCGCAGCGCGCGGCCGAGCGGGCCGCAGCGAGCTTCGCGGGCGAGCGCGTGATCGTGACGTACTCGAGCTACGTCGGGAGCACCGAGCAGTATCTCGAGCTGCGCGACCAGCTCGCCGTCGCGGGCTACCGTCGGCTCTGGCTCGAGGGGCGCGCGTGCGACATCGACGAGGTCGCGCCTTCAGCAGTATTGCCGGCGCGCGGCGCCCACGTGATCGTCGATCGCGCGGCGTCGACCGCGACCGACGTGCCGCGCCTGGCGGCGGCGATCGAGGCGGCCTGGCAGCGCTCGGGAGGGGTGGCGCACCTGTTCCGCGACGCCGGACGGACGCGAACGAACGCCGACGCGAGCGGAGCTCGCCCGGACGCCATCGTCGCCAACGGCGGCGCCTCAAACGGCAAGGCAGCGAACTCGGTCGCAGCAAACGGCGCGCACGCGCACGGACCCGCCCACAAGACCAGCAACGGATACACCGCCAACGGCAGCGCGAGCGAAGCCGCCCCCAACATCCTCTCCCCCCACCCCTCACCCCTCACCCCTCGCCCCCATCGCCAACGGCACGCACGCAGCAGCCACCGAGAAAAAGTCCGCCAAGAAGACCGCTGCCGCCAAGAAGAAATCCTCCCGACGCGGCAGCAAGGCCGTCCACGTCGACGTGCTCGAAGCCTCACACGAGCTCGATGTCGGGCACGTCCTGCGGCGCGGGCGCGGCTGCCCCGAGTGCGCGCGCCCGCTCGGCAAGGCCAGCATGGGCCTGTTCTCGTACGAGTCGCCGATCGGCGCCTGCGCGACGTGCCGTGGCTTCGGGCGCACCATCGGCATCGACTGGAACAAGGTCATCCCCGACCACAGGAAGACGCTCGCCAAGGGCGCCATCCGCCCCTGGAGCGGCGCCTCGACCAGCTGGGAGCGCAGCGAGCTCGGCAGGCTCTGCCGCCGCAACGCCATCCCGATGGATGTGCCCTACTCGCAGCTCGACGAGTCGCAGCGCCAGCTCATCCTGGACGGCGACGGCGAGGGGCCCATGGGCGGCTTGAAGGGCTGGTTCAAGTGGCTCGAGGGGCGCACCTACAAGATGCACGTGCGCGTGCTGCTCTCGCGCTACCGATCCTATGACGAGTGCACGAGCTGCGGCGGCGGCCGCCTCGGCCCGGCCTCGCTCGCCTTCGTGGTGGCGGGCCTGAACATCGCCGCGTGGCACGAGCTGGAGGTGAGCCGCGCGCGCGCGTTGCTCGACGGGCTCGAGTGCACGACGGATCAGGGGCGCCTCGCGCGCGCGGAGCTGCTCGCCCGGCTCACCTACCTCGAGCGCGTCGGGCTCGGCTACCTGACGCTCGACCGCCAGGCGCGCACGCTCTCGGGTGGCGAGGCCCAGCGGGTGACGCTGACGGCCGCGCTCGGCACCAACCTGCACAACGCGCTGTTCGTGCTCGACGAGCCGAGCGTGGGCCTGCACGCGGCCGACGTGGTGCCGCTCGGCGAGCTGATCAGCGAGCTCGGCACGCGCAACAACAGCGTGATCGTGATCGAGCACGACCCGTCGCTCATCCGCAGCGCCGATCGCGTGGTCGAGCTCGGGCCCGCGGCGGGCGCGCGGGGCGGCAGCATCACGTTCGACGGTACGCCCGAGCAGGCAGCGAAGGCGCCCACGGCGACGGCGCGCGCTTTGAAGCGCGTCGCGCCCCCCGATCGCGAGCCCGTAAAGGCGACGCAGGTGCTCGGCGTGCGCGGCGCGAGCGAGCACAACCTGCAGAACGTCGACGTCGACATCCCGCTCGGCGTGCTGTGCGCGATCAGCGGCCCGAGCGGCTCCGGCAAGAGCACGCTGTGCGTCGACGTCATCTACAACACGCTGGCGCGGCGGCTCGGCGCGATCGACGTGGACATGCCGGGCAAGCACCGCGAGCTCGAGGGCGCCGAGGCGGTGCGCAAGGTCATCCTCGTGGACCAGTCGCCGCTCGGGCGCACCTCGCGCGGCAACGCCGCCACCTACACCAAGGCGTGGGACACGGTGCGCAAGCTGTTCGCCGAGGCGGAGAGCGCCAAGAACGCCGGGCTCACCGCCTCGCACTTCTCGTTCAACGTGGCGCTCGGGCGCTGCGAGGCGTGCGACGGCGAGGGCTTCGAGACGGTGGAGATGCAGTTCCTCGCAGACGTGCACCTGTCGTGCCCGTCGTGCCAGGGCAAGCGCTTCAAGCCCGAGGTGCTGCGCATCCAGCGCCAGGGCAAGAGCATCGCCGACGTGCTGGAGATGACGATCGACGAGGCGCTCGACCACTTCGCGGCGAGCGCGCAGCTCGGGCGCTGCCTCAAGCCCCTGGCCCTGCTGGGGCTCGGTTACCTGCGGCTCGGGCAGCCGCTCTCCACGCTGTCGGGCGGCGAGGCGCAGCGGCTCAAGCTCGCCCGTTCGCTGGTCGAGCGCAAGAAGGGCTCGCTCTGGATCCTCGACGAGCCCAGCGCGGGGCTGCACGCCGACGAGATCGAGCTATTGCTCGGCGCCTGCCGTCACATCGTGGCCGCCGGCGGCAGCGTGCTGATGGTCGAGCACGATCTCGAGCTCATCGCGCGCGCCGACTGGGTGATCGACATCGGGCCGCGCTCGGGCACCGGCGGCGGCCGCGTCGTCGCCGAGGGGCCGCCGAGCGCCCTCTTCGAGGCCGACACGCTCACGGGCCAGGCGCTGCGCGATCGCTCCGAGCCCTCGCGAAAGAAGCGCGAGCCGCTCCGCCTGCTCGCCCCGGCGCTCGAGGTGTGCGGCGCGCGCGAGCACAACCTGAAGCAGGTCGACGTGAGCGTACCGCACCGCGCGCTCACCGTCGTCACGGGCCCGAGCGGGTCGGGAAAGAGCAGCCTCGCCTTCGACGTGATCTTCGCGGAGGGCCAGCGCCGCTTCCTGGAGACGCTCACCCCCTACGCGCGGCAGTTCCTGCCCAGCATGCCGCGCCCCGATGTCGACCGCGTGAGCGGCGTGCCGCCGTCGGTGTCGCTCGAGCAGCGCACCGCGCGCTCGGGCGCGAAGAGCACGGTCGCCACCGTGACCGAGATCTCGCACTACCTGCGGCTCATCTTCGCCAAGCTCGGCACGCTGCACTGCCCCCAGCACGACCTGCCCGTCTCCAGCGTGAGCCCAGCCGAGCTGCTCGAGCGCATCCGCGAGGTGAGCGGCAAGCACGAGCTGTGCGCCGCGGCGGTGCGCGCGCGCAAGGGCACCTACCTCGACGTGTTCAACGCCGCCGCGCGCGACGGCATCACGCGCGCCTACGCCGACGGCGTGGCCTGCGACACCGACAACCCGCCCAAGCTCGCCAAGACGAAGCAGCACACCATCCTGCTCGCGCTGAGCCCGCTCGGCTCCGCTCGCACCATCGACGCGACGATGCTCGGGCGCGCGCTCGCCTGGGGCAAGGGCGAGGTCGTGCTGCGCTCGGCGTCCGGCGAGGAGCGCATCTTCTCCACGCACGGCGCGTGCCCCGAGTGCGGCTTCTCCGAGAGCGAGCTCGACCCGCGCATCTTCTCCTTCAACACCGAGCAGGGCCGCTGCGCGCGCTGCGAGGGCACGGGCGAGGTCGAGATCGCGCCGCCCACGAAGAAGAAGCGCGGCGGCAAGGGCAGCAAGAAGAAGGATGACGACGACGCGAAGTACACCTGGTACGACACCTGCCCGGTGTGCGACGGCACCCGCCTCGCGCCCCTGCCCCGCGCCGTGCGCCTGTTCGACGTGCGCTACGACGTCGTCTCCACCTACTCGGTCGAGGCCGCCCGCGACCACTTCCGAAAGCTGAAGCTCAGCGGCCGCGCCCAGGCCATCGGCGGCGACATCCAGACCGAGCTCGCCCGCCGCCTCGAGTTCCTGAGCGACGTCGGCCTCGGCTACCTCTCGCTCGGGCGCGCCGCCTCGACCCTCTCCGGCGGAGAGATGCAGCGCCTGCGGCTCGCCGCGCAGCTCGGCGCGGGCCTCACCGGCGCGCTCTACGTGCTCGACGAGCCCACCATCGGCCTGCATCCGAAAGACACCCAGCGCCTGCTCGGCAACCTGCGCCGCCTGGTCGATCTCGGCTCGACGGTGCTCGTCGTGGAGCACGACGCCGACACCGTGCGCGCCGCCGACCACCTGATCGATCTCGGTCCCGGCGGCGGCTCCACCGGCGGCCGCATCATGGCCGCGGGCACGCCCAAACAGGTGCTCGCGAACCCGGATTCGCCGACGGGTCGCGTGCTCTCGAAGGAGCCCAGCCTGCGGACGCCGATCAGCGCCAAGCCCGAGCGCTGGCTCACCCTGAGCGGCGCCGCCGAGCACAACCTGAAGGACGTCGACCTGAAGCTCCCGCTCGGGCGCCTCTCGGTCGTCGCCGGCGTCAGCGGCTCCGGCAAGAGCACCTTGATCCGTCGCGTCCTCTTGCCCGCGCTGCGCAAGGCGCTCGGCCTCGTCAGCGACGAGCCCGGCGAGCACGGCGCCCTCGCGGGTTACGACGGCCTCAGACGCGCCGTCAGCGTCGACCAGAGCCCGATCGGCCGCACTCCCCGCTCCGTACCTGCCACCTTCCTCGGCATCTGGGACCCGATCCGTCGACTGTTCGCGGCCACCGCCGACGCGCAGATCCTGGGGTTTGACGCCACCCGCTTCTCCTTCAACTCGAACGGCGGCGGGCGCTGCGAGGCCTGCAACGGCATGGGCGTCATCACCCACGAGATGAGCTTCCTGCCCGACGTCGTTCAGGCCTGCCCGACCTGCCAGGGCCAGCGCTTCGAGCCCCGCACGTTATCCGTCAAGTATCGCGGCCTCAGCATCGCCGACGTCCTCGGCATGCCGGCGACCAAAGCGGCCGAAGCCTTCGCCGCCCATCCCAAGATCGCGCAGCCTCTGCAGACGCTCTGTGACCTGGGCACCGGCTACATCACGCTGGGGCAAGGCTCCCACACGTTGAGCGGCGGCGAAGCGCAGCGCCTCAAGCTGGCAGATGAGCTGACTGCCAGCGCGCGCCACGAGCCGACCCTGTACGTGCTCGACGAACCCACCACCGGCCTGCACTTGAGCGACGTGGCCCGCTTGATGACCGTGCTCGACAGGTTGGTCGCGCGCGGCGACACGCTCGT
>Ga0247763_1000127_pt1 | contig 37907 bp, 33 predicted proteins | sample UWRJL141409B4_FD_179926 | JGI IMG/M metagenome (GOLD analysis project Ga0247763, IMG submission 179926) | Plant litter microbial communities from Arlington Agricultural Research Station in Wisconsin, United States - UWRJ-L141-409B-4 | ecosystem: Environmental > Terrestrial > Plant litter >... | reverse complement strand
GCCTTGCACGTCGACGAAGCCCTTGTCGAGCAGGCCCGAGCCACCCTCCAGGATCGACGGCGCGCCCGAGAACACGCCCGTGCGGAAGTACTCCGAGATCTCTTTCTGCAGCTCCTTGTCGGTCTGGGCGAGGAGCCACATCACCATGAACAGGGCCATCATCGCCGTCACGAAATCCGCGTAGGCGACCTTCCAGGCGCCGCCGTGGCCGCCGCCGTGGCCCTTGCCCTTCTTCTTGATGATGATGACGTTGGCGCCGCTCACGATCCGCGTCCTCTCGAGTCTCTCGCCGTGCTGGCCTGATGATGTATGGGTATGCCCTGGTCAGTCATGCGGTCGCCGATTCAGCCCTTGGCCGCCGCCAGGAGCTTGGGCATGTCTTTCGAGGTGGGGCGCTCGTCGCTGAAGATCACGCGGCGCGCGAACTCGACGGAGAGCTCGGGGGCGTTGCCGCGCGCCGCGCACAGCACGCCCTCGCGGATCGCCATCAGAAAGCGCGTCTCCGCCTGGGCCTGCAGCTCGATGCTGGTCGCGATCGGCGCCATCACGCCGTAGCACAGCAGGATGCCGAGGAAGGTGCCGACGAGCGCCGCTGCCACGTGATGTCCGATCACCTCGGGGCCGCCGTCCATGTGGCCCATCGTGATCACGATGCCGAGCACGGCAGCCACGATGCCGAGGCCCGGGAGCGCGTCGCCTGTGGTCTTGAGCAGCGCGATGGGCTGGTGCTCCTCTTCGTGCAGCGTCTCCATCTCCGTCTCGAACAGCAGCGAGAGCTCCGACACGCTGCAGCCGTCGACCAGCTGCCGAAGGCCGTCGCACAGGAACGTCATCGCGTGGTGGCGATGGGTGACGGCGGGGTACTTCTTGAACAGCGGGCTCTCGTTGGGGTTCTCGAGGTGCGACTCGAGCGCGAGCATGCCCTCGCGCCGCGTCAGCTGGAAGACGCCGTACAACAGCTGGAGCAGGGCTTCGTAGTCCTTGGCGGTAGGGATGTGGTTTTGAAAGCCCTTCTTGAAGGCGGCGGACACGCGCTTGAGGATCTTGCCGGGCGACATGACGATCAGCGTGCCGAAGGCGGCGCCGCCGATCACGATCAGCTCATTGGGCTGCCAGAGAACAGGGAAGGGGCCGCCCGACATCGCGAAGCCGCCGCACACCGCGCCGATGACGACGAGGAGGCCAATGATCGTAGACATGTCCTAGGAAGGGACGGCAAATCCGTATCAACCTGTAGCAGCGGCCGCATTTGAATCGCTGCCTGCTCGCAGCTGCCTCGCCCTCGGGAAGTGTCTTACACCGGCTCAGGCACGCCTCCGCGCGCGCCCGTCGCGCTCACACGTGAAGGTCTTCGCCGAGATAGGCCGCTCGCACGCGCGGATCTTGCGTCAGCTCTCGGCTCTCCCCCGACAGCACCACCTCACCGGTGACGAGCACGTGCGCCCGGTGCGCCGTCTCCAGCGCCAGCCGCGTGTTCTGCTCCACCAGCAGGATCGTGAGGCCGCCGCGGGCGATCTCCGAGATGCCGTCAAAAATCTGGCGCACCAGCTTCGGAGCCAGCCCGAGGCTCGGCTCGTCGAGCAAGAGCACGCGCGGGTCGCCCATCAGGGCGCGGCCGATCGCGAGCATTTGCTGCTCGCCGCCGGAGAGCGTGCCGCCCGCCTGCGCGAGCCGCTCGCCGAGGCGCGGGAACAGCGCGAGCACCCGCGTGAGGCGCTGCTCGATGCCCGCCCGGTCACGCTTCAGGATGGAACCGAGCTCGAGGTTCTCGCGCACGGTCATTCCGGCGAAGATGGCGCGCCCTTCGGGCACCAGGGTCACACCTCGCGCCACGATGTGGTGGGTGGGGGTGCCGAGCACGTCGCGCCCGAAGACCGTCACGCGCCCCTGCGCGGGCACGAGCCCGACGATGGCCTTCAACGTGCTCGTCTTGCCGGCGCCGTTGGCGCCGATCAGCGCCACGATCTGGCCCGGCTCGACGCGCAGCGAGATGCCTTTGACGGCGCGGATGCCGCCGTAAGACACCGCGAGATCGAGCACCTCGAGCGCGTGCGTGTTTGCGGCGATCGAGCTCATGGCGCCTTCTCCTCCGCCGCGCTCTTCTCGGACGTGCTCTTCTCGGCGTCGACCTCTTGCCCCAGGTAGGCCGCCAGCACCTTCGGGTCTGTCTTGACCTGCGCGGGCGGGCCGTTCGCGATCGTCTCGCCGTGATCGAGCACGTGCACTCGATCGCAGACGCTCATCACCACGCTCATGTTGTGCTCCACCAGCACCACCGTCACCCCACGCTCGCGCGCGAGCCAGCGGATCTGTCGCTCGAGGTCGCGGGCCTCGTGGCTGTTCATGCCGGCGGCTGGCTCGTCGAGCAGGAGCAGCTCGGGCGACAGCATCAGGGCGCGCGCGATCTCGAGGCGCCGCTGCGAGCCGTAGGGCAGCGAGCTCGCGGCCTCGGTCGCGTGCTTGCCGAGCCCGAGCGCCTCGAGCAACTCCTGCGCCCGTTCGCGCAGGCGGCGTTCGTCCTCCGCGTGGCTCTTGGTGCGCAGGACGGCGCTCGCCAGCCCGGATCTGTGCAGCCGGTGGCCGGCGACCATCACGTTCTGCTCCGCCGTCATCGAGCGAAACAGACGGATGTTCTGGAACGTGCGCCCGATGCCGCCTTCGGCGATGCGCGCGGGCGAGAGCCCCGAGATGTCTCGACCGGAGAAGAACACCTGGCCCCCGTCGGGGTGATACACGCCGGTGATGACGTTGAAGATGGTCGTCTTGCCCGCGCCGTTGGGCCCGATCAGCCCGAAAATTTCGCCCTTCTCGACGTGCAGGCTCACGCCCTTCACGGCGTGCAGGCCGCCGAAGATCTTGTTCACCTCGCGCAGCTCGAGCAGCATCAGGGCGCGGCCTCCCGCTGGCGGCGGCGCCGCAGGAAATCCGTGACGAGGTGCGGCAGCTCGCGCGTGCCGAGCACGCCCTCGGGGCGCACCAGCATGATCACGACCAGCAACAGCGCGTAGAGCACCAGCCGGTACTGGTTGAGGTCGCGCATGAGCTCCAGGCTCACCGCCACGAACACGCCCCCGATGGCCGCGCCCGACACCGAGCCGAGCCCACCCACGATGATCATCACGATCATGTCGATCGACTTTTCGAAGCGGAAATCTTCCGGGCGGATGCCGGCCTGCATGTGCGCGAACAACCCGCCCGCGATGCCAGCCCCGGCAGCGCTCAGGCTGAAGGCCAGGATCTTGAGGCGCGTGGTGGGCGTGGCCATCGCCTCCGCGGCGATCTCGTCCTCACGGATCGCGAGCAACGAGCGGCCCGTCTGAGAGAACGTGACGTTCCAGGTCGCGATGATCACCAGCGCCACCCAGAGATACACCCAGAACAGGCTGGTGTAAGCGGGCAGCCCCGCCGGTGAGTTGCCGAAGTAGCCGGTGGCCGCGCCCAGGAAGGTGGCGTTGTTGAACGAGATGCGGATGATCTCGCCGAAGCCGAGCGTCACGATGGCCAGGTAGTCGCCCTTCAGGCGCAAGCTCGGCAGCCCCACGCCGAAGCCCGAGAGCCCGGCCAGCGCAGCGCCAATGATCAGCGAAAGGTTGAAGGTCACCGCATCGGAGAGCTTGCCCTCGCCGAGCACGCCAGCGAGCAGCGGCGCGATGTGCACGCCGGCGAAGGCCGAGCCGTACGCGCCGATCGCCATGAAGCCGGCGTGACCGATCGAGAATTGCCCGGTGGTGCCGTTGATCAGGTTCAGGCTGACGGCGAGGATCACGTTGATGCCCGCGAGCAGGATGATGCGCTGGACGTATTCGATCAGCCCGCCCTCGAGCAGCAAGCTCAGCCCGAACAGCGCGGCGATCGAGGCGGCGCCGACACCGAAGCGCAGGGGCCAGCGCGGCGGGCTGGCGGGCGGGAGCGCGCCGATGGTGCTCATACCTTCTCCTGCCGCACCACCCCGAGCAGCCCTTCCGGTTTGACCAGCAGCACCAGGATCAAAATTACGAAGGTGATCGCGTCGCGGTAGTCGGGCGAGAGGTAGCCGGCCGTCAGTTGCTCGGCGAGCCCGATCAAGATGCCGCCGATCAGCGCCCCCGGGATGTTGCCGATGCCGCCGAGCACCGCGGCGACGAACGCCTTGAGCCCCGTGAGCACGCCCATCAGCGGGTTGATCATGATCTGATCGAGCCCGTACAGGATGCCGCCTGCCGCCGCCAGGCTCGAGCCGATGGCGAACGTGGCTCGGATCGTCTGGTTCACGTCGATGCCCATCAGGCGCGCGGCGTCGATGTTCATCGACAGCGCCCGCATCGCTCGGCCCGTCCAGGTGCGGTGCACGAGCATGTACAAGCCGAGCATCAGGAGCATCGCCACCACGAAGATCGCGATCTTGATGTTGGTGAGGATCACACCGCCCACCTCGAAGCGCACCTCGGCCAGGATAGCCGGGTAGCGCCGCGGGTTGGGCGTGAACAGCAGCATCGCCGCGTTCTGCAGGAACAGGCTGACGCCGATGGCCGTGATCAGCGGCGTGAGGCGAGGGGCAGAGCGCACGGGCCGGTAGGCGAGGGCCTCGATGCTGACGCCGAGCAGCGCCGAGGCCGCCATGGCCACCACCAGCACCGCGAGCGCCAGGAGCAGCGGAAAGCCCGCGCCCGAGGCCTCATAGGTCTGCACCCCGAGCGCGCTGGCGCTGAAATAGCCCGCGTAGGCACCCATCATGAACACCTCGCCGTGCGCGAAGTTGATGAGCTTCAGGATGCCGTACACCATGGTGTACCCGAGCGCGATCAGGGCGTAGATCGAGCCCAGGGACAGGCCGTTGACGATCTGTTGCAGCAGCTCGGCCACTCAGGGCTTTACCGTGGCTCGATACTTCGCCTTGCCGCCCTCGATGGCGAGGATCACGGCGCTCTTCTCCGCGTCGCGATCCTTGTTGATGCTGATCGTACCGGAGACGGCCTCGAAGCCCTTGGTCTCGGCGAGCGCGTTGCGGACGCTCTCCGGGTCTGTCTTGCCGACGCGCTTGATGGCGTCGAACAGGACGATCGCGGCGTCGTAGCCGAGGGCGCCGAGGCCCGTCGGCTCCTGGCCGTACTTAGCCTTGAAGTCGGTCACGAACTTCTGCGCCTTGGCGGTGGCCACGTCGGGCGCGAAGTGGTTCGAGAAGAACGAGCCGTCGAGCGCATCGCCCCCGATCGTATACAGATCCGGCGCGTCCCAGCCGTCGCCGCCCATCAAGGGAACCTTGAGCCCGAGTCGCTGCGCGGTGCGAGCGATGGCGCCGACTTCGGCATAGTAGCCCGGCGCATAGATGCCCTGCACGTTGGCCGCCTTGATGGTGGTGAGCTGCGCGCTGAAGTCGGTGTCGCCAGCCGAGAACGACTGCTCGCTCGCTATCTGCCCACCGCGCGCGGTGAAGGCCGCACGAAACGCGTCGGCGAGCCCGATCGAATAGTCGTTCTTCACGTCCTTGAAGATGGCGACCCGATCGAACTTCAGCTCGTCCCGCGCGAAGTCGGCCATCACCTTGCCCTGGAACGGGTCGAGGAAGCAGACGCGGAAGATATAGTCACCGACCTGCGTCACCTTCGGGTTCGTCGAGGAGGGCGACACCATCGGGATCTTGCGGCGCTGGGCGACGCGCCCGCCCGCCAGCGACAGGCTGGACGACACCTCGCCGATCAGCGCGACGACCTTCTCGACGTCGATCAGACGGCTCACGGCGTTGGCTGCCTCCGCCGAGTCGCCACGGTCGTCCAGCGTGACGACGCGGATCTTCTTGCCGAGCAAGCCGCCAGCGGCATTCTGCTCGTCGACCGCCAGACGGACCGCCTTGTCGGTGTCTTGCCCGAAGTGCGCGGTATTCCCGGTCATGGAGCCGTAGTGGCCGATGACGATCTCGCTTGCCGGCGCTGCCCCGGACGGCTGAGCGCCAGAGGCACCCTCCGGCTTCGACTCCTTGCAGCCCGCGATGCCAAACATGCCGAGCGCCAGCGACAGGCCACCCAGGCTCCCGAGCTCCAGCAAGCGACGGCGCGCCCTGCTCGGCGCTCGCTCTGCGATCGGGCAAATGTCAGGGGAAGGGGGGGAAGAAGCTCGGGTCGGCGGACGGCGCATGGCCGCTTGTACCACTTTCGCTCGGGAGTGGTCCCGTTTTAGGGCGCTCGCCGGCGGCCCAGATGTGGTGGCGGGTTCGCCCTCGAGCACGCACCGCGCCGAGCAGGATCCGAGCACACGTGGCCCGCCGCGGCGCTCGGCGGCGGACGGCAGGCCTCGACGCGCGCTTCGCGATGCTGCCCGCACTCGCCGACTCAATCGACGCGCTGCTCGAAGCCGCCCAGGACGACGGGGTCGACACGGGGAGGCGGCTTCGCCATGCTCAGGCGCGCCGGAATTTTCCCGTGGCGGATGCGGCTCCGAGCGACGTCGCGGAAGGGAACGCTGCCGCCTACGGTCGAGTCGTTTTATCGGATTTGATGACGGCGCAACGAGGCCTCGCTGACCAGAACGAGCTCCTCGAGGGCGAATGTTTCTGCAAATTGCGCGGAAATTGACCTGCGAACGCGCTGCTTTTCCAGCATCTCGCGCTCCATCGTGGTACGTGGGCTCTCGGCGTCGGGTCCGCGGCACGGCTCGTCACGCCTGGCAGCCAGTTGATCGGCGGGCCTGACGACGTTGCCGCTCCATCCGTTGAACGACAGACTGTTCCCTACCGGCGGCGCGAGTTCGCGATATGGTGCACGCCGATCGGATCCAGACCTCGGAACATAGAATGAATCGGAAGGGCCGGAAGATGAGAATGCAGGGTTGGGGGGTAAACATGGTCGCTGGCCTCGGCATCTTCGCCGGCTGGTTCCTCGCGTGCGCGGGCCAAGACACTCCTCCGGTCGATGACGATTTGCGCGGTGCGATCGCCCAGGGCTTCGGCGGGGGTGACACCCAGATGGGCACGGCGGGTTCTGGCAACGGCGGGCGTGGCGGCGGCAACGCCGGGTCGGCCAACGCGGGCTCGGCCAACGCAGGCTCGTCCAGTGCGGGCAGTGCCAACAATGGCGGCGGGAACGGTGGTGGTGCAGGCGGTGGCGGAGAGCCCGTCGGCGGTGGTGGGGGAGGCGATATCTGCCCAGCGTTCGACACAATCATTCTCGAACGTTGCGGAAGCGCGGGTTGCCACAACGAGGGCGCCTCAATCGGGGAGTTCGGGGCCAGTGAGGAACTCGCAGCCACTTTCGTGGATGAGCCGGGCAGTGCTTGTGATGACCTCATCATCAACTCGGCCAACCCCGAGGAGAGTCTGCTCTACACCAAGCTGTTCGACCCGATCCCCGCGGGCTGCGGCAACTTGCAAATGCCCCTGAGCGGCGATCTGCTCACCGAGGAAGAGTCCGACTGCGTCCTCAGCTGGCTGCAGCAATTCGCCGAGTGAGCGGCAGCGCGGGCCGCTCCTGCTCGACGGGCGCCGCTCGCGCTCGAATCGACGGGCGCCGCCCGCGCTTGGCGCGGCGCCCTCGGTAAAATCTTCAATATACTTGCCGTCTCTCTCGGATGCGTTCAGAGAGGAGCCAGCATGAACCGAGAGCGGATTTTTGCCTGGATCGGGGTTGCCGGTGCCCTCTGGGGGCTGGTGTTCGCTGGCATCTCGTCGCTCGACTATGCCTCGCACCTCGACCGCGGCCTGCACGACCTGCACTGCTCGTTCATCCCGGGTGCCGACGCATCCGTCAGCGGTGAGGGCTGCCGCACCGCGCTGAACAGCCCGTACTCGGCGCTGTTCAAGCAGGAGATCTGGGGCGGCATCCCGATCTCGCTGTTTGCGCTCGGCTGTTTCTGTTTCCTGCTGGGCTACGCGCTCACGTTGACGCTCTCGAGCCGCGGATCGAGCCGCGGTGGCGGGCTGCTCTACGCCCTGCTCGCGATCTCGCCGCTCGTGGTCTCGATCGTGATGTTCTCGATCAGCTACTTCGTGCTCGGCACGATTTGCAAGACGTGCGCCGGCATTTACGTCGCGTCCTTGGCGCTCGGCATCTCCGGCATCGGCGTCGCCGCCTCGAGCTGGTCGCAGCGGGGCTCGATGTCGATGGGCGCGCTCGTCATCGCGGCGGCCGTCGCGCTCGGCATGCTGTTCTGGGTGCTGGCGCCGTCGGTCGTCTACGCCGCGCTCGCGCCCGACCACACCCCGTTCGTCACCCAGTGCGGACAGATCAAGACGCCGAAGGAGGCGCACGGCGCGCTGCTCGATCTGCCCGGCAGGGCCGCGCAGAAGCACGCGCTCTTCTTCGAAGACCCGCTGTGTCCCACCTGCAAGTCGCTGCACGAACGGCTGCGCGAAGCGGGCGTGCTCGACCGGCTGGACGTGGAGCTCTCGCTGTTCCCGCTCGACAGCGAATGCAACTGGATGCTCGATCAACCCTTGCACCCGGGCGCCTGCAAGGTGTCGAAGGCCATCCTGTGCGCCAAGTCCCCGGCGGCGATGCTCGACTGGGCCTACGAGCGGCAGGTAGACCTGGCAGAGGCCGCCCGCACCGGGGGCAAGGTGCTCGACAACTTCATCAGCGCGCGCTGGGGCGTCGAGGTGACGCGCTGCATGGGCGAACGCGCGACCCAGCAGCGCCTCAACCGCCAGCTGCATTTCGCCGCCGCCAACTCCATCGCGGTGTCGACGCCGCAGATCTTCATCGAGGGCCAGCGCCTGTGCGATGAGGATATCGACATGGGCTTGATGTTCGCGTTGCACACGCTCGCCCCGGAGCTCTTACCGTGAGCCGCTTCAAGCAATTCATGAACGACGTCTCCGGCGGCGACCCCGACCCCGAGCGCCCTGCGCAGGCGCGCGCGGCCCAGGCCGAGCACGAGAGCTCTCCGGCGGCAGCCGGTGTGGTTCGGCATGCTCTGCCGGGGATCGTGCTGGGCGGTGCGGCGCTGCTGATCGCGTTGGGCGTGGTCGGCAACTCGGTGAGCTCGGCCAAGCGCCGGCTGCTGCGCCCCGAAGAGGCCGATCGCCCCGCCGTCGCCACCGCGCAGGAAGCGGAGGTGGCCTACTGCACGAGCAGCTTCAAGGAGGTGCTGGAGCGCGTTCTGCACTCCTGCGGGCTCTCGACCACCACCGAGCGGCGCGGCTGCAAGCCGAGCGACATCAAGACGTTCGCGGCGATCAGCGACGAGGATTTCAACGCGCTGTTTCATCCGCTGCGCGAGCGCGGCGGTGTGCTCATGTTCGACGAGGGCTCCGACGAGCTCGACACCGAAGGCCAGAAGCTGCTCGAGGAGCGCTGGTACGAGCGCAAGGGCGCGCGCTACTTCTTCGTCGTGGCGCGCGCCTCGAAGACAGGCACGCCCGCGCAGAACCGGGCGCTGTCGCACCGCCGGGCAAACTCGGTCATGTTCTACCTGCAGAAGATCAGCGGGGAGACCGAGGAAGAGCTCAACCAGCGCGTCGGCTTGCTCTGGCTCGGCAACGAATACGCCCAGCTCTCGCAGGAGTACTGTCAGTGGCCACGCTCACGGGATCAGGCGCCCTGCGACGAGGAGCCGATCAACCGGAGCGCCTTCGTTTCATGGGTGGATTGTCGGCTATGAGGCGGAGAGGGGCCGAGGAGCCGAGGGGCCAAAGGGCCAAGGGGGGCGTTCCCTCGCGCGCTGGCGTCTCGGCGAACTGCTGGCGCCTGGCCTCGTTGCTGGCGACCGTGTGGGTCTCGGGCGTCGCGTGTGACACGGGCGACGAGGCGCCGGCGAAGTCGCGCGTGCAGGCGGTGCTGGCCGAGCCGGGGAGCGCCAAGGTCGAGCCCTCTCGGGAGCCCGCGAAGGCTGCGCCCATCGCCGAGCCGAAGAAGCCTCGCCCGTCGCTCTGCGACGGCCAGCTCGACGAGAAGGCTCAGCAATTCAAGCCCAAGGCCCTGCCTCAGCGGATCGCGCTCGATTCCGCGACCGAGCTCGAGCGCGACCCACTCGAGCGCGAGCGCGGGCGCTGGACCTGGGTAAACTTCTGGGCGGCGTGGTGCGTGCCCTGCAAGGAAGAGCTCCCGCTCCTGTTTCGCTGGGAGAAGGAGCTCGCGGGCAAGGTGAACTTCCGCTTCATCTCGCTCGATGACGACGAGCGCCAGCTGCGCGATTTTCTCGGCCGCGAGGGCCCCGGCGGGCTCACGAGCACTTACTGGCTCCCCGACGGTTCGCTGCGCCAGGCCTGGCTCGCTGCGCTGAAGCTCACGTCGGAGCCGGAACTCCCGCTGCAACTCTTGATCGACCCCGAGGGCAGGCTCCGCTGCCAGGTGCAGGGCGCGGTCGAACCGGAAGACCTCGCGACGCTCGCGCGCATCGTCGAAGGCTGAGCGCTCGCGCGCCGCGCGGGCTCAAAGGCGCGTCATCCACAGCTCGACTTCGCGATCGACGAACGCCCACTCAGGGTTCACGTCGAGGTCGCGCAGCTCGCCGAGCAGGTCGACGAAGGCCCCCGTCTCGTGAGCTGGAAACTCGAAATAGGTTAGGAAGTCCCACTCGGAGCCGGGCACGTAGCGAGCCTGATACAGGCGACGATAGATGCGAGCCGCGTAGCGCCGGCCGATCGCCAGGTGCCCGTTGGGGGCGCCCTCCATCACGTAGGCTTGGCGCTCCTCGCGCGCGAGCGCCCACCACGCCGCGGTCTTCCGGATCGGGATGAGCACCGCGACCGGCCCGGATTCACCGCTCGAGATGCTCCCGAGCTCGCCTCGGGTGGCCGAGTCGACGTAGACGACATGCGTCGTTGCACCGATGAACGGGGCGTCAGGAACGGGCACGCGACCCGACGCCTCCAGCCGCCAGAGCCGGCGCCCGACCTCGACGCCAGCAGGAACGGAGCCGCGCACGACGTTGACGCGGTCGAGCGCATAACCCGTCACCCGTGCGTCACTGGCGGCGAGCCCGGGGCTGTCGGCGTTCTGCGTGAAGCTGGTGAAGGCGGGCGGGGTCCTCGATACCACGCGGCGATCGAGCCCCAGCTCGTGTTTCGGCTCGTATCCCGCTCCGGAGAATCAGCCCGACTTTTCCGGGGCGCTGGCGTCGCTCGCGCCGGCGTCGGAGTGGCCCAGCGAGCGCCCTGGCGCGACGCGATCGCGCACCCGGCGCTTCAGGTCTGCGGCCTGAGGAAAGCCGTGATCGGCCTGCCTGTTCCAGACGACCTCGGCGTCTACGCGGATCTCGAACGTGCCGCTCACCTCGGAAGGGACCAGCTCCAGGCCGCCGAGGTCGCGCTCGAAGGTGGTGAGCAGCTCCTGCGCGAGCCAAGCTGCGCGCAGAAGCCAGCCGCAGCGCGGGCAGTACTCTATGCTCACCTTGGGCTTGCTCGGCATGGGCTTGCCTTCAAGACGCGGCGACGAGACGCGCCAGGGTGAGCGGCGTCTCGTAGGTGGTGTCACCCACACCGAGGTAGAGCATGCCATCGCTTCGCGTCAGCGCGAAGCCCTGCTTCCGGTCGAGCCGCGCCGCCACCCCGTCGACGAAGCTCGCTTCGAGCGGCCAAACCTCGATCTCCTCGACCCGATGGATCGGGCTCGACGCCGCCTCTGCGACGAGCAGAGGCAGCGCCGCCGTGGTGTAGAGGGCGACGTGCTCGGCGGCCTTCGTAGCCTTGTGGAGCCGCTTGGCGGACGGCGACCCGATGTCGATCCACGTTCGCAGCACGCCGGTGGCATCCCAGACGGCGACGGGCGGCTCCTCGCTCGACGACAGCCCGCCTTTGCTGAATGCGATTCCCTCTTCGTAGCTCAGGCAGTAGGCGAGGGTGCGCGTCAGCAGGTAGCGCATGTTCTCCGAGGGGTGGCGGGCCAACCTCAGATCGAGCGATGCGTACGTTTGCCGATCGACGTCGGAGAGCTCGACCTCGAAATGGTAGACCGTCGATCCGAGTGCCATTTCGTCACACCTTCCTGGGCCACGCTACTCCGAAGCCGCCGCTGGTCGCAAGCCAGCGCCATGCCCAGGTCGGTGCCGGGTTCGCTCCCGCCCCCGCTGCGCGGCTGTGCCCGGTCCCCTCTTTGCGGCCCCGCTTTCGGCGTGGCGGGGTCTCGCGTAGACTCGCACGTCGTCATGGTCGATCGCGAACGGGCCCGAATGGAAGCAGCCGTCCTCGAGGCAAATCAGGAATTTTACCGAGCCTTCAGCCGCGGTGATTACGCGGCGATGAGCGAGCTCTGGGCCCAGAACGCGCCCGTGGCCTGCCTGCACCCTGGGGCTCGGCTCTTGTCGGGGCGCAGCGCCGTGCTCGCCAGCTTTCGGGAGCTGCTCGCGGCGGCGCCTGCGTGGAAGATGGTCAGTCGCGATGCGACGGTGCACCTGTTCCCGCCGTCGGCGTTCGTCACCTGCCTGGAGGCGAACGGCGATCAACCGGCGCACCTGGCCGCGACGAACATCTTCCTGCTGGAAGGCGGGCGCTGGCGCATGGTTCACCACCACGCCGGGCCGCTCTCCGTTCCAGAGCCCCGTCGCCCGCCCTCGTTCATCAACTGACACCCGCGCGAGCTCGGCCGCTGCTACTCCGAGCTCGGCTGCTGCTGGACGCTCAGCCGAAGCGGGACTGCGATTCTACCCCGATGTCAGTGATCTCTGTCAGAGTGACCATCAACCCCGACGCCGACGGCCCCAGGTCGATCTCGCGGATGCGCAGCGACACCAGGTCACCGCTCGATGCGGTGGCGATGCGCTCGAGCGGCTCACCGCTGTCGAGGGCCTCTCGGCACAGCTCGACGAATGACGTCTGCATGAGCTCGTGGCGCACGCGGGCGATCGAGCGCCCGATGTCTTGCCGCTTCAAGCTGAAGAACCGCGCCGCGGTGGTGTTGTAGTCGCGCAGCTCGAGGCCCTCGCTGAGCAACACCACTGCGACTCCGATGCCGTTGAGCATTCGCTCGAGATCGTTGGTGCGCCCGCGAAGCTGATCGAGCTCGGTGCGCAGCTCGACGTTGGTCGTGTGCAGAGCCTCGTTCACACTTTGCAGTGTCACGTTGAGGCTCTGAATCTCTTCCATCGCCGCGATGAGCTGACGATTGGTCTCCCGCAGCTCGTCGTTGTCTGCTTGCAACTCGCGCGCGCCCTCGCGCGTGAAGTCGGAGCCATCTATCAGAACCCCCGAACGCGGCGGCGCAGACGACACGGGTAAGAGTGCGTTCCTTGCCAAATCATCACCTCGATCTTTAGCAGCCACCCCAAACTCGACGCGAGAAGCTCACTGTTCGCAACGTCGAGCCCCCGAACCCGACGGGCCCGCCCCCTGGGCCCCCCTAGAACGGAGCTTAGCATAACGTATTCCAGTTGCCTTTTGGAAGTTCAGAGTGGAAGGGCAGCGTTGTGATCGACCGATCGGCGATGTTGCGGTGTAGTGGGCTGCGGTCTTGTGGGCTGTGCAGCAGTCACGAGCTGGTACGCTGTGAACGAAACGCACACGCGCTCATCGGATAGCGGCTATCGAAACGCGCGCCGAGAATCGAGCGCGTGTATCACCACGACCGTTCGAGATGAGAATGAGTACTCGCATCGCGAGTGCGTGTTCGCCACACTGCGATGCAAGCCGCGAGCATGAAATGAGAGCACGCTCGAAGCGCGATCGGGCAGCATTTCGAGCAAGCAGCCTCCATTTCAGAAGACATCTCGCGAGTGGCGTACCAATTCGGAGCACTCATTCGCGCACGCCTCAGCGATTTCCCCCGCGCGCGCTACGGCGCGCCGCAGCCCCCGTACGAAGCGCGGTGCCGCTCCAACGAGTTCCACTATGAAAGGGTCCAACCGTTCCAAGCTGCCAGCGAAGGCTTGGAACACGGGCTCGACGTCCCGGAAACATCTCGGAAGGATTGTCGAATAAGTGGGCGCCTCGTAGGGAGCACCCCTGGCAGTGCGGGCTGCCTGCCGGAGGGCGATGATTTTCGGTGCCCACCCTGCGGAGTGGGCACCGCCGAACGGCGCATGCATAGCAGGTGTCGGGGGAAGCACGAGCGGCGCTGCAAGCGCTACGGATGCTGCGAGCTCGGGTAGCGGCGACGGTGATGGTGTGGTGGAAGGTGGCAGCGCGGCTTCCGGTGCTATCAGCGAACTGCGCCCGCGCAGGGGCGCGCGCTGGGAAAGACGCGCGCGGCGAGTGCAGGGGCGCTCACCACAGCGTCTGGGCGTGCGTGTGTCGAGAAACGCGACACGTTTGGTACGTCGAGTATGTTCGGTCCGCTCGTACGACCACGAGCGCACGTTCGTGGATGAGATGCCGATGGTGCGCTGTGCCGGAAGGGCCAGCGACGCCTCGTCAGTCGAACGTCGGCAAGAGTGATGGATCGTCGGCATGGCGCCGCGCGAGCTCGATGTCTCCGGGCAGCGTGCGCGCGAGCGAGAGCGAGGGCAACGCATCGAGCGGAAAGAAGCCGACGTCGGTCGTCTCGTCCGACACCGTGGCTACGCCACCGGTAACCTCCGCCAGAAAGAGCACCTTCCAGATGCTGGTGAGATGGCGGGGCCGATACTCGTGGCGGTTGCGGTCGCGGATCGCGACGAGGCGAGTCACCTTCACCTCGTAGCCCGACTCCTCCTGACACTCGCGCTCGGCGGCGCCGCTCGGCGAGTCACCCTCGTCGACCCAGCCTCCGGGCAGCGTCCAGCCGCCGTCGAGCCACTCCCGCACCAAGAGGACGCGCCCCTCGGAGAAGACGGCCGTGCGGACGTCGAGCTTCGGCGTGGGATAACCCTGTTCGATCGCGAACGCCTCGGCCACCGCCGCTGGAGGCTGCACGAGCAGCTCGGCGAGCATGCCCTGCGCGATCGTCGTCAGCTCGCGGTAGCGCGCGAGATCGAAGCGATCCTTCGAGTACGTCAAGCCCGTCTGCGCCATCGCGCGCAGCCGCTGCGCGGCCACCATCCAGTCGAAGCCCATGGGGGCGCAGTCTACACGCCCGAGCTGGCCGAGACGATGGGGTGGGGCGACGGCGGACTCCGCACCGTCCATCGCGCTCGTGCGTGGATGCGCGAGCTCGCGATCAGGTGGACTCATCCGCCGTCGCGCGCGAAGCACCGCCGCACAGCGCGAGCAAGCGATCGGCGATCTGGCTCACGGGCAACACGATCGCCGCGGGAACGCGCTCGAGCGCTGCCGCGGGGCACGCGGCGGCCTCTGCGGTCGCCGGGTCTTGCACGATCAGGGGGGCTCGCATCTGGTGGAGCCGCGCCGCCCCGTTGGCGCCGTCGGCGTTGGCCCCCGTGAGCACGACGCCGATCGCTCGATGGCGGTAGGCGTTCGCGGCAGACTCGAACAGCACGTCGATCGAGGGACGCGAGCGGCTGATCGGCGGATCGATGGACAGCGCCAGTGATCCGGGCTCGACCAGCAAGTGGTAGTCGGGGGGCGCGATGTAGACGTGCCCGGGCCGGAGCGGCTCCCCGTGACACGGTTCGATCACCGGCAAGCGGGTGCGCTGGGCGAGCAGCTCGCGCAGGAGCGAGCTCTCGTCGGCGCGACGGTGCTGAACGATGGCGACGCTGCCGGGGAAATCGACGGGCAGCCGGCCCAGGATCTGCGTCAGCGCCTGGAAGCCACCTGCCGAAGCACCGATGGCCACCAGGCGCCGCATCAGCGCTCCTTCCGATACAGACGGGTGCGCGAGGGCAGCTCTTCGTAGCGCGATGCGATCGTGCTGAACTCCAGCGTCTCCTTGCGGCCGATGCCGAGCACACCGAAACGGCACAAGCTCGCGTCGAGCAGGCGGAGCACCTGATCCCTGAGCGTTCGGTCGAAGTAGATCATCACGTTACGGCACAAGATCAGATTGAACTCGTTGAAAGGGCCGTCCGAGACGAGGTTGTGCTGTGAAAATACGATGTTTTTGCGCAGCCTGGGGCTGAAAATGACGCGCTCGTGATCGGCCGTGTAATACGACGAGAAGTCTCTCTGGCCGCCGAACAGCTGGTAGTTATGCGTGTAGTCGCGCATTCGCGACAGGTCGTAAATGCCTTTTGTGGCACGTTGCAACGTCGCATCGCTCAAGTCGGTCGCGTAGATGCGACAGCGGTCGTAGAGGTTCTCTTCCGTCAGCACGATCGCCAGCGAGTACACCTCTTCTCCCGTCGAGCAGCCCGCGTGCCAGATGCGAACGAACGGGTACGTACGCAGCATGGGCAGCACCTCGCTGCGCAGCGCCCGATAGAACGAGGGGTCGCGAAACATCGCCGTCACGGGCACCGACAGCGAGGTGATGAAACGAGCCATGCAGCCCGGTTCGCGCAGGATGCGCTCCTGCAGCGTGGAGATCGACGGCACCCCCTCCTTCTCGACGATCGAGCGGATACGGCGCCTCAGTGAGGCAGGCGCGTAGTGACGGAAATCGTAGCCGTACCGATGCAGGATGCCGTCGAGGAGGAGCTGGATTTCCAGATCTTCGACGTTCTGGGCGATGTCGAGCGGGGGCCCGTCATCGCCCGGCGCGTCGGTGTCTGCGACGACGAGAGCCATAGGGGGTTCTATTTGTAGAGCCAGACGCGGAGCAATGAAACCAGTTGATCCGTATCCACCGGCTTGGTGATGTAATCCGATGCGCCCGCCAAAATGCACTTGTCGCGGTCGCCCTTCATCGCCTTGGCGGTGAGCGCGATCACCGGCAAATTGGCGAGGCGAGGAATGTCGCGGATGCGACGGCTGGCTTCGTAGCCGTCCATGCCGGGCATCATGATATCCATCAACACCACGTCGAAGGTGTCGGATCCGGACAGTTTGGCCAGAGCCTCTTCTCCGTTCTCGGCGTAGTCCACCACCATCTCGTGCTCCTCGAGCAACGTCGTGATGGCGAAGATGTTGCGAACATCGTCATCCACCACGAGCACCTTTTTCCCGGCGAGCGCCGGATCGGGCCCTGGAATGCTGCGAAGCATTTCACGGGCCGATTCGGGCAAACTCTCCTGCACGCGGTGCAAAAACAGTGCCGTCTCGTCCAGCAGCCGTTCGGGAGACTTCACGTCCTTGATGATGATGGTCTGCGCGAGCTTGCGCAGATCGGTCTCCTCGCTCTTGCTCAGCTCTTTGCCGGTGTAGATGACGATGGGCATTCGCTTGAGCTCTTCGCGCTCCTTGATGCGCTTCATCAGCTCTAGCCCGGACAGGTCTGGCAACCGCAGGTCGAGCACGACGCAGTCGAAGCGCTCGCGGCCGAGCGCGTCGAGCGCCTCCTGGCCGGTGCCGACCGCGGTCGTCGACACCTCGCCGTTGCCGATCAGTTCGACGATGCTCTGGCGCTGGGTCGCGTCGTCTTCCACCACGAGCAGGCGCTTCACCCGGCGCTCGAGGAAGCCCTGAATAGTCTCGAGCGCGTCGGCGATGCCGCGTTGATCGACGGGCTTGCCGAGCACCGCGATGGCCCCGTATTCGAGGCCGCGGCGCTCCGGGGAGTCAGACGCGGAGATGATGTGGACGGGAATGTGCCGCGTCGTCGGATCGTGCTTGAGACGATCGAGCACGAACCAGCCGTCCATGTCCGGCAAGCCGAGGTCGAGCGTGATGGCGTCCGGTTTGACCTCTTTCACCAGCTCCAGGGCGGCGTGCCCCGAGTGCGCGACCACGGCCTTGAAGCGGTGCTGCCGCGCCACGTCGACCAGCGTCTGCGCAAACACGGCGTCGTCCTCCACGATCAGGAGCAGGCGGTCTCCCGGGACGATCTGGCCGCGATCGTCGGGAATGTGTGACGCCTCGCTGACGGGCCGCAGCGCGCCTCGCCGCAGCTGCGACTGCGCGACGGACGCGGGCTGAGGTTCTGGAGGCGGCGCCACCTCCTTCGGCTCGGGCGTCGCCTCGGGCAGGTACACGGTGAACGTGCTGCCCATGCCGACCGTGCTCTCGACCCGGATCTCGCCGCCGAGCAGCTGCGCCAGCTCGCGGCTGATGGCCAGGCCGAGGCCGGTGCCCGGGTAACGGCGGTTGCTCGCGCCGTCGGCCTGCTGGAACGCCTCGAAGATGAGCCGGTGCTGATCGGCGGGGATGCCGATGCCCGTGTCGGCGACCTGAAACGCGAGCATGCCCTCCCGCCCCGTCGCACGGCCGACGCTGAAGCTGACGCGCCCGGCCTCGGTGAATTTGAAGGCGTTGGCGAGCAAATTCCTCAGGATCTGGCGCAGGCGCTTGGCGTCGGTGCGCAAGCCTTCGGGCAAGCCCGGGTCGACGCGCGCGACGAAGGCGAGCCCGCGCTCGTTCGCGACGTGCTGGAACGACCGCTCGACGGTCTCGACCACCTCGCTGAACTTCACGAACGTCACGTCGACGCTCATCGTGCCGCTCTCGATCTTCGCGAGATCGAGGATCTCGTTGATCAACTCCAGCAGATCGGTGCCGCTCTGGTGGATGGTGCGCGCGTATTCGACCTGCTTGTCGCTGAGGTTCTGCGTCTTGTTGGCGGCGAGCTGGCCCGAGAGGATGAGCAAGCTGTTGAGCGGCGTGCGCAGCTCGTGCGACATGTTGGCGAGAAACTGCGATTTGTAGCGCGACGTGAGCGCGAGCTGTTCGGCCTTCTCCTCGAGCTCCTGGCGGCCCAGCTCGACCGCGCGGTTCTTCCGCTCGACGTCGTTGTTGCGCGCGGTGAGCTGGCGCGCCTTCTCTTCGAGCTCCTCGTTGGTCTGCTGCAGCTCTTCCTGCTGGGTCTGCAGCTCTTCGGCGAGCGTCTGCGACTGCTGTAGCAGCTCGTCGGTGCGCATCTGGCTCTCGATCGCCGCCATCACGATGCCAAGCGACTCCATCAGCTGATCGAGCAGAGACAGCTTGACGGCAGAGAAGGGCTGAAACGATGCGAGCTCCAGCACGCCCTTGACCTCGCCCTCGAACGCGATCGGCGCGACCGCTATCGACACGGGGCGCGCCTCGCCGAGGCCGGACGTGATCTGTACGTAGTCGACCGGCGTGTCGCTGACCACGATGCGCTTGAGCTCCAGGGCGGCTTGCCCGACGAGGCCCTCGCCCAGCTTGAAGCGGTTCGACAGACCCTTGCGCTCCTTGTAGGCGTAGGACGCGACCAGCCGGAACTCGCGGCCTTCGATGCCGCTCTCGGCCGCATAGAACACGCCGTGCTGGGCCTCGAGGGTAGAGGCGAGCTCGCTCAGGATCTCGCGCGCCAGACTCACCAGGTCGCGCTGGCCCTGCAGCATGCGCGTGAAGCGGGTGAGGTGCGTCTTCAGCCAGTCTTGCTCGTTGTTGACACGCGTGGTCTCCGCCAAGGCGAAGATCATGCGGTTCACCTCGTCTTTGAGCTGGGCCACCTCGCCCTGCGCGTCGACGGTGATGGTCCGCGTCAGGTCACCCTTCGTCACTGCGGTGGCCACCTCGGCCATGGCGCGCACCTGGCGCGTCAGGGTCTCGGTGAGCTGGTTCACGTTGACCGTCAACACCCGCCACGCGCCGGCGGCGCCGGGCACCTCGGCCTGCCCGCCGAGCTTGCCTTGCACGCCCACGTCGCGCGCCACGCCGCTCACCTGCTCGGTGAAAGTGGAGAGGGTGTCGATCATGTCGTTGATGGTGTCGACCAGCGTCGCGATCTCACCGCTCGCGTCGAGCTCGAGCTTCTTGCGCAGATCGCCCTCGGCGACCGCCGTGACGACGCGGGCGATGCCGCGCACCTGCTGCGTCACGTTGCGCGCCATCAGGTTCACGTTGTCGGTGAGCTCTGTCCAGATGCCAGACACGCCACGCACCGTGGCCTGCCCGCCCAGCACACCCTCGGTGCCCACCTCGCGCGCCACGCGCGTGACCTCTGCGCTGAAGGCGTTCAGCTGATCGACCATGGTGTTGATGGTCTTCTTCAGCTCGAGCAGCTCGCCGCGTACCTCGACAGTGATCTTGCGCGACAGATCGCCGTTGGCCACGGCCGTCGTCACGTCGGCGATGTCGCGCACCTGACTGGACAGGTTGCTGACCATCAGGTTCACGTTGTCTGTCAGCTCTTTCCAGACGCCCGAGACGCCGTGCACGTGCGCCTGCCCGCCGAGGCGCCCCTCGACGCTCACGTCGCGTGCGACTCTCGTCACCTGGTCGGCGAAGGAGCTGAGCAGGTCGATCATGGTGTTGATGGTGTTCTTCAGCTCGAAGAACTCTCCGCGCACCTCCACGTTCACCTTGCGCGTCAGATCGCCGCTGGCGATTGCGGTCGAAACGCGCGCGATGTCGCGCACCTGAGCGGTGAGGTTCGACGCCATCAGGTTCACCGCCTCCGTCAGGTCGCGCCAGGTACCGCGCACGCCCTCCACCGAGGCCTGCCCGCCGAGCTGCCCTTCGGTACCGACCTCGCGCGCGACTCGCGTGACCTCCTCCGCGAAGGAGCTGAGCTGGTCGGTCATGGTGTTGATGGTGTTCTTCAGCTCCAGGATCTCGCCGCGCGCATCGACCGTGACCTTGCGTGTGAGGTCGCCCTGAGCGACGCAGGTCGCCACCGCCGAGATGCTGCGCACCTGATCCGTCAGGTTGGCCGCCATCGAGTTCACCGCGTCGGTGAGGTGCCGCCACGTGCCCGACAGGCCACGCACGTCGGCCTGCCCGCCCAGTCGCCCCTCGCCGCCCACCTCGCGCGCGACGCGGGTGACCTCGCCAGCAAAGGAGCTGAGCTGGTCGGTCATGGTGTTGATTGTGTTCTTCAGCTCCTGGATCTCGCCGCGAGCGTCGACCGTGATCTTGCGCGTGAGGTCACCGTTGGCGACCGCCGTCGTCACCTCGGCGATGCCGCGCACCTGATTGGTGAGGTTCGACGCCATCAGGTTCACGTGCTCAGTCAGCTCTTTCCAGCTGCCCGACACCCCGCGCACGTTGGCTTGCACGCCGAGGCGGCCCTCGGTGCCCACCAGGCGCGACACCCGCGTCACCTCACTCGAGAAGCTATTTAGCCGATCGACGGTGGAGTTCATCGTGTTCTTGAGGGCCAGGATCTCGCCGCGCGCCTCCACCGTGATCTTCTTGGACAGATCGCCCTCGGCGATCGCCGTCATCACCTCGGCGATGTTTCGCACCTGCGAGGTGAGGTTCTGCGCCATGGAGTTGACGTTGGTGGTGAGCTCCCGCCACACCCCCGATGCGCCGCGCACCTCGGCCTGGCCGCCCAGGATACCGTCGGTGCCCACCTCGCGCGAGACGCGCGTGAGTTCGGCCGCGAAGGAGCTGAGCTGGTCGACCATGGTGTTCACGTTGTGCTTGTGCGTGAGCAGCTCGCCGCGCACCTCCACGGTGATTTTCTTGGACAGGTCGCCGTTCGCGATGGCCGCCGACACGTCGGCGATGTTGCGCACCTGCTGCGTGAGGTTCTCGGCCATCACGTTCACGCTCTGGGTGAGCTCGCGCCACACCCCGCTCACGCCCTGCACCTTGGCCTGCCCGCCGAGGCGCCCCTCCGAGCCCACCTCGAGCGCGACGCGAGTCACCTCCGCGGCGAACGAGCTGAGCTGGCTGACCATGGTGTTGATGGTCGTCTTCAGCTCCTGCACTTCCCCGCGCACCTCGATGTCGATCGTCTTCGACAGGTCGCCCTTGGCGACCGCGGTCGTCACGCGGCCGATCTCGCGCACCTGGGAGGTGAGGCTGCCGGCGACGAGGTTGACGCCATCGGCCAGATCTCTCCAGGCCCCGCGCGCGCCGCGCGCCTGGACGAGTGACCCGAGGCGCCCCTCCACGCCGATGTCGTGCGCGATGCGCGTGATCTCGCCGCTCAGTGACGAGAGCTGATCGACCATGCCGTTGATGGCGTGGGCGTGGCGCAAGAACTCGCCCGCGAGCGCGCCGTCTTCGCCGTCCTCGTCGACGCGGCGCGAGAAGTCGCCGTGCACCACCGCGTTCACCACCGCGGCCATGTTGCGCATGTGCGACGTCAGCCGGTCGAGCGCGACGTTGGCGTCGTCGGCATAGCGCCGCCAGCCGCCCGTCATGCCAGCGCGCTTGAGGCGAACCTTGGTGCGGCCCTCGTTGCCGACGGCGGCGAACACGTCGCGCGCGTCGCGCTCGAGCTCGTCTGCCGTCTGGGCGATCTCGTTCAGCGTGGCCACGATCTGGCCGTCGACCCCGCTGTACTGCTCCGCCAGGCGCACGCTGAAGTCTCCCCGGCGCAGGGCGCGCAGCGCCGCGAGCAGGTCGCGCGCGGGCAGCGCCGATTCGCCCGCCCCCGCGTGCTTGCCGTTGGAAGACCGCTTGGACGCCGGCTCGGGTTTTCCGTTGGGGGGCCGCTTCGAGGCTGCGTCGTGGCTACTCGAGGTGTTCGCCATTTAGGTTCCCTGTGTCTCGTTCGAGGCTGGGCGCGCCGAGCGGCCCGCCTGGCTGAGCAAACGTTTGAGATCGGCGGGGCTCGCGGGCTTGGCCAGGTGGTCGTCAAACCCCGCGTGGCTGGCGCGCTCGCGGTCGCGGCGCTGGCTGAACCCGCTCAGGGCTACGAGCAGGGGCTTTGCCGAGCCGAGCGCCGAGCGGATCTGGCGCGCGAGCTCATAGCCGTCCATGTCGGGCAGGCCGATGTCGATGAACGCGATGTCGGGCCGCTGGGTGAGGATCAAGTCGACCCCGACCGCGCCCGTGGAGGCCTGGCGCACCGCATGCCCCCAGCTCTCCAGCACCTCGCCCATCAAGAGCCGCACGTCGTCGTTGTCCTCGACCAGCGCCACGTTGAGCGCGCGCGTCTGCCCCGCCTCCGGCATCGTCACCGGCACGTCATCGGACGACTCTGCCGCCGGCTCCTCGAGCGCTGCCTGCGCCTCGCAGGCGGGCAGCCAGACGCGGAACTCGCTGCCCTGGCCCGCGCCCTCGCTGTGCGCCTCCACCCGCCCCTCGTGCATGCCGACCAGCTGCTTGACGAGGGTGAGGCCGATGCCGAGCCCGCCGCCGCCCTCGCGCTCCTGCACGAAAAGATCGAACACGCGCGGCAGGAGCTCTCTCGGGATTCCGCGCCCGTTATCCTTGACCACGAACTCGACCCCGCCGGCGCTCGCCGCCACGCTGAGGGTCAGGCGCCCACCGGACTCGGTGTAGCGCGCGGCGTTGTTGAGCAGGTTGGCCAGCACCTGAGTCAAGCGCACCTCATCGCCGTCCACGCAGACCTCGGCGCCTTGGCGCTCGGTGACGAGCTCGTGCCCGCGCTCCGCGATCAGGGGGGTGGCGAGCGACACGGCTTGGTCGATCAGGTCGCCCGCACGCACCCGGGAGCGGCGCAGCTCGATTTTTCCGCGCGTCACCCGCGACATGTCGAGCAGATCATCAACGAGCCGGATCAGGTGATCCACCTGGCGGCGCATCACGCCGCGCGCTCGCTCGACGGCGCGCGCATCGGCCGTCTCCAGCAGCTCGAGCCCGTTGACGAGCGGGGCGAGCGGGTTGCGGAGCTCGTGGCCGAGCACCGCGATGAACTCGTCTTTGCGGCGGTCGTCTTCCTCGAGCCGGTGATTGAGCCGCTGCAACTCGGCCGCGTGCACGCGCTGCTCTTCCAGGCGCCGCTTGAGCGCCTCGGCCTCGAGCCGGCTGCGCTGCTCGGTGAGCCAGGCCTCGCGCTCTTGGAGAATGTGGGCGCGGATCTGCTCGGCTTGGCGCTCGACCTCTTGCGTGCGGCGCTGCAGCTCGACGAACACCGAGGCCTTGGCCTTCAAGATCTCGGGCTGGATCGGCTTGAGCAAGAAGTCGACCGCGCCGAGGCGATACGCCTCGAGCACCTCGGTGTCGTCACGATCGTAGGCCGTGATGAAGATGATCGGGACGTGCTTGCTGCGATCGCGCGCGCGGATGAGCCGTGCCGTCTCGAAGCCGCTCATCGTCGGCATCTGCACGTCGAGCAAGATCAACGCGAAGTCTTGCTTGAGCAGGCGCCGGAGAGCCTCTTTGCCCGATTGAACTTTGACCAGGCGATAATTGAGCTCGTCGAGCGCGACTTCGATCGCCGTCAAATTTTCGGGCGTGTCGTCGACGACCAGAATGTCGCACGGGCGCCCGTCATTGCTGGCAGGGTCATTCGTCTTGCTCATTGGTGATTCAGCCACGGCCAGGGTTGCTGCAGTGTGATCACTGAACTGAGGACGGTGCGGGCCGATTCGCTGGCCGTCAAGCGAACTCGTCACACGCAAAAAGCGGCTTCGAGTCATCCGCGGTGCATCCTGCCACAGTCGGCATGCTTGTCTCCGTGCGTGGCAATCTGGCCTGCACATTCGACGTGATCCAATGTATCGATGCGGCGGCTGCTCCACGGCACGATCCAGCGATCGAGGCGTTTTCGAGTGCGCCCATGTTTTTCCGGTCCCGTCGCGGCAGGTGGCTGCGTCTGGTACGGCCCATGCACGACGAATACGATGTTCGACCTTCGCGGTTCCAGCCGACGAGGCCACCGTACAGACGGCGGCCATACTCCGTGTCGGAGCGTCGCCATCCACATCCGCTGAGGAACGCGCATGCGCACAACCCCTGCTCAACTCATCCTGGCCGCCAGCGTCACGACGCTGTTCGGCTTTGCAGGGGTCGCGAGTCGTACGTGTAGCATCGCGAGTCCGGGTCTCGAGCTGCTCGTGGACAGCGCGAGCGAGCCCACGCGTGGCACGCTCGAGGCCGTGGAAGCGGTCTCTTTGGCGCCGCCACTCGAAGCTTGGTCGTTCGACGCTCGGTCGTTCACTCCGCGCAGCCGGGCGGCGTCCGACGTCGTCCCGTCGGGGCGCGGACCCAGCGAACGAGCCGCCCCGCTCGGCTTGGAGGCAACCTCGAGGTTGATGGCCCCGTGAACCCACCAGGAGCGAGAGGTAGAAAAATGAACGAGCCTTTACCCAGTGGTGCGGGCGCTCGGGGGCCGAAGTCGTCTGCGCGCGCGCGTCGCATTTGTCAGCAGGACGAGCCTGACCGCTCGTCGGGCCGTCGCATTGCGTCGTTCTTCCGATTTTCGCGGAATCGAGCGCGCGAGTTCGGGTTTTGCCCACTTATCGTAGCTGCTCGGGCGCGAGCAGCATATAACATCAAACTCGAGGCTATAGCGCAGTGACCATCGACACCGCTGCCGAACGCGCCGCACGGAAGGGCCGGAGATGATGGATCGCGAAGCGTCGGCAGTCTCGGCGACAGCAGGGTCCGGCTCCGATCCACTGGCCCCCACCATCCCGAGCGCGGGGAGCGCGAGGCCAGCCCCGGATCGCGGCCGAGCCCCGCTCGACAGTATCATCCCCGGCACCATCGCTCCGGGCACGCTGATCGGCGGCAGCTACCGGCTGATGGGCGAGCTCGGCCGGGGTGCGATGGGCGTGGTGTTGCTCGCGCTCGACGAGCGCCTGCAGCGCCGGGTCGCGATCAAGTTCATCCGCAGCGACGTGGTGGAGCCCGGGTTCTACGCGCGCTTCACCCAGGAAGCGCGGGCGATGGCCCGAGTCAACCACCCGAACGTGCTCTGCATCTACGCTTTCGGCGAGCACGAGGGCACGCCCTATTTCGTCAGCGAACTGATCGAGGGGGTGACGCTCGAGGCATGGCTCGCCGCGCGGCGGGCCGCGCCCGACTTCGAGACGGCCCTGCGCATTCTCGACGACGTGTGCAAGGGCGTCGCCGCCATCCATGCGGCGGGCACCGTCCATCGCGACCTCAAGCCGAGCAACATCCTGGTGGACTCCGAGCTCCGAACGCGAGTGGCCGACTTCGGCGTGTCGACGCGCTTCGCAGCCGGCAACGCCTCGGTGGCCTCCGAGATGGCGGGCACGCCCGCCTACATGGCGCCGGAGGTCGCGATCGCGGAAGGCAAGCCCGGGACGCCGAGCCCGCTATCCGACATCTACTCACTCGGGTGCATCGCGTTCGAGCTGCTCGTGGGTCGACGACCATTCCAGGCCCAGGGCGAGTTCTCGTGGATCGTACAGCACGCGACGCAACCCGTGCCGGTGCCGAGCAGCCTGCGCCACGACTTGCCCCGCAGCTTCGATCGCGTCCTGATGACCGCGCTCGCGAAGAACCCCGCCGAGCGCACGGCCTCGGTCGAGGAGCTGCGGCGGGGGCTCTTGGCCGCCAGCCACGAGGCGCTAGAGCCCGAGCGCATCCTGGTCGCGGAAGACGATGAGGACTTTCGAGACGTGCTGCGCACGGCGCTGCGCGGAGCGTTCCCGTCCGCCGACGTCGAGTGCGTCGCCGACGGTCGGGCAGCGCTGGATGCCCTCGAGCGGAAGCCGGCGTCCGTCGCCCTGATCGACCTGCGCATGCCCGTGCTCGACGGAGTGGCCCTCACGGCGGCTCTGCGCCAGCGCGAGACCTCGGCGCGCATGCCCATCATCGTGCTCACGGGCCGCGGGGGCGCTCGCGAATGGCAAGCGCTATCGAGCATGGGAGCCGATCGCTTCCTGGTGAAGCCCGTCAACCTCGACGACGTGGTGACGTTGATCCGGCGCTCGCTGCGCGAGACGCTCGCCGCCCCCGTGCCGCGCGTCGGTTAGCGCGTAGCGCGGGCACAGCGCGGCCCCCGGGGCTCGGCACGGCGCGCGTCAGCTTCGCTCGCTCACGAGCTTTGGAGGCAGGAAAATCGCGCCGCGAGCGACCGCGAGCATACGAGGTTCGAACCAGGGCTTCCTGGCTCTCGTGCCAGCGCGGACGAGGTCGGAGTGGCGCCCCCGGCGGGAAACGTCATCCAGGGGGCGCGCCGCACAACCAGCGCGGCATCAACCCACTCCAGGGGCGCTTGGCCTTCTCGACCGCTGTTTGCACCGGGCCTGCGCCATTCTTGGGTGACGCCCCGTCCTGGGTCGAAGGCGGCCTCGCCCCCGCGTGCCGGCTGGAGAACGGCTCCAGCGCCGCGATCAGCTCATCGGCGCTCTGGAAGCGCCGCGCCGGATCGATCTCGAGGCAGCGCATGATCGCCGCCGAGAGCGCCCGCGGAAGCCCCGGGCACGCCGCATCGATCGTCGGGATCGGACCCTGCACGATCGTCAAGCACACCTGCGCCGTGTTCAGGTCGGCGAACGGCGAGCGTCCCGAGAGGAGCTCGTAGAGCAGCAGCCCCACGCCCCACAGGTCGCTGCGCTGATCGGCGCTGCCCGGGTTCTGCAGCTGCTCGGGCGACAGGTAGCGCGGCGAGCCGACACCTCGGCCCGGCACCGTGAGCTGCCCCGCGTCGTCCAGGAAGCGCGCGACCCCGAAGTCGAGCAGCTTGATGGTCGGGTCGCAGGCGCGGAAGCGGGCCAGGAAGATGTTCTCGGGCTTGATGTCGCGATGGATGATGTTCAGCCGATGCGCGTCGCCGAGCGCAGAGCAGACCTGGAGGACGTGGTCCACGGACTCGGACATCGGCATTGGCCCCCGCTCGCTGACCAGGCGGCGCAGGTCGGTTCCATCGAGCAGCTCCATCACCAGGTAGCGCAGCCCGGACGGCAGAGTGCCCGCGTCGTGCACGCGGACGACGTGCTTGTTATGCAGGGCCGCCAGCGCCCGGGCTTCGCGCGCGAAGCGGCGCCAGAGCGAGCTGTTTTGCGCTATGTCGGGGCGTATCACCTTGATCGCGACCCAGGTGCCGAGCTCGACGTGCTGCGCCTTGTAGACGATACCCATTCCACCGGCACCGATCACGGGCCCGATGCGATAGCGTTCGGCGACGATGTCGCCGCTGGCGAGCGAAGTGCGTCTGACGAACTCGGCATTCGTGGCGTCATCCACGATTTCGGCGCCGGTGATGCCCGTTCCGGCCCGAGTCACGCCGGAGCGGACGAGGGGGCGCGCCAAGGGCAGGGGCGGGGTTCCTTCGGAGAGAGGTGGGAGACCGAGCTGGGTAACGACGAACGCAGGCTTGTTGGTCATGGCTCAAAACTCATTAAGCTCGAGGGGCAACGTTGGCGAAGCGGCGAAGCTATTCATGTTCCAAGGGCCATAGGCGGGCCGGCGTGGCCAAGAAGCGATCGCGAGAAGCGCGGCTGAGTGGCGAAGGACGAAACAAAGGAAGCAACGCCAGGCGCGGACGCCGCCTGAAGACAACGACGATGCCTGGGAAGAGTGACGGGCTGCAAAGAACGAGTGGAACGTGGCTCCGTAGCCGAAGCTGGGAAGAAAGGAGAACGTTCCGAAGTCGACCTGCGAAAATTCCTGGCTCACCGCGCAAGTGACGCCTGAGGCATTAGCAAAACCCAAGCCAGGGCAATTTCTCGCGTTTCGCAAGAAATCGCGTCCGCGGTGAGGATTCACGAAAGTCACGTCGTGACAGGTCGCCTCGCAGGCTTCGCCACACCCGCTGGCAGGCATGCCCCGAGTGGCGCTCTGGATGCCCCAGGTGACGCTCTCGCTACAAACCAGCATGGGGCATAACACGCCTATGTGGCGTTCATGCAGCACCAAAGCGGTGGCCGGCTCGAATGGTTTCAGTGGTTTAGGCGCTGGTCCGATATCTGCAACCTGCCCGGGTGGATTCACGCCACAGATTGACATGACACCATGACTGAACGCCTTCTTTGTGTAGATGACGACCAAGATGCCTGCGAGCTGCTGGCCGCAACGCTGAGACAGCTCGGCTACCAGACCGAGGCAACCACATCTCCCGCGGAGGCGCTGGAGCTGGTGGTGGCCAAGGACTTCCACGCCGTGATCAGCGACCTGAGCATGGCCGAGATGGATGGGCTCGCGTTGTGCGAGCAAATCCTCGCCAAGCGGCCCGGGATTCCGGTGATCGTGGTCACGGGGCAGGGGAGCATGGAGGCGGCCATCGGCGCGATGCGCGTGGGGGCCTACGACTTCATCACCAAGCCGTTTGATCCGAAGCTGCTCGGGCTCACCGTCGCGCGAGCCGTGCGCACCCAGCACCTCCAGACCGAGGTGGTGCGCTTGCGCGAGGCTCTCACCGAGGTGCCCGAGGGCATCCGAGTGATCGGCGATAGTCCCGCGATCCGACGGGTGAACGAGCTCATCGCACGTGTCGCGACGAGCGACGCGTCGGTGCTCATCTGCGGCGAGACGGGGACGGGCAAGGAGCTCGTGGCGCGATCTCTGCACAAGCAGAGTAACCGCGGGCCATTCGTCGCGGTCAACTGCGCGGCGGTTCCTCCGAACCTGCTGGAGAGCGAGCTATTCGGCCACACCCGTGGCGCGTTTACGGACGCCAAACTGTCCCGCAAGGGCCTGTTCCTGGAGGCCACCGGCGGCACGCTGTTCCTCGACGAGGTCGGCGAGATGCCGCTCGAGATGCAGGCCAAGCTGCTGCGCGCCCTGCAGGAGCGGGTGGTGCGCCCCGTGGGCTCCGACTCGGAGCATCCGTTCGACGCGCGGATCATCACCGCCACGCATCGCGACCTCGAGGACGACGTCGCGAAACGGCGCTTCCGCCAGGACCTCTTCTATCGCATCAACGTCGTGAGCATCGTCGTGCCTCCGCTGCGCGAGCGCGGCAGCGACGTGCTCAAGCTGGCGTCGCACTTCCTCCAGAAGTCGGCCGATCGCACCGGCCAGACCGTGCGGCGGCTGTCGCCCGCAGTAGCCGAGCGCATTCTGGTCTACGATTGGCCCGGCAACGTGCGCGAGCTCGAGAACTGCATCGAGCGCGCGATCGCGCTGTCGCGCTTCGAGGAGCTCACCATCGAAGACCTGCCGGAGCGCATCCGGACGTATCGTCCCGATCACTTCGTGATGACGGCAGACGACGTGGAAGAGATCATCTCGCTCGACGAGCTCGAGCGGCGCTACATCGCCCGCGCGCTCAAGCTGCTGAACGGCAACAAGGCGCGAGCGGCGCAGCTGCTCGGTGTCGACCGTCGCACGCTTTACCGGCGCCTCGGCAAGTACGCGAGCAGCGACAGCAGCCGCCCGCCGCAAGCTTCGAACGGAGTCGTCGCGCGCCATGACTGAGTCTCAGCTCATGGCGGCGTCCTTCCAGCCGTCGCCCCTGTCAGCCGTGGGCAGCCTGGTCGCCGCGCGCGATCTGGAGGAGCTCGCGCTGGCCGCCGCGCTGTGCCCGGCACAGCTGCTCGGCGCACGTGAGACCGTGGTTGTGCTGCGCTCGTCGAACGCCGACATCGTGGAGCGCAACCCGGCGGCGGCGAGCGCGGAGATCGAGCAGTGGGCGCTCGCCGAGCTGCGCCAGGCCGTGCGGGGCGAAGAGCCCTCGCGGCAAGGCACGCGGTTCGCGGTGGGGATCGACCCCGTCGATGGCTGGTCGGGCGTGATCGCGGTCGACGTCGCGAGCCCCGACGCGGAGACGGCGCACGGCCTGGTGGAGCTTGGCCGCATCGTCTCGCGCTGCGTGGGCCAGATCGCCAGCCTCAAGCGCCGCGCCACGGCGCTGGAAGACGCCCGCAAGTCGATCGGCAAGGGCTTGCACGATTTGCGTACACCGCTCAATAGCTTGCGCCTGGGCCTGCACCTGCTCGAGCCCGGTCTCGCCGGGCAAGATCCGCAGGTGGTCCAGCGTACGCACCGAGCCGTCGATCGGCTCGCGGCGCTCGTCACCGAGATGTACGAAGCGCTCCACGAAAACACCGAGCAGCGCTGAGCCGGCGCGGGCGGCCACGCCCGCGCGGTAGCCGGAGTGGTACAGAAGACGGGAAGGGTTTCTTCCCGTCTTCTCGCCTGTCTTCGAGCACTCTCGCCGAGGCCCGGGCGGGACGGGCCTGGACGGCGGCGGGCTCGGTCGCTATCTGACTGAGATGGCGAGCGGCGGCGGCGAGTATCGGATCGAGAAAGACAGCCTCGGCGAGGTGCGGGTGCCGGCCCGTCACTACTGGGGGGCGCAGACGGAGCGGTCGCGCCAGAACTTCCCGATCGGCCACGAGCTGATTCCCGTGGAGGTGGTTCGAGCGCTCGGGCTGATCAAGAAGGCGTGCGCGCGATCGAACCTCGCGATCGGCGTGCTCTCTGCCGACAAGGCGCAGCGGATCGAGCGCGTGTGCGACGAGATCATCTCGGGCCAGCTCGACGCCGAGTTTCCGCTGCGCGTATGGCAGACCGGCTCGGGCACGCACACGAACATGAACGCCAACGAGGTGATCGTAAACCGCGCGCACGTGCTCGGAGGGGGCGACTTGCTGGATGCCACGCGTGACCTGCATCCGAACGACGACGTGAACAAATCGCAGTCGTCGAACGACGTGTTCCCCACCGCGATGAACGTCGCCGCCTACCGACTGCTCGCCGAGCACACGCTGCCGCAGCTGCGCCAGCTGCGGGACGCGCTGGCCCGAAAGGCCGACGAGTTCATGCCCATCGTCAAGATCGGGCGCACCCACATGATGGACGCGACACCGCTGCGCCTCGGCCAGGAGTTCTCGGGCTACGTCGCCCAGCTCGATCAGCGCTTGTCGGCGCTCGAGCAATCGACCGAGCGGCTCAGCTTGCTGGCGCTCGGCGGCACGGCGGTCGGCACGGGCATCAACACGCCGCAGGGCTTCCCCGAGAAGGCGATCGCCGAGCTGCGCCAGCTCACCGGGTTGCCCTTCGTCGAGGCGCCGAACCACTTCGCCGCGCAGGCCGCACATGACGATCTGGTGGAGGTGTCGGGCGCGCTCAAGGCCATGGCCGTGAGCCTGTCGAAGATAGCGAACGACATCCGGCTGATGGCGTCGGGGCCGCGCGCCGGGCTGGCCGAGCTCTCGCTGCGAGCGACCGAGCCGGGCTCGTCGATCATGCCGGGCAAGACGAACCCGACGCAGATCGAGGCGCTCACGATGGTCTGCGCGCAGGTCGCCGGCAACGACCTCGCCGTCACGCTCGCGGGCATGGGGGGCCAGCTCGAGCTCAACGCGTACAAGCCCGTGCTCATCTTCAACGTGTTGATGGCCGCTCGCAACCTGGGCGACGCGGGCCAGTCCTTTGCCGAGCGCGCGGTGGCGACGCTCGAGGCCGACAGCGCCGTGATCCAGGGACACCTCGAGCGCTCGCTGATGCTGGTGACAGCGCTCAACCCGCACATCGGCTACGAGAAGGCCGCGAAGATCGCCCAGAAGGCGCACCGCGAGCACCTGACGCTGCGCCAGGCCGCGCTCGCCCTCGGCTGGGTCAGCGAGGAACAGTTCGACGAGTGGGTCGACCCGCGAAAGATGCTGGGCCCGAGCGATCGCGGCTGAAGCCGCGTCACGGCGAAGCTCGCGTCGGCACAGCGGGCGGCGTGCCCCTGCGCTGCGGGCGACCGTCGCGACGCTGCCTGGGGCGCGGCTCGCGTCGCTCATTTTCGCGCCCCGGCGGCGGTCTTTGGCCGTCGACGCTTGCTCGGCGTGAGCGGAGATGGGCTATACGCTCGGTGTCGTGACTCCGCCCGCCAGTGATCCGAGCGAGCCGCGCGCGCCCGCCGTCAGCCCCCCGCTCGATCCGCCTGGAGCCTGGGCGCCGGCGCGGCGTCTGGTGCGTCGCGCGCGAGCGCCCGTCGAGCGCTTCCTCGCCATCGAGGCCTCGAGCGGCATCCTGCTGCTCGGCGTGGCCTGCGTCGCCCTGCTGTGGGCCAACTCGCCCTGGGCCGAGCTGTATGAGCGGCTCTGGCACGCCCGCTTCGGGCTGAGCCTCGGGCCCTGGGCGTTCGAGCGCGACCTGCATTTCTGGATCAACGACGCGCTGATGACGGTGTTCTTCTTCGTCGCGGGGCTGGAGATCCGGCGCGAGATGCACCAGGGCGAGCTCAGTCAGCTGAAGCGCGCCGCGCTCCCGATCGTGGCCGCGGCAGGCGGGATGATCGCCCCGGCGCTGATCTATGCCGGATTCAACCCGGGGGCTCCATCGCACGTCGGCTGGGGAATACCGATGGCCACGGACATCGCGTTTGCGGTGGGGGCGCTCGCGCTGCTCGGCAAGCGCGTTCCCCCCGCGCTGCGCATCCTGCTGCTGGCGCTCGCCGTCATCGACGACGTGGGAGCGATCCTGGTCATCGCGATCTTTTACTCGTCCGAGGTGCAGGTGGTCGGCTTCGGAGTGGTCGCCCTGGGCCTGCTGCTCCTGCTCGCGTGGCAGCTGCTCGGGCTGCGCTCGCCCTGGGCTTACGTCGTGCCGGGCGCCGTGATCTGGACCGGCATGTACGTCGGCGGCATTCATCCCACTCTCACGGGGGTGCTGGTCGGTCTGCTCACGCCCGTGCGGGCGTGGTTCGGCGCCGATCACTTTTTTGCGCGTTCAGCGAGCGGCATCGAACGCTTCCAGAGCGCGAGCCTCCGCGACGAGCGGCAGCTCCTCCACGAGCTCGACGAGACGCGCCTCGCACGGAGAGAGGCCGTGTCGCCGCTCGACGGGCTGCAGCACGCGCTGCACCGCTGGGTGGCATACGGCATCATGCCGCTGTTCGCGCTCGCGAACGCGGGCGTACCGCTCGGCCACGCCGAGCTCGACGGCGTCGGGCTGCGCGTGTTCTTCGGGGTGTCGCTCGGGCTCGTGGTGGGCAAGCCGCTCGGCATCGTGGCTATCTCGTGGCTCACCACGCGGCTCGGGGTGACCGCGCTGCCCACCGGCATCGGCTACCGCCAGCTCTGGCTGGTCGGCATCGTGGCGGGAATCGGCTTCACCATGGCGCTGTTCGTGGCGCAGCTCGCGTTCCCTCCCGGCGCGCAACCGTCGGAGGCGCTGCTCGAGACGTCGAAGCTCGCCATCATCTGCGGCTCGGTCGTGGCGGCGCTGCTCGCCGTCGCAGCCGGCCGCTTCCTGCTAGCGCCCCGGCTCGCGGCCGGAGCGGCTCGCAGCGAGGCGGAGGCCGAGGCGTCCACCACGAGTTGATGCAACGCTCACTTCGAATTGGATGGCTGCGCATTAGAGGGCTGCGCATTAGAGGGCGGCGTGCAGACGGGCCTTCGGCGCGCCTCAGCACCGGGCGCGGACGCGGCCCTCGCCGCCTCCTGGTTGGCCTCGACGCACTCTTCGTACTCGAGGCGCTCGTGCGCCTCCTCGGCGGGCTCTTCCGCGTGGGGCGACCCGGCGGCGGCGTGCTCGTTGGTGAGCGAGCCCTCGAGCGTGTCTGCCGGGTCTTGCCGTTGCGCGCCGAGCACCTCATCGTCGCTGGCCGAGCGCGGCGCATCGGGGCGCTTCTTTTCCGGGTAGCGATCGTTCATGCCGGCGCCGCCGCCCGCACATGCGATCGACAGACCCACCAGCGCGACGAGCAGCGGAAGACGAGGCAACGGCATGCTGAAAGCCTAGCGCCGCGCCGCTCGGGTGCCAGCCGTCGATTCGGATTTGGCGGCGCTCGTCGGGCTGGGTCAGCGGTCGAGACCGGCGCGCAGCGCTCCGGTGCGCACGTGGATGGCGACGAAGGCGTCGAGCGGCCCATCGATCGCCCCGTAGCTCGCGGGGCCAGCGTGTAAAAACGCCCCCAGCCGGCGCGCGCGGTTGACGACGTACACGTCGCGCGAGCGCGTCGACTCGGCCACGAGCGCCGCGGCGCGCTCGTCGAGGTGCGCGCGGACGAAGCGCGAACGGTCGAGCCCGCTCAGCACCTCGACCGCCGCCTCGTCGCAGAAGATCAACGACGACTCGGGCGTGCCGCGCAGGAACTCGGCCACGGCGCGCGGCTCGGCCAGGGCCGTGCGCGTGAGCTCCCACCAGCCCGAGGAGCTCGAGCCGAGCCGCAGCGCCGCGCCTGTCGCCACGCACGCGCTCAGCGTCGCGAAGGTGAGCCCGCGCCGCGGAGCCCCGGGTAGCCAGCGCCGAGCGACCAGCCACTCTGAGGCGAGCGCGAGCCCGTGCGCGAGCCAGGTGGCCGCGAACGGCACCACCGACAGGAAATGACGGTCGAGGCCGAGCTGTGAGCGCGAGATCGAGCTGAGCGTGAGGAACGCGACGATACCCAGGCCGGGGACCACGAACCACGCGCCCGCGCGCCGCCACGCTCGCGCCATGCCGAGCAGCACCAGCGGCAGCGCGAGCCCGAAGCTGCGGAACGGCACCTCAAGCGTGTAGCGGCCGAGCGCGCGCAGCACGTCGTGGTCGTTCGGGACGCGCTCGATCACGCGCTCGGCGAAGGCCTGATTGTCGGTGATGAACCCGAACCAGGGCTCTCCGCCCAGGCGGCGCAGCGCCGCCCAGCCACACACGCACAGCGCCGGCGCGAGCAGACACGCCCACTCGCCCGCGCCAGGCCCGCGCCGTTCGCGCCAGCGCTGCCGGGCGAGCTCGGCGGTGACCACCGCGGCGACGGCCCAGCCCTCGTATCGCGTCAACACCAGCGCCGACAGCGCCAGCGCCGCCGCGCCGAAGCGCTGCTCCGCGAGGAGCGTGACCGCCGCGACCAACAGCAGGCAGAAGACGATCTCCATCTGTCCCGTGGTGCCGAGCTGCATCAGGAGCGGGCTCAGCGCCGTCAGCAGCGCGGCCACTCCGGCCACTCCGCGCTCGAGCGGCTCGCCGCGCGCCTTGCGAGCGAGCGCCCAGAACAGCAACAGCGCAGGGCCCGCCGCGGCTATCGCGTTGGCGCCCCGCACCTGGTCGAGGCCAGCGCCGAGCGAGACGGCCGCTGCCACGAGCACATGATAGAGCGGCAGCCACACCCAGTGAATCTTGAAGTTCCAGGGTGTCTCGAGCAGCTGCTGCGCGATCACGTAGTGCCCGTAGGCATCCGTGTCGGGGTCGGGGCCCACGCGCACGCACGCGAGACGCCACGCGCAAAGGCCGGCGACCAGCGCGCCGAGCGCGAGCCAGGGAGCCCAGGTGGCGAGGCGATCGCGGCCCGCGCCGGCGCGGGCGGTCTCTCGGGCAGCCTCGGACAGGGCGCTGGTCGTCTCGACTCGGTGTTGCATGGCGGGCGGGCTCTATCTCGCCCGCGGCATAACATGGACCGCGCGCCAGAAGCCGCCGCACTGCGCGGGAGCTGCCCCTCCCTCGGCGCCCGCAGCGCGCTGTCTCGTGCGGCGTTGGCGCCCCAACCCGAGCTGTTTTTTCGGGGGGCGGGGGCCTCCGGGGCGGCGCGCGCGAGGACGACGACGGGGAGGCGGCAAGCGCCACGCTCGCTGCGAGCGTGGCGCGGGGGTGGGCAGCTCTTCCCCTCGATGCGCCCCCCCCCGAGGGGGATCCGTTCAGCGGTCGAAGTAATAGAGCGCCGAGATGCTCGACGTGAAGATGTCCCAGGGGTCGTTACCGACGTTGGTCCCGAACGACGTGGTGGACGCGCTGACTTCCGTGTCGGTAGTCTCGTCCGTCGCGCTCACGCTCGTGTAGGCCAGATTGAGCCCGATTCCTGCTTGCAGCGAGAGCTGCGGGATGTCGATGAAGCCGAAATGCACCTCGGCGCCCGCGCGTGCGCCGATGTCGAGGCGGAAGCCGCGCAGCTTCACGTCGCCGTCGTTGATCGTGTTGCCCGCGAAGCCAACGTTCAGCTCCGGGATGAGCTCGAACACGAAGTACTGGCTGTCCGCGAGCGCGAAGGGCACGCCGCCGTGCAGGATGAAGGCCGCGGGCTGCGGGTTATCGACCGAAGTATCGCCAGTGTCGGTGCTGGAAGACGCGAAGACGAAGCCGATACCCGCGTCGATGCCCATTCCCTCGTCGAGCCAGTAACGGCCGCCGATCACCGGCGCGTTCACCTGGTCGATCGCGCCGGCAGCATTGGCGATGCCGATGGACTGGACGCCCAGGAACCCGATCGCGAAATCCCCAACGAATCGCGAGTGGTCTGTGGGACCCAGGGTCGTGGTGGTGGTGGTGGTCGTGGTCGTGTCTTGGGCCCAGCTCGCCGCGCTGGTGGTGACCGCGAGCAACGCCGTGCTCAGTGCCGCTAAATGGTGGACCTTCATCGTGTTACTCCTGAAACGAGTTGGCCAGGGCGGCGTAGCAGGCCGGACGGTTTGTGGACAAAAATCCGGGACTACTGACACCCGGACTGGAAACGCAAACTTCATGATGTGCGTATGAGCTTTGGGGCTGCTCCCTCGCCGCCGTGGTCCGAGTCCGTACCCGCGAGGTGGGTTCGGGTTGCAGGGGTCGAGCGAAAATCTGCTCTGCGTACCCACGCAGAGCGTCATCCATGCGCGGGCGATGAGCTCCCGGCACGAATGCGCGTCGGGCGCCGTCGCTCGAGATGGGGTAGCGTCGGGCCAGTGCAGCAACTCGTCCTGGTGCGAAGAGTGGGAATGGCGGCCGGCGTCATCGCCGCGATGGCGATGGCCGCCTGCGGCGGTGACGACGTGACGACATTCACCGGCACCGAGGAAGAGACGACGCCGCTCGAGCCGTCCGAGAGCCGCACGTTCGGTGTGCTCTCCGAGCGCACGTCGCTCGACGTGGTGTGCCGCTTCATCGGAGTGTCGAGCGTGGCGGGCACCGAGGCCGGCGGCGACCCTGCGGCGTGCTCCGCCGTGGTCGATGACTGTCGCGACAACGTCGATGCCGTGCTCGGGAGCGACGACGGGGCAGCGGTCGGGCTGCCAGCGACCGATCTGGAAGGGTTGCTCGGGTGCCCGCTCACGCTGCCCGAGCTCGACGGCTGCATCGGGTCGGCGCTGGAGCGCGGCATCGAGCAGTATGGCAGCTCGATCGGGTGCGACATGCCCGCGCTGCCCGCCGTGAACGCGATCGCTCTGTTCGCTTCCGCCGACTGCCTGGGCGTGGCGCTGCGTTGCCCCGAGCTGCTCACCAGCCTCGCCGGGCAATGACCGCGTCACAGCTCGCTGCGGTGACCTGAACCGCCGCTGCACGCGCGCGACCGCGAGCTTCCAACGCGCGCGCAAATTGACCGCGCCGATGCTTCGCGCGCTGGGCGTCGAGCGCATCGTCGGCGAACCGCCCGCGGCGGCACGACCGCACGCTTGACGCGCGGCGGCCTCCCGCAGACGATCTTCGCCATGCTTCGCCTCGCCCCCGCCGCCGTGTCGCTCGCATTCTTGGCATCGGGGGCCGCTGGGTGCGGCGGCGATTCGGAGGGCGGCGGCGCCGCGACTCCTCCGCCGTTTGGCGGCGTGTCCCCGCCGGGCAATCCTGGCGCGGGCGATGGAACCCCCAGCGCTGCCCCGAGCGGCGCGCCTCTGGCGCCGGGCGCGGCGGCGACGCCAGGTGCCCCCAGCGAAGCGCCCAACCCGGGAATTCCCCTCGGCGGCGA
>Ga0247763_1000125_pt1 | contig 38003 bp, 32 predicted proteins | sample UWRJL141409B4_FD_179926 | JGI IMG/M metagenome (GOLD analysis project Ga0247763, IMG submission 179926) | Plant litter microbial communities from Arlington Agricultural Research Station in Wisconsin, United States - UWRJ-L141-409B-4 | ecosystem: Environmental > Terrestrial > Plant litter >... | reverse complement strand
GGACGACGCCTATACCGAGCTCGACGCGGTGCCGAGCGCCGGCGTCATCAAGGGCACGGTCACTTATACGGGCAGCAAGCAGCCGGCGAAGCTCAATGTCACCAAAGATGCGCAGGTGTGCACCCACGGCGGCGAGCCCGACGGAAGCCTTCAGGTGTCCGGGGGCAAGCTGAAGAATGCCGTCGTGGCCATCACGGACGACATCCCGCAGGGCAAGCGCTGGGAGAGCAGCAAGGCACGGGTCGATAACAAGGAGTGCCTGTTTGATCCTCGCGTTCAAATCGGACGCTACCAGGGTGAGGTCGAGGCGAAGAACAGCGACCCCGTCTTTCACAACGCGAACCTGGCGCGGGTCGACAGCGCCAACAAGGGCGCCGCGGGCGAGATGCTCGCCAACGTGGCGTTGCCCCTGCAGGGGCAATCGCAGACCAAGAGCCTCAAGAAATCCGGTTTCGTCGAGGTGAAGTGCAACGTGCACGAGTGGATGCGCGCGTGGATCTACGTCAGCAAGCACCCCTACGCTGCGGTGACCCAGGCAGACGGAACCTATGAAATTGCAGGGGTTCCTCCCGGCGAGTACAACGCCATCGTCTGGCACGAGGAGCTCGGCCAGGTGAGCGCGAAGGTCAAGGTCGAGTCGGGCAAGACCGCAACGCTCGACGAATCATTCAACTGAGCTCGAGGCCCGGCCGTCAGCTGCCACGAGAGACGAGCAGGCTCACGTCACGCAGCAGGAGTGCGATGGCCGCGTCGTCGGCGAGGTCGTAATATCCGCGGATCTGCAGGCTGCCGTCGACCAGGGCGACGCGGCTGTGCGGAGCGCCCGCGGCCACCTGAAAATCGCGGAGGACCTCTCCCATTCGAGCGGGGGCGCCGGAGACGAAGCGCCACGCGCCGTGGTGGGCACGGTGGGTGGCCAACAGTTCGCTCATGTGCTCGGCCGTCATGTGCTCGGGGTCGACCATGAAGGTCACCAGCCGGATGGCGTCGCCCAGGTTGCGGGTGCGGTGCCGCACCTGGGCCATCGCCTTCATCGTGCGCTCGGCCTCGGCGCACCGCGGCTCGCACTCGACGGCGTTGAAGCTCGCCACCCAGATCCGTCCACGCAGCTCGGCAGGCCCGAGCTCGTCACCGTTCTGGTCGCGGAGCGTGAACGGCCTCACAGCTGCGAGGACGGGACGGTCGCGCGGTAGCTCGCGCTCGGCGTGGATCGAGCGCAAGATCGGCCAAGTGAACATCACGACGACGAAGGAGAGCCAGACGATTGGTTTATCCGCCAAGCGTGACGCCAGCCGCTGGAGGCGGGCGCTCGGCCTTCGCCGCGAGGTCGACACGCGAGTGAGCATATCCAGAATTTTTTCGGACGGGGGATACTGAGTCGACGCCGCGCGGAGCGCCCGTTGCGTCGCGCGTTTTGCGTGTGTTACCAACTGAAGGTATGAGGGCGTCCGCCATCGCGGCATCAGCGGACGAGCATCGACACGACGAGCATCGACACGACGAGCGTCCGCTCCCGCCCGACGAGCACTTCGGTGACGCGACGCCGGGCAAGCTCGGCATGTGGATTTTCCTCCTGTCCGACGCGAATATGTTCGCGGGGCTGCTGCTGGCCTACGGCGTCTTGCGGGGCGGAGCAGAAGTGTGGCGCCCGCCGGGTCAGCCGGAGCTAGGCATCAACTTCACCGCCGGGTTGACGTTCCTCCTCATCTGCTCGAGCGTCACCATGGTGCTTGCCCATGCAGCCCTGGCGGAAGGGGATCGCAAGAAAGCCGTGCGATTCCTCCTGCTCACCGCGCTGGGAGGAATCCTGTTCCTGTGCGGCCAGTACCATGAGTACTTCGGAATCTGGCATCCAGGGCTGGTCGAACAGGGGCTCGCGTTCGGGAGTTCGGCGTATGCGAGCACCTTCTACGTCACCACTGGTTTCCACGGGGCGCACGTGTTCTCGGGCGTCGTGCTGCTGCTGGTCACCGCGCTCTCGGTCGCGCGCGGCAAGGCGAACGGCCATGACGTGGAGGCCGTCGGCCTCTTCTGGCATTTCGTCGACCTGGTTTGGATCCTCGTGTTCACGCTGATTTACCTGATCCCCGAGTGAGGCCCGTCATGCGGCACGCAGCACCGGTCAACCGCAAGCAGTACTGGTTCATCTGGCTGTACCTCCTGGTGCTGACCGTCGCAGAGGTCGGCGTCGCGAACGTGGGCCTCGCCAAGGCCCTGGTGGTCTCGGCGCTCATCCTGCTCGCGGTGGTCAAGGCCGCTCTGGTCGGGCTCTTCTACATGCACCTGGTGCACGAAACGAACCTGCTCAAGTGGTCGGTGGCCATCCCCCTGGGGTCACCGGTTCTGTATGCCGTGGTGCTCATCGCCGAGGCGGGCTGGAGGCTTCGGTGACGAGGGCACTTCAAGCGATTGCACCCGCGGTGACGGCGTTCGCGGCGCTGCTCTTGCCCCGCCTCGCAGCGGCTTGCCCCATGTGCGCCAGTCGGCAGCCGGGTGGTGTCGCGCGCATCGTCGCGCTCGGTGTGATGATCTTGCTCCCGTTTGCCATCGCCTTCGTCGTGGTCCGGGCCTTGCGCCGCTCGGGCGCCCTCCCGACCGAAGACGGCTCGAAGGGCAGGGGGGCCACCGATGCCCTCAGCGCGCTGACCAGCGGCGAGCGAGCCGCGCGGGTCGGGCGGCCCACGGCAGGAATCGAGCTGCGGCGATGACGCGACCGATGGCTAGACGCCTCGCCGCGTGCCTGGGCATCGCGGGGGCGCTGTTTCTAGGCGTCAGCGACCTCGCCCTGGCTGACCCCGAACCCGAGAGCGGCTGGGGTTACCCGCGAGATGTTTCGGTCGAGGGACACCGCATCGACTGGCTGCTCAACGTCACCTCCATCTTCGTCGGCATCCTGTTTGTCGTCATGGTCGTCTGGATGGGCATCGCCATGGTCAAGCACGGGCGAAGCCACTCGGCGCAGTTCGACCATGGCACCGCGAAGAAGCAGGCGATCAAGGCGCTCGGCCTGTCCGCGCTCATCTTTGCCATCGTCGATGGCAACCTGTTCGTCAACTCGACGATCGATCTGGATGAGGCCTTCTGGAACTTCGCCAAGGCGGAGACGCACCCGCAGGCCGTGCGCATCGAGATCAACGCCCACCAGTGGGCGTGGGACGCTCGTTATGCCGGCAACGACGGCGAGTTCGGCACGGCCGACGACATCGTCACGCTGAACGACATCCGCGTGCCCCGAGGGATTCCGGTGGTCTTGCAGCTGCGCTCGGTGGACGTCATCCACTCGTTCTACCTGCCGAACCTCCGCCAGAAGGTCGACGTGGTGCCGGGCACGACCAGCCACCTCTGGTTCACCGCCAAGGAGACCGGGGAGTTCGACATCGCGTGCGCGCAGCACTGCGGCGTCCACCACTACAAGATGCGGGGAGTGCTGACCATCTACGAGCCGGAGCGGTATCGGGCCTGGCTCGGCGAGGCCCAGGCGAACGCGCGCGTAGCCTTCGACGCGGCAGACACGTTTGCGCACTGGGGCTGGCGTTGGGACAAGGACTACTACTGAGCCATGGAAGGGATCACGGAAGGCACGTACCGCGAGCTGCAGCCGAAACATCCGGCGCCCACGTCGTTCATTGCCAGGTACGTCTTCTCGACAGACCACAAGGTCATCGCGAAGCAGTTTCTCTGGGCGGGGCTCGTGTTCCTCGCCGTGGGAGGCGCGCTCGCCATGATGATCCGCTGGCAGTGGGGCTACCCGGGCCGTCCGCTGCCCGGCGCCGACTCTCCGATTGGACCCGCGCTCTACAACAAGCTCTTCACGATGCACGGGCTGATCATGATCTTCTTCGCGATCACGCCCATGATGATCGGCGCGTTCGGCAACCTGTGCATCCCCCTCATGATCGGCGCCCGGGACATGGCGTTCCCCAAGCTGAACATGCTCTCTTTCTGGACCTTCGCGCTCTCGCAGATCCTGATCATCGCCTCGTTCTTCGTGCCGCTGGGAACCGGCTCCGCCGGGTGGACCACGTATCCGACGCTCTCCACCCAGATCGGCTCGCCTGGCCTGGGCCAGACGCTCGTCGTGGTCGCCATCTTCGTGACGGGTACGGCGACGTTGATGGGCGCCGTCAACTACATCACGACCGTCATCCGCCTGCGCGCCCCGGGGATGACCTACATGCGCATGCCGCTGACCATCTGGGGCATGTGGCTGACGGCGATCCTGAACCTCCTCTTCGTCCCCGTCCTGGCCGCCGCCGCGATTCTGCTGATCCTCGATCGCGAGTTCGGGACGCAGTTCTTCATCGCCGCCACCCAGGGCGGCATGGATGGTGACCCGATCCTGTTCCAGCACCTGTTCTGGATCTTCGGGCATCCAGAGGTTTACATCCTGATCTTGCCGGCGTGGGGGTTCGTCGGGGATCTACTCTCCTTCTTCGCGCGCAAGCCCCACTACTGGTACCGCGGCACCGCCTACGCCATGATCGCGGTCACTGTCCTGAGCGCGGTGGTCTATGGTCACCACATGTTCATGACCGGCATGAACCCGCTCCTCGGCAAGTCGTTCATGCTGCTCACGCTCATCATCAGCGTGCCGGCCGAGGTGCTGTTCCTCAACTGGCTGCACACCATCTATCGAGGCTCGATCCGGCTGACCACGCCGATGCTCTTCTCGCTCGGGATGGTGTTCGTGTTCGGCCTCGGCGGCCTGACGGGCGTCTTCCTGGCCACCATCTCGACCGATATTTATCTCCACGACACCATGTTCGTGGTGGGGCATTTTCACTTCACCATGGCGGCGGCGACGCTGCTGGCGACCTTCGCGGCGATGTACTTCTGGTTCCCGAAAATGTTCGGACGAATGCTGGACGAGACGCTGGGCAAGATTCACTTCTGGACGTCACTCGTCTTGATCTGCTTGGTGTTCGGCGGGCAGCTCCTGGTCGGATACGCCGGGCAGCAGCGCCGGCTGTGGGACCCTCACCAGTACACCTTTCTCCAGCACCTCCTTCCGCTCAACCGCGCCACCAGCTGGGCCGCGTTCGCCCTCGGTCTGAGCCAGCTCGTGTTCGTCTACAACTGGTTTCACTCCCTGTTCCGTGGCGCCAGGGCCACCGACAATCCGTGGCTGGTCGGGACGCTCGAGTGGACGGTGCCGTCGCCTCCGCCGCACTATAACTTCGACGAGATCCCCGTCGTTCGGCGCGGCCCACACGAGCTGTCCGATCCCTGGGTCCTGGAGGTGCTCGGTCGCGACTGGGTGAGCCAGACGGAGATCCTGCCGGATGCGCCGAGCTCGATGGCGCTGCCGAACCCGAGGCCTTCTGCCGTCGCCTCCGGCGCCGCTGGCGCGGGCGACGCGGGTGAACCGCTGGCGGCGCTGATGGCCAGCAAGGAGAGCTGACATGCACAGGGCTAAAGCCTCATGGGGTCTCGGGCTCCTGGCCGCGCTGGCCTTCGCGGGGTGCCGCTCGCTGTCGGATCGGGTGACGTTCGCCGCACCCATGGTGCTCGCCGGCCAGGAGGTGTCCGCCGAGGTGCTGAACGAGGGGCGCGAGCAGTTCGTCCAGAACTGTTACGCCTGCCATGGGATGAGCGGGGATGGCAGAGGGCCCGCCTCTCATTACTATCGCCCACCACCGCGCGACCTCACCAAGGGCCTCTACAAATTTGGAGGCGTCGTGGACGGGCTGCCCCACGACGAAGACCTCGCGCGCATCCTCGAGCACGGCCTGGCCGGCACGGCGATGCTGGCGTGGGACATTCCGGACGCCGAGCTGTATCCGATCATCCAGTACATCAAGAGCCTCTCCGTCGCGTGGCGAGAGGCGGAGGAGCTCGGCAAGCGGATCCCACTGGATACCGACAGCTGGCAGGGCAAGGAGGCCGCGGCCGTCGCCCGCGGCAAGCAGGTGTATCACGGGCTGGCGACGTGCCAGCAGTGCCACCCGGCCTACGCCACGAAGCAAGAGATGTACGAGGCGTCGAAGGCCATCGGCAATCGACCGATCACCGAGTTCCGGTCGCAGCCCTTTCAGCCGGAGACGAAGGAGAGCCAGTACGAGGCCGACGGCAAGAAGATGGTCATCATGCCGCCTGACTTTCTCTTCAACGAGGTTCGCTCGGGCGACGACGTGAAAGACCTCTACCGGATCATCAGCTCCGGCATCCCCGGCACCGCGATGCCCACCTGGTACGACGCGCTGCCGGCGCCCGACGTCTGGGCCATGGCCTACTACGTGCAGTCGCTGGTCGCGATGCGTGGCACGCCCGGCGCGATCGCCCTGCGCGAGACACTGGCCAGCGCCCCCGACTCCGTCCGCTGACGTGGCGCGCCCACCCCATGGTTTGGCCTAGCTGGGTGGGGCAGGCGCGCCTGCGCCCATCAGCTCCCGAAGCGCTCGCCGAGCCGATCGAGCCCCGCCCGGTAGATACCGGTGACGATGCGAACCGCCTCTGCCTCCGGGACACCGTCGGCTGCAAACTCGCCCGACCATTCCACTCGGCAGCCGCCGCCGCTCGCGGGCCCGCTGACGTGCAGCAGCGAGCGATACCGCGACACCGGCAGCGGCCCCCGCTCGATGGAATAGCCGTAGCTGCGCTCCCGTTCACTGAAGCTGTGTAGGCGCTCAATCAATGACGCGCCGTCGGCGAGGTCTAGCCGCCGCACGCGCCCGCCCTCTTCGAGCGTGCTGCTCGCCACCGCGGGGTGCCACTTCGGCAGGTCGTTGAATCCGCCGATCGCGGCCCAAACCTCATCGACCGAACCCCTGAGCTCTACCGTTTCGTGAACCTTTGCCATGTTCGATTCTCCGTTGCGAAGTGCCGTGTGGGAGTGACGCAGCGAACGCAGCACGGTGGCATGTCCGCCCCAGTGCTCTTCTTGCAGCGAGAGCGTCACCGCCGATGATTTGACCACTGGTGCCGCTTCCTTGCTCCCCGGTGCCGCCGCCCGGCGACGCTGTCCAGCGTCGCCGTCCGCTGCTGCCGTTTATCCGCTGCGGCTGTCCAGTGGTGCGGTGCGGTGATGTGCCCCGCGAAATTCCGTAGCGCCCGCGCGTACGCCTCGAAGCCGTCTGCCAGTTAACGCGCGCGCCTGCAAGGTCGGAGCGACGATCTCGCCGAGATCCACGCCGTTGCGCGCCAGCCGTCGCGTTGACACCCTCGGCAGATGACCCTAGCATTCCCCAATGCCCGCCAAGCGAGGCGGGCGAGAGGAGCACAACCATGGACGCCACGAATACAGCCACCAATATCGGAGTGACGGGCCAGGAAGCGCCGCTTTGGGAGACCCCCAGCTTCGTCGAGATCCGGATGGATGCCGAGATCGGATCGTATCAGGACGACTTCGACAGCGACGACTGGCACTGATCACTGGCGATACAGCGCCGTCGCAGCCCTCGCGCGCACGCCACGCGATATCTTCGTCCGGGATATCTTCGTCCGAGACATCTTCAGAGATACCTTCAGAGACGAAGTCGTCACAGACACGGTCGTCAGAACGAGACGGGCGAAAGGAGATAGTCGATGAGAGTGCGAGTGCTGGGCTCGGCGGCGGGCGGTGGGTTCCCTCAGTGGAACTGCGGCTGCCCCAATTGCCGCGAGGTTCGAGCCGGGGGCTCGAGCCTGCTGGCGCGGACGCAAGAGTCGGTGGCCGTCAGCGCGGACGGCGAGCATTGGTTTCTGCTCAACGCCTCCCCCGAGGTTCGCGCCCAGATCGAGAGCTTCCCCGCGCTGCATCCGCATGGGCCGCGGCACAGCCCGATCGCCGGCATACTGCTCACGAACGGCGACCTCGATCACTGTCTGGGGCTGCTCAGCCTGCGCGAATCGCAGCGCCTGAGCGTTTACGCGACGGAGCGCGTGCGCCACGGCTTCACGGAGAACAACGTGCTCTACGGCACGCTCCAGCGCTTCCCGGGGCACACCTCGTGGCCCGGGCTCGAGGTCGGCAAAGAGATCGAGCTGCGCCTCGCGGGAGAGCGGCCTTCCGGGCTCACGGTGGAGGCGATCGCGCTGCCCGGGCAGGCGCCGCTGCACCTCAAGGCGGCGATCCATCGCGGGCATGAATGGGGCGAACCGCACCCCGAAGACAACGTCGGCCTGCTCATTCGCGACACCCGGCGGGGAGCGACGTTCGCGTACTTCCCGGGCTGCGCGCGGGTCACCCCGGCCGTGCTCGAGGCGGCGAGCCGCGCCCAGTGCCTCTTCTTCGACGGCACGTTCTGGTCCGACGACGAGCTGATCCAGCTCGGCCTCGGTGAACGCCGAGCCACGGACATGGCGCACGTCCCGATCGGCTCCCCCGCTGGCTCGCTCGCGGCGTTTGCCTCGTGCCCCGTGCCGGCGCGCTGGTTCATTCACATCAACAACACGAACCCTATCCTGCGCGAGGACTCGGCGGAGGCGCGCGTCGTTCGCGAAGCGGGTTGGCAGGTCGCGCGGGACGGCTTAGATCTCACGCTCGACCGCAAAGGACTCGCGTGAAATCAGCTCTCGTTGGCCCGGAGTTCATCGAATGGCTCCGGCGTGAAGGTCGCGCTCGCTACCACCATCAGCACCCGTATCACCTGCGCATGCACGCCGGCGAGTTGACGAAAGAGCAGCTCCAGCACTGGGTGATCAACCGCTTCTATTACCAGACGCGCATCCCGATCAAAGATGCGCTCATCCTCTCCAAATCCGAAGACCCAGCCTTTCGCCGCATGTGGCTGCACCGGATCCAGGACCATGACGGCACCGCCCCCGGGGAGGGCGGGCTCGAGCTCTGGCTGCGCCTCGCCGAAGGCGTGGGCCTCGATCGCGAAGAGGTGCAGAGCTGTCGCAGCGTGCTGAGCGGTGTGCGCTTCGCCTGTGACGCGTACGTGACCTTGGTGCGCGAGCGCAGCTTGCTCGAGGCCGTCGCCTCCTCGCTGACGGAGTTCTTCGCGCCTGACCTGATGTCGGATCGCATCGCGGCGTGGGAGCGCCACTATCCCTGGATCGACGCGGAGGCGCTCGCCTACTTCCGCGGGCGAGTCAGCGCGGCGCGGCGCGACTCGGCGGAGGCGATCGAGTTCGTGGTGAGCCAGGCGAACAGCTTCGAGCTGCAGCAACGCTGCGTCGACGCGCTCGTGCAAAAGACCGAGATCCTCTGGCACTTGCTCGACAGCACCTATGCCGCCTACGTCGAGCCGGGGTGGCGCACGGCGGGGGCGGCCCGTCCCGGAATCGCTCCCCCAAGCACCGGAGCGGCGTGAACATGACGGGAGCGGCGCCGTGATCGATGCGCGGATGCGGCCGGCGCTAGCGGCCAAGGTTCGGCTCAAGAAAGACGCGCGCTCGGGGCGATACCTGCTCCTCTACCCGGAGCGCGGGATGGAGCTCAACCCCACCGGCGTCGAGATCGTCCGGCTGTGCGATGGCCAGGCGACGGTCGGCGAGATCGTTGCGGCGCTCGTGCGCCGGTATGCGTCGACTCCGCCAGAAAAGGTCGAGTCCGAAGTGCTCTCATTCCTCGGCGCGCTCGAGGAGCGCGCTCTCCTCGAGCGCGGCGCGGCCGCCCCCGGTGGCGTGGCCCGAGATGGCCAGCCCTAGTCCCAGCGCGAGCCCCCCTGGCAGCCCCTCCGCGGAGGAGCTGCGGCCCTACACGCTGGTCGCTGAGCTCACCTACCGCTGCCCGCTCGCCTGCGTCTACTGCTCGAACCCGAGCGATTTCGATCGCCACCGCCCCGAGCTCGGCACCGGCGAATGGATCGACGTATTCACGTCTGCCGAGGCGCTCGGCGTCGTGCAGCTCAATCTCTCGGGGGGCGAGCCGCTGCTGCGCAAAGATCTGGAGCAGCTCGTCGCCTGCGCGAACCGGCTTCAGCTCTACACCAACCTGATCACGAGCGGCCTGCCGCTCGTGCGCTCGCGACTGGGAGACCTGCGAGACGCTGGCCTCACGAACGTGCAGCTCTCGATTCAGGACGCCACGAAGGAGGGCTCCGAGCGCATCAGTGGCAAGGTCTCGTTCGAGCACAAGCTCGAGGTGGCGCGCTGGGTGAAAGAGCTGCGCCTCCCGCTCACGCTGAACTTCGTGTTACATCGCGAGAACCTCGGGCGCGTCGGCGAGATGATCGCGCTCGCCGAGTCGTTCGAGGCCGATCGGCTCGAGCTCGCCAACACGCAATACCTCGGCTGGGCCCTCCACAATCGCGCGGCCCTGCTGCCCACCGCAGAGCAGCTGAAGGTCGCGCGCGAGCTGGCGGCCGCCGCCCGCCGGCGCCTGAAGGGGAAGATGGAGGTGCTGTTCGTCACCCCGGACTACTACGCGGAGCTGCCGCGACCGTGCATGGACGGCTGGGGTCGGCGCTTTCTGCTCGTGAGCCCGACGGGCCTCGTGTTGCCCTGCCACCTGGCGCACACGCTGCCAGGGCTCGAGTGGTGGTCCGTGAAAGACGCGCCGCTCGCCGAGATCTGGCAGCACTCGCCGGGCCTCACGGCGTTTCGTGGCGAGGCGTGGATGAGCGAACCCTGCCGCAGCTGCGAGCGACGCGCCGTCGACTTTGGCGGCTGCCGCTGCCAGGCCTATCACCTGACGGGCAACGCCGCGAACACCGACCCCGCGTGCGCGCTCTCTCCCCATCATGACGCGATCGTGCTTGCGCGTCGCTCGAGCGAGTCTCAGGCGCTCGTACCCCTGCGTTACCGGCGCAAGGAGAGCGAGCCAAAGACCTGAGCCCAGGGCGGCTCCGCGCCGCGAGGCGCGGCGCTCAGCCAGCCAGCAAACGTCGCCGAATATTTGACATTCGTATCGGTTCTCGAGGCGACAATCAGGGAACGCGACGCCCCATGTGACGCGCGGGCACGCCAGAAAGTCGACCGCGCGGTCACGAATTGGTACCAGAGCGCCTCGTGCGTTCTCCTCAGTCTTTGGTCCGCAGGGCTGTCCGAGCACTGCGACGAGTGAGCCCCGTGCTGCTGGCGCTCGCGGTGGGCGGCTGCTCGTCGAGCGAGCCTGAGCCTGAAGACGAGTCGAACCTCGGCGACTGCAGCTCCGCGTGGGTGCCCGTCACCGGGGGCAACCGCAGCGACTCCGAGCCGCCCACGGAGCTGCTGTTCTCGGGGGGAGATCTCTTCTTCTTTCGCTTCGAGTGGGGGCCAGACGGCTCCACGTCCAGTGATCTCGTGCAGTTCGAGCTGCGTTCGCCGAGCCGCGAGCTCGCCACTGGGGTGCTCGTCCCCGACGTGTACAGCGCCCCCATGTGGGTCGACGACAACGAGCTCGTGTTCACCCAGAGCGGAGAGGTCCGCAGCGTGCCCCTGGCGGGCGGGACCCTTCGGGTGCGGTCGACCTTTGGCTCCGCGAACCTCGGCGACACCCGCTGGCTGGGAGTGACCAGCGGCAACTTCTACTTCACCCGCTACGGGCAGTTCGGTGTGATCTGGAAGGTCAGCCTCGGGGGTGGACCCGTCTCGCTGTTCGCCAACCTGGGGCCGACGTGGGGCGATCAGATCGAACCGCCGCTGGTCCAGTCCTCCGAGGGGATGTTGCTGGGCGGGAGGCCTCAGGCGGACGATGGTGCCAATCGCCCGGCGGCCGTCGTCATCTCGGGAGACGGAGCCGTTCGAGAGTTGCCGCAGCCCGACGGCGACGCATCACAATCCTTCCTCACTCGAACTGGCGTCATTCACATCGTCGGCGCGCCACAAACCCGAGCCCTGGCACAATCCGAGGGCTCATCCGGCGACGACGGCTTCGAGAAGGCGCCATCGTACCCCGATCTCCGCATGTGGATGGCCCCCTTGGGCGGCGGAGAGCTGACCGAGTTCTGGCCCGACCGACCCGAGACCGTGCTGCCGCAGCACGTCGAGTCCGACGGTCGCGACGGCTGGTTCGTCACCGCCACCGAGCCCTTCAACGATGGCTATCTGCACGACACGGTCTGGCAAGTCTGGCCGAACGATGCGCGCCGCCTGGCATGCAACCCCAGCCCCGAGAGCGCCCAGATCCAGACCGAGTCGCGAACGGGGCAGGCGTTCGCATCGGGAGACGGCTCGGTCTACCTCGTGTCGCTCCGAGGCAAGAGCCAGTTCTGGGAGCTGGTCCAGATCTCGTACGTGCAGTCCGACGGCGAACGCTGAGCTCGCATGAATCTCCGGACGTTGCTGTGGGTTTGCGCGCCGCTGGTGCTCGGCGCCGGCTGTGCTCACGCCGAGGCCGACGCGCCGCCGGCGGCTGCACCGCCGACAGCGACCCCACCGCCGACGGCCGAGGCGCCCGCGACGACCCTGCGCGTGGAGAGCGTCCCGATCGAGTCGCTGCGCAGCCCGTACTTTGCGGCGATCGCGTTCAACTTCCAGAACCCATCGGGCGAGTGGCACGAGATCCGCAAGGTGTCGCTCGCGCCCGAACGGCAGCTCTTCGGGCCCGCGTGCGAGCCGCTGGTGGGAGCGCGCTTGCGCGCGTGGCAGCTCGCGACGCGCGAGGCCCAGGAAGGCAAGGAAGCAGCCCACCATCCCGCGCTGGAGACGCTGGCGCCAGAAGCACCGCCGAGCGCGGCGGGCGGCGAGGCCGCGGCGGCACCCGCAGGGCCAGCGAACTACTTGCTCGCGTACCCCTTCACGATCGCGCCCGGGCTCTTCACCCGCAAATGGATCGTCATGTACTCGTCTGGCGCTGACGCGCTGCTCGGTCAGGACCTGGTGCTCTCGTACGAGCTCGGGAACGGCAAGACGGAGCACGTGCTCGTGCAATATCCGAAGCCCGCCGCTCTCGAGAAGTGAAGACCGCGCCGTTCCCACCGCCTGTCACTCACGGGGTCACGTAGCTCGCCTCGACCTCGTAGCGGCTCTCTGTATAGCCATCGATCATCACGAACAGCTCTGAGGCACCCCGCGGCACCGTGAGCTGGCACTGCTCGTCAGCGGACTCGAAGTACGGCCGGCAATCGTACTCGCTCAGCGTCGGAGCACCCGCGAAACGGACGTAGAGGTCCGCATCGCCGAGCCCCGTCATCGTCACACTGACCTGCGTGCCCGGCTGCACCTCGACCGCCTCGAGCTGGTGCTGCTCCCCCTCGCTCAGGCTGCCGCTGTCACTGAAGGAGCTCGGCGTCCCCTGGGCGGGCTCGGGTTGCTCCCCGCCCGCGCAGTCGGGCTCCGGCAGCGACTCGCCGATGGTGTCCTCGATCCATCCGACGACCGCGTCGGCGCGCACGTAGAGGCCCGGTACGGTGCCGCACGGCTCCGCCACCCCGCCCGTGGGCGTCGCACCGGCGTTCGCCGCGCGGCTGGTGATGCCCGCGAGCAGCGGCCCCGCGCCGGTGAGCACGTACAGAGGCCCGCCCGAATCGCCCGGGCAGGTGTCGACGCCGGGATGACCGGCGATCAGCTCTTGCCCGGGCATGAAGCAGCTCCAGCCGTCGTCGGAGCAGTCGGCGTCGACGATCTGCGTGGTCGCCTCACGCAGCTCATCGTTGTACTGGCTACCGTTCGGTGTGGTGGCGCCGTAGCCCACGATCTGCACCTCGGCGCCGTCGGTGACGTACTGGCTGCCGCAGCCGTGCGCGATCTGCGCGGGCGGCACGCTCGCGTCGGCGTCGAGCCGTAGCAGGCCGACGTCGAGGGTGGTCTGCCAGTCCGGATGGGTGATCGTGTCGACCACGACGCGGCTCTCCTCGCGGTGCTGCAGCTGAACGTGCGTGTTGCCGGCGGTGCAGTGGCCAGCGGTCAGCACCCAGCGTGGGGCGACCAGCACGCCGCTGCAGCCATGAGCGGAGACCTCGTCCCAGCGACCATCGGGCACCTCGGCGCCGCCGATCACGGCTTCGCGAAGCTCACCCCAATCGGTGCCCTTGGGCTTCCGGCTTCCCTCCTCGTGCCCCTCATAGGGCGCAGCGCAAGCAACACAAAGAACGAGCGACCCCGTCTGCAAAAGCGTAAGACGCATTGCTTAACTCCTGGTTAGTTCCCCGATGCTGCGTAGTGCATCGAGCGGGCCAGCTTCAGCAGGTCGCGAGGTGTGTCACGACATGGATAATTGCGTGATGATACACATCTCGGATCTTGTGCGCCTCGCGCGAGGGGCATCTCGATCGGGCGCGTCTCCCGTCGCCGGCGTGCTCCAGAGCGGAGCGCGCGCCGGCGCCGCGTAGGGAGTCGCGCCTCGAGCGCGCAGCGCGACCGAGCCGAGCCGTCGAGCGTGCCCCGGGGTATCGCTGACCTGGGGCGCGGTCGCGGAACGCCGCACGCCGCCCAATGCCGTGGCGTTCATGGCGAGCGGGGGCAGGCTGCGGCACGCGCCGGTGACGGCCGAGCTCGCGACGGCGTCAGTTCGGCGTCTCGGGGCGGAACCCTTGGCGCTCGAGCCAAGCCAGGCAGAGATGCGGCCACTGTCGCTCATACGTTTCGGCGCGCGACAAGCCGCGTCCGTGCGGCCCTTCCGGGAACACGTGCAGCTCGTGGTCGACGCCGTGCTTCGCCAGCGCCTCGGCGAACAGCTCGGAGTTGCGATAGTCGACGAACTCGTCCGTCTTCGTCGTCCAGACGAACGCCTTCGGCGTGCTGGGCCCTACGCGCAGCTCGGCGGAGAGAGAGCGCGCCAGCTCCGGCGCCGGAGAATTGCCGAGCAGCCGCCGCTTCGAGCCCTCGTGCACGAAGCGCTCGAGCGAGATCACCGCCTGCGACAGGATCAACAGATCAGGCTTGCTGCTCTGGCGCTCTATCGGGTCAGGGCTCAGCGGGTCGCCGGCGCCATCTCCCGTCGCGAGCAGCGCCGCCAGGTGCCCGCCCGCAGAGGAGCCGAGCACGCCGACGCGCCTCGGGTCGATGCCGAGCTCTGCGGCGTGCGCGCGCAGCCAGCGCATCGCGCGCTCCGCGTCGCGCAGCGGCACCGGGTAGCGGTACGGGTCGACGCGATAGTTGAGCACGAACGAGGCGATGCCGCGCTCGGCGAACCAGGCGGCGATGGTGAGCCCGTCGAGCCGCTCCGAGCGGAAGGAGTACCCGCCGCCGGGCAGCAGCAAGAGCGCCGGAGCCCTCGTCGCGCCGCCCGCGGGAAACGCCACCAGGTAGGGCACCTCGGCCTCGAGCTCGTTGATGAAGAAGAAGCGGAGCAGCCCCGAGTCGATGTCGAGCGGCACTGAGTCCGTGTCGGGATCGCCCGGCGCGGGCGCCGACCAGATCGCGTGCATGCGCTGCCGGTAGTCGCCCTCGTCGCGATCGACGTTGGTCTCCCCCAGGAGCAGCCACAGGCCGACGCTCAGCGCCGCGGCCAGCGTGAGCGCGGCGCCCACCAGGAACCGTTTCGAGCGGCGCATGGCTCTCAATCGAGGTGACGAAGCAGCGTCCACGACCTGCCGACCTCACCCACCTTGCGGAAGCCGCTCGCCATCTTCGTTCGTGCCGACGGCTCGATCTAACGCACTGGGCAGGTCCGGCGCCAGAGCAAATAGGGCAACGGGCCGGCGCGCGGAGCACGCCCATCGTTTCACCACCTCGGCGTGTGGGCGTGCCGGCGCGATACGGGGCACCGATGAAGCGGGGGTGCCGTTCGATGCTGCTCGCTTGCGCCTCATCACCCTCCAGGGCCGCACGTTCAAGCGGATCGGCCAGGAGTCGATCAACTGAGCGGCCATGAACCCGTGCCGAATCCTGGTAGTCGACGACAACACGGACATTCACCGCGATTTCAAGCGCGTCATCGACACGGTGAACAACGCCGCGAGCTGGTCCCAATTGGCAAACGATCCGCTCGCGGAGCAGCAGCCGGTCAGCACCGTCGAGCCGCAGTTCGAGTTCACCTCAGTCACCTCGGGTGAGGCCGCGGTCAACGCCGTCCGGAGCGCCATCGCACGAAAGAGGCCCTTCCACGTCGCGATCGTGGACATGCGCATGCCAGGCCTCGACGGGCTGGCGACCGTCGAGAAGCTCTGGACGCTGCAGAGCGATCTGCAGGTGGCGTTCAGCAGCGCCTACATGGACTACTCCTGGAATAGCGTGATCACCCGGCTGAAACGCCCCGGGCTGCGCCTCGTCCCCAAGCCGTGGACGGGCAGTGAGATCATCGCGATCTTGCACGAACTGCGCGACCGCATCCGGACCCGTGCGCCGCGCTCTGCCTGAGCTTCCCACCTCGACCCTCAAAGCACACACATTCCATGACTCGAGCCTCTGTACAACCCGCGGCTGCCACCGGCATATCGAGCGACGCGGCGATCCTCCAGTACGTCGTCGATAACATCCCGTACCTGATCTTCTGGAAGGATCGAAACTCGGTTTATCTCGGGTGCAACAAGAACTTCGCGGCGCTGGACGGCAAGGCCGACCCACGCGAGCTGGTCGGTCGCACCGACTTCGACATGGCATGGAAGGAGCACGCGCACCTCTACCGCGCCGGTGACCTGGCGACCATGACGGGCGGGCAAGCCATCCTCGACAAGGAGGAGACCTCGATCGATCCCGCCGGCAACGAGACCGTCATCCTCACCAGCAAGGTGCCGCTGCGCGACGCCCGGGGCGAGGTGGCCGGCATCCTCGGCATCATCGTCGACATCACCGCGCGCAAGCGCATGGAGACCGAGCTCAAGCGAGCCAAACAGGTCGCGGACCACGCCGCTCAGGCGAAGTCGGACTTCGTCGCCAACGTGACGCACGAGCTACGCACGCCGCTCACGCTCATCCTCGGGCCGCTCAGCCGTGTGCTGCAAGACCCCGCCCTGAGTGATGCGTCGCGGCGGCAGCTCGAGAGCGCACGCCGCAACGGGTTTCGGTTGCACAACCTGGTCAATGACGTCCTCGACTTCTCGAAGGCAGAGGCGACGGGTGTGGTCGCTCACCGCGAGCCGGTGGAGCTGGTCTCGGAGCTGCGCACGTTGATCGGCGACATGCAGCTGCAGGCCGAGTTGCGCCAGCTGCGGCTTGGAATGTCGACCGATCTCGAGCGGCTCGACGCGCTGCTCGACACGAAGCTGCTCGAACGCATGGTCGTCAATCTCGTGGGCAACGCCATCAAGTTCACGCCCTCGGGTGGCCAGGTCGAGCTGCGCCTGGCGCGGGTCGGAGACGACGTTCGCATCGCCGTGGTCGACAACGGCATCGGCATTCCCAAGGCGGCGCTCGACACGCTCTTCGAAAAATTCACCCAGGTCGACGACTCGACGACGCGGAGGCACGAGGGCACGGGGCTCGGTCTCGCGCTGGTGCGCCACTTCGCGGGCGCGCTCGGCGGCCGCGTGTCGGTCGAGAGCGAGGAGGGGAAAGGCTCGGAGTTCACGCTCCTGTTGCCGTTCATACCCTGCGCCGCCGGCGCCGCGAACGTCGAACGGCGTGAGCCGGTCGCTGGCTCGCTCGGTACGCACGGATATCGCCAGCAAATCGTCGCCGAGGCGCCGCGGGCAGCCGCCGGGCCGTCGGTGCTCACGTCGGCCGAGCATCGGCCCTGGGTGCTGGTCGCAGAAGACAACGCCGAGTTACGCCAGTTCACGATGGAAACTCTCGCCAAGGACTTCTCCGTCGTCGGTGTCGCCAACGGCGTCGAGGCGTGGAAGGCCCTGTCCGAGCGCCGCTTCGACGTGGTCGTGTCCGATCTGATGATGCCGGAGCTCGACGGGCTCGGCTTGACCGCCAAGATCAAGGCACATCCGGCGCTGCGCACGGTGCCCGTGATCCTGGTGACCGCCCGCGGCGGGGTAGGGAGCCTCACGGTCGGGCTCGACGCTGGCGCCGACGACTACCTGAGCAAACCGTATGCTTCGGAAGAGCTCGTGGCCCGCGTGCGGGCCGCCTACCGCATGCGCAGCTTGCAAGATCAGCTGCGGGAGCAGGCGCGGGCAGCCGGCGTGGCCGTGGCGGCGAGCGGCATTCTGCACAACGTCGGCAACGTCTTGAACCGGGTCAGCGTCTCCGCCGATCTGCTGCAGCAGCAAGCCGCGCCCGTGCAGGCGCTCGAGAAGCTCGGTGAGATCTGGGCAGAGCGCTGCAAAGACGCCGCCTCCACCGTCCAATTCTTGACCGAAGACGAGCGCGGTCAACGCTTCGGCAGCGCCTTGCAGCGTATCATTGCGCAGCTCACTCGAGCCCAGGACAGCATCACGAACGAGGCGCGCATCATCGGCGACGGCGTGTCACACGCGGCCGCCATCATCGGACGGCAACTCGGGGCGAATGCCCAGCAGCACCCCTCCGAGGTCACCGATGTCGCCGAGCTCGTGCAGAAGGCTCTCGAGCTCAGCGCCGCCGGCTCCGACGAGCCGAGCGTGCGCGTGCGCGCGGAGCTCGACCAGCTCCCCGTGTTGTACGCCGACCCGCACTCCCTGCTCCAGGTGTTCGTGAATCTCCTGAACAACTCGCGTCAAGCGATCGCGCGGCAGGCCTCGCCGGAGGGCGAGATCCACATTCTCGCGCGCCGCGATGACCGGGACATCGTCGTCCAGTTCCGCGATACCGGCAGCGGTATCGGCCAGGAGGATATGTCGAGGCTGTTCCAGCAAGGCTTTAGCACGCGCGATGGCGGCCACGGCCTCGGCCTGCACATGAGCTGCCTCACGGTGAACGCCATGGGCGGCTCGTTGCACGCCGAAAGCCCCGGCGAGGGCCGCGGCGCGACCTTCACCGTCCGCCTGCCGCTCGAGCAGCGTCAGTCGCTCGAGCCGGGCGTCGCGAGCGTCTCCTGAGCGCGGGTCGAGCGGAGAGCGCGGGTCGAGCGGAGAGCGCGGGCAGCGTGGTGCGGTCGCACCGGGGGGGCGGCTAGCTCGGGCGGCGGCGCCTCGCAGCGAGCCCAGCGAGCGCGAGCAGGAGCCCGGCAACAGCCGGAAGGGTTGCCCCTCGCCCACCGAGCGCGCAGCCCGCGCGTCCCAGCGGGGACGTGCGAGCGGCGGCCGCGGGCTCGCCGTCGTCGATGGCTTCGCCGTCGTCGATGGCTTCACCGTCGTCGATGGCTTCGCCGTCGTCGATGGCTTCGCCGTCGTCGATGGCTTCACCGTCGTCGATGGCTTCGCCGTCGTCGATGGCTTCGCCGTCGTCGATGGCTTCGCCGTCGTCGATGGCTTCACCGTCGTCGATGGCTTCGCCGTTACCGTCTACGGTGGCCTCACCGGGGATCGTCACCGTGACGGTCTCGCTCCAGCCGGAGAACGCGCCGGTCTCGTCGAACGCGCCGAGGGCGACGGTCGTCGAAGCTCCGAGCGTCGCGCCGGGCCAGCTGCCTCCACAGGGGCCGGTGCCGACAAAAACATCCGAGGCCAGGGAGAAGTAGGCGGTGTCCGCGACGGAGCCGCTGGGATCGTCGGCCTTCAAGCTCGCGCTGCGGGCGAGGTCGACAACGACGATGCTGCCCGCCTCGCCAGCGTCCCGAAACCGGGCGTAGTAAGAGGCGCCCCAGGCGCCTTCGGGATAGGCATGGGTCTCTATCCTCGAGACGTTCGGGACGGCGGGAGGGCTCGTGCGTGCGCCCGCGCCAGTGGTGAAGACGGTGCTCGGCTCATCCGGGTAGCGCGCTGGGCACTCGACGGTGTACTGAGTGTTGGGGGCGAGCTCCGCGTCGGGCCGAAAGACGAGCATGGCGTAGCCGTACATCGACAGCTGCGTCTCGGTGCCGCTGACATCAGCGCCCGCCGCGTCGCGCAGTCGGACCGGCAGCGAGGATGTTTCAGCCCCCTTCGTGCACCACACCAGCGTGTTCGTCGGCACCTGCACGGAATCGGGAATCGGTGCGATGAACCCCGGAAGCGCGCACGAGAGAGCGTACGCCTGCTCGGCGCTGGCGGTCATGATGAGGGACGCGACGGCGCAGGCGATGGGGCCGACGGCCCTGGGTTCTATCTGGAACATCCGATCTCTCCGAGCTTGGCGACGGCCACCTCCTGGCGCTGAAGCAAGCCACGTACCACTGCCGTTGGTTTGGCCGGCGAGCGAATCCTTCTCAGCAGTTAGGCTTCAACAAGGCGGCCGCCGGCGATTGAAGGGCCATCGGCTCGCGCCATCCGGCGCGTCGGGCGTGCCAGGCTGTGCCACTCAGAAGCGGAGCTCGACCATGTGATACGACGAGCCCTGGATCGCGAAGCGGCGGACGGCGGTGCCATCCACCAGCTCGTAGCCCGTGGTGCGGGCGTAGTCGTCGCTCGGCAGCAGGATGAACGACCGATCGCCGACGTGCACGTCGCTGTACCCGCCCGGCTTGAAATCGAGGCCTTCGATGGGCGCGCCGGCGCCGCTCTCGAGATCCACCGTCCAGAGCCGCCAGTTCGAGCTCTGGCCGAGCTCCGACGGGTCGGTCTCACTCGTGATGGTGGTCCGCTCGGCGTGGAAGATGTCGGCCAGGGCTCGGCCATTGCCGACGTAGCGGAGCACAGCTCCTTGGCGGCCGTCTGCGAAGTCGGCGTAGCGCAGCTGCCAGTCTGGGTCGAACGTCGTCTCACCCGGGAGCACGCGCAGCGAGCAGCTCGGGGGCGCGCCCTTCACCAGCGTCTCCATCGGGCTCCAGACGTGGTTGCTGAAGTACAGCGCGCCTTGCTCGTCGGCGAACGGCTCGCTGTAGACGGCGGGGCAGCGGTTGTCCTCGACCAGCGCCAGGAGCTCGTCGCTCGCGGCGTCATAGACGCCGAGCTGCTGCGGTGCGCGCGAGAACTCGAAGGTGTCGAAGCTCGCCCAGGAGAACAGCCGGAACAGGCGGTCGCCGCGCAGATACGCGGGGCTCGATTGCAGCTCCAGGTCTGTGGAGGCGAGCTCCGGGAGCGGGATCTCGCGGACGATCTCCATCGAGGTGGGGTTCCACACGATGAGGCTGCCGTCGCCCGGGTTGGAGAAATATGCCTTGGTCGGGCTGACCATCGTGTTGCCCCAGGCGTCGATCGTCCAGTACGGCATGCCGTAGTTGGCGAAGCTCAACTCGGCGTCCAGCGTCAGCGAGCCGTCGGCCCCAACGCTGAAGCGCTCGACGATCGGCTGCTCCCCATCCATGATGAACAGCCAGCGGCCGACGGTGCCCACCGTGGCGCGCCCGTTGTACTCGCGCGCCGATGCGATATCGATCTCGGCCACGTCGAGGGACGGCACCAGCTGAATGAAGCTCGTCGACGTCGCAAAGTCCGCGCCGTAGACCTCGGTGGCGATCGCATAGAACGGCCCGACCGTGGTCGCCGGCGTGTCGCCGCCAGGAAGAGCCGGGTTGACGGCCGTCTGCTCGCGCACCGACGTCGTGTCATCACCCCCGCAACCGACGGTGAGGAGCGCGCAGAGGCCCGCGACCCATCTCGGCGCTGACGCGAGCTCCTGCCGATTCGACAGAAGGTTCGTTGAAAGCCGACGTGAACGCAGAATCCGATGCTGTGCCATGGTTGTCCTTTGCGCCCTCCAACGGGGCCGGGTGGTGCCCGCGCCGATGGAACAGCGCGGGTTGGGGTGCCCGCGCCGATGGAACAGCGCGATGCCGAGGCTCTGGACAACGTCTCGGGCCGCTCGATCTCCCCGACCCTATCGCGCGGCTGGAGCGCGGTGCAACACTGGCCAACTGGCAGGTGTCGGCCCCACCCCATCTTTCCGGTTTGACCCATCGAAAACGGACCGAGGCGGCTCCCCCGACGGGGCTCGCGGCCTCGGCCCGATGCACTCAGCGCTGCGCGAGGGCGTAAGCGCGGATCAGCGTCTGCTCGACCGCGCTGCCGCTGGCGTCGCGCGTGCTCGTGCGCAGCGAGACGTACTCCGCGCCCTCTGGATGCTCGAGGAAAGCGTTCCATCCGCTGCCGTTCGCCTCGACGCCGGCCGCGGCCCAGGTGGCGCCGTCATCATAGGAGACCTCCAGGCTGGGCGCGCTGACGACGAGCGGCTCGGCCCGGTCGTACTGCTCGACCGAGAGCGGCAGGCAGAAGCGAGTCCCGCTCGGAGCGCGGCCGCGTTCGTCGAGCTCGGGCGTGAAGCGCACCACGAGCAACGGCACGCGCTCGGGCGAGCCCTCTTCGGCGTGGCCGGACTGGAACGTCCAAGCCACCTGCTGGTGAGTCGTGAGCTCGTACAGGCTCTGGTGCTCGTCGAGCTCGAGGCGATAGCTGGCCGGCTCGGGCGGCAGCTCGAACTGGGCAAAGCCGGTGCTCTCGAGCTGGCCGATGAGCTCGCCCTCGCGTGACAGCGCGAGGGTTCCTTCGCTCGAAACGAAGCCGGGGTGGCCCTCGCGGTCTCCATACCTCGGCAGGTCCAACGTCAGCAGGTCACCGTCGCGCTGGATCCATTCGAACAGCGCCGGTCCGTCCGCCATGGCAGGCGAGAACACCGGCTCGTTCCAGCGGGACGTGTACGCCTCTCCCGCCACGAAGGCGTTCGACACGTAGCCGAGGACCGTCCCCACCGTGTAGTCGGCGTCGTGCATGACGAGCTCGTTCTGCCAGGCGATCGCCCAGCGTACCGGTGACCGGCCCGCTCGAGAACAAGCCGAGCTCGGTCTGCACGCCCCAGGTCTCGGTCACGCCGAGGTTCTCGGCACCTGGCTGGGGACTGACGAAGGTGATGGGCTCGGCAGCGCTGGCATCCAAGACGAGCAGCACGTCCGCATCGAGCACCTGATTCGACGCGATGAGTCGAGCCTGCGCGGTGAGCTCGGGGCCATCGTCGTAAATGTAGGACTCGAAAGCGTAGCGCCCCTTCGGCAGGCGCAGCACCACATCCTGGGCAACGTCGCTCGGCGGGTTGACCCAGGGGGATCTGCGTGTTCGCCGTGACGCGCACCGATGCCGTTCCGCCTTCGGGCAGGCTGATGACGCTGGGCGTGACGGTGAACATCCCCGAGGGCGGGCGGCTGCCGTCTGCGGCGACGATGTCGAGCTCGACCCCCAGCTCGGTGGCGGGGCCCAGGTTGCGATAGGTCAGCGTGCGCACGCTGGGCTCGTCGTCCTCGTGCGGCCAGCGCGCGAGGCCGAGGCTCAGGCTGGAAGCGCTGGGGAGCACGCTCGTGCCGAGCGCCGCCGCGACGTCGACCCGCCCCGCGCCTTGATCTGCGGTCGTGTACGCGGCGTTGAACACCGCCGTACCCATCAGCGCGGCCTTGACGTCGGCGCCGCGCCAGGTGGGATGTTGCTGGAGGATGAGCGCCGCCGCGCCCGCCGCGTGCGGCGCGGCCATCGAGGTGCCGCTGGCCGCCACGTAGTCTTCGCCGACCGGCGCGCCCAGCTCGGTGCCCGCCGCGCGCGCGGCGACGATGTCCACGCCGGGCGCCGTCAGGTCCGGCTTGAGCATGCCATCGACCGTCAAGCCGCGGCTCGAGAAGTCTGCGACCTGGTCCTCGCGGTCGACGGCGCCGACCGCGAGCGCCGCGGCGGCGCTTGCGGCCGTTCCCACCGGGAAGAAGGCGCCGTCGTTGCCCGCCGAGATCGGGGTGCGCGTCGTCGACCCCCGTGTCGAGCACGGCCACGATCACGCCATCGCCTTCGTAGCCGAGCTCCCACGCAGCGGGCGCGCCGATCTGCGCCACGCTCTGATCGAGCACCGGCTGAGGCAGCGCATCGAGCCAGATCTTTCCGATCGGCTCGCTCACCGCTGCCGTGCCGCCCACGCCGGGGCCTGCCACCAGCGTGTCCCAGAGCTGCCTCACCTGCGCCTTGGGTGAGCTCACGGACATGCCGTTCACGCTCGGCAGGTTGCGCCCCGCGACGGCGCCGGGCACGCTGCGGGGCAGGGCGCGCGCGGCGGTGGTGCGCGGGTAGGTGACGATGAACGGAAGGTCGCGGCGGTGGGCGTCGTCGTAGCGCGACTCGACGAGCAGCGTCACGTCGAACAGCCGCAGATCGACCTTGCCCGCTTGCAGGAGACGCGCCGCGTCTTCCGGGATGACGAACAGGTGGGCAGGCTGGCCCTTCGCGACCGGCACCCGTTGCGTCACGAAGCTCACCTGCTCGCGGCCCGCGCCGCGCTCGATGCGCACCCCCTCGAGGTCCGGTCCCGACGCGATCACCCGATCGCCGGTGATGAGCGTCACCCGGTGTGGGGCGCTGGCGGCCGCGGCGGGCCGCTGCGCGAGGACCTCCTGCGGCGCAGCGAGCAAGAGCGACGCCACCGCTGCGCTCGCCCAGCCGAGGGCTCGGAGCCGCGGGGCGAGCGCGATGCGATAGTTCGTGCCTCGATGAAATGCGCTGCTGTTTGCTGGACGTTGATTTATTCGAGCTCTCCTGGCTGCTCCGCCGAATAGGCGAGGGGCTCCGCCGAATCCGGCGAGCTCATCCGTTCGCGCGGCATGGCGGGTCGCGCACAAACGCGCTGCCGACTGTGAGTGTCCGCGCGGTGGCGATTCGCCCAAACGAATCGGTGGACAGAGCCTCAGTAAGGCCGCGGGCTCAGCCGCTCGAGCGATCCAGCAGGTATGTCAGCCCCCCGAGGCGGTACCAGTGGTAGCCGTAAGGCTCCATCACGATGCGGTGGCGCCCGCGCGCGTTGGCCTCGCTGTGGTGCCCCGTGAGCAGGTTCGTGAGGCGCATGCCGTCGCCCCGATCGAGCGTGATCTCGATCTCCAGGACGGCGTCGCGAAGGTTGTGCAGCGTGAGCACGCTCGCGTCGCGCCAGTCGTAGCGGATGGCGAGGACGCCGGGCTCGTCGAGCTCGAGCACGCTGAACTCGCCCCAGCCGAGCTCGGGCACCTCCTTGCGCATGCGGATCATGCGCTCCGTCCAGTTGAGGAACGATTGCGGGTCACGCCGCTGGTCGGCCGCGTTGATCTTCTCGTAGGAGTAGGGCCCGCTGGAGATGACGGGCAGCACCGCCTTGCGCGCGCGGGTGAAGCCGCCGTTCGCTTCCGTGGACCACTGCATCGGCGTGCGCGCGGCGTTGCGCTCGGGCAGGCTCAGGTCATCGCCCATGCCGAGCTCGTCGCCGTAGCGAATGATCGGCGTGCCGGGCAGGCTGAAGAGCAGGCTGTAGGCGAGCTCCATGCGCCGCCGGTCGCCGTTCAGCATGGGCGCGAGGCGGCGGCGAATGCCTCGATCGTAGAGCTGCATCTCCTTCTCGGGCCCGAACGCGTCGAACACCTTCTGGCGCTGCTTCACGGTCAGGCGCCCGAGGTCGAGCTCGTCGTGGTTGCGCAGGAACATGCCCCACTGCGCCGCCGCGGGGCGGCGTCGCGTCGCACCCAGCGCCTTCACCAGCGGCCGCACGTCGCCGGAGGCGAACGCGTAGAACAGGTTCTGGTTCACCTGGAAGTTGAACATCATGTGCATGCGGTCGCCGTCGTCCCCGAAGTACTGCACGTTGGTCTCCGGCAGCACGTTCGCCTCCGCCAGGATGACCGCGTCGCCGCTCCGCCACTGCAAGAACTCGCGCATGTCGCGCAGCATCCCGTATTGCAGCGTGTGACGTTGCAGGTCGGCGCCCTTCGTCTGGATCACGAACGGAATGGCATCCATGCGGAAGCCGGCGACCCCGAGCTGGAGCCAGAAGCCGAGGATCTTGCGCATCTCGGCCTGCACCTCGGGGTTCGAGGTGTTCAGATCGGGCTGGAATGAGTAGAAGCGGTGGAAGTAGTAGGCCTTTGCCACCGAATCGTACGTCCACGTCGTCTTCTGAACGCCGGGGAACACCATGCCCTCGTCGTGGCTCGCGGGGCGCTTCTTCGACCAGATGTAGTAGTCGCGGTACTTCGACGACGGGCTCTTGCGCGCCGCCTTGAACCAGGGATGTTGATCCGACGTGTGGTTGAGCACGACGTCGATGATGACGCGAATGCCCCGCTGCTTGGCCTCGTGGGTGAAGTCGACAAAATCCCCGAGGGAGCCGTAGATGGGGTCGACCTGGTAGTAGTCGCTGATGTCGTAGCCGTCGTCGCGACGCGGAGACTTCTGGAACGGGTGCAGCCACAGGCAGGTGACGCCGAGGCCTGCCAGGTAGTCGAGGCGGCGCACCAGGCCCTCGAAATCGCCCACGCCGTCACCGTTCGAATCCATGAACGTGCCGACGTTGAGGCAGTAGATGACGGCGTTTTTGTACCAGAGGTCCTTGATCAAGCTGGATCTCCGCTCGAGGGGGGTGAAGAGGGCGAGGCGCTCAGCGCCGCTGAGTGGCCCAGCGCAGCAGCATGCCGCCGCGCGGCCGTGTCGCCCAGCGCGTGAGCGCGAGGGCGGCGCCGAGCGCCAGCGTTCCGGACAACAACGCACCCGCGTTGGCGCGCAGCCAGAAGGTGGTGCTCGACGTCTTCGCGATCTGATCGAAGGGCCCGTGCGCGCCGCGATCGCCGCTCAGCGGCGCGTCGACGTTGTCGCGCGAGTGCTCGATGGGGTGCCCCGGCGGCAGAGCGCGCGTCGTCTGCCCGTCCCACGCCACCTTGGCCAGGTAACGATCGAGCAGGCCCGGGATGAAGCGCTGGCCGATGATCGCCTTGACGGTGTTCCATCCGATCCAGATTTCGCGCCGCGGGTGCAGCGCGGCGTGCACGGCGGCGCGCGCGATCACCTCGGGCTGATACACGGGCGGCACCGGCTGCGGGTGGTCCGGCAAGCGGCTGCGCACGACATCGAACTGCGGCGTGTTCACGGCGGGCAGCTGCAGCATCGTGAGCCGGATCGCGCTCTTCTCGCGATGCAGCTCGCTGCGCAGCGAGTCGGTGAAGCCGCGCGCGGCGGCCTTGGAGGCGCAGTAGGCGCTCTGCAGCGGAATGGACCGATAGGCGAGCGCCGAGCCGATCTGCAGGATGGTGCCGCTGCCTCGGGGGCGCATGTGGCGCAGGGCAGCCAGCGTGCCGTGCACGTAGCCGAGGTAGTTCACCTCCGTCACCCGCTTGAACTCGCCGGCGGTCGTCTCGATCGCGGGCGCGAACACCGACACCATCGCGTCATTCACCCAGAGATCGATCTGCCCCCACTCGGCCACCACGCGCTCGGCGGCCGCGAACACCGCGTCCGCGTCGCTCACGTCGAGCGGAAGCACCAGCGCCTCGGAGCCCGCGCTCCGCGCCTCCTCGGCGGCGACCTCCAGCGCCTCGACCGAGCGCGCGATGAGCGCGACCTTCGCCCCCTGGCGCGCAAACTCGCGAGCGATGGCGCGCCCGACGCCCGCCGATGCCCCCGTGATCACCGCCACCTTGCCGTCGAGTCGCCTGTCGTTCACCATGACCTCGCCTGTCTCGTTCTTCGCGAGCGCGCCGCCGCGCCGGCCGCGACGGTGCAAGCCGCGCGCCACCGACAAACCGCGCAAAGTCTCCGCACTCGGGCGGGAGCGCCCATGGCATTTGTGGGAGGGAGGGGCAGAATGCAGCTCGGATCAGCCCCGCTTCCCGCCCGATGTAGAGCGGAATCAGCCGCGGTTCAAAACGCGATCCAGCGCGACCCAAGCAGCCGATGCCCCCACCGGCCACGCTCGGCTGCGGAGCGAGCGCTCACGATCGGGGACCCGGGCGCAGCCGAGCGCGGCCTGCCTCCCCCAAGCGTCGGGCTCGGCGCCGTGCTCGCTCGTGCTCGGCCGCAGCGCGCCCCTCGCTGCTGGAACACCTCGGCGCGGCCTGCGCGCGTGCTGCGCGCGGCCGCCTGCGCGCGCCACGGGGGAGGCGACGTCCGAGGCGCTTTGCCATCGCACCGTCACCCTGGAGCCTCTCGCACAATCCTTGCTTCAATCGAGACCACGCGCACGACGACCGTGCGCTCGACGCGGACAGGATCTCATCATGCTCGATTCCCATCGCGCGCCCTGGCGCTCCCGTCGCGCCCCAGATCAGGCGCTGGCCATCGCGAACCTCGCGCTCGCCAGCGCCCAGCCGCTCGCGGCATACGTGACGAAGCTCACCGGCAGAGGCGTCTCCGAGGCCGAGCGCGCGAGCGCGGTAGACGGTCCTGTTTCTCCGGTGCCCGGCACGTTCGTCATCTGGCTGCCGCTGTTCGCGACGAGCATCGGCTATGGCGCGCGCATCGCGCGGGTGCGAGATCGGCGCGTGCCGCCGGGGTCGGTTGCGTGGCTCATGAGCGCGGCGTACTCGTGCAACACGGTGTGGAGCCTGCAAGCGCAGCTCCGCGGGTTGGGCTGGCCCAGCGTGGCGATCATCCTCGCCGCGGCAGGCAGCGCCTCGGCGGCGTTGATCGGCGCCGAGCGCCTGGCAGCGTCTTCGCGCGAAGCGTCGCCTCGAGGCGCGGCGACCGAAGCGGCACGGCGTGAGGCCAGAGTGCCCGAGGTCGCATCGCCCGAGACCTCATCACTCGAGCGCTCAGTGCGCGCCGACCTGTCAAACGAAGCTCGCGCGGCGGCGCACGCCATCGCGCCGCTCGCCGGCTGGCTCACGCTCGCGGCCTTCGCCAACATCGAAGCGACGCTGAACGAGACCGGACGGCGGCCACGTCGGCGAGAGGAGGCGAGGCGTGCGCTCGCGCTCCTCGGCGGGGCGCAGGTCGCTGCCGCGGCCATCGCGTCGGCGAGCCGTGGCAGCCCTCTCTACACAGCGGCCGTGGCCTGGGGGCTGGGCGGTGTCGTGCTCCGCAACCTCCGCGCGCAGAACCGCGTGGTCGCCGTTGCGGCAGGCATCGGCGCCTGCGCTGCCGTCGCAGGGACGCTCTTCGGTCGCCGATGGTTCGGCGCTCGAAGGGTCAACCCTTGACTGGAGGCGCGGCCTTGCCCCGCGCCTTCCACACGCCAGCCGAGCTGAACCTCTGCCAACCCCACGAAAGCCAGCGCACGAGGTGGTGCGCGAGCCACAGCGCCCAGAGCAGCATCACGCCGCGCCAGATCCAGAGCGAGACGTTGAGCACCCACACCATGGGCAGCTCGCCGGCGGTGCGATCCACGTACCAGTGGAGCAGGCGCTCCGAGCTGCCCGAGCCGGCGACCTCCATGTTCGGGGTGTTGAGCAGGCTGTCGTAGACGGCGCCAAAGAGGCAGCCGAGGAACGCCAGCGTGAGCACCAGGAGAAACAGCTGCCTCAGATTGAACCAGAGGGGGCGCTCCGGGCGGTTCACGTCCTGGAAGGCCATCACGAAGAACCAGCCGAAGACGACGCCGGCGACGGCCAGCGGCACCTGCGTGAGCCCGATGCCGAGCAGCGCCCACTCCCACGTCTTCAGCGGGCTGCGCGGCATCCGTCCAAGCGCTGGCGCCAGCAGCAAGATCAGCACCAGGTGGCCCCAGAATAAGACGGCCGGTCCCCAGCCGGGGCCGCCAGCGGCGAGCAGCCAGCGCTCGTCGGGCAGGTGCACGCTCACCTCGGCGTTGATCAGCTCGGCGCCGAAGCGGACGCGCGGGGTCATGAACAGCGCCGCCATGCCTCCGGGCGCCTGCCAGCCCACCCGCACGTCGTGAGCCCCTGGCGCGAGCACGAGCTCGAGCGTGGAGCCCGCCTGGCGAATCGGTTCGCTCCTCGAGTCGATGCTGAGCTGATCGACCTCGCTGCCCTCGGGCAACGCGAGCTCGTAGCGTGTCTGCGTGCTGAGCCGCACGCGCGCCGCGAGCTCCGCGCGCAGCGAACGCACGCCAGGGTGCAGCTCGAGCCGCGCGCTGTCGACCGTCGACGTCTGGCCCGTGGCGGCGGCCGGGCGCCCCACGCCGAGCGTGAGCTTCTCGCCCGGCCACGGCGTGAACGCCGGCTCCCAGCGGCCGCCGTCCTGGTGCTGGACGGGCGCGATGCCGCTCGAGGCGTCGCAGCGAAAGATGGGGCTGCAGCGCACGACCCAGCGCTCGCTGTAGCCGCCTCCCGTCGCTGCCGTCAGCTCGACCGTGGGCCGCGGATCGAGCACGCTGTCGAAGCCGACGAGCTCACCGTCGCCCGTCAGGCGCAGCGTGGCCACCCCGGCGTCGACCGACACGTCGGCGCTGGTGACGCGCTCGCCTTGCAGCAGCGGCACGCGCGCGACGAGGAGCGAGCCTTTCGGGCTCACACGTTGCAGCTCGGTGCGCACGGTCCAGCTCACCCCAAACGAGAACGTGCGCGTGACGCGCGCCCAGGTGGGCAGCGTCGTCGGCGCCTCCTCCGCCGGGCCACGGCTGCCGTCGACGGGCAAAGGGCGCACCAGGCCGAGCGAGCCGTCGATCTGTCCGCTCTCCGAGAGGCCGCTCACCTCCCAGCCCGGAGCGTCGAGCGTGACCCAGCGCGGTGGCGTGCCCGGATCGAGGCTCAGCTGGCGACCCACGAGCGGTCCTCGCGCGCGCACGCGATGGCGGCCCGGTTCGAGCCGCACGTGCAGGTAGTCGTCCTCGCCGAGCAGGAGCGCGTTCGCTGGCCGCCCATCGACCTCGACCGATGCGGGGAGCCAGCGCGACACGGGCCCCGGCAGCTGGTAGGCGGCGCGCTCGGCGGCGTGCACCTCGGCGTCGAGGCGCACCTCGTTCTCGCCCACCTCGAGCGACAGCGCTGGCACCTCGATGCAGGCGCCTTCGCACGCACGCGGCGGCTGCATGCGCTCCTTCAGCTGTTCGAGCAGCTCGGGCGTGGGAATGTCGGCGTGCGCCGGCGGCGCCCAGCACAGGGTCGACGCGAGCAAGAGCCCGAGCGCGCCCGCCGCTGGTGCCGCCGAGGGGCGCGCGGGCGCGGCGCCCGGTGTCCGAGCGCCCGCAGGGGGGGCGGCGCCGGGCGGGAGCGGGCGCGCGCGCCGCCACACCGCTCGCAACGCCCAGAACGCAAACAACCCGACGAGCGCGATGCGCAGCGCCGCGAGCAGAGCGTTCACGCTCGGTGACAGCAGATAGAGGTCGACCGAGTGCGTGTGCTCCACCGGCCCCGACCAGCCGAGCCGCCACGAGCGCCAGCGCCAGCTCGGCACGCCGGGCCCCGTCTGGATCTGCGCGTTCGGATCCTGCTCGAGCAGGGTATTGCGCCCTGCCTTGCCGGGCGCCGCATAACGGTCGGCGTCGTCGCCGCGCGAGGCCGAGAGCGCCCCACCGGCGCGCCCGAAGGCCTGTCCCTCGCCGCCCTCCTTCTTCGCCATCTCCTCCATCGGGGCCTGTGCTGGCGCGGGCACCGCGATAGCCGCGGTCATCTCCGGGGCCGACTGATACTCGTCGAAGGAGACCCCGCGCTGGCTCGACAGGTCGAACATGCCACCCGAGTCTTCCACCTGCGGGTACATCGCCGCGCGGATCTGCGACACGCTGAAGCTCACGGTCGAGCCGAGCAGAGACAGGCTGGCGATCAGCGCAAGCGCGCGCACGAGCGTGCGGAAGCGCCCGGCAGGCAAGCCCGCGAGCAGCGCGATCGACAGCAGCATCGCCACCCACACGAAGCGCGGCGCGTCGGGCTCGCCGTGCGCGACCAGCAGCGAGAGCAGGGCGACCGCGCCCCACCCCCAGCGATCGAGCTTCGCCACGGCCACCGCGATCACCAGCACGAAGAACAGCGCGAACAGGTCCCAGCGCGACAGCCAGCTCTCCGACACGCTGTCGGCCCCGCTCGCTCCGAGCAGCAGCCAGCCCGGCGGCAGGTAAAGGTTCGCGCCGAGCTGCTCGACATTCTCGGACCACGCCACCGCGGGCAGCTCGCCCCGCCCGTCGTCCAGGCGCCACTCGGCGTTCGCGTCGAGCGCCCCCTGGCGCAGCTCGACGCCGCGCGCGCCGCTCGCGGGGGCCGTCGTGATCAGCTGATCGACCCCGCCCACCGCGACGTGGCCGAGCTCGCCGCGCAGCAGATCGAGCCGCCAGGTGCGCTCGATCGAGCCGCTCAGGTGATCGCGCACCGTGTAACCCCGCCCATCCAGGTCGAGCCAGAGCTCGCGCTCGAGCAGCACGCGATTGGGCGGCGGTTGCGGCTGGCCACGCCGCAGCGTGGTGAACGCGAGCTCGCTGCCGCCCTCCAGCTGATAGCTCGCGAAGCCGCCGCGCCAGGCCTCGGGCAGGTTGGTGCGCTGCGGATCGATGCTCAGACCGCCCTGGATCTCGACCTGGCGGTACTCCGTGTGCGGCACGAACACCCAGATTTCCTGGCTCGGCCCAGGAGGCGCGTGGCGCGGCGCGCTCAGGCGCTCGGGGGGCGTCGGGTACAAAGCGTCGATCTGCAGCTCGTGACGCCCCGGATAGATCTGCAGCATGAGCTCGCCGTCGGGCTCGATGCGCGCCGGCAGCTGCGCGCCGAGCTCGATCGGCAGCGAGCCGGCAGTGAGCGCGGTCGGCAGGCGCAGTTCGCGGCTTCGACCAGACACGTGCAGCACCAGCTCCGTATGCACCAGGAACGGCACCTGATCTTCGAGCCGGCGGAAGACCTCCAGCGTGAGGCTCTCGGGCTCTTCTGCCGGGGCGCTCTCGCCTTTCAACCAGACCCGCTCGCCGTCGCGCTTCGGCTGCGCGACGCGCTGCCCTCCCACGCTGAGCTCGAGCAGCGCGATGCGGGGTGGCACCTGCAGCGTCTCGGGCAGGCGCTGCCAGGTGAATCGACCTTCGAGCGCGTGCTGACCCGCCTCCAGCCTGACCACCGGCGTATCGTCTTCCTCCAGCACCACCGCCGCGCCGCCGTCCACCTGCACGTCCTGCGGCCAGTGCTTGGCGCCGCCCGGCAGCGCCACGCGCGCCCGCCGATCGACCTGCACGTTCAGGCGAAAACTCCCGCCGCGCTCGTTCAGCGCCAGCTCCAGCCGCCCCGGCCAGATGCACACGGGCCCGGCGCCGACGGTGGGACAGACGCTGTCGCCGAGTCGTTCGAGAACCCACGGCACCCACGGCCGCAGCGGCTCCGGGACATCCTGGGGTTCGAGGGCCGCCGCCGGCGTTGCCCAGGCCAGGCCCATCATGCAGAGCAACACCCATGACGTGCGCGGCGCAGCGCGCCACCCGAAGGCACCGAACCATCCTTCGTTCAGCATCTCGAACGAAGTAACACGACGCAGCTCCACAAACGAACTAGCCGTACCCGCGGGCAGGCCTGCGGCGGGCACACCCTGCGACATCGCGCCATTTAGGCTACCCGAGCCGCTCGAGGACTCCGTGTGAGCGCGCCGCCGCAGCGCCATCTTCGCGCGCCGAGCCTCGCCTCACGCCGAGCAGGCGTGCCGAAACAGGGCTCGAGCCAGACCGCAAACGACACATCCTCGACGGGCCAGGGCTCGACGCACCGAGCTCGACGGACCAGTGGCTCTGCGAGCGCGCAGTTGGACGGCCGCTCTTGCTCGCGAAGACGCTTGGGGTTGCATGTGGGTATGCCAGAGCCCATCCTGCTCATGATGTCTGCAGCACCAACGTCGTCCGATCCCGAGGGCAGCCTCACGCCCACCCGCATCGCTGACGTGCTGGTGGCGAGCTCGCGCGAGTTCTCCAGTTACCTCGAGCAGGAGGTGGGCAGCCGCGCGGTCTCCACCGAGATCCTGCAGGACGCTTTCGGCCGAGGCACGCAGAACATCGGAACGCTCAATTCGAACGAATCGGCGGTCGGTTGGTTTTACCGCTTGCTCCGCAACGCCGTGATCGACCAGCCGCGAAGCGAGGGCTCGTCAGAGCCCAAATTCTCCGCCTTTCGCGCGCAGGTCGAGCAGCAGCTCGAGCCGGGGGTGAGCCTGGCGGGCGCGATCCAGCGCTATATTCAGGCGCTCTCGGTGGTTCTGGAGCCAGAGAGCGCCGCAGCGCTGTGCAGCGTCGAGCTCGGCGGCATGAGCATCGATGACTTCGCCTCTGCCGCGGGAATCTCGGCGCGTCTGGCGGGCACTCGTGTGTCTGACGCCCGAGCGGCGTTGCGCCGGCGCGTCGTCAGCTCGTCGGGCATCTGCATGGTGCACGGGCGCTGGAACTGCGCCTGTGGCCTGGGCTTCGTTGGATACGGGCAGGCGCGAGCGCGCGAGCCACTCGCTGAGTAACGGCCGAGACCGTGTCGGCGCAAACCGTGTCGGCGCAAACCGTGTCGACCCAAACCGTGTCGACCCAAACCGTGTCGACCCAAACCGTGTCGGCGCAAACCGTGTTGACGGAGAGCGCCCCTACCGGATTGGCGTGATGGTGGCGAAGGCGCCCTGCCGGCAGCCGAGCGCTGCTCCGAAGGTCGCGCGCGCCTCGACGATACGGCGAGACGACGATCTCGAGGCCCGAGCTCGCTGCGGCCAGCTCCGCCGAAAGCGCCCGGCGCTCAGTAGCGTCGTGTCTGGGTCGACGCGCGCGGGCGATCGTTGGCTTCGTTGACGCGCAGATTGCGCCCGTCGAGCATGAAGCCGTCCATCTGCTCGATCGTTGCGCGCAGCTGCGACGCATCCGCGAGCGTGACGAAACCAAACCCGCGCGAACGCCCGGTGTCGCGATCGGAGATCACCTGGGCATCTTCGACGGAGCAGAAGCCCTCGAACGCGCGCCGCAGACCCTCACTCGTGGTGTCCCAGCTCAGGCCACCGATAAAAAGCTTGTTACTCATGTTCATTTCCTTTTCCTGATGGTCGCTCGACCATCGTGATCGTCCAATTGGCGCGAACGGCTCATGCATCCGTCGCACTTCCGTGGCGTCGAGCCGAACCGATTCAGCTCGAGCTGCCGCTCCGACTCAGGCACCCCTCGCCTGGGGCTGGTGCCGTATGGCGCGAGTTCGAGCCGGGTTCGCACCGCTCTGCTGCGCGCGCGATGGGCGCGCCGACGGTCGTCCTGACGCGCTGGTGGCGCGGACTGGCCCCCTCACACCCGAGGATGCATGGGCTTTCACGCCGCCGCGAGCGCACGAACCCGACGACGGCGTCGCCTGATCGATTGACTCGTTAATCGCCATTCAGCTCATTTCCAACTCGCGACGCGTCCAGAGGACCGCTCGACGAGCTCGGGCAACTGAAGAAGGCGACGATACGATTCGGTGCTCGCGAGCCCCGAATTGTTCGAGCGCCGACGAGCATAGGACATCTCGACCCCAAAGACAATGACTCTGCGGAAAAACTGCCGCAGAGATCCGACGCGCTCTATCGGGGCTCGGCCCGAGCCACGCCAAGCGTTGGCGCGCTACGCCAGCACGTGGGTGCGTCCGGCGCCACGGCAGCGGCGCGCGGCCCGCCGCAGGTTCCCCATTCTCGCGGCGAGCCAGATGACGAAGACGATGCCGAAGCCAACCGCCGAGGGCCAGTCGAGGCTGACGCTCGAGACGAAGCGATCGCTTCTGTCACAGAGGGCGTCAGCGATCGAAGCGTCGCGCCTGAGATGGACGGCTCCCGGCGTGCGCCCGATCGTCAGATGGGTCTGACGTTTTCGGCGCGGGGCCCCTTGTGACCGGCGCCTTCGGTGTACGACACGCGCTGCCCTTCCTGGAGCGCTTCGAACGTCGTACCCCCGACCGCGGACATGTGAAAGAACAGCTCCGTTCCGCTCGAGGTCGTGATGAACCCGAAGCCGCGATCGACTTTTCTCTTGATGGTACCTTCTGACATTGGCATCTCCCTTTGAAACACGGACGAACCGTCAGGGCGCGACCGCGTCACCGACGCGGGCGCGAATCGCCCGCGCGGCTCGTCGGATCGCTCGCCCTTCCGTGGATGACAGGCGCGAGGCGAGCGACGACAGGGAGTGGGTGGATAGCCCCTTCGAACGCCGGCTCGAAAGCGCGCGCTCTTGTTTCTCGACCACCGACGCCGTCGGCCGGTCGAGCATGCCCTGGAAGGCCCACCAGGCGTGCCCCTCGAGCCGCAAATAGAGCCGGGAGATGGCCTGGTTGCTGTCGACAAAAGCGAGGCATCGCCAATCGTCGAGCCCGGCGCGGGCGAGGTGCTTGCCAAAGCTCAGCCAAGCACGCTCGTCGAGCGTGGATGAGGCGGCGCGCGCCCAGTTGGCGATCGGGCGCTCCAAATCCAGTGCGGACGCACAGGCGAGCGCATGCCCCCGCCGCAAATAGTCGGCCAGGAGCGGACCGTTCTGGCTGGTATCGATCGCCGCGGCAGCGAGTGCAGACTTCGAGTCGCCGAGCGCCACGTTGACGTCACCGATGGTCTTGCCGTCGCGGCCCGCGATCATCAGGGTGTGGAGCTTGAGCGCGACCTCCGCGTCGAGACCGTCGAGCGCCCGCTCGAGTGATGTCTGCGCGGCGGCCGACCCTTGGTCGCTCGGCTTCTGATCGCTGGAGGCGGCGATCGTCGCGGCCGCTCTCGCCTCTTCGCTGCGCGATTCGTTGAGCGTGGCCTGGGCCAGCCGAATCACGTTCATGAGCGCGCCCTCGCAGGTCGCCTTGCCTTTCGCCGTCGCGGCATCGACTTTCGCCGTCGCGGCATCGACCTTCGCCGTCGCGGCATCGACCTTCGCCGGCCCTGCGTCGGCCTTCGCCGTCGCGGCATCGGCCTTCGCCGGCGCGGCATCGGCCTTCGCCGGCGCGGCATCGCCTTTCGCACGCGCGGGGCGGCGAGCGGGACCGAGCGCTTGCGCCGCGCCGTTCCGCGCCTTGGCTGCGGGTGTTTCGGAGCGGGGTTTCTCGATGGTCAACGGAACCTTGCCTCTCGATGGCTCACCCGACGCCGGCGCAGAATGAGCCTGCTCGATTGAGCTTGTGAACCGTGCAAATGAGCCCTGGTGAAGACGACCGCGTCGGGCGCATGGCGCACGTGATGTCTTCGTCGACGCGATACTTTTCGTCGACGCACTGTCTACGCTCTATCTTCGAGGACTCAGGTCCCCGACGACTCGACGTCGTCAAAGACGACAGTCATCGAAAGCATACGCCTCCGAGAGCGCGGCTTACCTCAATCCAGCCTTGCGACGCTCGCCCCTTCGGGTCAGCAAGCAATACGTACTGGACAATGCCTAGTAGCACGGCGGATCGCGTTTCACAAACAATGGTTTCCAGCGCGGCCTGGCCGGAAGCCGGATCGCCACGTAGGGCGAACGGGTCGCCGCGCCCGCACGTTGCAGTCCTAACCTGCATCCTAACCCGGGCTGCATCCTCACCGGGGCCTGGTGCGTACACCCTGACCGCTCCCTAATGCGCGTGCGGCTGGCGCGCTCGGTGTCTGCCCGCCTTCAGCGCGAAATGATCGTCGGACAGCGCGAGCGGCGCAGGAAGATCATGCCGATACCTTCCGTCGGCACGTGCACCTCTACCGCCTCGCCGTTCGAACCGGGCACGGCGGTCGCGGTCGCTTCGACGCCCTGACTGCGAAACAAGGCCGCAAACCGATGAGGATCGGGCGCCGCACGCAGCTGCGGCATGCCGCCGAGGCTCGACAGCTCGGCGCAGTCACCCTCACGGCCCAGGAGGGCCCAGTCCGAGCTGGGGGCGCCGCCCGCCTGCGCGGTACCTGCTCCCCGAGCGCGCTCCGCCGCGGCGAGTCGTTCGGGGTCTTGCTCGGCGAGGTCTCGCGCGTCCAGCTCGGCGAGCATGGCATCGAGGCTGCGGGGTCGCGCCGGGTCAGGGGCTTCTGCCGCTTCCTCGTTCGGCTCCGCGCCGGCCGACTCTGCAGAGGTCGAGTCGTTCTCCTCTTCGCCGGCGGGCGCTGGCGCCGGGCTCGGTGGCGGGGAGCTCTTGCAAGCCAGCAGCAGGGTGACGCCGACCACGCCGGCGGTCATCCCGCCGAGTGTCGGCCAGCGCCTCATCATTGGAGCGTAGCGCGCACCGAACCCAGGCGCCACGTCGCGTCGAGCCCGCGAGGAGCGCGGCGACGAACGGGTGGGATGGGCACCCGCTCGCTGCCCCAGCCGTAGATCGTTGTAGCGAAAGGCTCTCTGCGCCTGCAGGTAGCTCACGGCATGCGAGCGAAGGCCTCCGGGATCTCGTCGGCCTCGCTGAAGGCAGCCACCACAAAGGGCACCCGGGAGCCGCGACGAATCACGGCTGCACGCATCACGGCTGCACGCATCACGGCTGCACGAATCACGGCTGCACGCATCACGGCTGCACGAATCACGGCTGCGTGGGATGGGGCTGCGTGGGGCTCCGGAGCTCGCGACGCACCGGCGCCTGCTCGCGTACGGCCGTCACCACGTCGCGAATCGCCGTCACGACGAGATCGGGCCGCTGGTGCTGGATGTAGTGGTCACAGTCGGAGATGAGGCGGTGGTCGACGTTCGTCGACAGCGTCGCCAGGTCATCCTGGAGCTCGCGCCAGAGCGCCTGCCGCTCGGGGGGCTTGTCGACGGCGGTCAACACGACCAGGGGGCGATCGCCAAGCGAGCCCGTCTCGGCTGCCTGCTCGAACGTCGTCGGAAGCGCTCGAGCCTCCGCCAGCCACGTCGCC
>Ga0247763_1000124_pt1 | contig 38056 bp, 28 predicted proteins | sample UWRJL141409B4_FD_179926 | JGI IMG/M metagenome (GOLD analysis project Ga0247763, IMG submission 179926) | Plant litter microbial communities from Arlington Agricultural Research Station in Wisconsin, United States - UWRJ-L141-409B-4 | ecosystem: Environmental > Terrestrial > Plant litter >... | reverse complement strand
CGTCGTCGCCCGAGCAGAAGATGGGCGTGTCACCCACGACGCTCACGAACTGAAACGGCGGCGCCCCGTCGCCGGCGATCTCGAGCTCACCCGGGCCGACGCAGAGGCTGTTGGTGCAGGGCCCGCCCGGACCGCACTCTTCGTTCGTGGCGCAGCCGAGCGGCACGCCGTCGTTGTTTTGCGGGAAATACTGGAGCCCGATGCCGATGTCGGTCGTCTCGGGCGCGGAGACGAACGCCTCCAGCGACTGGCGCACCGCGTCCCACTTCGTGGTGGGAGTCGCGTCGAGCAGGGCCTGCGGCAAGACGTCGAGCATCGAGCCTGAGATGTCGAGCATGACGAACATGTCGAGCCCGATGGTCTCGGCCTCGCGCGTCTCCCCCAGGCACTGGGCTCCGGGGTCGCCATCGCCCGGGGCAGGGTCGTCGTCGCCCGCTAGGCCGTCGTCGCCCACCAGGAAACCGCCGCCCATGTCCGGGGGAGCATCTGCGACCTCGGGAGGGTCGTCATCGGAGGAGCACGCGCCAGTGGCGAGCACACCGGCTAGCCACCAAGTCGAGATCGACACTCGCACACTCTGTAACTACGTGTTTCCCGGGGGCCATGCCAGTCGTAAACGGCAACTTTGCGAGGTTTTCGGGCAGAGCAGGAAAGACGACGAGGGCGGTAATGTTCGCGCTGCAGGTCTGCGTCCTGGGTGCATTCCATGACGGGTGACCGAGCGCCCCCCACGCCGTCTAGCTCGGTGCCTGGCTAGCAGGCCAGGTGCGCGAGGAGACCGCGCGGATCAATGGCCGAGCAAGGCTAGTTTCGCCTCGCAGTCGACGCTGACGCGGAGCAGCGACGCCAGATCTCCATGCAAGTCAGCGAGTGCGACGCGACCCAACGTCGCCGCCGGCAAGGCGGCGGTCGCTCGGCGCCCGAGTTGCTCCGTGAGGCGGCCGAGCTCGCGTTTCAGCTCGAGATCATTCGCGTCGGGAACGAGGCGCTCGGAGTGTCGGGGGCGCCCGTCGAGCAGCCGACAGATCGAGATGACGCGACTGGCGAGCAACCGCTCTTGCTCGGCGAGGAGCGGGGTCACGCCGTCCACCCGATCGATGAGCAGAGAATAAGGCGCCATGCCTGCGTTTTATCGGACCGGGCTCCTGGGGTCGACGAAAGACAGTCGGTCGGCGAAAGACAGGCAAAAGGCAAAAGACAGTCGGTCGGCGAAAGACAGGCAAAAGGCAAAAGAAAGAGGAAAGAGGAAAGAGACAGTGGGGTCGCTCGAGGAACTAGCGCCGCGGGTGAGCTGCGTTGTTACCGAGTTCGAAGTATGCTTTCTCATTTCGGGGCGGGAGCACCTCTCACCCGGAACTGGCCGTTCCACTCAGAACACGCAGCACCGGGAGCTCGTCATGGCTGATCGTCGACAACGGGGCGCTTCGAGCGATGGCGGTGATCAGGGCGTCGCGCCGATCGCCGCGAGCTACTCCGAGTACCTGAAGTTACCTGAGCTGCTCGGGCTGCAGTGCCCGCTCGCGCGCCCCGCCGTGCACGACGAGCTGCTCTTCATCATCGTGCATCAGGCGCACGAGCTCTGGTTCAAGCAACTTCTCTCCGAGCTGTCGTCATTGATCGCCGACGTCGACGCGCGCGCCTTCGAGGCCGCGTGCCGCACCCTCGATCGCATGACGCGCATCGCGCACCTGCTGTTCGAGCACATGAAGGTGCTGGAGAGTATGCAGCTCGAGGAGTTCCAGCGCTTCCGCTCGGCGCTCGGCACCGCGAGCGGCATCGAGAGCGAGCAGTTCCATCGCCTGGAGCAGCTCGCCGGGCTGTCGCCGGGAGGTCCGCCGCGCGTCAGCGCGATCGAGGCCGCCCCTTCGGCGAGCGTCCGGGAGGCGTTCTGGCGAGCCGTCATTTCGGCGCAACCCGGAGTGGAGATGCCGGAGGCGGCGGGCGCAGACCTCGCCGCGCTCGGACGGGTGCTCGCCCGCGTGCTGACGCAGCCGGCGCTCGCGTCTGAGCGCCGACTGGCCGAAGCCCTGCTCGCCTTCGACGAGGCCATGGTCACCTGGCGGCGTGAGCACTTCGCCCTCGCTCACCAGATGCTCGGAGGCGCCGCGGGCACGGGCGGCTCGAGCGGAGCCGGTTACCTGCGGGCGACGATGGATCGCCGTTTTTTCCCCGAGCTCTGGCACTGGTACCAGGTGCGAGCCGCCGAGGCCCCGCCGACCTGAAGCTCGGCCGTCGGCGCCGGGCGCGGCGCATCAGAGCGAACGGTCACGGCGCATCAGCGAAGGGAGCCGCGCACTCAGCGCAAGTGCCAAAGCGTGGCGCGCACTGGGCTCGCGTCGGCTCCCTCCAGGCGCAGCGGCAGAGCCACGAGCTCGTAACGACCGGGCTCGACCCCGCGCAGATCGAGACCCTCCAGGATGGCCACGCCGGCGCCGCTGCGGGTCATGTGGTGGCTGGGCAGCGTCTTCGAGGAGAACGGATCAACTGACGGCGTGTCGATGCCGACTAGCAGCACGCCGCGCTCGATGAGCCAGGCGATCAGCTCCGGCGAGAAGGCGACGAAGTCGGCGTCGAAGCGGTCTGGATCCGGGAACGAGCCTGTCTTGAACAGTACCCGGGGCGCCGCCGGCGCGCTCCCGATGTGGCCCGGTTGGATGGTGCCGCCGCGCGGCACCTCGACGGCGACCACCTCGCAGGGCCCGCGATAGGGTTCGAGCGGGACGCGATCGATCCCCACGGCGCCGACGGTGAAGTGGTTCGGCGCGTCGGCGTGAGCCCCCACGTGGAGCGTCGTCTCTATCGAGCTCACGAGCAGGTTCCAACCCGGTCCGGAGCCGTCACCCGCGCCGGGCTCGGCCACTGCACGCCGTCGGAACGCGGTGTCGCCGGGCCAGACGGCGATGCGCTCGCTCAGCACGGGGCTGATGTCGATCGCCGCGCGCGGCCCGCGACCGGGGTGTGCGTGCCAGGTCACCTCTTGGCCCGGTGTTGGCTCGCACACCGCCTCGAGCCCGAGCGCCTCGAGGAAGGGGCGCGCCGCCAGCGCCGCGCACTCGGGTTGGTGCCCGCCCGCGAGCTTGATCACGAGGCTCGCCCCCTCGGGCTCGCTCGTGCTCGGGCACACGCCGATGGCGAGCAGGCCATCGGCGCCTTCCTTGGCGACCAGCTTGCCCGCGTTGGCTCGCATGAGCCGCGTGTCGAAGCGCTCGGGCCCCCCAACGTGTTCGGGGTGCTCGATCATGGCGCGGCGGATGGCGCCGAGCTCGCTGCCGTCGCGGGCCGCCGCGAGCGCGCGATAGAGGCGCCCGAGGTCGTGCGGTGCGAGCAGCGGCGTGGGCAGGTTGCAGCCGTCGGCCACGAAGACGAGCTCGGACGCTGGCCTATCGAGCAACTCGCCCAGCACCTCGACCAGGCGAGCGTGGAAGGGGTGGTCGCGCGACGTGTAGCCCGCGAGGGGCCAGCCGTTCGCGCGGCAGGCCGCCAGGATCGCGAGGTGCTTCGAGTAGCACGGGTGACAGTGCCGGGAGGGCCCGGCGCCAGAGGCGAGACGCAGGGCGCGGCTCTCCGGGCCGAGCGGCAGCGCGTCGGGCAGATTCAATAGCCCGACGAGATCGCTGGCTGTCACCCCCCGCTCGAGCTCGGCGAGCTGCGCCGGCGTGCCGGAGATCGAACCGAGGGCGTAGACGCGCTCCGGTGTCAGAGGCCCGGCAGCAGCGGCGCCGGTGGCGAGGAACTGGAATGGCTTGAGCAGCGAGCGCGCTGGAAACCGAGATGCTCCGCTCGACGGCGCGCCCGGCTCGGCTCGCTCGCCGCGCGCGAAGGCGACCTCGCCGAACACGCAGACCTCCTCGTGGCCCTCGCGCGTGAGTGAAAACAGCGGCGTCGGGGCGAGCATTCAGAGCTTCTCCGCCACCTCTTCGAAGAAGTAGCGCATCTGGGCCTCGACCTCGGCGCCATCGAGCTGGTTGAACTCGAACCAGAGCATCAACCGATCGTTCTGGTGGAAACCGTGGGGGTTGCCGGGCGCGAGGCGCTCGCGCAGATCGGCCGCGTCGCCCACGAGGGCGCGCGCCAGGAGCACTTGCTTGTCGGGCACCTGCGCCGTTCCGCGCATGGCCTCGATGTATGCGTCGAGAGCGGCGTCGGCGCGCTGCCGCGCGCGCCCTCGCGCCGGGTCGACGAACACCAGCACGGTGCGGGGCAGGCGCTCACGTTTCCAGGTCGGGTCGTGCGCGGCGAGCTCGGCGTGCAGCGCCTCGATGCGCTCGGGAGGAGTGAAGGAGAGGTTGAATAGGTCGACGGGGCCGTGACGCCGAGCGAGCTCCAGCGCCTTGGGATCCGAGGAGCCGAGCACGAAGCGCAGGCGCTCGCTGGCGCAGCTCGGCATCAGGCGAAGCGCCTCGAACGTCCAGCGCGGGGCGACCCGGTGCGGAAAAGCTACGCCGGCGAGCTCCGGCTCGGCAGCGCTGCCGGCGACCGCGAGCACCTGCTCGCGCGACAGCTCGTGCGGCGCGAGGGCGTCACTCGACAGCGACTCACCAGCGGTCAGCCGCAGGAAGATCTCGATGGCTTCGTAGAAGGCGACACGCTCGAACAGCGGCCAAGCGATCGCTTCGAGCCGGCTGCGTGGTCCCATCCCGAAGGGCGCGTTCTGGTAGGGGAACCGCCCCGACGCGATGCCGATGCCGAGCTCGCGCGGCGAGGGCCAGCACTCCTCGTTCATGAAGCGTAGCAGGTTCACCCGGTCGGCGCTGGCAATCGGACCACCGCTGCCGCCCACGATGTTGTGGATGGCGGTTCCGAGCCCGATGCGCTCGGTGTGCGCGACGATCCAGTGAAAGAGCTGGAACGAGTCGGCATTCAGCCCGACCTCGCCCGCGTAGTGAGGGATGGAAGGGCGCGGCGAGCTCTTCTGTGCCTCGGAAGAGAAGTGACTCTCCGCGCACCAGACCGATCGCATGCCGAGCGCTTCGGCCAGCTTCACCTGCTCCAGGAACTGCCGAAAGCAACGCCCCGCGCCGAGGCTCTTCCCTCGGACCACCGGGTCGCCCAGCGAGTGGAACAGGTCGAAGATCATGTCGCTCCGGCTCGAGGTGACTCAGGTGCCTGGGCCTGTCCAGAGGGCTCACCCGGCTGCCGCCGCTCGATGGCGCCAGTGTGTTTCAGCTTCGTGTCACAGAGCTTTCGCTCGGCGCCACCCGGTCGCCCTTGCCGATGACGGTGACCCCGCCCTCGGAGACGGTGTAGCCATTGGCCCGATCGAGCGCGTGATCGACGCCGATCTGCGCTCCCGGTGGCACCACGACGCGTTTGTCGATGATGGCGCGCCGCACCACCGCGCCGCGGCCGATACGCACGTCGTTCATGATGACCGAGTCCTCCACGAGCGCACGGCTGTGGATGGTCGCCCCCGAGGAGATGATCGAACGCCGCACGGTCGCGCCGGAGATGACCACACCAGCGGCCACCATCGAGTCGAGCGCCGTGCCGCGCCGGCCGTCGTCGTCGAACACGAACTTGGCGGGCGGCAGCGAGCCCGTCGAGGTGTGGATGGGCCACTCGCGGTTATAAAGGTTGAAGATCGGATGGACGCTGATGAGGTCCATCTGCGCCTCGTAGTAGCTGTCGAGCGTGCCCACGTCGCGCCAGTAGCCGCGGTCGCGCTCGGTCGAGCCGGGGACCAGGTTCGTCCGGTAGTCATAGACGGCCGCCTCTCCCGCCTCGGCGAGCATGGCCACGATGTCACCGCCCATGTCGTGCGCGCTGCCGGTGTTGCGCGCGTCGGCGCTGAGCGACTCGATCAGCGTTTCGGCCCGAAAAATGTAGTTTCCCATCGAGGCGAGCACCTCGTCTGGGTTGTCGGGCAGGCCCTCGCAGACCGTCGGCTTTTCGCGGAAACGCGAGATGCGACCGTCGGCTCGCTGCTCGATGATGCCGAAGCGATCGGACTGCGAGCGCGGTACGCGGATGCCGGCCACCGTCAGGCCCGCGCCCGACTTGATGTGAAAGTCGATCATCTGCGAGATGTCCATCCGGTAGACGTGATCCGATCCGAACACGCAGATGTGGTCGGGCTTCTCGTCGCGGAACAGGTTGAGGTTCTGGAAGATCGCGTCGGCGGAGCCCTCGAACCAACGCTTGCCGAGCCGCATCTGCGCGGGCACGTTCATGACATAGTCGCTGAACAGCGTCGGCATGCGCCAGGTCGTCGCGATGTGGCGGTCGAGGCTATGGCTCTTGTACTGGGTCAGCACGGCGATGCGGCGCACGCCGGCGTTGACGAGGTTGCTGAGCGCGAAGTCAATCAGGCGATAGTTGGCACCGAACGGCACCGCCGGCTTGCAACGGTCGCGGGTGAGGGGCATGAGGCGCTTGCCTTCACCACCCGCCAGAACGATTCCGAGAACATGAGGGCGCTTGAGCATTGGCCTCGATGGTGCAGAAGCCGCCTTCGATCGGCAATCGGATATCCACCGTGTGGGCGTCGAAATTTGGCGTGTGCGCCGACGCACGCCCGCCTTGGCCCACGGGGCGATCCCGCCTTCCAGCGGAGCGTCCCGGCCAAATCGGGACGGGTGGGTGTGCGCACCTTGTAGGACCCGCGCGACGATCGTGTGGCGATCGTGGGGTTCGCCCGGAACGGGCCCCGGCGGTGCCGCCCGGGCTCCCCGAGGGGCGTCGAGCTGACCCCGTGACCTTCGGGGGAGCCTCGATTGTGGGTGACGGGTGGGGTGAACTCGGGAGGAGCCGCTCGTGGGAGTGGGGACCGGCCCCCGATGAGCGAGATAAAAAACGCGGGGCTGTCCGTGGCGATGCGGGCCGGCTAGATTCCCGGTATCGTGTTCAAGAAGCTCATCACCAGCCCCGAGGCGCACGGGACCGAGCTGTCCCGCACCTACGCGGACGCGGAGTTGATCTGCCGCGAGGGCGAATCGAGCGCTGAAATGTTCGTGATCCGGCGGGGATCTGTGCGCGTGTTCAAGGCGTCGTCGCGCGGCGAGCTCGAGCTCGCGGTGCTCTCGAAGGGCGACTTCTTTGGCGAAATGAGCGTGCTCGAAGGGCTGCCGCGCGACGCGAGCGCCCAGGCGCTGGGCGAGGCGGAGGTGCTCGTGATGACGGCTGGCGCCCTGCTGGTGCGGCTGCGGCGAGACCCGACCTTTGCTTTCGAGCTCCTGAGGCGCTTGAGCGGTCGAGTTCGATCGCTCAACGCCCGCCTGGTGCACGCCATCGGAAACGGCGGCGACACGAGCGCGACGTCCTACACGGAGGCCCTCCTCTATCAATCCGAGGGCGCATCCTCGAAGGCCAAGCCGCGCGAGGGCGCCGCGTGATCATCGATACGGTGCAGGAGCGCTTGCTCGTCATCTCCGACCTGCACGTCGGCAACCCCTACAGCGCGGCCACGCGCAGCCTCGGCGAGTTCTTCGAGTTTGCCGAGAGCGGGCGCTACAACGTGTGCATCAACGGCGACGGCTTCGAGATCCTGCAGGCGCGCTTCGCCAGCCTCGCCACGGAATCGGCGGGGGTGCTGCGCGCCATCCGGCGCCTGATCGATCGCGGCCTGACCGTGCTGTACGTGGTGGGCAACCACGACATCGCGCTCGAGAACTTTCTGACGGCGTGGTCTGGCATCAACATCACGCCTTTTCTGAACGTCACCTCGGGCGGGGCGCGGATCCGCATCGAGCACGGCCATCTGTACGACCCGTCGTTCGTGCAAAACCCGCGCCTGTACGAGTGGCTCACGCGCGCCGCGGGGCCTTTCTTGCACTTCTACCCCGACGTCTATCGCCTGTGGACGCACTACGAGAACGCGCGCCAGCGCGGGCGGCAGCTGCTTCGGGGCGGCAAGGGCGACCACAGCGTCTATCACGCGGCCGCCGAGATGCTGCTGCGGCGCGGCTTCGACGCGGTCGTCTTCGGTCACACCCACCAGTCGGAAGACGTGGCGCTCGCCTCGGGGGGCCGCTACCTCAACTGTGGCACCTGGGTACGCGGCGGCAGCTTCGTCGAGATCGATCACGGCCAGGTGGCGCTGCGGCGCTGGGGAGATTGAGGCGCATGCGGATCGCGCTTTGTTCCGATGAAGTCTATCCAGTGCACGAGCTCGTCGAGCGCGATCTCGCCGCGCGGGGGCACGAGATCGTGCGCTTCGGGGCGCTTCGCACTCGGGCCGAGACGCCCTGGGCGCTGAGCGCGGAAGAGGCCGCGCTCGCGGTCGCGCAGGGGCGCTGCGACGAAGGCGTCTTCTTCTGCTGGTCGGGGACTGGCATTTCGATCAGCGCCAACAAGGTCGGCGGCGTTCGCGCCGCCCTGTGCACCGACGCCGCGACGGCGCGCGCCGCGCGGCGTTACAACCACGCCAACGCGCTCTGCCTGTCGAACCGCCTGCTCTCGGGCGACGTCGCGAAGGAGATCATCGAGGCGTGGTTCGAGCCGTTCCCGCGCGAGCTCGGCGCGCTGGGGGTGGCCGATCTGCTGGCCGTCGAGGCCCGCCACCTCGGGGCGCCGCCCGAGCGCGCGCCCTGAGCTCACCGCGGGGCCAGGCTCGCCAAGGCTGCTCCTGTGAACGTGGTACGGGTCGACTCGATCGATGACGCGCGACTCGCGGGCTACGCGCGACTCGGCGAAGAGGCGTGGCTGGTCGAGCGCGGCTGGTTCGTGGCGGAGGGGCGCTTCGTCGTCGCGCGATTGATCGCGGCACGGCGCCAGCGCGTGCTGTCGCTGCTGCTGAACGAAGCAGCGCTCGCCGCGCTCGGGCCGGCGCTGGCCGGGCTCGATGCGCCCATCTTCGTCTGCGCGCCGCGCTTCTTCGAGCGCCTGACGGGGCACCATTTCCATCGCGGCTGCCTCGCGCTCGCCGAGCGTCCCGCGCTCGACCGAGAGGCGCTGGCAGCAGACGCGGGCCCGCTCCTGGTGCTCGATCGCGTCGTCGACGCCGACAACGTCGGCAGCGTGTTCCGTAGCGCGTTCGCCTTCGGAGTGGGGGCGATCTGGCTGGGCCCGGGCTGCGCCGACCCGCTGGCACGCAAGGCCACTCGCACCTCGATGGCCGCCACGCTGCGCGTCCCTTTTGTCCGCCTCGAGCCGGGCGCGGTGGGGCTATCGGGCAGCGCGGAGCGAGCGATCGACGCCGAGCGAGCGATCGACGCGCCGTCGTCGTTGCGCTGGCCCGATCGCATCGGCGCGCTCCGCGAGCGGGGCTTCACTTTGATCGCGCTCTCGCCGCGCGAACCCGCGCGCGACCTGGCAGACTACTCGGCGCCCGCCGACGGGCGCCTCGCGTTGCTGGTCGGGAGCGAGGGAGATGGGCTCTCGGCGGAGCTCGAGGCGCTCGCCACGCTGCGCTTGCGCATCCCCATGCACCCTGGGATCGATTCGCTCAACCTCGGCGTGGCGGCAGGCATCGCGCTGCACTGGTTGACGCGCGCAAGCGTCGCAGCGAGCCGCTAGGCGCATCAGGGCGGGCGCCGCCTGCTTGCGCTCCGAGCTGCGGTATTTCCGAGCGACGCCGCGAGCCGTTCGCGGAGCCGCTCGAGCTCGCGCTTGGTCTCGCACTCCCACACGACGATCACGTTGTAGCCGAGCCCTTCCAGCGCCTCGATGCTGCGCCGATCGCGCTCCACGTTGCGCTGGAACTTGGCCTCCCAGAACTCGCGGTTTCGGCCCGGCGTGGTGGTCGCCTTGCAGCCGTGCCGGTGCCAGAAGCAACCGTGAACGAACACCACCCAGCGACGGCTCACGTTGACGATGTCGGGTGAGCCCTGGAGCCCGCGACGACCGACGCGAAAGCGATGGCCGAGCGACGCGAGCAGGCGACGGACCACGAGCTCCGGCTTCGTTCCCTGTTGCCGCACGAGCCCCATGCGCGCGGAGCTGACGTCGTCGACTTCGAGGAGGTGTCCCTCGCGAAGGCTGTATCGAGTCTGGGGAACGCTAGTGGCTGCTGCGCTGAGGTTTGCTTCGCTGAGGGTTGCTTCGCTGGGGGTTGCTTCGCTGGGGGGTGCTGGGCTGGGGGGCGCTTCCAGGCGAGGCGTCCCCTCTGCGGGGACGACGGCGGGGTTCGGTGCAACAGGCCGTTCTCCGGATCGCGACGTGGTCGATTTTTTCTTCGGCTGTCGGATGCGGGGCGATCGTTCCATGCGCAGCGGTCGAATCCGCGGGCACGCTAAATCAGCGCGGGCGATTCGGCTAGCGGCCGTTCCTGACGATCGCGCCCCGGCTCCGTGCGGCGCCGGCGGCGCCGGGCTTGCCTTCGTCGGGCCTCGGACTACGACGAGGCCATGCGATTGGTGCGTGCAACGTCGTCCTCTGCCCTCGTTTTGCTGGCGTTTGCGCTCGCCGGCTGCGGGGCTGGTGCCAGCGCTGCCGACGCCGGGGGCGCAGGCGCTGGCGGTGAGGGCAGCGTGGGTCCGCACGTGTTGCTCGGTACGGGGCGTGAGGCGTTCGAGCCGCTCGACTCCGAGGGCAGCGTCCCCCTCATCAAGGGCATCCAGGGTGGTTTTCACGTCTGGACGAGCTTTCTCGCGTACGGCTTCGACTCCGACGTGCTGCGCATGGAGCTCACGACGCGCTGGGACGCGCTCGACGAGTCGGTGCTGGAAATGGCGGGCAACGTCGCGGTGCGACCCGGAACCGATGCCGAGGGCGTCGCGGTGCTGGTCTCGCTCGGGTGGCCCGCGAGCATCTTCAACCCCGCGTGTTCTAACGGTCGACGCCTCGGCATCGATCTCACCGTGCGCGACACCAGCGCCGGAGTGTCTGCCAGCGACAGTCGCTACTGGATCGTCGACGTCGCCGAGGAAGATCGATCGAGCGACTGCGCCAATTGACCGTCGCGGAGTGCTGCGCAGGGGCATTCTCGAGCCGCCGGAGCGCCTCGGTGACCGAACGATGCGCTGTCTGTCAGCACAGCGCCGGAGCCATATGACCGTGAGGCGCGATCTGCGCCGTGAGTCGACGCCCTTGCCGCTGCGAGTCGTGGCACCCTGGCTTGCTCAATTGCCCCGTCATCTCGCGCGGCTGCGCGATGCCCGCCGACGATGAATGGACGGAACGCCGATCAGGCGCTATGTCTAACTGTCCGGAGCAGGAAGGCATCGAGGTGGGCTTGTCATTTTTGCCCGACCCGACGGTGTTGGTCCTCTCACCCCCCATCGCGGTCGTCGACATGCACGCACCGGTTTTGCACTCCCATCGACACTCGACAGACGGAACGGCCTCGTTGGACTCGGCGCCGTGCAACCTCGAGCCGTGCAACCTCGAGCCGTGCAACCTCGAGCCGTGCAACCTCGAGCCGTGCAACCCGAAGCCGTGCAACCCGAAGCCGTGCAACCCGAAGCCGTGCGAGCCGGTGGCGCGCGAGAGGTGTCGTGTGTTCTCGGCGCGGGCCCTGGCGGGAGTCGGCCTCGGTGTTGCACTCGCCAGTTGCACGCTGACTCGAGATGATTTCGAGCCCGTGATCGCGGAGGCGGAGATGGTGCAGCCCGAGGCCGGACCCGACGACGAGAGCCCGACGCCCGATCCCTCGGGATGTACCGCGTCGCTCGAGTGTCCCGACGGCTTCGAGTGCGCGGGCGACGTGTGTGTGCCGAGCGGCTGCGATGTCGTCGAGGGCAACGTCGCCGCCGGGGCGGAGGGCGTCTCGGCCTGCGCCATCGACCTGTGCTCCGGCGGCGATTGCGCGCCAGCCGCTTGCGGCGACGGCGCGCAGGGCGACGGTGAAACCGGAGTAGATTGTGGCGGCCCGTGCCCGCGGTGCGAAGAGCTCGCGGGCTGTGTCGGCGACGCCGAGTGCGCCCCGGGCGCTTGTGTCGAGGGCCGTTGCGCCGAGCCGAGCTGCGATGACGGCCTGACCAATCAGGACGAGACGGCGGCGGACTGCGGCGGCGCGATCTGCGCTCGCTGCCCGCTCGGTGCGGTCTGTAGCGCTGACTCAGACTGCGAGGGTGGACTGTTCTGCGCGTCGACGACGGGCGCGTGCACCCCCGCGAGCTGCCAGGACGGGGAGCAGAATGGCTCGGAGCTCGGCGTGGACTGCGGTGGTGGCGAGTGCCCCGGCTGCGAGGTGGGCGCGCCTTGCTCCATCGCCAACGATTGTGCATCGAGCTCCTGCGTCGAGGGCAGCTGCGCCGAGCCGAGCTGCGACGACGCTGCGCGCAACGGCAGCGAGGCGGACGTGGATTGCGGCGGCAGCTGCTCGCCCTGCGCCACTGGGCTCGCCTGTGTCGAGTCGACCGATTGCGTGAGCTCGGTCTGTGGTGACTCCGATTGCGCTGACGGCGTCGCCACCTGTTGCCAGGCGCCATCGTGCGATGACGGCGTGCGCAACGGAGCGGAGCTTGCGGTCGATTGCGGCGTCGCGCCGTGCGGGCGGTGCGAGGTCGGCGCTCCGTGCGCTCGCGCCGACCAGTGCGCGAGCAACGTGTGCACGGGCGGGAGCTGTGCGGAGCTGTGTGACGACGAGGTGCTGAACGGCAACGAGAGCGCCGCTGATTGCGGCGGCAGCGAGGTGGGCTGCCCGCGCTGCGGCGACGGGCAGACGTGCCGCGCCGGCTCGGATTGCGCGAGCGGCGCCTGCGACGCCGGCCTCTGCGTCTCCTGCAGCGACGGCGTCGAGAACGGCGACGAAGGCGGCGTCGACTGCGGCGGAAGCTCGCTGGGTTGTGCGGCGTGCCCGCGCTGCGCGGTCGAGAACTCGATCGATCTCGGCGGCGTTGGCAACCTCATCACCATCACGGGCGACGCCTGCGCGCGCATCACGGCGTTTCCGGGCTACGCGCCCACGCTGCTCGACAGCTACGAGCTCGGCACGTTCCCGGTGTCCTTCACGCTGCGCCAGGATTGCACGGCGGTCAGCATCCCGAGCAGCTTTGACAGCCAGTTCGATCGCGTGACCCTCGCCGGGCTCGGCGTCGACTGCCCGGTGGTCATCGACTTCCGCGGAACCAACGCACCCCTCCAGGTGCGCTGGTTCTGAGCGCCGGGTGGCTATCGCTAGCGATTCGCGCCGCCGCTCACTCGGCGCCGCTCGGCACGACCTTCGGTAGCGACGGCCGCTCGGGCAGCTCGAGCTTCCGGCGCCGCAGGCGGCCCAGCCGGCCCTTGATGTTCTCGATCGTCAGGTAAAACACGGGCACTACCACCAGCGACAGCAACGTCGAGCTGATCACGCCGCCGATGACGGCGATCGCCATCGGCGCGCGGAACTCGCTGCCCTCGGCGTTGCTCATGGCTGTGGGCAACATGCCGAGCGTCATCGCCGCGCTGGTCATCAGGATTGGCCGCAGCCGCTCGGGCCCGGCTTCCAGGATGGCTTGCAACGGCGACTCGCCGTGGTCGCGTACCCTCACGATGGCACGATCGACCAGCAAGATGGCGTTCTTGGTAACCAGACCCATGAGCAAGATCATCCCGATCAGCGCGCCCATCGCCATGGTGTTCTTGGTCAGGAACAGGCCCAGGATGCCGCCCACCAGCGCCAGCGGAAGCGTGACCATGATCGTCAGCGGATGGATGAAGCTCTCGAACTGGGAGGCGAGCACGATGTAGATGAACACCACGCCGAGCAGCAGCGCGAGGCCCATGGCCTGGTTATTCTCGTTCATCAGCCGCAGCTGGCCGTCGTAGAAGATCGACATGCCGGGGGCGAGCTCGAGGCCCGCGATGCGCGGCTGAAACTCCGCCGCCACGTCGCCCAAGGGGCGCCCGATCGGCGTCGCCCAGATCGTCACCTGGCGCTGGCGGTTCTCTCGCTCGATCACCTGCGGGCCCTCGCTGCGGTCGATCTTGACGACGTCGCCGAGCTTCACCGGGCCACGCGCGGTCGACAGGCTGAGGTTGGCGAGCGTGGCGGCGTCGCCGCGGTAGCGCTCGTCGAGGCGCACCTTGATCGGAATATCCTCCTTCTGGCCCTCGCGTCGCAGCTTGCCGGCCTCTTCGCCTTCGATGGCGACGCGTAGCGCCAGGGCGACCTGCGCGGCGCTCAGCCCGCGATCGGCGGCGCGAACCCGGTCGATGCTGACGGCCAGCTCGGGGCGGCCCGGCGAGTGGCGCACCTGGACGTCGCCCACGCCGGGCGTGGATTTCAAGATTCTCTCGATGCCCGTCGTGATGCGCTCGATGTCGGCGTACTGGTCGCCGCGCACGTTGATCATGATCGGCGCTTCCGTGGCTGCGCCTTCGACGAAGGCCGGGTCTGTGACGGAGATACGGGCACCCTCGAGCTTCTGCGCGGCCTGGCGGGCCACCTCCTTGAGCTCGCTCAAGGTCTCGCTTCGCTCCAGCTTGGTGCTGGTCACCACGCGCCAGTTGACCTTGTTCACCTGGTCGCCCGCGCCGAGCGACGCGAACACCACTCGGATCTCGGGGTGGGCGAGCAGCTCGCGCTCGACGCTCTCCGTCACGCGCGCGGTCTCTTCCAGCGAGGTGCCCGCCGGCAGCTCCGCCTCGACCACGAACTGCCCCCGATCTTCAGCGTTCACGAACTCCTGGCCCGTGAGCTTCATCACGTAGCCCATGAAGAAGAGGCTGCCGATCGCGAGCGCCCCGATCACGAGCTTGTTGCGCAGCGACCAGCCGAGCAGCGCACGATAGGTGAGCTCCATCTGGCTGTGGACCCACTCGAACGGTCGCTTGAGCACGTCGAAGGTGTGCTTCTTCTGGTCCATCGACGCCGCGAAGCGCGACGAGAGCATCGGGTCGAGCGTGAACGCGACGAACGTGGAGATGATCACGGCCGCGCTGATGGTGATGCCGAACTGGCGGAAGAACTGGCCCACCATGCCCTCGACGAAAGCGATCGGCATGAACACCGCCACGATGGTCGCGGTCGTCGCCATCACGCTGAGCGCCACCTCCTTGGTGCCATCCAGGGCGGCCTGCTTGGGCGGCTTACCCCGCTCGAGGTGCTTGAAGATGTTCTCGCGCACCACGACCGCGTCGTCGATCAGGAGGCCGATCGATAGCGACATCGCCAGCAGCGTCATCATGTTCAGCGTGTAGCCGAGCACATACATCACGAAGAACGTGCCGATCACGCTGGTCGGCAGCGCCACGGCGCTGATCAGCGTGGAGCGCAGATCGAGCATGAAGACCAGGATGACCAGCACCGCCATCAGGCCGCCGAAGACGATGTCCTCCTCGACCTGCTCGATGTTGCCCTCGATGAAGCGAGCCTGATCGATGATGAGCGACGCCGCCACGCCGTCGGGGAAAGCCTTCTCCAGCTCGGCCATCCTGGCCTTGGTGCCGCTGGCAACAGCCACCGTGTTCTGGCCCGACTGCTTGCGCACCTCGAGCGTCACGGCCTCTTGCCCGTTCACGCGCGAGCGGGTGCGTACGTCTTCGAAGCCGTCGAGCACGCGCGCTATGTCGCGCAGCCGCACCGACGAGCCGTCGGGAGCGGTGGCGACGATCGTGTCGCGCACCTGGTCGACGTTCTGGAACTCGGCCAAGGTACGCACGCTGATCTCGCGTTCGCCCTCGTCGAAGTGTCCGGCTGGCACGTTCAGGTTCTCCGCGCGCAGCTGCTCGACCACGGCCTGTGGCGTCAGCGCGAGCGCGTCCATCCGCGCGCGATCGAGCTCGACCCGCACCTCTCGCTTGGCGCCGCCGCGCACGTCGACGGCGGCAACGCCCCCCACTTGCTCCAGAGCTGGCCGCAGCACCTCGTCGGCGTACTCGCGCAGGGCCGAGAGCGAGCCCGTCCCGCGCAACGTGTAGGTGAGCACGGGTGACGCAGAGACATCGAAGCGCTGGATGATCGGCTCGCGCGTCTCTTCGGGGAGGCGATAGCGCACTTGCGAGATGCGCTCGCGCACCTCGGACGCCGACTCCGCCACGTCCACGCCCAGGTGGAACATGACGAGCAGCTGTCCGGAGCCTTCGCGCGAGAAGGAGCGCACTCGGTCGATGCCGTTCAGGCTGACCACCGAGTCCTCCAGCGGCCGGATCACGAGGCTCTCGACCTCGCTCGGGCTCGCCCCGGGGTAGGGCACCGTCACCACGATGGCGGGGAACGAGACGTCGGGAAACAGATCGCTGCCGAGGCGCCGGAACCCCATCAGGCCCAGCACCAGGATGGCCACCGCGAGCATCACGGTGAACACGGGGCGCCGGATCGAAATCGCGGATAAGTTCATGGCTGGACCGCCTGGGGAGCGTCCGACTCCGCCTCCGCCACGGTCGACGGGCGGGCGCCCTGTGCCTCGGCGTCGCCGGCGCGCTCGACGCGTACCTCGTCGCCGGCCTTCGCCTCGGCGATCGGCGAGCGCACGAGCTCGTCATCCTGCTCGATGCCGCGGCGCACCAGCAGCGTGCCATCCGGCGCGATCGAATACACGATGCGGCGCAGCTCGAGGCGTGAGCCCTGGGCGCCGACGACCAGCACCTCATCCTGCGTCCCGGCGCGCAGCACGTCGTGGGGGACGCGCAGCACGGGGATCTCACGCTGCGCGGCGACGCGCGCTCGCACGAAGGCGCCGGCCCGCAGCGGCGGCTCGGCCTTCTTCGGAGCGGCATCCTTCGGTGCCCCACCCTGGGGCGGGTTATCGAACTCGGCCACCACGGGCACGCGCCGTGTGCGAGCGTCGAGCGTCGAGAGTATCGCCGTGATCCGCCCTCGCACGTCACCCCGCTCGCTGCCCACCACGACCTCGGCGCCCGTGGCGAGCAGGTCGGCGTCGGCCTCGGTGACAGTGGTCGAGAGCTTCAGCGTGGAGGTGTCTACCAGCTCGAACAGCGTCTGCCCGGGCGAGACGACGCTGCCGACGCCGCTCGGCGCGCGCGTGATGGTGCCGGCGAACGGTGCGCTCAGCGTGTGGCTGTCGACTCCCGCCCGCGCCAGAGCGAGCTGGGCGCGCGCCGAATCGAGCTGCGCGCTCGCGAGGGCGCGTTCGGAGCTCACCTTGGTTCCGTTCGCCTCCGCGAAAGATCCGTCCTGGACCAGCGGCAGCGTGCGCCGCTCGTTGTCTGCAGCGATCGAGAGCGTGGCCTCCGCGGCTCGAACCTGGGCTTCGGCCGCGCTGGCTTGCGCCACTGCCTCCTGTCCGTCGAGCTGCCCGAGCACGCTGCCGGCACGCACGCGATCGCCGACCTCGACATTGACGCGCGTCAGGCGACCACCGACCTTGAACCCGAGCACCGAGGCGTGCTGGGCCTCGAGGGTGCCGTCGAGGTCGACGTTCGCCAACCACTGCTGGCGCGAGCCCTTCACCACTTGAACCCGCTGCGGCTCGCGCGCGAGGGCCGCCGCCCGCTCACTGTCGGCCGTGCGCCGCGCCTCGACGTCTGCCTCGAGGGTCTTCGCTTCCCCGATGCGCTGGAACGTCCACAGTCCGAGCCCCGCGACGAGCGCGATGCCCGTGACGACGCCGGCGAGCGGAGCACGGTGGCGAGGGACGACGGTCGGATCGGCGGGGGCGCCGGAGCGCGGAGCAGATTTCATCTATAGATTTCCATTAGGTGGTGGAGAGGGGGCGCTCGGGCCAGCCGAGCCCCGCCATCCGGCCTCGAGGGCATGAACGGCGCGCGAGGTCGGCTGGCGAGGTCACTCCGTGGGAGGTGACTCCGAAGGACGAGTAGGCGCTCGCCTCAATAACGCGACCAGCGCGCGTTCGGTTCCGCGCCACGCAGCATTTCGCCACGATTTGGCCACGATGGGTCGCCTGGCGACGTCGACACGACCCGAGGTAGCGCACCGTTGTGCCGGATCGTGGCGGCCCGTGGGCTGACGGTGCGGCGTGTCAGGGATTTGGGGGCGTCTCGCGAGTCGCGCTGATGAAGAGCACGTCGGGTCCGGCCACCGTCAGGTTGCAGATGGTGCCGGGTCCCGCTTCGGTAAAATAAGCGCGCCGCTCGCCCTCTTCGGTCCCGAATCGCACCCGAAAGGGCACGCCGCTGCGCGACCAGTCGAGATCGGAGCCCGCCACCGTCCAGCCACCGACGCTGACGCCGCTCGCGGCGGAGATCATCGCCTCGAGAGTCGCGTCGAAGTGGACGATCTCGCGATCGGCATCGTGCACTTCATCGGTGCGAAACCCCGTCACGCAGTCGACGAACGTGACGTACGGCGACACCTCCGGCGTGGCAGCGTCTGGCGCCGCGCCGCACGGGTTCAACGCGCCCGCGGCCGAGCTCGGCTCCCCGTCGGTCGAGCCGCCCGCTGAATCAGAGCCAGAGCAGGCCATCCCGAAGAGGCATGCCGTGCCCGCGAGCAAAAGGCGCATGAGTGCAGCCCTTAAACCGAGCCTGCTCCGTGCGTCAAACCCACCCGGGCGGGCGGCGCGCGCTGCTGCAAAAAATCCGAGCGCGTGGCGCGTCAGCGTGATGCGCTGGCAGAGCGAGCGGCTGCGCCGGGGCGCAAGACTTCCGCCAGGGCGGCAAAGAACTGCTGCATTTGCTCGCGCGTGCCGACGCTCAGGCGGAACGAACCATCGATCACGGGCTTGCCCGCCATGCTGCGCACGAGGATGCCGCGCGCGCGGAGTCCGCCTTCGACCTCGGCAACGTCTCGGCCGGGCCACACCAGGAGGTAGTTGCCGCCTTGGCTGAAGTAGCGCAGTCCCAGGCGATCGAGCTCGGAGTGGGTGAGCGCCTTGGCCGCCGCCACCTCGGCGATGTAGGCGTCCATGTATTCGACGTCGGAGAGCGCCGCCTTGCCTGCGATCACCGCAAAGCTGTTGATGTCATAGGGCCCCGTCACGCGGAAAGCGCGCTCCACCAGCCCAGGCGAGCCACACACGAAGCCGAGTCGAAGCCCCGCCAAGCCCATCGACTTCGAGAGCGAGCGCAACGCGATCACGTTCTCGAGCCGGGTCGCCTCCGGCACGACGCTCTGGCCCGTGAAAGACACGTAGATCTCGTCCACGACGAACAGCGTGTCGGGGTGCTGGTGCGCGAGTTCGATGATGCGCGCCGGAGCGACCAGCGTGCTCGTGGGGTTGTTCGGGTTGCAGATGATGCAGACGCGCGGCTTCTGGCGCAGGCGCTCGGTGAACGCGGCCCAGGGAAACGACAGATCGCTCGCGTAGGGAACGGCATCGACCGTCATGCCGGCGATCTGAGCGCACGGCGCGTAGTAGCCGAACGTGGGCGCCGTCGTCAGCAGCGTCCCACCCGGCGCTCCGAAGGCGTCGAAGATGCTGCGGATGGCCGCGTCAGCGCCGTTGAAGACCGCGACGTGCTCGGGGCCCACGCCCGCGTGCGCCGCGTAGGCCTCGACCAGGCCTGCATACTCGGGATAGGTGGCGTAGGCCTCCGGAGGCAGGGCGCGGATGGCAGCCAGCACCTTCGGGCTCGGACCGAGCGTGTTCTCGTTGAAGTCGAGGCGCAATAGTCCACGGCGCCCCTCCAGTGGAGCCACGTAGCGGTGCAGGGCTTCGACGGCGGGTCGGGCTTGGATCATGGCAGCATCACCGAGATGAAGACGAGGGAGGGCCCGTCTGACGAGACGGCGAAGTCGAAGTCAAGAAAATAAAATGGAGAGCGCGGAAACGTCAACGAAACATCCATAATGGTCGGTTTCAGCGTACACTTGCCGACACCTTCCTAGCCCAATCTCCCAGGAGTGACAGTGTCCGAAACGACTGCGTCTGAAGCGATGGCGATGAACCTGTCAGGAGAAGGCAGCCGAGAATCCGCCGTCGTCGAAGCTCTCACGGGGGACAAGGAAGCGCAGGCCACCAACGAAGAGCCTGCCGCAGACTCCGAGGTCGCCGTCGAGGTGGACGTAGAGGAGATTCCGCTGGAGATTCCACGCGCGCCGCGGACCGGTTTCCCGGCGCCTTCGGGTTTTCAGGCGGTCCTCCAGCACGCCAACCTGCACAATCTGTTGCAGATCGAGAGCTTGTCGCGCACCACGGGCGTATTTCTCGTGGTCTCTCAGGGGCGCCGCGGCTATCTCCATCTCTCCAATGGGGACTTGATCCACGCCGAGGTCGGCGCGCTCACGGGAGAGGCGGCCGTCGCACAGATCTTGTCGTGGGATGACGGGGAGTTCAAATCGTGCGCGCGCCCGCTCGGTGCGACGACCATCCACTCCTCGCTGCAGGCGCTGCTGCTGCGCTTGGCGCGCGACAGCGACGAGGCCGCCGCGATGTCGGAGCGGCAGCCGCCCATCGCCGGGGCCCCTCATCCGGTCGAAGAAGACAAGCCGACGGAGCCTCACCTGCCGGTGCCGAGCGCTGACGGACAGGTCCGCACGGGCCCGCCCATGCCTCCGCGCCCGAGCCGGCCGCCGCCGCTCCCACCGCGCATCGAGCGCGAGCCGGCGAGTCGTGACTTCGCTCGCGAGAGCACGGCCCTGTCCGAGGTTTTCATCAGTCCGTCGGGCGAACTCATGCAGGGCCGGGGCGCCGAGCCGGACGAGTTCTCGGCGCGCGTCGCGTACGCGGCGCGCCTCGCTGACTTGATCGGGCGTGCGATCCGTTCCGGCACGCCGCGGGCGCTCGAGCTCAAGGGCAAGGGCACGCAGACGACCGTCAAGTGGCACGCTGACGGCAGCCTGTCTGCGTCACTGGAGCAGATCCAGTCTCCGAAGATGAGGTGAGCATGAAACCGGTCGACGCACTCAGCTCGCTCAAGGATATCGACGGCGTCTACGGAAGCTTCGTGGTCGACGCGAGCGGCGCGCTCACGTTGCGCGACCTGCCGGCCGTGATCGACAATGCCGCGCTGCGCGAGGCAGGGCCGCGCATCGCTCGCCTCTGGGGTGCTTTTCCCGACGACGATCCGCCGGAGTACGTGCTGCTCGAGTTCGCCGCGCACCAGGTATTTATCCGAAAATTCGACCTGGGCAGCCTGTGCGTCTTCGTGCCGCCCACGGTCAACCGCGTGGCGCTGAAGCTGGCGGCCAACTTCGTCGCGCGCTGGCTCGATGCCGAGCTCTCGGCAGCGGGCGTCTCAGCCGAGCCGAGCCCCGTCAGCGAGCCACCGCCGCCGCCGTCGCAGTCGGCGCCCCCGCCGCCGAGCGCGAAGAAAACCACGTACTTTTACCGCGGCCAGCGCTATGAGGGCTGAGTGACATCGAAGACCCCCGCCATCACCAGCAAACTAACCGGAAAGACAGCCCTCATCACGGGCGCGAGCCGCGGCGTCGGACGCCAGATCGCCCTGGCGCTCGCCGAGCACGGTTGTCACCTGCTCCTGCACGGCCGCCAGGCGTCGCACAACGAGGCTCTGGCGCGCGAGCTCAGCGAGGGCGGGCTGGAGGTCGAGGTGGTCGCGGCAGAGCTCGCGGATGGCAAGGCCGTCGATCAGCTGATCGATCGCGTGCTGAGCAAGCACGGCGGTGTCGACATCCTCTACAACAACGCCGCGATCATGACGCCGTGGCGGGAAGCGCACACCACGCCGGGTGACGACTACCGCACCTCGTTCGAGGTCAACGTGATCGCGCTCTCTCGCCTGTGTGATCGCCTGCTGCCGCCCATGCTGGCGCGGCGCTGGGGCCGCATCGTCAACGTCACGTCGGGCATCGAAAACATTCGCGAGCTCTTGCCGTACAGCATGTCCAAAGCCGCCGTCGATCGCTACGTGCGCGACGTGACCCCATCGCTGGAGGGCAGCGGCGTGATCATGAGCCTGCTCGATCCGGGTTGGCTGCGCACCGACCTCGGCGGCGACAAGGCGCCGAACGCCGTGGAGACGTGCCGCCCCGGCGTGCTCGTGCCGCTCTTGCTCGACGACGGCGCGCCGAGCGGCAAGTTCTATCGCGCACAGGATTATCGCACCGACGGCCAGGCGGGCTGAGGCTGCGAGGCTCTGGCAACCGGGTGAGCGCGCCATTTGCTCTGGCCATTCACGGGGGCGCCGGTGCGCTCCCGGCGAGTCGCGTCCCCGTGGAGCGCATCGACGAGATGCGGCGTGACCTGGGGCTCGCGCTCGACGCTGGTCTGGCGGTGCTGGGCGCAGGCGGTTCGGCGCTCGACGCGGTGGTCGCGGCCGTCGTGGTGATGGAGGACTCGCGCGTCTTCAACGCCGCGCGCGGAGCGGTGTTGCGCAGCGACGGCGGCGTCCGGCTCGACGCGAGCGTGATGTCGGGTGACGGCCAGCGCGCGGGCGCTGTGTGCCAGGTGCGGGCAGCCAAGAACCCGGTGTGTTTGGCGCGCGCGGTGCTCGAGCGCGGGCGCGAGGTGTTGCTCGCTGGCGACGACGCCGATCGGTTCGCGGGCGATTCGGGCCTGGAGCTGCGGCCGCCCGCGTACTTCATCACCGACTACCGGCGCGAGCAGCTCGAGCGACTCGTCCAGCGCGAGGGTACGGCCCAGGGCCGCATGGCCCTCGACCATGACGTGGAGGCTCCGGAGAGGGGCCGAACGCCAGATGAGGGGCAGACGGTGGGCGCCGTCGCGCTCGATGCGCACGGTCACCTCGCCGCGGCCACATCGACGGGGGGGATGACCAACGCCGTGCCGGGCCGGGTAGGGGATAGTCCCATCATCGGCGCCGGCACCTGGGCGAGCGATGAGACCCTGGCGCTGTCGGCGACGGGCACGGGCGAGTTCTTCATTCGCGCGGCCTTTGCTCACGAGGTGCACTCGCGGGTGGCGTGGCGCGGCGATGACGTCGTGCGGGCGGCGCGCGACGCGCTCGACGTGGTCGCCGGGCTCGGCGGGCACGGCGGCTGCGTCGCCGTCGATCGAGCGGGGCGCATCACGGCGCCGTTCACGACCAGCGCGATGCCACGGGCTTTCCAGGCGGCAGGCGGGCCGCGTTCCGTTTACGTGCTCGAGGTCTAGAGGGCTCGCCGCGGCTCCGGTTCGGGCTCGATCCTTCGCTTGGCGGCACGGCGTCGGGAACGACGGGAGGCCTCTGCCTTCGTCCGCCGAGCTACAGCGACGGACATTGGCCCCAGAGACCAGCTCCGGACAGAGGGTCCGGACGCGGGGATTCGGCTGTCGGTCGCCGCGCTAGAAACGTCGAGCGTCGGGAGTCCGTACCTGGAGCCCGCAGGCTGGAGCCTGTAGCCTGAAGACCGGCGCATACGGTGGAGACCCATTTCCTCAAAGACCTGCTGATCGTCTTCGCGCTCGGCGGCCTGGTCGTATACGCGCTGCGCGCCATCAAGCTGCCTCCGATCGTCGGGCTGCTCGTCGCCGGCGCCGCGATGGGCCCCCACGGCTTCAGCCTGGTGGAAGACGCGCACCGCGTCGAGGTGCTGGCAGAGGTGGGAGTCGTGCTGCTGCTCTTCACGATCGGGCTCGAGTTCTCGCTCGGGCAGCTCTTGAAGATGTGGCGCCTGCTCGTGCTCGGCGGCGGCGGCCAGGTGCTGGCGTGCATCGCGCTGGTCGCGCTCGTCACCTCGTTTCGCAGCGAAGGGCTCGGCAAGCCGCTCTTCTTCGGCTTCCTCGCCGCGCTGTCGAGCACTGCCATCGTGCTGCGCACCTTCGCCGAGCGCGCCCAGCTCAACACGCCGCTCGGGCGGGTCGTGGTCGGCGTCCTGCTGTTTCAAGACCTGTGCATCGTGCCGCTCATGCTGGTCACCCCGCTGCTCTCCGGTCGTGGCGACGGCGCCATGAGCGTGCTCTCGACGCTGGCGCAGGCGTTGATCGTGGTGGTGGCGGTGGTTCTGTTCGCGCGCTGGCTGGTGCCGCCGCTGCTCGCGGGCGTGGTGCGGAGCCGAAGCCGCGAGCTCTTCCTCACCTTTTTGCTCGTGCTCTGCCTGGGAACGGCCTACCTGACGTCGCTCGCCGGGCTGTCGCTCGCGCTCGGCGCGTTCCTCGCGGGGCTGGCCGTGAGCGAGAGCGAATACAGCCACCAGGCGCTGGCCGAGGCCATTCCGTTCCGCGACGCATTCGGTAGCCTGTTCTTCGTGTCGATCGGCATGCTGATGGACGTGCGCCTCGTGTTCGGCGAGCCGCTGCTCGTGCTCGGCGTCCTGTTCGCGCTGATGGTGATCAAGACGCTGACCGCGGCGCTGCCCGCGCTGCTGCTCGGCTATCCCGTGAACCTGTCGCTCAACGCCGGCCTGGCGCTGGCGCAGGTGGGCGAGTTCGCGTTCGTGCTGTCCCGCTCAGGGCTCGAGCTCGGGCTGATCGACGCTGCGGAGAACCAGGTCTTCCTGGCGGCCTCCGTGCTCAGCATGCTGCTCACGCCGTTCCTCATCTACGCGGGGCGCGAGCTCGGGCGCCGCCTGCCGCACGACGCGATCGCGCGCCTGCCGGCCTCGGCCGATGACAGCGCGCCGCTGATAGCCCGCGATCACGTCGTGATCGCGGGTTACGGCGTCAACGGCCAGAACCTGGCGCGGGCGCTGTCCTCCGCGGGCATCTCGTACGCGATCGTCGAGATGAACCCGGAGACGGTGCGCTCGGCGCGCTCGCGCGGCGAGCCGATGCACTACGGCGACTGCACCCGCGTCGCGGTGCTCGAGTCGCTCGGCATCCAGCGTGCGCGCATGTACGTGGTGGCCATCTCCGACGCGGCCTCCACGCGGCAGACGACGAGCCTCGCGCGCAGCCTGAACCCGAGCCTCGACATCCTCGTGCGCACCCGCTTCGTGGCGGAGGTGGAGGAGCTGCGAAGGCTGGGCGCCAACGAGGTCATCCCCGAGGAGTTCGAGACCTCGATCGAGATCTTCGCGCGCGTGCTCCACCGCTTCGACGTGCCGAAGAACCTCATCCTCGACGCCGTCGCCCGGGTGCGCGGCGGCATGTACGACATGCTGCGTGGCTCGAATCACTCGCCGCGCCCGCTCACGAGCAAGATTTCCGGGCTCGACGCCCTCGAGCTCGAGCGCTTCGAGCTACGGCCGGGCTCGACCATCGTCGGCCGCACGCTGTCGGAGATCGAGCTGCGCCGGAGCACCGGCGCCACGGTGCTGGCGGTGAAACGCGGTGCCGTGGTGCACACCAGCCCCTCCGGCGACTTCTGCCTGGAGGTGTCCGATACGATCGTGGTGCTGGGCGAGCCGTCGGCGATCGACAAGGTGCTCGCGCTGGTGGATCCGCACGTCCCCGTCGCTTGAGCGGGGCACGGCGGCCGCGCCGCCGGGGTCGACCTCACGCTGGCCGAGCGACGCCGAGATCGTCGAGCACGTGCCCGGCCGCGATGTAGCCGGCGCAGCCGATGACCGAACCAGCGGGGTGAGTGCCGGCGCTGCAGGAGTACAGGCCCGCGATCGGCGTGCGGTGCGGGAAGCGATCGCTGAAGCCGAACGTGTTGTCGATGTGGTGGATGTGGCCGAAGCTCATGCCAAAGTGGCGCTCGATCCGCTGCGGGTGCAGCGCCATCCGATCGACCACGAGCTGCGAGGTGCCAGGAGCGAAGCGGTCACAGATCGAGAGCAGGTGGTCGGCGTAGTCTTCGACGCGGTCGTCCCAGTCGCCGTCAGCGAGAGCGTACGGTACCCACTGGACGAACAGCGCAGAGCTGATGCGACCCGCGCCGTCGCTCAGGGTCGGATCGAGCGTCGTGTGCACGTACCACTCGATGCTCGGGAACTCTGGCAAGCGCCCGGCGAGCGCGGCGGCGTAGGCGGCGTCGAGCTTCTCCGCTACCTCGTGTTCATCCGGCAGCAGGTGAATGGTGGGCCCGAACGCGCCGCGGCTCTCGGGCAGGCAGGTGAAGCGCGGCAGCGCTGCGAGCGCCAGGTTGAGCTTGAGGGTCATGCCCGGGCGGCGCCTCAGGTCGAGCCAGGCGTTGAACTCGGCGCTGAAGGACTCGCGGCGCACGAGCTCCCGCAGGCGGAACGGGTCGCAGTTGGCGATGACGGCGCGGCACCGGATGAACTCGCCCCCCTCCAGCACCACGCCACTGGCGCTGCCCGCCTCGCGCTCGATGTGGACCACGGGCTGGCTCCGGAGCAGCTTGCCCCCCGCGCGCCACAGCTCGGACGCGAACGCCTGCGAGACGCTGCCCATCCCGCCGCGCGCGAGCATCCAGGTGCCGTCGCTGCCCGGCAGGCGGCACAGGTTATGGATCAGGAAGTTCATGCCGGTGCCTGGGGTATCCCAGCTGCCCGACGACCCCGCGTAGCCGTCGGTGACGGCGTACATCGCACGCAAGAGCGGGCTCTCGAAGCCGAAGCGATCGAGGTAGCTGCCCACCGAGCCGCGGCACAGCTCGACGAACGTGCGTTGCAGATCGGGGCGCACGCGGCGCGCGGCGGTCTCCTCGATCGACTCGGGAGGCTCGAGCCAGGTCGGCGCGATGTCGTCCCGCAGCGCCGCGAGCTCGCGCGACAGCGCGCGCTGAGCCTGGTAGTCGCGCTCGGAGAAGAAGCGTCGGAGCTGGGCGGCGAGCTGCTCCTCGTCGGATCCGAACAGCAAATGCCGAGAGCCGGTGGTCGGCAGGAAGTAGTGCGGATCGCGCCGCACGAGCGGCAGTTCGATGTGCAGCCGAGCGAGGAGTTCGGGCTGGACCAAGCCCACCAGGTACGCGCCGGTCGAGGTCGGCAGCTCGGGGGCCTTCGCGAACGGGCGCTCCGTACGAGCCGCCCCGCCGATGACCGAACGAGCCTCCACCAGCAGCACGTCCAGACCGGCGCGCGCGCACACGAGGCCCGCGACGAGGCCATTGTGGCCAGCTCCCACGATCACCACGTCCCACGTGCGCCGGTTCGCGGCCGCGGCAGAAACCTCGAAATCATCCGGCATGGGCGGGACTATACGCCGGCCGGGCTCGGGCGAGGGAGAGTCGCAATATTGGTGACTCGAGGCCGAGTCTATTGTTCTAATCGCGGGGTGGCGCCCCAGGCTGAAACGCGCTGGAGCCACGAACGACGCGCGGTGCGGCGAGGTAGCGGCGAGTGAGCGAGATTCGATCAGGTGTGATGCGGCCTCTCGGCGCGACCTTCGACGGGCGGGGCACGAATTTCTGCGTGTTCTCGGAGGCGGCCGAGCGCATCGAGCTCTGTCTGTTCGAGCCCGATGGCAGCGAGCGGCGGCTCGATCTGCCGGGCCGCGACGGCCCGTTCTGGCACGGCTACGTCGACGGCGCGCGCCCCGGGCAGCGCTACGGCTACCGCGTGCACGGTCCGTTCGACCCCGCCGCCGGGCACCGATGCAACGCCCGGAAGCTCCTGCTCGACCCGTACGCCAAGGCGATCGACGGCCGCTTGCGCTGGGACGCGGCCGTGTTCGGGCACGCCGGGGCGGACGCCTTCGGTCCGCCGAGTCCGCTCGACAGCGGCTCGTTCGTGCCGCGCTCGGTGGTGGTCGACGGCGCCTTCGACTGGGCGGGTGACGTCGCGCCCGATCGCTCCTGGCAAGACACCGTGATCTACGAGCTGCACGTGAAGGGCTTCACCGCGCGCCACCCGGAGGTGCCCGAGGCCTTGCGCGGCAGCTACTCCGGGCTCGCCCACCCGAGCGTGATCCAGTATCTCGTCGATCTCGGGGTCACCGCGGTCGAGCTCCTACCGGTGCACCAGTTCGAGGACGATGCGGCGCTGCACGCGCGGCAGCTCTCGAATTTCTGGGGCTACGCGACGATCGGCTTCTTCGCGCCGCACGGCGGCTACTCGAGCTCGGGCCAGGGCGGCGAGCAGGTGCTGGAGTTCAAGCGCATGGTGCAGGCGTTGCATCGCGCCGGCATCGAGGTGTTGCTCGACGTCGTCTACAACCACACCGCGGAGAGCAACGAATACGGCACCACGCTCTGCTTCCGCGGCTTCGACAACTACGCCTACTACAAGCACGCGCCCGAGGCCCCCGGCCGCTACATGGATCACACCGGCTGCGGCAACACGTTGCAGACGCGCCACCCGCAGGTGCTCCAGCTGGTGATGGATTCGCTGCGCTACTGGGTGCAAGAGATGCACGTCGACGGCTTCCGCTTCGACCTCGCGCCGGCGCTCATCCGCACCGCCCAGTGGGTCGATCCATTCAGCGCCTTCCTCGGCGCCATCCAGCAAGATCCGGTGCTCCAGCGCGTCAAGCTCATCGCCGAGCCGTGGGACCTCGGCTCCGGCGGCTATCAGCTCGGCAAGTTCCCCGCCATCTTCAGCGAGTGGAACGGCAAATACCGCGACTCGATTCGGGAGTTCTGGCTGCGGGGGCCGTCGGGCGTCGGTGAGTTCGCCCGGCGCTTCACCGGCAGCGCCGACGTGTATCGTGGCTCAGGGCGCACTCCGCGGGCGAGCATCAACTTCGTCACCTGCCACGATGGCTTCACGCTGAACGATCTGCTCAGCTACGAGAAGAAGCGGAACGAGGCGAACGGCGAGCACAACCGCGATGGCGAGAGCCACAACCGCGGCTGGAACTGCGGTGTCGAGGGGCCATCGACGGACGCTGACGTGCTCGCGCTACGCGCCCGCCAGCAGCGCAACCTGCTGCTCACGCTCCTCACTTCACAGGGCGTGCCGATGCTGACGGCGGGCGATGAGCTCGGCCGCACGCAGCAGGGCAACAACAACGCCTACTGTCACGACGGTCCGCTCACCTGGGTCGATTGGGCCGGTGCCGATCGCGGCTTGCTCGATTTCTCGCGGCGCCTGGTGCACTTCGTGCGATCCATCCCAGGCCTCCGCCCGGTGGGGCGCTGGCTCGATGGGCGGCCCGTGGTCGAGGGTGGCGAACGAGACGTGATCTGGTTCGGCACCGACGGCGTCGAGTTTGGCATGCTGGATTGGGACCGCGCGACGCACCGCGCGCTGTGCGTTCACGTCGCGAGCCACCCCCAGGTGCTCGCCGAGGCGAGAGGCGCCGAACAGCACCGCTGCCTGTTTCTCTTCAACGCCGACCCCGCCCCGGTCACCTTCGTGCTGCCGAAGATCGTGGCTGGCCCCTGGCGTCTAGTGATCGATACGTCGGAGCGGGAGCCGCTCGGCAGCGTGCGCGGCCCGGGCGACGTCGTGACGCTGCTGCCGTATAGCTCACTCGTCTACGAGGCGAAGCCTGGCGAATAGCGGCGTGTCTAGATACAGATGACGAAGGTCACGCAAACGCTTCCCGGAGAGGTCACGCTGGAGGTCGGCCTCGATGAGCCGCGCGAACCCGCGCGCTTGCGGCAGCGGGTGGCACGCGAGCTCGGGCTCGACGTGGAAGCCCTGCCCAGCGTCATCCTGCGCAAGAGCTCGCTCGACTGCCGGCGGGGTCGCGTGCGCTATCACCTGCTGTTCGAGGTCAGCCCCGATCCGCTCGACGGGGGCTTCGGCCTCGGCATCGGCGCCGTCGCGAGACTGGGCGCGCCGCACCCGGTGGAGGTGCACGGCAAACCGAAGGTGGTCGTGATCGGCGACGGTCCGTGCGGGTTGTTCTGCGCGTACGAGCTGGCGCGCGCGGGCGTGGCGAGCGTCGTGGTGGATCGCGGAAAGCCGGTACAACCCCGGCGGCGCGACCTGAAGGGACTGACGCGCAAGGGCACGGTCGACGCCGACAGCAACTACTGCTTCGGAGAAGGCGGCGCCGGGACATACAGCGACGGCAAGCTCTACACGCGCTCCCACAAGCGCGGTGACGTGCGCGACGTGCTCGAAATCCTGGCACTGCACGGCGCGCCGCGCGAGATTCTGGTCGACGCGCGGCCCCACATCGGCAGCAACAGGCTGCCCGAGGTGGTGACTGCGCTGCGCGAGCGCCTCGAGTCGGTCGGCGTCGAGTTTCGCTTCGGAGCGCGCGTCGTGGGGCTCCCGCGCGCGCGCGACGGCCGGGTCTCGGGCGTGCGCCTGCTCGGCGGCGAGGAGATCGAGGCGAGCCACGTGGTGCTCGCCACCGGCCACTCCGCGCGCGACATCTACGCGATCTTGCTCGAGGCCGGGCACACGCTCGAGGCGAAACCCTTCGCGCTCGGCCTGCGCATCGAGCATCCCCAGCCGCTGATCAACCGCATCCAGTACGGCGATCTCGCGGAGCACCCCGAGCTGCCGAGCGCCGCCTACCGCCTGGTCGATAGCCGCGGCCAGCGCCCCGTGTTTTCCTTCTGCATGTGCCCGGGCGGCTTCATCGTGCCGGCGATGACCGAGCCAGGCCACGTGGTCGTGAACGGCATGAGCCCGTCGCGCCGCAACTCGCGCTACGCCAACAGCGGCATGGTCGTCGGCGTCGGGCCCGAAGCGCTCGCCGCGATCGGCCTCGAGGGGCCGCTCGCGGGCATCGAGCTGCAGCGCCGCATAGAACGAGCGAGCTTCGATGCGGGCGGCGGCGAGCTGCGCGCGCCGGCGACGCGCGTCACCGATTTCATCGCGGGGCGCGCCTCGAGCAGCGTGCCAGATAGCAGCTATCAGCCGGGGCTGACCGCGAGCGACGTCGGCGCTGTGATCGACAGCAGCGGCGTGCGCTTCGCTGACGCGATCCGACAGGCCTTGCGCCATTTCGGCCGCAGCATGCGCGGCTACGTCAGCGACGAGGCCGTGCTCGTCGCGGTGGAGTCGAGGACGAGCGCGCCGCTCCGCATCCCGCGCGACCCCACGACGCTCGAGTCGATCGACTGGCCCGGTTTCTACCCCGCTGGCGAGGGCGCTGGGTACGCGGGCGGCATCGTGAGCGCCGCGGTCGACGGAATGCGCATCGCGCGAGAGATCGTCCGCGCACCGCTCCGCGCGCGCGCTGGGTGAGGTCGGCCGGCTCTCGGCGCGTGCCGAAACGACGCGTCGGCGCTGGGGCGATTTAGCCGCGTCGAGCTTCGTCCGTCATCACGGTCAAGAGGCATCCCCCGCTGTCGATGCGACTCATGAACAGGCTCCGCTCACGGCGCGCTGCGCTGGCGCTGGCGATGTCTTCGCTGCTCGCTGCATGCGGGGCAGGGGCAGGGGAGGCTGCGCCGGCCGCCAGCGCGTCGAGCTTCGACGCTGCCGAGCCGCCGCCGCCCGTCCAGGCGGGCCAGTATCGCCTGCGCATGTCGGCGACCTGCGACTCGAGGGAGAAGACGGCGACCGGCGTGTTGATGCTGCAGCCCATGTCCGGAATGGACGACGCGACCGGGCCGCGCTCCGCTGGCGAAGCCGCGCTCTTGTGGGGGCAGACCAACCTCGACTTCGGCGAGCTCGCGAGCTGCCTCGGACAACCGGCGACGACATCGGGTGAGCCGATCCATCCGAGCGTCCTGGTCGAGGTGTTGCGCTGGGATGGCGAGCGCCACCACCAGGTGCTGCTCGTATCGACCGAGCCGCCGGAGCGCGCCGGCGCGTCCGCGGGCGTCGGCGTGGCGATGTGGGTCGAGCGGGTCGACCGCGGACACATCGCGGGCGTCTGGAGCCGATGGGAGCTGATCGGCCGCGGCGAGGGTCGCTGGGAAGCGGAGCTGATGTCCGGTCGCTGACACCCTCCGGGAGATGGAGGCTTCGTCAGCGCGTGGGGAACTCGATCAGGTTGCCGGTCAACATCAGCAGACCGAGCACCGTCCAGCAGTGGTTGTAGTAGCGGCTGCGGGTGAGCAGGCGCCCGGTGCGCACGCGCGCGTACGCGGCGTCGACGAAGTCGGCGTATTTCGGATCGTGCATGGCGCCAGCGGCGGCGCAAGCCACGAACACGGCGGAGCCGGGGTTCTGTGCGGGCGAACGCGGATCGGGCGCAGGCTTGCCGTCGAGCGTGTAGCCGTCGACCAGCGCGTCGGCGCCGATCGCCGCGAAGAATGCGCTCGTCTTCCCCAGGTAGGCCTGGGCGCGCGCGTCGCGGTAGAACGCGACGTCTTGCGCCATGCGGAATGGCAGACGCGCCGAGTCGTACTGGTAGTTCGTCATCGCGCCGGGGAACGCCTCGACGGGCGTGCCCGCGGAGTCACACCACGCCGGCACGAGGCCGCTTTCGCGGTTGCCCGAGGCGTCGTTCAGGCTGCGCTCGATGACCTCGTAGCCGCGATCGACCACACGCTGCCAGTCGCCCTGCTTGCCGCTCACCTCGCCGAACAGCCGATACTGGTTGGGCGCAAAGTAGGACGGGTTGAACACGTCACGGCCGCGCCAGTCGTCACCGGGCAGGAACATATCGGGCCAGCGATCGTGGTCGACCTCCGTCTCGTAGATGGCCTCGATCAGCCGGCGAGCGATGCTGATGTAGCTCTCGCCGAGCGAGCCGCCCCCGCCCCACTGCCGATCGGCCATGATCAGCGCCCACGCCATGTCCTCGTCGGCGTCGCTCGCGGCGCCCACCGCGATCGGCTTCTGGCCGTCGGGCGCGATGTACCAATCCATCAGCCCGCTCTTGTTCAAAAAGCAGCGCGCGTACGTCCAGAAGCCGTCGAACATCGCCTGGTCGTCGAACATCACGGAGATCAGCATTCCGTAGGCGATGCCCTCCGAGACCGTCGAGTTCGCCTGCCCGTCGGGTGTATCGGGCCGCCGTGTGCGCAAACCACCCCGAGCGCCGTCGCTGGTCACGATCTCGTCCCGCCAGCGCTCGAACGCAGCGCGCGCGTCGGCGGCGTCAGCCTGGCGCGGATAGGTGAGGTGAGGCAGGCGCTGGTTCTGAGGAAACGGAAATCGACCCATGGCAGCCACACTTAGCGCGCCCCTCGACGCCCTGTCAGCTGCAAATTCGGCGGCTACTCCGCTGCTACTCCGCTGCTGGAGGCCGCCGGAGCTCGGCGCGCGCCGCCGCTGGCATCATGATGTGCAGACGACTCGGCGCGCTCGAGCAGATCGCGCAGAGCCTCCATGGGGTGCCGGGGCACGAAGCCCGCGAAGCGCTTGACCTGGCTTCGGCACGAGTGCCCTTGAGCGATCACCGTGCGTTCGCCACCATCTCTGGGCAGCTGCTTGCCCCAGCTCATGTCGAACACGCCGCGCGACTCCTGGTAGTGCGCCGCCTCATGGCCGTACACGCCGCACATGCCGCAGCAGCCGGTGGCGCGGGTGTCGACCTCCACGCCGAAGGCCTTGAACACGGCACGCCACTGCTCCTGCGATTTTACCTCTTCGGTGCGCTCGGTGCAGTGACCGAACAGCTGCAGCTTCGCGCCGCCCGTGCCGCCTGGCTGCGGCAACGCCCGCGCGGCGAGCTGTGGCAGCCTCTCGCTCAGGAACTCCTGCAGGAGCTGAATGCGGTAGGGCGGGGCGCTCGCGGCGTTCTGGGAGCCGTGGTCGTGGTCCGCTGGGTCGCGGCCTGACCCGTGCTTGACGAGCGCCATCGGATACTCGGCGCGATAGGTCAGCGTGACGGCGGGCTCGATGCCGACGATCGGCAGACCCAGCTCGGCGACGCGGGCGTAGAAGCGGCTGTTCCGGCGCACGACGCGCCGAAAGCGGCCCATGAATCCCTTGATATGCAGGGCCTTGCCGTTCTCGCGGTAGGGCAGAAAAACGACGTTCAGGCCAAGCCGCGTGAGAACATCATAGACCGCCAGCGCGACGTTCGTCTCGTAGAAGGTCGTGAACGCATCCTGCGCGATCAACACCGTCTTGCGCTTCTGCTCCGGGTCGAGACCCCGGAGCGTCTTCATGTCGAACGCGCTAGCGCCGCGCGCCGCGAGCGCCTGGCGCAGGGGCTCTTCGCTCAGCTTGGGCGAGTCCACGATCCCCACCCAGCGCTCGAGCGCGCGGCTGAACCAGCGCTGCTCGAAGAACCAGTTGAAGAAGCGCGGTGTCTTGCCCATGAGCACCAGCACGCGCTCCAGCGTCGCCACGAAGTAGTCTTTGAGCGGCCGCCGGTAGCGGGAGTGGTAGTGCGACAGAAACTCGGCGCGCAGCTCCGGCACGTCGACCTTGATCGGGCACTGGGTCGCGCAGGCCTTGCACGCCAGGCAACCGTTCATCGCGTCGTACACCTCGTGCGAAAAGTCCTCGGGCGCGTCGCGTCGTGGGTGACGGCCGCCCGTGCCCTTGGCCTGGAGCTGGCCCGGGTCGTGGCCGGCGGCGCTCATCAGACGCAGCCACTCGCGCAGGATTCCGGCGCGACCCTTCGGCGAGTGGATCCTGTCGCGCGTGACCTTCGAGGAAGGGCACATCACGTGATCGGGGTGGTAGTCGAAGCACTGCCCGTTCCCGTTGCAGTGCACCGCGACGTCGAAGCGGGCGCGCGAGCCAGCGCCGATCTCGCGATCGAAGTCGCCGCGCTTCTTGGCGTCGACGCTCACCAGGCGTTCCCCGCTGGTGGGAGGCGTGGCCAGCTTGCCGGGGTTGAGCTGGTTGTACGGGTCGAACGCGCCCTTGACCTTGCGCAGCTCCTGGTAGAGCTCCGGCCCGAAGAACGTCGGGCTGTACTCGCTGCGGAACCCCTTGCCGTGCTCGGCCCAGAGCACGCCGCCGTAGCTCTTCACCAGCTTCGTCACCTCGTCGCTGATCTGGCGCAGCAGCAGGCCATCCTGCGGGTCGCGCAGGTTGAGGGCAGGGCGCACGTGCAGGCAGCCGACGTCCACATGTCCGAACATGCCGTAGCGCAGGCCGTGCCGATCGAGGATGGCACGGAAGTCACGGATGTAGTCCGCGAGCCTTTCAGGCGGCACCGCCGTGTCTTCCACGAAGGGCACCGGACGGCGCTCGCCCTTGGCGTTGCCGAGCAGGCCCACGCCCTTCTTGCGCAGCGCCCAGAGCGCGGCGATGTCCTGATTCTTGGTCGCGATCGTGTAGCCGGTGGCCTTGCCCGGGGCGCCGCGCTCGGCGTCGAGCGCGGCAGCGAGATCGCTAGCCTTGCGAGCGACGACGTCGGGGTCGTCCGACTCGAACTCGATCAGGTTGACGGCAGCGAGCGGCGCCTCGCCCTTCGCCTCGAGCAGGTGCGCGACCGTGTGCCAGATCACGTCGTTCCGGGCGAGGCCCACGATCGTGCTGTCGACCGTCTCGATCGCGCCCGGGTCGCTCTGGACGAGCACGTTCGCTGCGCGCAGCGCGGCGTCGAAATCCGCGTAGCGGACCGCGAACAGCTGCTTGTGTTTGGGTAGCCGCGTCAGCTTGAGCTTGGCCTGTGTCACCACGGCCAGCGTGCCCTCGGACCCGGCCAGGATGTAGTTGAGGTTGAACCCGCCCTCGGCGTCGAGCACGTGGGCCAGGTTGTAGCCCGTCAAGAAGCGGGCCAGGCGAGGGAACTGCTTGGCGATCGTGCCTCGGCGCGTCGTCACGATCTCGTCGACCGTCCGATGCACTTCGCCGAGGATGCCTGGCTCGCGCTGCAGTCGCTCGAGCTCCTCGCGGCCGACGCGCTGCGAGGCGTGTACCGTTCCATCGAGCAACACGGAGCGCAGCTCGATCACGTGGTTGCTCGTCTTGCCGTACACGCGCGAGCCCTTGCCGCAGGCGTCGGTGTTGATCATGCCGCCGATGGTGGCGCGGCTGCTCGGCGAGAGGTTCGGCGCGAAGAACACCCCGTGCGGGCGCAGGTGATCGTTCAGCTGGTCGAGGACCACCCCCGGCTCGACGCGCACCCAGCCCTCGGCGAGGTTGACCTCGAGGATCTGGTTCTGGTGTCGCGAGACATCCATGATCACGCCGTCGCACAGGGCCTGGCCATTGGTGCCCGTGCCGCCGCCGCGCGGGCTCAGCTTGATGTCGCGGAACGTATCGGTGTGCGCGAGGCTGAGCGCGAGCGCCACGTCGGCCTCGTGCTTCGGAAAGATCACCGCGACCGGCACGAGCTGGTACACCGAGTTGTCCGTCGCGGCGACCAGGCGACTGGCATAATCGGTGCGGACCTCGCCGCTGAAGCCTTGGGCGGCGAGCTGCGCGAGGAACTCGCGGTAGGAGGCGGGGATCTGTTGTTGGGGAGCGAGCGCGGGAATCATGGCTGAGACGAGCTCTCGGGCATCGCTTTATCACCAGTATCGCCCACCTCAAACCCCCGCTGAGGCGTGGCCGGTTTTCGGGCCAGCCGAGCGTCGACGAGCGCGGGCTCGATCGAGGGCTTCTCTCGACGGGGCCCGCCCCCGCGGCGGACAGAAATGCCTCGAGTTTCGACGGGCGAGCCATGGCTCGGCAAATTCGAGCCTCGGCGGCAGAAGCCGAAGCGGCGCCGATGCGAGCTCGGTCGGTGGTCGCCACGGACCCTGCAGCGGGTCCCCACACTCGCGGGCTGACGCCGAGCGGGCCGCCCGCACGGGCGGGCCTCCGGTTGGTCTTTCGTCGCCGTGCCTCAGCGGGTGCCGTTCGGCTCGCCCGCCATCGCCGAGTCGTGGACGGTTCGGTTCATTTCGGATCGCCGAAGAGATCGAGCATGTCGCCCCGGGGGCTCTCGGTGCGCGGGGCAGGTGCTTCTGGAGCAGCAGGGCGCGGAGCGCCGCTCGCGTTGCCTGCTGGCGCCCCGACCGCCACCGCGACGGGGCTGCCCGCGTCGCGCCCCTTCGCGGGGGCCGGCGTGCGACGCGGCAGCTGGCCCTGCGCCGTGCCATTGGCCCGCTCAGGTGCCGCACCCGGCGCGGCGGGGGCCGGCGTCGAGGCGGCGCCGCCAGCGGGCACCACCGCGATTCGCGGTGCAACACTGGGCGCGCCGGCGGCACTGACCCCGGTCGGCGCAACTCCGACCGAGGCCACTCCGACCGGCGAAGCTGCGGGCGGGCCCGCGTGCGACGCGGCGGCGGGCGCTGCTGCCGGGCTCGCCCCGCCGACACCCGCTGCGGCTGCGCCTGGCGCGAGCGGAGGCACGGCGGCCGCCGCCGCCCCAGGCGTGGCGGAGCCGGACGCTTCTAGCTTGGACTGAGCGGAGATCGCCGTTCGGCTGGGACCCGGGTTGACCGGGATGGCGGGGGCCGATGGCTCCGCGCTCGACGGGGGCGCGCTCGGCGCCCCCGCGAACCAAACGCCGAGCGCGAGCAGCATCGCGCCGAGGCCTGCGGCCACCGCGACCCACCGATAGGGCGCAGCGAGGCCGAGCGGAAGCGTGGCCAGCCGAGCATTCTCGATGCGCCAGATGGCGGCCCCGACGGCGTCGCCGCCGGATCCGTCAGGCACGATTCGCAGGTCGAGCCGGAGGCGCAGACCGTCGATGGCGAGCTTGCGACCGCCCGCAGCGTCGGGCGAGCTGGAGAACGGGATGGGCTCGACGCGGCACTCTCCGCTGATCATCGGCCACCCCGCCTTTCGGGCCGTGATTCCCCCGCGACCTCGCGAGCAGCAGCCACCCCTCGAACCATCCCACCCCGAACCGCCGCGCTGGCGCTCACGGTGCGGCGCGCTCGGCTCGACGCCACGACATCGGACGCTGACATTTCTCGGTCATCGGCCGGTCGCTGCCGGCGGTTGCGAGAAATGTGACGGCTCGCCGCGCCGCCAGGCCGTCGCAGCGACTCGGCGTTCCGACTCCCTGGGAGCGTCGATGCTGGCGCGTCTCGATCCGCCCGTGCCGGAAGCGACGGCGGCGCACCCCGATGGTGCACGTGCTCGCGCCTCCCACATCGGCGGCGCGTGACGGCGGGGCGACAAACCTCGATCGTCTGCGCGCATCACGCTGGACCGTCTCGATCATCCGTCCGACGCGCGGGCTCCAGCGAAATCGGCGGCGTTCCAGGCTTGACGCACGCGGCTGTCCCGTTCGACCGTCATCACACGGGCTGCTGGAGTGCCATCTTCTTGCATGAGTCGAGGTGCCGAGGGACAGATGTCGGGAGCTTCTTCGTCCCGTCGCGCGGTGCGGCGAGCGCCGCTGGCCCGAGCGCTCTCCGCGATGGCCTGGGCGCTCGTCCCGTGCGCCGCCGGGCTCGCTGGTTGCGTGCCGGAGCGAGCGCTGTCGTCCTACCGGGAAGACCCGGGTGGGCCGGCACCCGAGGTCACCCGCACGAGCGTCCGTGGCCTGCCCGATGCCGGCGCCATCGACGCGGGCGATGCGCCGGAGCCGTTCGATGCGCCCGCGCGCGATGACGCGGGACAGCCCGCCGCCCCTGCGCTCGATTGTCGAGAAGAGTGCGTGTGCGAGCGCGGCGCTTCCGGCGCGCTGATGTTTTGCCCGACGCCGGTCAGTCACGGCGAGGCCGTCGAGCTCTGCGCGCTCGCGGGCGGGTCGCTGGTGAGCGTGGACGACGCGGAGCGAAACGGCTCGCTCAGCGCGCGCATGACGGCGCTCGCAGCAGACGATTTCTGGTTATCCGGGACCGACAGCGAGGACGAAGGCGTCTGGCGCTGGCGCGATGGTCGCGTGTTCTTCGATGTCGCCGCCGACGGCGGCGCGCCGCGGCCGTACGCCCCTTGGGACGAAGGGCAGCCGAACGACCTGAACGGAGAAGACTGCATGCGTTCGATTGGGGGGGTCTGGCG
>Ga0247763_1000123_pt1 | contig 38185 bp, 30 predicted proteins | sample UWRJL141409B4_FD_179926 | JGI IMG/M metagenome (GOLD analysis project Ga0247763, IMG submission 179926) | Plant litter microbial communities from Arlington Agricultural Research Station in Wisconsin, United States - UWRJ-L141-409B-4 | ecosystem: Environmental > Terrestrial > Plant litter >... | reverse complement strand
GCTGAGCGTGATCGGGATCCTCCAGCGTGGGCGAGTCGAACTGTGGCCGCTCTTCCAGCACGCCCCCCGCGTAACGGTAAGTGAACAGCCGGTTGCCGCGCTCGACCGCGACGAACACGCGGTCGCCCGCGTGGTCGAGATGACGCGGGCCGAGCCCTGGCCCCGGCAGCACCGTCTGCTCCCGCGTGAGCTGCCCTTCCTCGAAACGGAACAGCGTGAGCGAGCCCGGCTGTTCCGGATTCGCGCCCGAGGCATCGGCGCCCAGGCCGCAGGCCACGAGCCGCGTGCCGGCGCTGTCGAAGGACGCCTGGTGCGTGAAGAAGCCCGTTTGCGCCGGCGCCGCTTGCTCGACGAAGCCCGCCAGGCGACCGTCGACAGCGAGTCGCACGCTAGAGAGCTGGGCCGCGCGGTTGTGCGCGAGGACCAGGTGACGCCCCGCCGGCTCGACCGACAGGTGGATGATCCTGCCGAGCGGCGGCTCGAGCGCTGGCCCGTGCTCTGCCAGCGCCCCCGTCTGCGGGTCGATCGCGAACGCATGCAAGCCGTGGCGGCTCGCGCCATCGCTGGTCGAGACATACAGGAACCGCGCGCCGTGATCGGCGGCGGCATAGTGGATCTGCTCGGGGAGCGAGACCGACGCGATGACGGCCAGCTCGCCCGTCTGGCTGTCGAGCGCGAGCGTGTGAAGTTGCTCGCGCTCGCTCGCATACACGACGGTGCGCCCTGCCTGCGCGGTGCCCGTCACATCACCGCTCGAGCCGCTCTCTGGATGCGATGGCGCAGCCTCTGCGGACACGCTGCGCGGCGGCGAACATCCGAGCCCGACGGACGTCATCACGACGAATGCCAAGAGTGTCCCCTTCATCGTGGCGAGCTCGCGCGATCTCCGTTCGCCCTCATGGCATGGAACTTCGGGTTTTGACACTCGCAGCGGAGGCTGGGAGCGGTCGCGGCCCGTTCGAAGGGGGCGCACCGGCGTGCAACACCGAGCGCGTGCGCCGCCGGTGCCTCAAAAATCGCGCAACGCCACCCGTGCCGAGTGCGGACGCGCGGCCTCGCTCAGTGGCAAAAAGGGCCATTCCGAGAGGCGCGAGAGGGGGCGTTCATGCACGGTTCATACTCCCGGAACTCTTGCGGTTCTCGGTCCATGAGACACGCCGAGAGCGTTGCAAGAGCGCGTTTCTGCCGTGCTAGCGTCGGGGCCATGAACGACGTCTCTAGACTCGCCTCGAGCACCTGCGCCTTCTGCGTCGCGATGACGCTCTCCGCCGTGAGCCTCGCTCACGTCGATCTGAGCAGCCCCAATCCGCGCGCGCACGGGGAGACCGAAGGCGACCTGAAATCCGGCCCCTGCGGGCAGACCGCGAACGGCCGCACCTCGAACGTCAACGTCTTCGCGCCGGGCGAGACGATCACGGTCACCTTCAACGAGTACATCGACCATCCCGCTTATTATCGCATCGCCTTCGACGACGACGGCGACGACGGGTTCGCGATGCGCACCGACGGGCAGACGGTTCCCGACGCCGACGACCCCGAGGCGATGGAGGCCGCGCTGAACATGGACGCCGAGATCCTCGCCATCGTGCCCGAGGTGAACGATACGACGCCGGGCGTGAGCACCGATGTCCGTAACGTCGACGTCACTCTTCCGAACATCACCTGCGAGAACTGCACGCTGCAGGTGATACAGTACATGTACAACAACCCGGGGCAGGGCTACTTCCAGTGCGCTGACATCGCGCTGCGTGCGGCGCAGACCACGGGCGACGCGGGGCCCGGAGGCGAAGGCGGTTCGGCGAACGCGGGCGAAGCGGGAGCTGCTGGCGCCGTGGGCGCGGGCGCCGGCGGCGCCCCGGCATCCGGCAACGCGGGGACGGGCAATGGCTCGGGCGGCACTGGCGGCGCACCGACGCCGAGCGGTGGCTCGGGTGGCGCTGCGGGCGCGAGCCCCGCGAGCGGCGGCAGCGCGTCGACCGCTGGCGGGAGCGGGCCCGCCGTCGCGGCCGACAGCGAAGACGACGGCGGCTGCGCCATCGCCTGGCGCACCGAGAGCGGCGCGGGCCGCGCGGGTCTCGCGAGCCTGCTCGCGCTCGGGCTCGGCCTGGTCGCGCGGCGCCGCCGCGCGTGAGCCGACGTGTGGCGCTGCCCCTCCGGGTACCGATCCGAGACCCGGGAGGGGCGGCGCGCCGCGCTCAGTGCTCGCCCCGCCGCCGCCGCACCGCCGAGGCGAACGTGCCGAAGCCGCATTGCGCTGGCGCGCGCAGAGCGGGCAGCTGCGCCTGCCCGTCGCTGCGGATGCGCTCGACGTGGGCGGGGGCGAGCGAGGCCACCATCGCGTCCGTCGCGAGCCAGCTCTCGAGCAGCGCCGCGTCAGCCTCCGGGTGAAACTGGGTTCCGACGGCGGACCCGATGCGGAAGGCCTGCACCGGGGTGGGGCGCGTCGAGGCCAGGAGCTCGGCGCCGCTCGGCAGCTCGACCGCGTCGGAGTGCCAGTGCAGGAACGTCGCCGAGCGCTCGCCAGCGAAAGGGGCGAGCAGCGGGTCGACCGCGCCGCGCTCGGTGAGCTCGACCGGAGCGAAGCCGATCTCCTGCCCGTGACCGAGGTGAAGCCTCGCGCCGAGCGCGACGGCGAGCAGTTGCATGCCGAGACACACGCCGAGCACGGGCACCTCGGCGCTGACAGCCTCGGCGAGGATCCGCCGCTCGGCGGCGAGGCCTGGGTAGCGCTCGTCGTCGTTCGCGTCTTGCGGCCCGCCCATGACGACGAGCCCGCCGAGCTCGGCGACCGACGGCAGCTCTGGTGCGCGCTCCGCGAGGATGCTGCGGCGAACGCTGGGAATGCCCGCGAGGGCCGTGTCGATGAGCGCCGGGGTCTCCCACTCGGCGTGGATCAGGATGAGGACGGGACGAGACATCGCCGCTTCATCTAGCACAGCTCGTCGCCCTCGGGGTGACGGCGCTGGCGCGGGTGCCGCATCGGAGCTCGCCGAGCTCGCGGAGCGCGGTCTGCGACGAGGCCGCCATCACCAACCGCTCGTCCGCGTGACGGCCTCGCGGCGCGGCGCCGCCGCATCGTGGAAGTATGGATGCGGGGCACGCGACGCGCGCCGCAGCGCCCGCTCGCGCGCCAGCTGCTGCGCGAGCACCGGGTGGTAGATCACGGCCGCCGACGTGACATCACCGCTCACGCTCCAGCACCAGATCAGGGCGAGCAGCGCGTAGAGGCAGCCGAGCCAGTCAGCGCAAGCGCCGAGCCCGACGAGCTTCAGCAGGCTCGGCACGAGCGCCGGCGAACACGAGGCGTCGACCGCCAGCAGCGCGAGCGAGCCGAAGCCCTGGAGCTCGATGCGATCGGCGCGCCGAGCGCGTCGCATGCAGGCGGCCAGCGCCAGGTCGACGCGCGACGTCCAGTAGCGATCGCGCTCGGCGAGCGCCGCGAGCCGTGCCCTGCGCAGCGGCACCCAACCGCGCGCGAGCGCCCGCGTGATGCTGCGCGACCCGAGCAACAGCCCGAGCGCTGCGCGCAGAACGTGGCCGATGCCCTGCGCGGGAAAGCTCACGAGCATGCCCGCGAACGGCAAGAGCGCGGTCACCACCAGCACGGCGACGGCGCCGGCGACGAGGGCGCCGGGGGGCAGCCTGCCCATGTCGAACAGGCTGTAGCCGAAGACCGCCGAGAAGACCCAGTGGCTGGCCAGGCCCAGGTTGATGCCGGCCAGACTGAGCGGGAGGTTGGAGACCCGGTCGACCAGGCGAGGTGTGGAGAGCGAGCTGAGGGCGGCGTGTTCGTCGATAGTCCGAGCTGTCATGGCATCCGCATCGTGGTGCGCGCGCCTCGAGTTGCGGACTTTCGCTGAGCGGCGAACGCGCTCGGAGAGCACGAAACCCGCCGGCAACTCGCTGTGTCCTGTCGAATGGACTCGTTGCGGCGAAGCGTCGTCGAGTGCCCCGGCGTTGCCCTCGAGGTCAGCTCGACGCGCGCGCCCGCGAGCCGTCGCACACGCGCATCGGCGCGGGTGGCGCCCCCGGCGCGTCGGGGTCTTCGATCGTCGGCACGGGCTCGCCCGGCTCTGGGGGATCGGGCGGCGGCTCGCGCCGCGGTGGCTGGCGCTCGCCCGGGTCGCGCGCCGGAGGCGGTGGCAGTCCGGGCTCGCGTCGCGGCGGCCCGATTTCGGGGTCGCGGATCTCAGGTCTGCGTTCCGAGCTGGCGATCGACATTCGAACACGAATTGCAAAGCAGATGCCACACGCTCCAGCGCCGTGGCCGGTGCACGGACGCGAACCCGCGGCGCGCGCGCGCGCCCCTGCGCGGGTCAATGGCAAGTCCGCTGTCGGGGCTGGTGCCGCCGCTGGAACCGAGCGGCAATGGCGCCACGCCGACCCGGCCGGTCGTGCAACAATGCCTGCCGTGTCGACGGAACATGCAGCAGGTTCGGATCTGGCCCCCCTCGTGGTGCTCCTGGCGGCGGGGGTCGTGGCGGTCGCGCTTTTCAAGCGGCTGGGGCTCGGCTCGGTGCTCGGCTACCTGGCAGCGGGGCTCGCGATCGGGCCCTTCGGGCTGCGGCTGTTCTCGGATCCCAGCTCGATCCTGCACGTCGCCGAGCTCGGCATCGTGATGTTCCTGTTCGTGATCGGGCTGGAGATGCAGCCGTCGCGGCTCTGGAGCCTGCGCCGCCAGATCTTCGGGCTCGGGGCGGCGCAGGTCGTCGCGTGCGGGCTGCTGCTCACGGCGGGGCTGGTCGCGTACGGCCTCGCGCCCGCGGTCGCGTTCGTCGGCTCGATGGGCTTCGTGCTGTCGTCGACGGCCATCGTCGCGCAGATCCTCGACGAGCGCGGAGAGACGTCGCTGCCGCGCGGGCAGCGCATCGTCTCGATCTTGCTGCTCGAGGATCTGGCCATCGTGCCGCTGCTCGCGATCGTCTCGTTCCTGGCGCCGGGCGAGCCCGACGTGTCGAGCTCGCGCTGGGCCGACATGGGCATCGGGCTGGGCGCGCTCGCCGGGTTGATCGCCGCGGGGCGTTGGCTCTTGAACCCCATGTTCCGCGTGCTGGCGGCGGCCAACGCGCGCGAGGTGATGACGGCCGCGGCGCTGCTCGTCGTGCTCGGGTCGGCCTGGCTGATGCAGCTCGGCGGGCTCTCGATGGCCCTCGGCGCCTTCCTCGCCGGCGTGCTCCTGTCCGAGTCGTCGTTCCGCCACCAGCTCGAGGCCGACATCGAGCCGTTCCGATCGATCCTGCTCGGCCTGTTCTTCCTGGGCGTCGGCATGTCGCTCGACCTCGCGCTGGTGCTGCGTGATTTCGCGACCATCGCCGTCGCTGTCGCGTTCTTCATGGGCCTGAAGGCGGCCGGCATCTACGCGGTGGCGCGCCTCACGCGGGCGCCGCGTGACGAGGCGATCCAGCGCGCCGCGCTGCTCGCGCAAGGTGGCGAGTTCGCCTTCGTGCTGTATTCGGCGGCGCGCGCCGAGGGCATCATCGACGCCGACGTGCAGGCTCGGCTGAGCGCTATCGTCATCCTGTCGATGGCTCTCACCCCGCTCGCCGTCGCGGCGCTCCGCTTCCTGCCCCAGCCCGAGAGCGACTTCGACGGCATCGACCGCGCTAGCGATCTGCACGGCAACGTGCTGTTGATCGGCTTCGGCCGCTTCGGGCAGGTGGTGAGCCAGGGCTTGCTCGCTCGCGGCGCCGACGTCTCGATCATCGACAGCGACGTCGAGATGATCCGCGCAGCGGCCAAGTTTGGCTTCAAGGTCTACTACGGCGACGGCACTCGCATCGACGTGCTGCACGCCTGCGGCGCTGGAGAGGCTCAGGCCATCCTGGTCTGCGTGGAGAACCGGCAAGCCACAGACCGCATCGTCGAGCTGCTGAAGGCCGAGTTTCCGCTGGCGCGCGTGCTGGTTCGCTCGTTCGATCGCGAGCACGCGTTGAAGCTGACGGGACACGGCGTCGAGTTCCAGATCCGGGAGACGTTCGAGTCTGCGCTGCGCTTCGGCGAGGCCGCCTTGCTCGCCGTCGGCGCCAGCGAGGAAGAAGCCGCCGAGATCAGCCTCGACGTCCGCCGGCGCGACGCCGAGCGCTTTCAGCTCGAGCTCGCCGGCGGCCTCGGTGCGGGCCTGGCTCTGCTCCGCGGCAACACCGCCAAACCCACCCCCTTCACCGCGCCGAGCCGCGAGGCCCGCGCCTTGAGCGAAGAGACGGCGCTCGTGACGCAGGCGGAGGAGCCGCAGGCGGGGTGAGCGCCACCCGCCTCTAGCCCCGGTTCGACAGCGCTCCAATCAGCTTCTCCAGCGCCGGCGCCGCGAAGCCGGCGGTCTTGCGGGGGGCGAAGGCGCCGAGCACCAGCGCGCCGACGATGAACGCCAGCACTGCGCCCGCGTCGGAGTGGGAGAGGCGATCGCCCGAACGGCGGCGGATCGCCTCGATCTCGCTGTCGACGAGGCGCCGCACCTGGGTGAACAATGGCGGGTGGCGCACCGCTTCGGCGAACAGGCCCACCCAGCAGCGCGCGGCGACCGTGTCGGCCGTGGCATCCAGCCGAACCGCCGCCGCGGCATAGGCGAGCAGCGGGTCGGCGCTCGCCTCGAGCGCGCGCGTGCGACGGCGGAAGCCCTCCGTGAGGCGCTGCAGCAAGCTCTCGAGCAGCTCCGCCTTGTCGGCGAAGTGGTGGTGAACGAGGCCGGGGGCGACGCCCGCCTCGCGCGCGACCGCCGCGATCGTCGCGCCCGCGTAGCCGTGCTCGCTGAGCACGCGCGCGAAGGCCTCGACAAGCTCCGCGCGTCGCTGGTCTCGCATGCTGGGTCTTCCCATAGATTGGTTGTATAACCAATCTATGGCGCGCACCATGGAATCATGACGATCCAGTGCGACGAACGAGGCTTTGACGCCGGCGACGCGAGGCTCCGCTGGGACGAGTTGCTCGCGGTCGGCATCCGCACCACGAGCGACGGGCCCTTCGCGGCAGATTGCTTCTGGCAGTTTCTGCTGCGCGGAGGGGCGGTGATGGAGCTGCCGGCAGCCCAGCTCGACGGCGAGGCGCTCGAGCGCGTTCTCGCAGAGCTTCCTGGCATCGACCTGCGCGAGGTGGTGACGGCCATGGGTTCCGTGGAAGAGCGGGTGTTCCGTGTCTGGCACGCCGAAGAATCGGCGTGGCAGTGGGACACCGCGCCGCTTCGCGCTCGCTTCATCGCGCTGGTCGAGCGCCTCGGCGGACACGGCGACCGCTCGAGCCAGGCGTTCGCCCGTCTGGAGACGGCCTGGAGCGCGCCGCACCGCCGCTACCACGATCGTGAGCACCTGCTCGACTGCCTGCGCGAGCTGGACGGGGTGCGCCGCGAGAGCGGAGGGCCCGCGTCGGGCACGGCCGCGCAGGGCACCCGGGCCGACGTCGCGGAGCTCGCGCTCTGGTACCACGACGCCGTCTACGACCCCGGGCGGCGCGACTCGGAAGAGCTGAGCGCCCGGCTCTTGCTCGCCGAGGCGGCTGCCTCGAACATCCCGTCGAGGCTGGCGCTCGCGAGCGCTGCCTGCGTGCGCGCGACCGCGCACGGGGCGCCACGCGCCGCCACCGACCGCGCGGCAGACGCGCTGCACGCGGCGACCAGCGCGTCGAGCGAACCCCCGATCGATCTGGTGAACGACATCGATCTCGCGATCCTCGGTCGCGACGACCTGCGCTTCCTCGAGTACGAGTACTCGGTCGAAGAGGAGTACGCGCACGTCTGGTCGCCGTATTACTTCGTGGCTCGCGGCCGCTTCCTCGAGGCGCTGCTCGCCGCTCCCAGCATTTACCGCACGCGACACTTTCGCGCCCGCTACGAGGCGCGCGCGCGGGCCCACCTCGAGGGGTTGCTCGCGAGCTCGCGCTATCGGCTCCACCGCTGGCTGAAGCGCGCTCGCCGCTGCTTCGGGGGAGCCTGAGGCGAGCCCTTCACTCCTCGCGGCAGGCCCGCTGCAGCGCTTCGAAGGCCTCGGCATCGAGGGCCGGGCTCGACGCGGGCGGGCCGTCGTCGCCCGTGCCGAGCAGCTGCGCACGGCTCTCGCTGGAGGGGTGGTTGGAGAGCCAGGCGGGCACCACGTCAGTGTCTTCGCGCAGGCGCTGGAAGAAGTCGTGGAGGCCGCGGCGCGAGACTCCGGCGCGATCGAGCGTGGTGGCGGCAGCGGCGTCGGCGGCCGCCTCCTCTTCGCGCGAGAAGCGCAGGTTGACCAGGTTGAAGGCGGTGGTGGGGTCGATCACCATCAGCCCGGCGTAGTCGCCCACGGCGACGCTCCAGCCGGCGGCGAGCAGGGTGGCCCGTATGAAATGACTCATCACGTGCCGCTGGCGCACGTGCTCGAGCTCGTGAGCGAGCACGCCGGCGACCTCGTCGGGGCCGCTGGCTTCCTTCAGCAGGGCCTCGCTGATCACGACGATGCCGCCCGGGAGCGCGAAGGCATTGACCATGTCGGAGCGCCAGACGTGCAGCTCCGCTGCCACCTCGCCGCGCGGATCGAGCCTCCGCTCGAGCTCGGCGAGCGCGGCGTCGGCCTTGCTGTCGGCGCAATACTCGTTGCTGAAGAACGGCAGCAGCTGCGCGCCGAGCTCTCGCTCGTAGGCGAGGGGGACGCGCTGTGCGATGGCGCGCGCGAGGACCGGGATCGAGAAATAGATCCCCGCGGCGAGCGCCGCGATCGCCAGCGTGGCCGCGATCGCGAAGCGGCGCCGGTTGCCCGTGCCGGGCAGGCGCTCGCCGCGGCCGACCCGCCCGCGCAGCTCGGCGGCCAGCGCGGGATCGGTGATGGTGAGCTGGGCGAGCGGTTGGAGGCGGCATTGGACGATCGCGACGCCGCCTTCCTGCAGCTCGTCGAGCGACGTCTCCACGAGCGGCCAGCGCGCGACCGGCTCGCCCGAAGCGACGCTCTCGACCAGCAGCTCACCCGGCTCGAGCCGGACCAACACCGGCTGCATCACGGGGGCCTGCCCGTCAGCGAATTCGGCCTGCCACTGCATCGTTCAGAGCGACGACATCGTTAGGCGTGCCAGCCTCATCGAGGCGCCGCATTGAATGAGACGGCATTCACAGCGACAGTATTTCAAAGAGACAGCCCCAGATCCATCGCGTCGGCCAGGCCGTCTCCCATCGCGTTGCCTGTGGCCTCGGCCTTGCCGATCTTGGCGAAGTCGATGTCGCCCTCGAAGCTCATGGTCTCGAACATCTGCTCGAGCGCGTAGCAGGCGATCCAGGGGAAGGCGAGCCCGAGCGTGAACGTGGTGCCGAAGATGTAGACCAGCATGATGCGGAACAGGGCCCCGCCCCGGAGCGTGGAGTGGGCTCGCGCGTCGCCCAGGTAGGTGTGGTCGAGCTGGTAGCGCGTCAGCTCGGAGATGTACCAGAAGTAGTAGATGCCGAGGGTGCAGATCGAGAGCAGCCAGCCCTTCATCGTCAGCTTCCACACCTCCGAGTCTTTCCCGTCGTAACGAAAGGGCATGTTGCCAAACGACGTGCGGTTGATGGAGATCGCGTGCATGCGATTCATCCACACCGGCGCGTACACGCCCAGCGTCAGCAGCGTGAGCAGGTAGCCGCCCAGGAACACCTTGGCGAACGGCTTGGCGCCGGGCTGGAGCGCGAAGCTCACCCCGCGCCAGCTGGTGCGGCTGAGCAGGTAGGCTCGCGACCAGTAGATGGCGAACGGGATCAGGAACAAGAGGCCCAGGCCGAACACCACCTGCACGGCGATGGCGGCCTCGGGTGAGAACTGGCGGATCAACGTTGGCACCAGGATGAACACCGCGTAGCAGGCCGCCACCTTGATGTAGCCCACGAACAGCTCTTCGCCGGTGCCGCGATAGAGGAAGCGCTGGCCGTGAAACTCCGTGTTCTGCCACATGAACTTGCGCTGTTGCGTCTTCGCCCACGCGGCGTAGATGCCGCACGTCAGCATCGTGAGCAGCAGGTTCTTGAGGATCAGCAGGAACAGGCTGTTGCCGGTGCCATGGAAGCGGAAGCGGTGGCTGATGGCCGGGCCCCGCGCTGCTCCGTCGGGGCTCGGAAAGACGTTGCCGAGCGCCGCCGGGTCCATGCTCATCTGTTCCATCCTCGTTCCTTTCGCCGCGGGAGACGGGTTCGCTGCTCGCGCGCCGCCCGCGCAGGGCTCGACGCGCTCTCTCCGAAGGCCGTCGCGCGCGAGCCTTCGGGCATCGTTTCATTAACCGTAGCGCGCTTTCCAAATCGTCCCAGCCAGACGTCGCCCGTGCCGCCGCCCGCGGTGATCGTTAACGCGGCCCCGGTCGCCTTCCTTCGGTCAGCGACGGGCGAGCGGTTGCGCGCAAAACTCGTGGCGACCAAAGATCGGCGCGCCCGTCGGTGCCGGTGACAGGGTCGTCTCCACGAAGGGAGGCTGAGCCGTTGTCGGCCCGTGCGGTGCCTGGCTCACCCCGGCGCCACCGCGATCCTCGACGCGGGTCTGCTCAGCCGCGCAGCGGCTCGGTCGCCGCGCGCAGGAATCGTGCGGTCGCAGCGTCGACCAGCGGCGAGATCAGCTCGCGCACCATCGCGTGATAGTCGTCGACGAACGTCCGCTCCTCCGGCGTGAGCAGCCCGACCTCGATCAGTCGACGTTCGTAGGGAACGACCGTGAGCGTCGTGAACCCGAGCGTCTGTCGCTCGGCGTCGAGCGGCTGCGGGCTCACCTCGACGACGGCGATCAGGTTCTCGATACGGATGCCGTACGCGCCCGGCTTGTAATAGCCGGGCTCGTTCGAAACGACCATGCCTGGCCGCAGCGCGACGTCGCTCGGGCGCTTGGAGATTCCGTGGGGCCCCTCGTGCACCGACAGGTAGCAGCCGACGCCGTGCCCGGTGCCGTGGTCGAAATCGACCCCGTCGCGCCACAGGAACTGGCGAGCGAACGGGTCGAGCTGGCTGCCGGTGGTGCCGGCGGGGAACTGTGCGCACGCGAGCGCGATGTGCCCCTTGAGCACCTGCGTGTAGCGCCGGCGCATCTCGGGGGAGGCGGTGCCCACCACCGTCACGCGCGTGATGTCGGTCGTCCCGTCGAGGTACTGACCCCCGCTGTCGACCAGGTACAGGTTGTCGCTGCCGATAGGGCGCGGGTTCTCTCTCGATGCGCGGTAGTGGGGCAGGGCCGCGCTCGGGCCGAATGCCGAGATGGTGTGGAAGCTCGGGCCGCGGTAGTTCTCGCCGCCGGCGCGAAACTCTGCCAGCTTCTCGGCCACCGTCCACTCGTCGTGCCCGCCGGGCGCCACCTCGTTGAACCAGGCGAGGAAACGCAGCACCGCGACGCCGTCGCGCACGTGCGCGGCGCGGATGGCGCTGAGCTCCGAAGCGTTCTTGCAGGCCTTTGCCAGGGTGCACGGATCGGCGCCGAGGTCGACACGGGCGCCGCGAGCCCGGAGCTCCTCGATGAGCCATTCGCTGGCGCTGCCCCGGTCGACGCGCACGGCCTTCTCGGCGAGCCTGGCGAGCGCTGCCACGAAATCGGAGTGCTCGAACAGTCTGACGCTGCCGGCGCCGCGCGCGACGAGGGCTGCCTTCGCGTCGCCGCCGAGCTTGATGGAGTCCATGTAGAGATCGAGCTCGCCGCTGGCGTGCAAGATGGCGTGGCCGAGCGCAAACGGGCAATTCTCGATGTCGTTGCCGCGGATGTTGAGCAGCCACGCCAGGCAGTCGGGCGCCGACACCACCAGCGCGTCGAGCTTCTCGCTCGCGATCTGCGCCGCCATGCGAGCGCGCTTGTCGGCGGAAGACTCGCCCGCCAGCCCTTCCGGGTAGAGCTCGACCGGTGCGGTCGGCTCGCTCGGGCGATCCGCCCAGAGCCCGTCGACCAGGTTGCCGTCGACGGCGGTCAGCGAGGCGCCAGCGCTCTCGACGGCCGAGCGGATCGCGACGAGGCTCGCCGGGGTGTGGATGCGCGCGTCGTAGCCGACGCGATCTCCCCGGCTCACGCGCCGCTCGAGCCAGGAGGCGGGGGGCTGCTGGATCAGGTGATGGTGCTCCCAGAGCGACTCCGGCGACTGCTGCCTGGCTTGCTCCGTATAGCGACCGTCGACGAACAGCGCCGCGCCCGCCGGCGCCACCAGCGCCATGCCCGCCGAGCCCGTGAAGCCGGTGAGCCACGCCAGGCGCTCGCTCGACGGCGGCGCGTATTCGAGCATGTACTCGTCGGACTTGGGAACGAGGTACGCGGCGAGACCGCGCCGCTCGAGCTCGCCCTGCAGCGCCTTCAGGCGCCGGGATTGTTCTGTCGCGTCCATCGTTCGACCCGCGTCCTCCGAAAATCTGTCCTGATGAAACGTGTCCTGCGAGCTCGCGCTCTGGGTTACGGTCGCTCGCGGCGCGGGCTCAAGGCCACACCGCGACGCCCTCGAGGCCCGTCGTCTCGGGCAGATCGCAGATCAGGTTCGCGTTCTGCACGGCCTGGCCGGCGGCGCCCTTGCCCAGGTTGTCGATGGCGCCGAGCGCGATGACGAGGTTGCGCGCCGGGTCCGCGGCGTAGCTGACGAACACGTTGTTGGTGCCCAGCGCCCATTTGGTGTGCAGCGGCTTGTCCGTCACCTTCACGAAGCTGCGGCCCGCGTAGAACTCGCGCGCCGCCTTCAGGCACGCCTGCGTGTCGGGCGAGCTCTTGCCCGAGCCCTTGCAATAGATGGTGGCGAGGATGCCGCGGGTCATCGGGACGAGGTGCGGCGTGAAAACCAGGCCCTGCTCGCGGCCGCCGATGGCCTTGATGGTGGCCGCGATCTCCGGCATGTGCACGTGCTTGATCAGGCCGTAGACGGCGAGGTCTTCGTTGACCTCGGCGTAACCGAACTTGGAGTCGCCGCCGCCGCGGCCCGCGCCGCTCACGCCCGTCTTGGCGTCGACGATGACGCCCTCGGGCTCGATCAGACCGGCGGCGAGCAGCGGCGCCAGCGCCGTCAACGTCGCAGCCGGGTAGCAGCCGGGGTTGGCCACGCGCGACTGGCCTTTGATCTTCTCGGGCCAGATGTCGGCGAGGCCGTAGACCCAGCCGTCGACATAGCGATGGTCACCCCCGATATCGACGATCTTCGTGCGCGCCGGGACGCGCGCGAGCGGGCCCTTCGAGTCTCCCGTCGGCAGCGACGCGAACAGCACGTCGAGCTCGGGCAGGGCAGCCGGGTCAAACTTGTCGATGACCAGGTTGGCGAGGCGATCGGGCAGGCCGGGATAGCGCTCGCCGAGCTTCTGGCCAGCGCTCGACTCTCCCGCCGCGTAGACCACCTGGAACGCCGGGTGTGCAGCGCACAACCTCAGCGCCTCGCCCCCGCCGTACCCACTGATGCCGACGATGCCGACCCGGATGCTCATGGCGCCCAGCTTAGTCGTCGAGGGCAGGGGTGAGTAGCCGAATTTACGGCCGCCAGGTCGTGGATTTTGCTGTCGTTCAAAGGGTGCCACCGCAGACGGGACCGGTGCGCGTCGCCGCCTGGTCGCGCCGTGCCGAGCCGGGCCATACTCGCCGCCGTGAACATCGACGACACCCCCACCTTGCGGCGGGCCACGGCGGCCGACGGCGCCGCCTACATCCAGCTCGTGCGCGGCCTCGCCGCCTTCGAAGAGCTGCCGCCGCCGGACGACGCCGCGGCGACGCGCCTCCTGGACCACACCTTCGGCCCGCGGCCGCGCTACGAGCTCTGCGTGGTCGAGCTCCGAGGCGAGCTCGTCGCCTACGCCGCCTTCTTCGAGACGTACTCCACCTTTCGAGCGCTGCCGTCGCTCTACCTGGAAGATTTGTTCGTGCGCGACGACGTGAGAGGGCGAGGCATCGGCGGCCAGATCCTGCGTCACCTCGCGGGGCTGGCGCTCGAGCGGGGCTGCGGCCGCTTCGAGTGGTCCGTTCTCGATTGGAACGAGCGCGCGCAGAGCTTCTATCGCTCGCTCGGGGCTCGCATCATGACCGACTGGCACTTGTGCCGCCTCGACGGTGACGCGCTCGCCGCCCTCGCGCAAAAGACCGGCGCCTGAGGTCGCAGGGCGCCGGAGCCCTGCCGGGCGCGCTGGAGCGGGTGAGCCCTGGGGCAGTGTGTCTCGTTTGAAACACCTCGCGGAGATCGGCACACCAGCGCCGCGAGCTCTGGTGATATGCTCGGCGCGCCCGTGAGGGGCGCATGGCTGACGTGAAGATGCCTGTTTCTGAGGAGAGGGAACCGCCGTCGGTGCGTGAGGTGGCCGAACGCGAGCCGCCGGCCAGCGTTTTGCCGCCCTCGTCCCGCCTCAGCGACCAGCTGGCGCGGGCGTTGCCGCCTTCGGCGAGCACCCTCGCGTTGCTCGGCCTGCTCGTGGTCGCCGTCGGCTGCGTGCTGTACCTGGCCCGCGTGGTGTTCATCCCGCTCACCTTCGCGCTGATGCTCTCGTTTCTCTTGAGCCCGGCGGTGACGTGGCTCGAGCACCGGCGGGTGCCGCGCTCGGTCGGCGCGGCGGTGATCGTGCTCCTGTTGCTCGGAAGCGGCACCGTGGCGGCAGTCGAGCTCGCGAACCCCGCCGCCGACTGGATCGCGCGTTCGCCGGGCGTGCTTCAGACGCTCGAGCGCAAGGTTCGCCCCTGGCGGCGGCCCGTCAAGAGCGTGAGCGAGCTGGCCCAGCGCGTGGAGCGCATGACTCAGGTCGAGGAGCGCAAGGCGCCGCAGGAGGTCACCCTCGAGAAGCCCGGCATCCTCAGCACCGCGCTCGACACGGTGTGGGCGGTGGCGGCGGGCGCGCTGGTCACCCTGTTCGCGCTCTACTTCAGCCTGCTCACGGGCGATGTGCTGCTCGCGCGCGTGATCGCCTGGGTGCCGGACTTGAGCCAGCGGCGCACGGCGGAGGTCATCCTTTCCATCCAGCGAGGCATGTCGCGCTATCTCCGCACCGTGTTCGCCATCAACTTCGCGGTGGGCTGCGCCATCGCCATCGCCATGTACCTGCTCCACATGCCGAACCCGTTCCTGTGGGGCGCGCTCGCCATGCTGGTCAACTTCGTGCCCTACGTCGGGCCGTTCGTCGGCATCCTCACCGTGGGGGCCGTGGCCCTCGCGAGCTTCGACGACGCGACGGCCGCCCTGCTGCCGCCCCTCTTCTACCTCGCGCTCACCTCCGTCGAGGGTAACGTGCTCACTCCGCTCATCCTGGGGCGCACCACCGAGCTCGATCCGCTCGTGATCTTCGTCTGGTTGCTCTTCTGGGGCTGGCTCTGGGGCATCGCGGGCGCGATCGTGGCCGTGCCGCTCTTGATGCTCATCAAGTTGATGTGCGAGCGCAGCCTGGTGCTCGGGCCCGTCGCCGCGCTGATCTCGAGGAATGCACGAGCAAAGCAGGCAGTTCGAGGGTAGCGCCAGCTCGACCCCGGCCGCGGCGGATTCAGCGCCGCGGCGACCAGGGCTGTTCCGAGCGGGAGCGATCTGCTAGACGCACGAGAAATGGGCTTCGCTCTGAACCTCGCGCTGCGCTACATGCGGTCCAGGAAGCGCGGCTTCGTCTCGGTGAGCACCATCTTCGCCATCCTGGGCGTGGCGCTCGGCACGGCCGCCCTGGCCGCGGTGATGAGCGTCACCGGGGGCTTTCGCGCCGAGTTCCAGAAGAAGGTGCTCGGCGTCAACGCCCACGTGATGGTGCTGCGCGCCTCGTTCCGCGACTATCGCGAGGTGATGGAGAAGGTCCGTCGCATCCCGGAGGTGATCGGGATCGCCCCGTTCGTGCTCAACCCGATGATGATCACCCACGCCGGTCGGACCGCGACCGGGGTGCTCCTGAAGGGCGTCGATCCCGAGACGGTCGGCAGCGTGCTCGATCTGCCGGAGCAGATGGTGGAGGGCTCGCTCGACGGCCTGCGCTCGCGCCTCCCGCCGCCGGTGCCCCCCGGCGCGGTGCCCGCCTCCGTGCGGCTCGACCCCGAGCAGTTCGACCCGCTCGATGCCGTGCCGCTCGATCTGGAGCTCGAGCGTACCGAGCCACGAGCGCCCCGCGCCGAGCCGGCGACGCCCCCGAAGCAGGCGCCTCGTGATCTGCCCGCCGGCTCCATCGTGCCCGAGGGCGGCTACACGAGCGAGCTGCCGAGCGACGACGTGCTGCCTGACGACGTCGACCCCGACCCGTGCCAGGCGGCGGGCCCGGATCGGCCCGGCATCGTGCTCGGCATCGCGCTGAAGCAGACGCTCGGGGCGAGCCTCGGCGACTGCGTGCAGGTCACCTCGCCGACGATCGGCTATTCATTCGCCGGAGGTGAGCTGCGGCCGCCGGTCGCCAAGCAGTTCCGGGTGATCGGTGTGTTCCAGGCGGGCTTCGAGCAATACGACTCGAAGCTCGTCTATACCGACTTGCGCGAAGCACAGGCCTTTTACCAGGAGGGCGACTCGGTCACCGGCGTGGAGATGAAGGTCGTCGACATCGATCGCGCCCGCGAGGTCGCTCAGCGCATCGATGGCGAGCTCGGCGGCAAGGCGTACGACGTCGTCGACTGGATGGAGCTCAACCACGGCCTCTTCACCGCGCTGCGCATCCAGCAGATCCTGATGAGCCTGGTGCTGGCGCTCATCATCCTGGTGGCAGCGTTCACGGTGATCGCCACGCTGATCATGGTAGTTCTCGACAAGAAGCGCGAGATCGCCACCATCAAGGCGATGGGCGCGAGCGACATGCAGCTCTTGCGCGCGTTCCTGTATCAAGGCCTGATCATCGGGCTGCTCGGCACTCTCTTCGGGCTCGGCTTCGGCTACGTCGTGTGCCGCTGGATCCTCGCGTACGGATTCCCGCTCGATCCCAAGGTCTACTTCATCGATCACCTGCCGGTGCAGATGCGCGCATCGGAGTTCCTGCTGACGGGTGTCTTCGCGATCTTCGCCTGTCTGTTCGCCACCATCTGGCCAGCGCTGCACGCCGCGCGCCTGCGTCCGGCCGAAGCGTTTCGCGAATCCACCTGAGCGGGGCTCGATCCCCCTCATCCCGTCGCGCTGGTCATGCGAGCAGCTGATGCGCCGCTCGCGCGCGCGGCGGCCCTGCGGGAGACGAGAACGGCGCCGCTTTGTTGCTCACCGCCCGGGCGACTCGGCACGCTGAGCGGGCCCCGACCTCGCGCGCCCGCGACCGGCGCGCCGAAAGTGACCCGCTTGCCGCCGCTGCCTCGAACCCGGGACAACCACGCTCGCTCCGTGCCGCTGCGCTGGGTCGAGGACGCCGACCACTACGACGTGATCGTCGAGGCGCTCTCGCGTGCCAACGTCTCGCTCTGGATCGCGACGGCCAACCTGAAAGACGTTCGGCTCGAGGCGCCGATCGGCAGCGCCGCCCGAGCCAGGCGCCGCTACGTCTCGATCGCCGAGCGCTTCGAGGAGCTGCTCGCGCGCGGCGTCGAGCTCAGGGTGTTGCACGGTGGGGTGCCCTCGCAGCCGTTTCGCGAGGCGCTCGGCAAGCGTGCGCGCCTCTCGCCCGCGAGCACCTGGCTCAGGCAGTGCCCGCGCGTGCATCTCAAGATGGTCGCCGTCGACGGCGCCGACCTCTACCTGGGCAGCGCCAACCTGACCGGCGCGGGCATGGGCGCCAAGGGCGCCGGGCGCCGCAACTTCGAGCTCGGTGTGCGCACCAGCGATCACGTCATGCTCGACGCCGCCCAGCGCCGCTTCGACCGCATCTGGAGGGGCGGTGAGTGCGGTGCTTGCCGCCTTCGCGCGACCTGTCCGGGGCCTCTCGACGAACCGCCATCGGCGCGACGCTGAGCGAGCTCGCGGGCCATCACCAGCCTGCCAGCTCGCTCGAGCACGCGCAGGCGGCTGGGGCTCGGGTTCATGCGGCCTCCTTCGTCCGGCTTGGCTGGGTTCTTCGGGTGGCTTTCTGGCGCACGACCAGTGGCAAAGCCGGACTGCTACTTGCATTCCAGGGCGAGACACGTGGCAAGGATGCGCGTGAAAACGCACCTTTGCCGAGCGGGTTCGCGCACCGCGTCGAGCCCGCCATCTCGATCGATGGCCGATGGCCGCGATCCGCTTTTTTCCGAGTAGACGCCCTGCTTGCTCGACGACTATCGTCCTCCGACTTTGGAGATGAACATGATGTCGATGCGAACGATGGGTAGCCTCTTGGTACTGGTGCTGGCGAGCGGGTGCGGGCCCCGCCTCAAGAAAGACGCCAACGCCCCCGCGGCGTCCAACTTGCCCGATGCGCCGGTAGCCAAGATGGCGGTGCAGTACGACTCCGCCAAGCTCGATGCCGCCCACAAGTACACGGCCGACGGCCAGTTCACGGTCAGCGGTCTGTTCTACGACAAGGACGGCGCGGCGAAGGACGCAGTCGTCAAGGTCTCGCTGAAGACGGACGGCGGCCAGGTCGTCTCGCGCGCCTACGAGATCGATCTTCCGTCCGTCGCAGGCACCGCGGCCAAGGTCGAGATGTGGGACGACGGCTTCCTGACGGTGGTCGTTCCCGATGGCGAAGCGCCACAGCCCGGGTTCCAGACGAGCAGCGAGAGCGTCAAGGCGGTCTCCCTCGAGCAGCCCGGCCAGGCCGCGAGCACGTGCTACTTCGGCAAGGAGATCCTCGACGGGCAGATCCGCTTCGCGCTCTGCGAGATGCAGACCCCCACGCCGCGCGTCGCGTTCGTCGACGCCGTGCCGGACGCTCCGGTCGCGGCGCCGCCCGCGGCGGGTGAGGCAGCTCCCGCTGGCGAGGCCGCGCCGGAAGCTCCGAAGGCCAACTGAGACGCGGAGAGAACCTGCGCGCCCTCGGTCGGTGGGGGAGATGCGCGCAGGTTCTGTCGTCGACGTCGACCTCCGGGGCGGTCCATCGTGGCGATGGGGTGGCGATGGGCAGCGCCCTCGACGCTGCTCAGCCCACCTTCGCGTGTCGCATGATGAGGTGCGTGAAAGGCTCGGTGCGCTTCTGGCGCTCGAACTCGTCGAGCAAGTAGACGGTGACGGCGCCGTACAACAGGTGCGCCGCCAGATTCACCGCTTCCTCGCGCGGCGCTGCTCGCCACGGTGGCCGCGCGATCTTCAAAGCCGGGAACAGCGCGAACGAGCCAAACACCCAGAGCAGGGTGCCCAGCTCGACGGCGCGGCTCGGCGTCGCGCCCGGCGCGGGCGACTGCGCGAGAGCGTAGGCGGCGCCGGCGAACCCGCCGTAGCCGAGGTGCAGCAACTGGTCGGCGACGTGGTGAGTCTCCGCCCGCCGTGGCCACGGGAGTCGCGAGCGGTCTTTTGCCCAGAGCTCGACGGCCTGCGGGACCATGGCCTGAATCCAGCCGGCGCGGTGCGCGGCCATGCGCAACACCGTCATCGTCGCAGCGCCGAGCGCGCCGGCGAGCGCTCCATGCACCAAGAACGTTCGTATCGATCGCATCTCAATCGTCCGTTGGTCGTGGGCTCAGGTCAAAGCGAGCCAAGCGTCCCGCACGGGTAGGGCCAGGCGAATTCCGCGGTCGACCGCGCGGCGCGCAGTCGGGCGAACGAGCCGCGGTACTCTCCGCGTGACCCAGAGCGAGCCGAGCGCCGCCGCGGCCGGCGTGGCAGCACGCCCGAGGGCGGCGAAAGTGGACGCCACGACCGCCCCATAGACCGCGTGCGCGGCGATCGCATACAGGTGACTCTTGACCGGGTAGTGGTGCGGCCACGCGCTGAGCCGAAACGCCGGAAGCAGCACGTCGTCGCTCACCAGCCACACCACCATGCCGAAGGTCAGCCCGCCCTTCAGCGTGCCGAGATGAGGCAGCGTTCCGGCGGCGAGGCCGTACAGGCTCCCCCACGCCGAGCCGAAGGCGAGGTGCACCACCTGGGACGCGGCCGCCGGGTGCTCGAGCGGGCCGCGCAGCGCCAGCTGCTCCGTCACCCGGCGCGCCACCGTCTGCGTCGGCAGCTCTTCGCGCTGTTCCGGCTCGACCGGAGCAAAGGCTTCGCGTGGCGGCTGGGGCGCGAGCCCCCGGGTACCGGCGAAGAACAGGCTCTGAGCGAGCGCGCCAGCCAGGCCCGCGGCGAGGCCCGCGCAAAACGCACCGAGCGGGGAACGAAGACTCATGACTCGACCTTTCGTGGCTGCGAGCGCGCCGAAGGGCGGGCGCTCGGTCGCGGCGAGGGCGCCGAGGGGCGAACCGCCGGCGCCACGATCCGCGGGTCCACGCCCAGCAGGATACATGCCAGCGAAGGCGCGCCCGCCATACCTGAGGCAGCCCGCCTCGAGGTGCTGCAGAGAAACCCCCGTCGATGCCCTGCGCGAATCGAGTATGCGGCGCGCTCAGACGAGCGGGCCACTGCCATCCGCGGAACGCTTACCGAATCGAATCGGCTCGTGCTGCACGCCGACACTGTCGAGAGAAGCGAGGCGTCGGCGCGCAGGAAATGCGAACGACTTCGCAGTTTCTTTGGTAGCGTCGAGCGCGGGGTGAGCGGTGGACGGAGCTCTGGAGCAGCGCTCCCGGTGCCCCATTCCCCAAGAGCCGCGACGAGCCGCTCGAGAAACGAAAGGGCAGCAGCACACATATGGGTCGACGGAGCAGCTTGGGATTCGCGCTGCGGGTGGCATCGATGACAGCGGGCTGGGCGCTCGCCGCCGCCGCGCAGAGCACGCCGGTGGAGCTGATCGCGGACGGCGATTTTGGTCCCGATCAGACGGCGTGGGGCCCTGACGCACCGATCGTCGACGGCCGGCTGTGCCTCGACGTGCCCGGGGGCACCGTCAACTTCTGGGACGCCGCCGTCTCCCAAGCCAACGTGCCGATCGTGAGCGGCGAGACCTACGAGCTCTCGTTCGACGCGTCGTCGTCGCCGCGCTCCGTCACCGTCCGCGCGCTGGTGCAGGTGCCGTCCCCTCCGTTCGCCACGGCGCTCGATCGCAACCCGGTGCTCGGCGCCGACGTGCAGCACTTCTCGTACACCTTCCAGGCGACGCAGAACCTCGACGCGGCCGTCTCTCTCCAGGTCGGCGGCGCGAGTCAGGCCTGGACGTTCTGCCTCGACAATCTCTCGCTGAAGAGCGGCGCCACGCTCGTGCCCTACGCGCCGGACACGGGCTCTCGAGTGCGCGTCAACCAGGTCGGCTACCTGCCCACCGGGCCCAAAGGGGCGACGCTGGTGACGGCCGCGGAAGCGCCCGTGCGCTGGCGCTTGGTCGCCGAGAGCGGCGAGGCCGTCGCGCACGGTCGCTCGGAGCCGTACGGCGTGGACGCCACCTCGGGCCTGAGTGTGCACACGATCCGCTTCGATCGCGTTCGCGCGAGCGGGCGCTCGTTTCGGCTCGAGGCCGACGGGGAGATCAGCCACCCCTTCGACATCGACTCGGACGTGTACCAGGCGCTGCGCAGCGACGCCTTCCTGTTCTTCTACGCCCAGCGCAGCGGCATCGCGATCGACGGCAGCCTGCTCGGCGCCGAGTACGCCCGCGCGGCTGGCCACGTGGGGGTCGCGCCCAACCAGGGCGACGTGTCGGTGCCCTGCATGCCGCCGGAGCGCTCGCAGACGGCCTACGGCGAGCCGTGGACGTGCGACTACACACTCGATGTGTCCGGCGGCTGGTATGACGCCGGTGATCACGGGAAATACGTCGTCAACGGCGGCATCTCGGCAGCGCAGCTGCTCTCGACGTACGAGCGCGCGCTGCACGCGCGCGGGGCTTCGCGCCGCGCGCTCGGCGACGGCTCGCTCGCCATCCCGGAGCAGGGAAACCGCGTGCCCGACGTGCTGGACGAGGCGCGCTGGGAGCTCGAGTTCCTGCTGAGCATGCAGGTGCCGAGCGACGAGCCTCTGGCCGGCATGGTGCACCACAAGATCCACGACAACGCCTGGTCCGGGCTGCCGCTCGATCCCGCGCTCGATCCGCTGCCGCGCGAGCTACACCGCCCGTCGACCGCGGCGACCTTGAACCTGGCTGCGGCCGCTGCGCAGGGCGCGCGCCTGTATCGCCGCTACGACGCGGCGTTCGCTGACCGGCTACTGGCCGCAGCGCGCGTCGCGTGGGACGCCGCGCTCGCTACCCCCGCCCTCTATGCACCCGGCTCTGACGGGCAGGGCGGCGGCTCCTACAGCGACGCCGACGTCAGCGACGAGTTCTACTGGGCCGCGGCCGAGCTGTACCTCACCACTCACGAGGCGCCCTACCTCGACGCGGTGCTCGCATCGCCGCACCACACCGGGCCCATCTTCGAGCTGAACGGCTTCAGCTGGGCGCGCGTTGCCGCGCTCGGGCGGCTCGATCTCGCCAGCGTGCCGAGCCCGCTCCCTGGCGCCCGCGCCGTCCGCGCCTCGGTGCTCGAGGCCGCCGACGCGCTGCTCGCGCTCGTCGATGCACAGGCGTGGGGCCAGCCCTACGCGCCCACCGGCAACTGGGTGTGGGGGTCGAGCTCGCAGATCCTCAACAACCTGGTCGTGCTCGGCACCGCCCATGACCTGAGCGGCAAGGAGAGCTATCGACGCGCCGTGATCGAGGGCGTGGACTTCCTGTTCGGGCGCAACGCGCTCAACCTGTCGTACGTCACGGGCTACGGCGACGTGTTCAGCCAGAACCAGCACAGCCGCATCTTCGGCGCACAGCTCGACGGCGAGCTGCCCCACCCGCCGATCGGCAGCATCGCGGGCGGCCCCAACTCCGCCCTGCAAGATCCGGTCATCCGCCAGCTGCTCACCGGCTGCATCGGGCAAAATTGCTACGTGGACGACATCAACTCGTACTCGACGAACGAGATCGCCATCAACTGGAACGCGCCGCTCGCGTGGGTCGCCTCGTTCCTGGCAGACGCGTCCCCGGCAGAGCACGCCAGCTGCCGCTGACCCCCGTGACCGGTGCCCTGGCGCGCCGGCGCGCGGGCTTCAGCCGCTCCCGCTCTCGATACGGGGCAGGGCGCCGGTGGCCAGCGACGCCAGCCGCACCGAGCTGGGCGGCTCTTCGCGGTTCGACTTGGGCTCGCGCTCCCGCCGCTCCAGCGCCAGGGTAACGAAGTGCGACATCAGGTACGCGAAGGTCTCGTCATCCTGCGTCCACATCCGCTTGGTGCCGATCTGCTCGTGACAGACGACCCCGACCATCTTGCGGCCCAACCAGATCGGCACATCGAGCAGCGAATAGATGCCCAGGGGCTCCAGATAACCCTTCGCGAAGCACGACGTCCGCGGATCGCTCCGGGCGTCGTGCGCGGCGATGGTGCGCTCCCCTCTCAGCGCCCGGAAGTAAGGCGCGTAGTCGCGCGCGCTCAGCTCGACACCCGAGCTGTGCCGCCCCGTCTGCCGTTCGAACAGGTCGACGCAGGAGATCTTGCTTTGGTCGGGGTCGCAGAACCACACGCTCATGCGCTGCACGTCGAGGGTGGTGCTGCCGGCTTCGTTCACGCGCCGGACGGTGGCCGTCGTATCGCCCAGGAACAGGCTGCGCTGAGCCATCAGGTCGAGGTAGGTCGCCATGTAGCGGCGCAAGACGTTGATCTGGTTGTCGCCGGTCTGAACCACCACCTGCGGTGCGGGCTTCTCCTCGCGGGGGGTGGCGAATTGCTTGCGAATCTCGTCGAGCGCGTTTTGCACGCGGGCGACGCGATCGGGGTGATCGTCGATGGTCTCGGCCTCCATGCTGGTGACCTGCGACATCGAGGCGAGCCGCATCCGGGCTACCAGACCCCCGATGGCGCCAGCCTGCTCAAACAGACGCACGAGCTTTATCCCCATCCGGCAGAGTGAACGACTGCGCGCAGCGAGGCTGAAATGTCCGTGCGCCGGGCGGCTCGCTTTGGCGTGCTTCCCACAGCGGGGTGCGGTGTGTGCTCGCGCTCATTCGCCGCCACGAGGCGTGTGGCGATCTGGTGGCGAGCTGCTGGGCCCGAGGTCGCAGGCGCGTCGGTGAGCAGCGTCGGTAGGGGCATCTTCGCCGGCCGGGGCAGTGTCGCGCCGTCACCCGACCCCGGGGGCGACCCTGGAAGTGCTTGCCCATCGCTGCCGGGCGCTCGAGCACAGGTGGCCCACGGCTTGCTTAGGCGTTGGGCCATGAGCGCGCCGGGGCTCCGGGGCTCGACAGGTGGCCGGAGCCGACGACGAGCCAATGACTGAGGCCGCGCTGCGCGCGCGGCCCCCGGAGTGGGAGCGAGACATGTTCCGAATTCGCCGCATGAGTCTGCCGAGCTACCAGCTCACCACCTTCATCGCCGCGCTGTCGGCGGCAGGCTGCTTCGCTTGTTCGGACGGCTCGGCACGTATCATCGCGCCGGCGGGCGACGGAGCGGAGCCCCGGCGCGGCGCCGGCGACGTCGACTCGCGAGCGAGCGACACGGCGGGCCCTCCCGCGAGCGAGACGATAGACGGAGCCGCGGTCAATGCCGGCGCTCCGCCATCGGCGACGGCCAGCGCCGCTCAGACCGGGAGCGTCGCGGTGCCCGAGGGTGAGCCTCCCGCGGAGGGCTGCTGGGAGCTGCCGCGCGTCGATCGCGCTCGACTGCTCGCTCCCGACGGCCAGGCCGCGGCCCTGGTCGGCGGCAAGATCGTCGGTTCGACGTCGAGCCCCACGAACGGCTTCGTCGACCTGGCCGAGATCACCGAGGCACCCGCCGAGGGCGCCTGGCTGGAGCTCGCCATCGAGAACGCGACGGCCTTTCGTTACGTCAAATACTACGGACCGGGCGGCAGCCATGGGCTGCTCGCCGAGCTCGAGCTATTCGCCAGCGATCAGCGCCTCGAGGGCGCGGCCTTCGGCAGCGCTGGTTCGCTCGACGATGCCGGCACCGTGTTCGAGAACGCCCTCGACGGCGACCCCGCCACCTTCTTCCAGGGGCCGCTGCCGAACGACAACTACGTCGGGCTCGACCTCGGCGCGGGCCATGAGCTCGGTGCTCCGACGTTCTCGCCTGCCGCCGGCGCTGCCGCCGCCGGCGATGTGATCACGCTCGCCGCCGGACCCGACACCGACGTCTGGTACACGGTCGACGGCTCCGATCCGGCGACGAACGGCGTGCCCTACGCGGCGCCCATCACGCTGTCTCCCGGCACCACCCTGATCAAGGCGGTCGCCGTCGGCCATTGTGCCTTGCCGAGCCCCGTCGCCAGCGCCGTGTTCAGCACCGGCACGCCGGCGGGCGAAGCCCCCGGCGGCGGCACGGGCGGGCCTGCCGGAGTGCAGTCGTCGATGCACATCGGCAACAGCCTGACCGACACCATCAACGATCTGTTGCCGACGCTCGCGGCCGATGGCGGCATCGCGCTGGACTACAACCGCTATACGATCCCGGGCGCTGGCACGTGGATGTACGACCAGAACCCGACCGGCGGCTTCGGCGTGCCGGACGTGCAAGAGGCGTTGCGCACCCGCTCGTTCGACCATCTCTCGATGCAGCCGTTCCCGAACTATCCCTGCCAGCCCGCGGCGAGCGCCGACGGTGACGACAGCGACTCGGGCTTCCTGGCGCAGGCCTGGGGCGACGCGATGACCCAGAACCCCGACATCCAGATGTGGGTGTACCAGCAGTGGCCCGCGCCCGCTGACTTCGTCAACTGCATGAGCGGCGGCGGCTGGACGCGCGGCGACTGGGCGCCTCCCGAGCCGACCGATTGGGAGTCGGCCGTCGCCAACGAGCTCACGTATCAAGAGGCCGTGCGCAGCGAGCTCATCGCGGTCTATCCCGACGCGCCGCCACCGTACATCGTGCCGGGGGGCCTCGCCCTGCTCGCGCTGAAGCAGGCGGTCGACGCCGGCGAGGTGCCGGGCATGAGCGACTTCTTCGGCACCTTCTTCCTCGACGGCGGCGCCGACATCCACCTGACGGCCCCGGGCGCTTACCTCATCGCGCTGGTGTTTTACTCCAGCATGTTCCAGACCGACCCCGCGGGCCTCGGCAACGACTCGGGCGGCCTGCTCACGGACGAACAAGCCGCCATCTTCCAGCGCATCGCCTGGGAGACGGTGCTGAGCTACCCGCTATCGGGCGTCGATCGCTGAAGCATCGCGGCTTCGGCGCTCCGTCGCGGTCCGCTCACAGCACCAACGAGAACTCGAGCAAGTCCTGCTTCTGCTGGGGTGTCAACGACTCGGGGAAGCCAACCCGCTAGCTCGTGCCCGTCGCGCTCATCGCCCGTCCGGTGCATGCCTCGCTGATCGGGGTGAGCCAGCGTCGATGTCGTGGGGCCTCGCCGTGCGCGGCCGCCTGGAAGCTCGCCTGCAGCCGGCGCGTGACCGGGCCGGGCCGGCCCGTGCCGACGCGCCGGCGATCGAGCTCGACGATCGGGACGATCTCGGCGGCGGTTCCGCAGAAGAAGGCCTCATCGGCGAGATACACATCGTCGCGCGTGAGGTCGCCCGTCACCACCGGTAGCTCGAGATCGGTCGCCAGCGCGAGAACGGTGTCGCGCGTGACGCCTGCCAGCGCCGAGGTGGGCGCCGGCTCGTGGAGCACTCCGCGCCGCACGATGAACAGGTTCTCGCCGGAACCTTCGGCGACGAGACCGCGCACGTCGAGCAGGAGCGCTTCGTCGTAGCCGTCGGCGGCGGCCTCCTGGCGCGCCAGGATCGAGTTGGCGTAAGCGGCGGCGACCTTCGCGCGCGGCGGCGCGGCGTGGGCCGGCGCGCGCACGAACGACGAGGTCTTGACCCGGATGCCTCGCTCCGCGGCCTCTGCGCCGAGGTACGCTCCCCAGGCGAAGGCTGCGACGATGACGTGGACGCGAGCGCCGGTGGGGTCGATGCCGATCTTCTCCGGGCCGTAGAACGCGAGCGTGCGCACGTAGCCGCCATCCAGGCGGTTGACGCGCACCGCCTCGAGCTGAGCGGCCATCAACGCCTCGCGCTCGTAGGGCAGCGACATGCCATACACGTGCGCTGAACCGCACAGACGCTCGGTGTGCTCGGCGAGCCGAAATAGCGCCGGGCCCCGCTGTGTTGCGTAGACGCGAACCCCCTCGAACACCGAGAGCCCGTAGTGCAGCGAATGAGTGAGCACGTGCGTCGTGGCCGAGCGCCAGGGCACCAGAGCTCCGTCGTACCAGATGAAACCGTCGCGGTCGTACACGAATGCCTCCTCGGGGCTGAATCATTTCTGGCGCGCGGGCGCCCCAACCCGCGCGCGTTGGGCTGAGTCGATTTCTGGCGCGCGGGCGCCCGACCCGCGCGCTTGGCTCTGTCGAGCCCACGGTGAGCACGCTACACGGAGCCGCGGCTGGCATAAACACGCGCAGCCGATAAACTCCGTTCGGGAAAAGCGAACAATGAATCGAGCAGGCTAGGTCAGCGATGGATCGACTCTTCGCCATGCGCGTCTTCGTGCGCGTCGCCGAGTGCGGTAGCTTCACGCGCGCGGCGAGCGACCTCGGGCTGTCGCGTGCTCGCACCAGCGAGGTCGTGAGCGACCTCGAGCAGGCGCTCGGCGCGCGGCTCTTGCACCGCACCACCCGCAGCGTCGCGCTGAGCGACGACGGCCGCGGCTACCTCGAGCGCGCCCGCCAGATCCTGGCAGACCTCGACGACGCAGAGGCCCTGTTCGCGGGCTCCAGGGCCACGCTGCGGGGCCGCCTGCGCGTGGCGATGCCGATGGCGCTGGCGCGTGCGTTCGTGGTTCCCGCGCTGCCCGCCTTCCTCGCTCGTCACCCGGAGATAGCGCTCGAGGTGCGGCTCGAGAACCGCGCGCTCCACCTGTTCGAAGACGGCATCGACTGCGCCGTTTCGTATGGCCTACCGGCAGACGCCGGGCTGGTCGCGCAGAGCATCCTGTCGACCGAGCTGCTCACGTGCGCGTCCCCGGCGTATCTCGCGCGCCGCGGCACGCCTCGTGAACCCGCGCAGCTCGAGCAGCACGACTGCATCACGTTCCTGGCGCTCGACAGCGCGCGGCCTGCGCCCTGGTCGTTTCACGACTCGGGCGTGCCGAGCAGCTTTCAACCGCGCGGGCAGCTCGGTTTCAACTCCATGGAAGCCTGCGTCGAGGCGGCCGCGGCCGGCCTCGGAGTGACGCAGGTGCTCTCGTCACTGGCCGAGGCCGGGCTGAAGCAGAAGCGCCTGCGCGCCGTGCTCGGCGCCCATGTCGCGCCCGGACCCAGCATCTACGTGGTCTATCCCCCTCAGCGCCGGGCCTCGGCTCGCCTGCGTGCGCTGCTCGATTTCTTGCTCCAGGCGTTCGCCGCGCGCGCGCGTTGATAGCGGTCCCCTCGCGCGCGCGAAGCATGCGCGCTCTGCCGCTCACCTCAGTGGCTCTTGCCGTCGTATTTCTGCACCTTCAGGTGGTCGAGATCGACCCCATCGAGGGCCCGCACGTTGACGGCATACATGTGAGAGCCGTCGGGCCCCGTGCCGTGTCCGAACGAGCGCACGCCACACGTCTTGCAGAACAGGTGATGGATGTTCTTCTTGTTGAACTGGTAGTCGGTCTGCGCGCCTTCGCCAGCGAGCAGCCGGAACTGCCCATCGGGCACGAACGTGAGCAAATAACCCGCGCGCGAGCAAATCGAGCAGTTGCAGGAGATCACGCTCGCCAGATCCGTGGTCACCTCGAAGCGCACGCTGCCACAGTGGCAAGAGCCTTTGTATTTCGTCGTTTCTGCCATGCTGACTCCTATCTCTCCGTCCCCACCCTGTCCATTCGAGGGACCTAGCGCGGGCGGTGAGCATGCTATTGTAAAAGCGCGTCAGCCATGAGTGCCGTTCAGGATACCCGTGGGATACTGAACCCTTACGAGGGCTTTCGGCGTTTCGTGTTGGACCGCCGCGAGCCCTCGGCGGATCTCGCGCCCTGGGTCGACCGCTACTGGACGGTGACGTGGCAGCTGCAGCCCGGCGAGCAATTCGATCAGGAGGTCCTGCCGCATCCGTCGGTGCAGCTCGCGTTCGAGGCGCATTGTGCCACGGTGCACGGAATCGGAACACGGCGCTTCGTGGCGCGGCTCGAGGGCTCCGGGCGCGCGATTGGCGTGAAGTTCCTGCCCGGTGCATTCGCGGCGTTCTCTGCCCGCCCGATGGGCGATCTGGTCGACCGCGTGCTGCCGCTCGCCGATGTCTTCGGCGATCCGGCGCGCGCCAGCACCGAACGGGTCGCCGCCGAGCCAGACGTATCGCTCGCCATCGGCCACATCGAAGGGCTCTTGCGCGGACTCTCGCCTCAGCGCGACGAGAGCGCCGAGCTCGTCGCTCGCCTGGTGGCCTTCGCGCGGGGCGAACCGCACATCACTCGCAGCGAAGCGCTGGCGCGCCACGCCGGGGTCTCCCAGCGCTCGTTGCAACGACTGTTCGAGCGCTATCTCGGGCTCGGTCCGAAATGGATCATCCGTCGCGCTCGCGTGCAGGAGGCCGCCGATCGGGTCGCCGCGGGCCAGTCGGTAGACTGGGCGTCGCTCGCGGTCGAGCTCGGTTACCACGATCAAGCCCACCTCATTCACGAGTTCAAGGCGCAGGTGGGCTTCACCCCCGCCGCCTATGCCGCGCGCTGCGCGGCCGCTGCGCGCTGAGCCGAGCTGAGGGGCTCGATGTCGTGCGCGCGAGGCTCGGACGCAAAATATGGCAAACGGGTCGGCCGCGGGGTTGTGACAATCGAAGCTGCACGCACGATGAACGGCGCGCCGGGATCCTGTTGCGAAACAGGGACTGCGCGCGAGCTGCTCGCGATGAGGATCGGCTATCGGTGTACAAATCCGTCGCTGACGCGCCAGCGGACGTCCGGCGCCCTGTTTCCGGCCGAATTGGGCCTCTTTGCGCCGTGCGGAGCTGGTGTTCGCACGCGTGTGCGATGTTAGTCTCCACGCCGTCGGATAGCTGTGGCCGCCAGCGTCGCGTAGCCCCTGGCCGTGAGGCGGCGGCCCTTCGAAGGATATTGTTAGCCATGCGTCATTTGTCTTCGCTCGTCTCGAGCTCTGCTTGCGCGATCTCGGTCGCGCTCTTCGCGTCCAGCGCCGCCGCTCACATCGAGCTGGTCGAGCCCTCGCCCCGCTACACGTTGCCCGCCAACAAGGCGTGCCCCTGCGGCGAAGGCGACGGCAACCGCCAGTGCGACACGACGGCCGCCGAGAGCACGGACCCGAACCGGTCCAACAACGTGAGCACCTTCGAGGCCGGTTCGACCATCCACATCGTCGTCGAGGAATACATCGACCATGCAGGCCGCATCCGCGTCGCCTTCGACTCCGACGGCGCGGACCTCGCCGACTTCAACGACGACATTCTCATGGACGTTGCCGACCCGGCCGAGCCGGGGTTGAGCATGGCCGATCCGCACGTCTGGGAGTTCGACGTCCAGCTCCCGAACACGACGTGTGACAACTGCACGCTGCAGGTCATCCAGGCCATGCACGGCGACACCGAGAACCCCGTGCTCGACCCGGCGCCCCTCTCGACGTACTACACCTGCTCCGACATCCGGCTGGTTCCGCAAGGCAGCCTCGAGGCAGGCGGCGCGGGCGGTAGCGGCGCCGGCGGCAGTGCCAACGCGGGCGTGGCGGGTGGTCCGGGCTCCAGCGGCGCAGCGGGCAGTGGCGCCGACGAGCCATCGAACAACGGCGGTGCGGCAGGCAGCGGTGCGGCGGGCAGCAGCGCGGCGGGCAGCAGCGCAGCAGGCAGCAGCGCAGCAGGCAGCGCAGCGGTCAGTGACGCCGACGAGGAAGAGGACGACAGCGGCTGCGCCTTCCGCTCGAGCGTCGGAAGCACCGCCGCGGGCTGGTCGCTCGCGTTGCTCGGCTTGGCGGCCATCGCGCGCCGCCGCCGCTGAGGCTTCGCGCCGCGGAGCAGATTGCCCTGCGGCACCCACCGTTGCTTTGACGCGCGTCGAGTCATCCTCGGCGCGCGTCGTTCGCAGCGGCAATCTGCGGTCAGGCTCGAGGAGGGCGCCGGTACTGGGCGCTCTCGGCGGGTCATCGGAGCATAGCCGTTTCGGGGTAGCCGCTTCAGGCGGTGAGTCCGAGGGATAGCGAGCTCAGGGCAGGAGCGTGAAGCGCGCCTTCTGCAGATCTTCGTCGCGGCTCGAGCTGCCGATCATCACCTCGAACTCGCCGGGCTCGCTGATGGGCTCGTTGTCGCGACCGATGAAGGTGAGATCGTCCGGGCCGAGCTCGAAGCGAACCACCTCGCTCTGCCCCCGCTCGAGGTGCACGCGCGCGTAGCGCTTCAGCGTCTTCTCGGGCGTGCTGAGCGACGTGACCACGTCGTTGAGGTAGAGCTGGACGATCTCGGTGCCCGCGCGGCCGCCGGTGTTCTTCACGGTGACCTCGACGCCCACCGTCTCGCCCGCGCGGATCTGCGTCTTCGACAGCTCGAGCTTCTCGTAGCTGTAGGTGGTGTAGCTGAGCCCGTATCCGAACGCAAAGAGCGGCTTGCTGGTGTAGCCGGTGTGCTTGTTGCCGTGCCAGCCCGGCACCTGCTGGTAGTACACGGGCTGCTGCCCGACTGCCGCGGGGAACGACACCGTGAGCTTGCCCATCGGGTTCGCCTCGCCGAACAGTATCTCCGCGATGGCCTCGCCACCCTTCATGCCCGGGTTGAACGCCTCGATGATGGCGTCGGCGTGCTCGGCGACCCAGGGGATGCAGAGCGGCTTGCTGTTGATGAGCACCACGACGAGCGGCGTTCCCGTCTTCTTGACCGCCTCGAGCAGGGGCATCTGGCCACCCGTGAGGTCGAGCTCGAAGCGATCTTTCGTCTCCCCCGTCTGATCGATCACGTCGCCCACCACCACGATGGCCACGTCGGCGGCCGCCGCGAGATCCGCCGCGCGCTGGATGTGCGTCGTGTCGTTGCTCATCACCTCACAGCCGCGCTCGTAGTCGACGCCGATCGCTCGCGTGCGCGCCTTCTCGCGCACGCCGTCGCGCACCGTGCTGACCAGGTGGCGCGGGTGGCCGCCCGTGTTCAGGCTCGCCTGGCCGCTGCCGAAAGACCAGTCGCCGAGCTGCGCCAGCGTGTCGTCGGCGTTGGGACCCAGCAGCGCCAGGTGCCGGATGTTCGAGCTGAGCGGCAAGATGCGCTTGTTCGAGCCAGCGGGCTTCTCGTTCTTGAGCAGGACGATCGACTCGAGCGCGGAACGCAGCAGCGGCTCCCGATGCTCGGGGCAGCCGACCACCTCGGGCACCAGGTGCATCGGCGGATAGCGCTTCTGATCGAAGAGGCCGAGCTCGAGCTTGTGGCTCAGCACCCGCCGGCACGCCAGCTCGACGTCCTCCTTGGCCAGCGTGCCTTTCGCGAGCTGCGACAGCGCCGCCTCGTAGAACTCGGGCGTCACCATGATCATGTCGTTGCCGGCATGGATCGACGGGGCGACCGCCTCTTCGATCGAGGAGTACAGGAACTGCTCGGTCACCGTGCGCCCGACGTTGTTCCAGTCGGTCACGACGAAGCCCTCGAACCCCCACTCGCCGCGCAGCACGTCGGTCAGGAGCCAGCGGTTGACGACGCAGGCCACGCCGTCGATGCACTGGTACGCCGTCATGAAGCTGCGGCAGCCGGCCTTGACCACCTCGCGGAACGGCGGCAGGAAATAGGTGCGCAGCTTGCGCTCGGAGATCTCGGCCTCGCTCGCGTCGCGCCCGCCGACCGTCTCCGAGTAGCCCGCGAAATGCTTCGCGCACGCGATCACGCTGTCGGGATCGGACAGCGACTCGCCTTGCAGGCCCTTCACCAAGGCGGATCCGAGAACGCCGAGCAGATAAGGGTCTTCACCGAAGGTCTCGTTGACGCGACCCCAGCGCAGGTCGCGCGTCAGACACAGCACGGGAGAGAACGTCCAGTGCAGACCGGTGGTGAGCATCTCCTTGGCGGTCACGCGCCCCATGATCTCGAGCAGCTCCGGGTTCCACGAGCAAGAGATGCCGAGCTGCGTCGGAAACACCGTGGCGCCTGCCCAGAATCCATGACCGTGGATGGCGTCGATGCCAAAGATGAGCGGGATGCCGAGCCCCGTCTTCTCTGCGAGCTTCTGCAGCTCGAGCGTCGGCGCGCCGAGGATGTGCAAGAACGAGCCGACGCGCTTCTCGCGCACCTGGTCGGCAGCGTTCTTGCGACCATCCGCCTGCACGAGCTGCCCGACTTTTTCTTCCATGCTCATGCGACCCATGAGGTCGATCGTGCGCTGCTCGACGCTGAGTTCTGGGTCTTGATAGGGAAGCTTTTCGGGCACGGTGGCAAATCCTGGTGTGTTCGGAAACGGGGCTGCCCGCTCGAGGACGGCTCCTTTGGCCGCTCACGGTTGCCAGAACAGGCAGGATGGAGACAAGCTGATTCCAACCTCCCGTCGCCTGCCCGACCCATCCCTCCCGGTCAGACCGGCCATGGAGTCGTTCGTGGCGGCGTTGCTCGAGAGTAGGGGACCCTTGATCGATCTGCCGCGCATCATCGCCACCTGGCCCGTGCTGGGAAACAACGTGATGAACCTCGGCGAGGTGGGTCGGGCCGTGCAGCTGCGCGGGAGCTCCGGGCATTATTTCATGAAACGGCGGCCTTCCGCCGCGCACGCGGCGCGCGAGGCCAGCGTGCTCGGATACCTGCGCGATCGCGGCTTGCCGGTGCCGGAGCACGTGCGCACGGCGCGGGGCGAACCCTTCGCGTCCGAGAGCGAGAGCGGGCGCGAAGTGACGTGCCTCTACCGGGCGCTACCGGGCAATCACTACGAGAGCTTCGACGGCAAGCCGGGCGTGATCCGTGCGCGCCAGGTGGGCAAGGCGCTCGGGTGCTTGCACCTGGCTCTCGCCGAGGTGCCGAGCACGGCGGGCTTCGATCGCTACGGCCCCGGGGCGCAGCTCGCCCGAGAGCTCGCGTGCGCGGGCAGCGTCTACGACGTCGCGCGGCTCGAGCGAATCGCCGCGCGACGCTCGCCCCCGGACAACCTGCCCGAGCAGCTCATCCATCGCGATTTTCACCTGTACAACCTGCTCTTCATCGACGGGCGACCGAGCGGATATCTCGATTTCGACATGCTCATGCGCGGGCCGCGCTTGTTCGACGTCTGCTATTGCACCATCGAAACCCTGGCCAAGCGCTTCGACGAGCCCAACTTTCCAGAGTACTGGTTCCGGGTCCTCGGCGCGATCTTGAAGGGCTACATGGAGCACGTGCTGCTCACGGCGCTCGAGCGCAGCAGCGTGGTGAGCGCGATGATGGAGATACAGGTGCTGTTCATGCACCACTTTCGCGCCGAGCCCATCCCCGGCAAGAACGCCGAGCGCGTGCTGCACTGGCTCGACGAGCGGCGGCATTTGATCCAGTCCGTGGTCGAGAGCGTCTGAGGCTGTTGCGCGGCAAGACCTCCGGGACGAGGTGCCAGCGCCTCATGCTCCGAGTCGGCGTCGGGTTCGCCTGCTAAACAGGTTCGACGGGAGCGGGCGCGAGCCTTCCAGGCGCAGGGCTCGGGCCGCGCCCGGAAGCGTCAGACGGGTGCAGGCTGTTCGCGTCGATCCAGTGCACCTCGTGATCGGCCTCCGGTCGCCGGAATACGAACCGAAAGCGCGCGCCGCATCCGGGTTCGCTCTCGACGACGATCTCGCCGCCGAGCGCGCGACAGGCCTCGCGCACGACCGACATCCCCACGCCGCGGCCCGACGTCGGCGTGATCGTGTCCGCCGTGCTGACGCCGTCCGCAAACAGCGCCTGAATCAGCTCCGCTCGCGTCGAGCTCGGAAGCCCGTGCTGCGCGGCCCTCTCCGCGAGCCGCTCCCACGCGATCCCGCGTCCATCGTCGGCGAGCTCGATGTACACGTGGCGTTCGTCGGCGCGGGCCAGGAGCTCCACCCGGTTCTTCTCGGGCTTGCCGCGAGCGACCCGTTCATGCGCGGGCTCGAGCCCGTGGTCGACGATGTTCCGGACCAGGTGGGTCAGGCTGGACCAGAACGTTCGGAACCTGTCGCCGGGCAGCCGCACCTGGCCCGCCCGCACGCGCACGGAGGGCTCGGGCTTGTTCAGGTAGCGAGCCACCCGAATCAGCTGGTCCTCGATGCGCTCGAGCCGCAGCTGGACCGGCTCGTCGCGCAGCTCGAGCAGCGCGCGCGAGATTTCGGCGTGCGGCGCCCGGCTCTCTACGCGCGCGACGAGCTCACGCAGCTCGCTGAGGCTCATCTCGACGCGCTGCCGTTGTGCGCGGCCCAGGACGGGCCGGACGACGTCCAGGCATCTCTCCCATTGCGCGGCGAGCTCGCCCTGCGCGGCGACGATCTCCGCGGGGGTGCCCGCGCCCAGCGCTCGTTCGAGCTCATGCGCGGCCGCGGAGACGGAGCGCACGTCGAAGACGGCCGTCAACCCCTTCAGGGTGTGCAGAGCGCGCATCTCCTCGGCGGGCATCACCTCGCCGGCCCCAGCCTGCGCCGCGGCCGTGCCGTTCCTGATTTGCCGCATGAGCCGCGCCCCCTCGGCCAGGAACTCTGCGAATCCAGCGCGATCGCGCATGATGCGTTCGAACATCTGGGCCCGCTCGCCCTGCTCGACCTTGGCGCGCGCGGCGAGCAGCTCCTCGGTCACGTCACGCGTCACGAGCAGCGCGCCGCTCGGGGCTCCGCCGTGGGTGATGCGCGTGAAGGAGAGGGCGTAGTGGCGATCGGCGTGCACGATGTGGGAGGGCAGCTGCGCCAGCGCCACCTCGATCGGCAAGATGTCGGCGATCAGCTGATCGTATCCGAGCTCCAGCGCGAGGCTCACCCGCGGGTCGCCCTCGATCAGCGCGGCGTGCTGGTGGAACGGCGTGCCCGGCGGAGGCTTGCCAAAACGCTCCGCGAACGTCTTCGAGCACTCCCCGAGGAACTTACCCTCGCGGTCGATCATCGCCAGGCCCTGATCGATGTTGTCGAGCACCAGCTGCATCTCGAGGTTCCGCTCGGAGAGCTCCCGCGTCCGTTCGGCGACCAGGGCCTCCAGGTCTCGACGGTGAGTATCGAGCTCCCGATCGCGCTGCTGGATGCCGGCGAGCATGCCGTTGAAGGTATCTGTCAAGAGTCCGAGCTCGTCGCTGCTCGTCTTCTCTGCGCGGATCGTATAGTCGTTCTTCTCTTGCACTGCCTCCGCCACCACGCTCAGCCCGCGCACGCTCCGCGTGAGGGTGCGGGTGATGGCCCAGCCGAGCAGCAGTGACAGCCCGGTCACCGAGGCGACCAGGCCGATCGCGAGCCGCACCGCCCGTCGCGTCTCGGTGACCTTGGCGGCCGCGACGGTGCGCACCCTGTCTACCATGGCGCGCTCCATATCGGCGAAGCCGAGCTGGCTCGCGCTCTGCGTGGTGAACCACTCTCGCGCGTCGACGACGACGGCCTCGTCGGTGGTCTCCAGAGCGACGCGGCGCATGGCCGCGATCTTCGACGCGAGCGGCCCCGCGAGCGCCGCTTCGAGCGCCGCAAAATCCTCGGCGCTCCTCCAGGTGCGTAGCGATTCGATGAACACTCGCTGCTCGGTGACGAGCGTGACCAGATAACGGAAGGAGCCGGGCGGGAACTCTTGCTTGCCGAAGACGTAGTTCAAGAGGGCGTGCTCCCGCGCATTTCGCTCCACCACCTGCATCGCGTTCACCAATCCGCCGATGCTGACGAGGAGATCCTTGTCGTTCGAGAGCTGAGTCAAGGCAGCGGTCGCGCCGATCAGCGACTCGTTGACCTTGGAGAAGTACTGAATGTATTCGAGGAGGACGAAGTCCTCGCGCTCGGCCTTGGCGCGCACTTCGTTCAGCTGCTCGAGCTGCGCGGTCGCGGCCTGCAGGTTCTGGCTCAATGTTTTTGGCAGCTTCGAAGCGTCGACGTTGACCAGCGACTCGCGCAGATCGGCCAGCGCGGCGTCCGTCTCCGATCGTCTGAGCCGGACTGCATTCGCCCTGTCGCTCGCGCCGCCCGCGGCGTACGTCATCTCGGCCCGCTCCCACTGCAGGTCGTGGGTGACGTGCAGCATCTGATCGGTGAGACGCGCCAGATTCTCGATGGATCCGAGGCCGGCAGCCGCCTGCGCGCGCTGTTGCACCTCGAGCACCACCAGCAGCGAGAGCAGCAGCGTGCCGAGCACCGGCACCCCTGCCAAGAGCATCAGCTTGGCGCGAACCTTCAGACGGTTGAAGATCAAAGGCGAGCCCTCGAGATCGGCTAGTCGAAGAGGATGAGCTCGCCTTCGGGGACGAGGATGGACGCGTTCGAGTACTCGAGCAGCGCCTTGGCGAGTGAGGCGTCGATCGTGACCACCACCTCGCCGCGCAGCGCGCCGAACACGTAGGCGATGTGGGGGTAGCTGCGACCCCGGTTCTGGCGCTCGAGCGCGGCTCCGCTGAGGACGGTGGGGATATGCGTGCGCAGCTTGAGTTGAAACTGGAGCAAGCGGTTCTTGATGCGCCCCATCAGCTGATTGGTCGCTTCGCGAGTCCAGTCGGCATGCGTCGTCTGCGTGGACCGACCCTGAGCGGTGCCGCGATAGATGGGCGCCGGAACCACGAGCGTGAGCTGACCCGCCACATCGCCGGCATCGAATGCGATGATTCCGACGACCTCGTGCCCCGCCTTGAACTGCGTCGCCTCCGAGCGCGCGCGGGGGGCTACGGTGATGCCATGCGTCTGCAGCAGCTCGACAGTCGAGCTCTGGATGATGGTGTCCATCGCGGTGGGCTTCAGAATCATGGCAGAGCGGCGCTCGACCCGAGGTGGGTCAGTGGCGCGAGAAGTCGCGAGAACCCTCCGACGCTCGTCAGCAGAACCCCCGCAGACCATTTGAACGGCCGCGCACCGAGCAACGAAACCGCTGCCGGTATGTAGGCGGTCCGGCGGCCTGTAAGGCTGCCCTCGCTAAACTCCCCGCGGGTGCAGACGTTCTCCAACTCGACGTCAGCGACGCGTCATTGTGGAACGGGTCTCGTTGGCCGACGCCAACCGCCGTCCGAAGGGGACAGTCGCTCCACCACGAGGATCCAATCCGTGAAAAAGGTACTGGTCGTGGATGACTCGAACAGCATCCGAAATGAAATATCGGAGGCCTTGGGGCCAGCAGGCTTCGACGTCCTACAGGCGGCAAACGCGACCGAAGCGCTCGCATGCCTCGCCCGGCATCAGGACGTCTCGATGGTCGTGCTCGACGTCAACATGCCGGGCATGAGCGGCATCGAGCTGCTCGAGCGCCTGCAGGCGGATGGGGCCCAGCAGACTCCACCCGTCCTGATGCTGACGACCGAGGCCGAGCGACAGCTGGTCGAGCGCGCCAAGAAGGCCGGCGCCAAGGGTTGGTTGCTCAAGCCGGTCAAGCCACCGCTGCTGGTCAGCACGGTGAACCGGCTCGCGCGGTAGATAGCCATGGACGCAGAGGACAACCACCCGGGCGCGCGGA